>JAABUU010000318.1_pt1 | contig 115139 bp, 114 predicted proteins | sample 5559301 | NCBI WGS metagenome assembly JAABUU01 (sample SAMN10711884, study PRJNA513360) | rock metagenome | isolation source: Antarctica rocks | place: Antarctica: Victoria Land, Richard Nunatak white | reverse complement strand
GGATATTGAGGGGAGGGTGGGGGGGAAGGGTTAGGGACGAGGATGTGGCAGGGCAGGGGGGAGGGGATGGGAGATGGGAGGATGTGGCCGGGCCGGGGGGGGGGGGGGTGTGGGCAGGGAGGGAGGGAGATGGGAGAGGGAGATGGGAAATGGGAGGGGTGGGGTGGAAGAAGGAGAGTGTGTGGGCCGGGCCGGGGGGGAGGATGTGGGCAGGCAGGGAGGGAGATGGGAGATGGAAGATGTGGCATGGAGGGAGATGGTGAGATGGGAAATCGAAGAGGCTGCGAAGGTTATTTCAGAAGATTAAAGGGGGGGGATGGTGGTTAGGGATTTCTTCTTTGGGGTTCAGAATCTACCTACAGTATGTATGAGATAGATATATTATATATTATAGGTAGGTGAAAAAACGGGGAGTATGTAAGAACGCTGTAGTACTGTAGAGGGAAATATCGCGGTTTCTTAAAATACCACTTTTACTTCGTTTTATATTTTCAATCGACTCATCCTCTTCGTCTTTTCTCACTCGGTTACACGGCATTGGGTTATGGGGGTCAAGGTACAAGCATTTTCGCATGTTTCTAAGTAGGCGAAACTCAACATGCTAGCGAACACGCTTCGAGAATGTTACAAATTGCGCTTTTGATACCGCCTCGTTCGACCAGACAAACAGCCAAGTCTTCCATCACATACCCCAATCTGCAAGCAAAATGTAGTCGCTCGTGCATGCCTTCCCGAAACTCTCCGAAAGCTGTATGGTACCCGCTGTCAATCTCGTCGTGAACAGAACCATCAAGGACCCATTCGCTACCTTGTGAATATCTCAAGTCGGTAGATGAAAGGGCGGAATCGATGGAAGTTCTAATACGATAAGCTTCTGAAGCCCTCTCTGCTCCTTCACCAGTGGGAATAGAGGAAGAATCACCAATAACGTGGACGCTCTTCGTACCCCCCGTAACTCCTAGGCGGGGACCTCGCTCTCGGCCGATCGTGATACCCGTTCGCCGCATACGGACCCTCATATCCACGACGAGGAGGAGCAGGAGCATAAGGATCATCGCGATAATCGCCACCGCGAGGAGGGTATGGCTCGTCAATAGGGGGACCGCGAGCGGCACCACGTGGCGGGGAGCGGTAGCTCCGTTCGCGGGGATAGTAGTCGTCATGGCGGGGTGGAGGGGAGCGGCGGCGGTAGTCGTGACGAGGACTATAGCCACGGGGTGGGGGCCCGTCACGACGAGAGTAGTAGCCATCAGCAGGAGGATAGCCGCGACGGCCGGGAGGCGGTGAGCGAGAGCGGTAGCGATCGTTGCGAGGGATTTCGTCTTGTTGCTAAGTTGGTCAGTAGTAGTACGTTAGAAACGGAGGAGGAGCCTACATCAGCCACACAGCGGACGCTGGAGCCCTTGAAGTCTTGATTGTCGAGCTTGTCGACCGCGACTTTGAGGTCGGCGGCGGTCTCAAACTCGACAAACCTGGTAATATATTAGTCGTTGTTCGATTGAATAACCCGCCAAGCTTACCCTTTGCCATCACGGTCGCGGCCAACCTCCGAGTAGACAACATCAAGGCCCGGGCGACGTGCGAAATCTTTCAAGTCCTATGGTCCTATGTAAGTCCGAGTCCAGTCCCGATGTGTAGATTTGCAGCCCGGTCAATACTCCGGGAACTGTTGGCAGTCCGCGTTCCAGTGCCAGAAAATGACCAGTTCACATAACGTAGACAGCTCTAAAGAAGGGGCTCCTTGAACACTGGCAAGATATATACATATATGAACGTGAAGAAACGATGACGTGCATGTGGGCAATTGCGGTCAGGCAGTGTAATGTGCGGACTCGTCAGACCGGCAAATAGACTAAGATAGACCCAGTGTGATTGGAAATTATAGTACGGTATACTCCAAAGAATGTGATTTGGCGCACGCATGTAGCTGGGCAGGACAGGTCTGGAACGGGACCACTGCACTCAGACAGTCATGGAAGAAGAAGCCAAGTAGAAGATACCCTTGGATCCTAGAACCAAGAACCAAGAACCAAGAACCGAGAACCAAGAACCAAGAATGAAGGTAGTGAAGAGTTTAGCTAACCTGCCAGCTCGTCTCTCCCGGAAGCCCAGTGATCTGCATACGGTACGCGGTACGCCTAGGACGTGGATGGGTACGGTCAGGTTGGGCAAAAGTATCTCGCTGGCGGGAGCCACGTGCGAATTGGACGGTCAAGCGAGACCCGTTGAGATCAGATCCATCTGATGTGTTGTACTTTGTTAGGAGGCTTGCCTGTAGCTGCCGCATAGAGGGCTGGGACGTACGGAAGGCTGATTCAAACATTAGCAGACGTTGTACGTTCTCCGTCAAGGCATAAACAAAGCTTACCAGGGACCACATCTCTAGCATCCATAGGATCATCATACTCGATAAAGCCAAAGCCGTTCATGAGCTTGACCTCGGTAATGTTACCAGTGCCATCCTTGAAATGGCTCTGGATGTCTTCCTTGGTCACTGCAGGGCGGGTTAATTGTCAGCAGTGTCCGGTGAATGGACCTTGATGGCCAAAAATGGGCAACATGGAATTCCTCTCAGGTCCCTTGAAGCCAGAGTCGCGTGCCCAGAAGTGCCACCAAACCAGCGGCAGAGCCAACAGCAGCAGAGATTTCACGCGGACACCATGACCTCAGGCACAAGGCATCCTACCAGAGAACAAAGGAGCTTGGAGTTCAGATTTGCGTACCATCGCGGGGAAGATTGCCCAGGTAAAGGCGGGTTGAAGACACTTCGGCCGACATGGTGGGTGGGCCTTGATAGGATCGCGGTTGAGGGCACTGCGGGTGAGAGCGAGACGTGGGGAGGTGGTGGCACAAAGGGTGTCGAAAGATCCTTCTTTTCCAGAATTGAGCCAACAGAAGAGATATCCACTCGATGGATGCAACCCACAAATGTCGTTGGTCCTGCGTGGCTGGTGGTGGAATTGCCCTGATTGTTGACGAGGATTGAAGTGTTGGCAATCGGGGCGTTGGTGGTCACCGAGCTTTTGCTTTTGCCAGTCCAACGCTGCAGCTCACCGTATTCACTCCAATTGGGCAAAGCCCTATTTTCACATACGCTAGGCAAGGTAGTCAACACCTTCTATGCAAGAACATTTACAAACAGATCTGATTAGTCTGGCCAGATGTAGAGACTCTCTATGCTGTACTCCCGCCGAACCTAGCTTCCAGATCCAACGAGGCCAAAAGCCAAGGCCGATTGAGGCATCACCAACCAGAACGGGGACATACCATCCAACCCAAGACATTCTCAGACAGGTTGGGCTCACTCATCTCAGTGCAAGCCATGTGTTAGGTAAGACATGTCGAAGCCATGTGGTGCACATCTAGCTGCTGCTATCTCTCAAAGCTATCATACACCCCCAGAAAGCACCCGGCCTTTGTCTTTCTTATATGTGACAACAATGAGAAGATGGGTATAACGTAACATTGTGCTCGTGGTGTTTGCAAGTGCGAAGGGTAAGGGATGAGGGGAAAATGTCGACGCTCAAAATCCTCCAAACAAATCGTCCAATTCCTCCAGCTCGATGTTTTCTGGTTCTCTGATATCCCAGCTGGTACCGAATCCTCGGTCGCCGAGTATCGAGATGGACTCTTCTGCCTCCATATCCACATCCATGTCTTCTTTTTTGACCTCTTGTTTCACCACCAAGTGCTCACTTTTCACCAGCGGGCTGCTCATGATCCCGAGCCCGACTTCTTGGGTGCTCAGGTGATGTCCACCAAACAAAGCCGCTGCAGCCTCCCGATTCCTGTTTGCTTTCTCTTCCTCGCTTTCCTCCACTTGCATTGCATCTACTGCAGAATCCAACGTTTCCGTCGACGGTCGTATTGGTTCGTCAAGGCTCATCCCTCGCATCCGCATGCTGCTGGCCGTCTGAGTGAATTCCTTTTCGTCTCCTTCCAGTGGTGGACTGGCCGCACGATGATTATGTACCAGACTCAGTCCTTCCGAGGCACCACTGGTCCCATCTCTTGCCAAACTCGATCTGCCAGAGAAGGACGACCCTGCAGGTGTTGGTGGCGTGGTGAAGTCATCGTCCGCACCTGAGACGATAGAATCGAGTTCAGGAGCCGAGAGATCGACCTCGGGACTTGGACTCAGCGCTTCACGTTTTCGCTCCTCGGCATTCTCGGCATCTTCGTCGATGCTGGCATTACTGAGGCTGGGAGATATGATTCGCTTTCCACCCTTGTTTCCAGAGCTCAAGGTCGAGAGGAGGGGTGAAGTGAAGATGTCGGACGAATCGGCCGGTATCTCTTGTCGCGACGTCGTGGTCAGGAAGTAGAAGACCTTGCGCGGATGGATCGGAATAAGCTCTTTGCCCAGTGGGCACGGGGATAAGGCTGTCCAGCCGGGCCGACGAATGTAGGCTGCTAAGCGTGATGACAACAGGGCGGATGGGTTTGCGGAGCTGCGGCAGAGGTGTCAGTGTTTCCTTTGAGACGACACGAGATGTAGCTATCGGCCGGAGGATGCTTACCTTGCGACAGCATCGCTAATGGTCGACAGAACGGTAGCCAGCTCCTTGATCAGGTGTGGTCTGTTGCCAGTCTTTTCAAGTTGCTCGATCACACCGGTAACGATATCATCGTTGATTCCATCCGTGTCTATCTTGTTGTGGTTTTGGGCGCCTGGTGAAGGTGGTGGCGTGTGCTCGTACGCATTTCTGCCGCTGCTCCTCGGGCGTTCGGCAAAGGAGACGGCTTTGGTAGCTGAAGATGCAGTTGATGACCGTGGTCGAGACGGTGAAGTCGGTGTGGTCGCATGTGATGGGTGCGATCGTTTGACCTTTTTCGTCGGTGGTTGTTCCGTCTCTGTAGCGACGGCAGTTTTGATCGAAGGGCGGTGAGCGCGTGAGGCGTTAGGCAACTGAATGCCCAGAGATGGAAGTGACAAGGATTTCCGGCGAGTATTGTACGGCATCACGATATGACGGTTACCACTGCTGAGTGAGGTTGAGTTGGTGGATTAGTAGTCGCAAACACGGTGCCGGGTCAGGCTGTTGCGACGGTGATGTATGGGAGACGATTGTTGTTTGGAGGGTTAAGTGGGAAGAATGCGAGGTAAAAGGGTGCTCGGCCGGCTATTGGACGATTTGACGGTAAGGAGTAGGTGCGTTGGAATGCAGGCTGCAGTCTGCAGAAGCTTTCCAACTTGCCAAGGGGGGGCGAGATCCCGGTTCGGCACCGGTGATTGGGCTGAGTGCTTTGACGGTATTCTAGTCTTTGTCGTGACTGGTGTGCTTGACAGTAACCAGTCAGTAAGCAGTCTGTTACACCAGATTTGGGAAAAGGCAGCAGTGGCCAAAGGAGACGAAGGAGATCAGTGAGTGAGTAGGTACTCCGTACTCCTGTTGACCTGGAAAAGGGAGGGAGAGAGATGCCGGCACGAATGATGTTCAGCTACGAAACACCAAGGATAAGTACCTGAGGTATCTCAGAAAAGGAGAAGCAACGTTTCAACGATTCACTTTCCAAACGCTTCGTCCCAGGGATTAGGGAATGAACAGTGGCTCCCCTAGCCTCGACCCCTCCATCCCACTTCGGGACAAGCGCCTACCAAACTGTTTCCTGCCACCAGCCGACCAACGGCCTAGCAGGGATGCCTCTGGCCCTAAACCGAAACAACACGAGATCTCGCGACGCCCCGTTTGGGATGTGAGAAAGTGATGCCGTCACGGTTCTCCCCTTCATCGTTGACCATACGGAATATACGGAGGTTCAAGTCCGTCCCTCGTCCAGATCTTCAAACGCATCTCACCCACCACAGATGATGGAACACAACCAGGCAGTACGAATACTACGGAATACTGTGGTTAGTAACAACACTCTCATACTTCGAACCCGCACTACTAACGGATCGAGTCTGCCTTCCTTCCCAAATACGTCTCATCACACATTAGGTACCTAGAACTACTACCTATTCACATCCCATCCATGATGGCATTCACTTTTCCCCCCCAGTCTAACCGGAACGAGATCCCCCGGAACACGGACAACATATCCCTTGCCGACCAATCACATCAATTTGCGCCAAAACAAAACCTTGTCGAGATTGCCGGCTTCCTAGTCCGTAGTACTGTACCTACCTAGTACAAGTACCTACGTAAGGTAGCTCTTGGTTTGGCATGTCGTACCAGTACCCCGATTGAGGTAAGACGGAGTGTTTAAGGGGGTGGGGGGGGTTTGAGGCTCAAATGTAAAAAAGGGGGGGTTGTGCTCAAAGCTTGCAACCCCACAAACCCTACAAGCAAAATAAAACATGATACCGAAACTATTCTCTTCCCATTCCCAACAACTACCCACCACCTTAGCCGTGTTTCGCTCCTAACGGCGATGCACACAGGCTTTCTTGACAGCGACGGTACTAGGTAGGGTACCTCAGAACACGAGAGTACGGGTGTGCGAGGCCGTTGGACGAAGAAGCGGAGATACGTGAGCCATTACATATCTCCGGCTCCATTGACTTCCTTTTACCATTCATCCAGCTCTCCACCCATCTTCCCATCTCACCTCCTCTACCGTCTACCTAACCGTCTACCTAACCTCCTCCCAACACCCCCCTTTAAAAAGCTCATCAGCTACTGTATGTACATTAGGTAGTGCCCAGCCGCCGTAATCCGCGACTCCATCTGCTCGGCTCTTTAAATGTGAGCACCAGAGTTCTTTGGGGAATCGCTGTCGTGAACGAAATGCATTTATTCGAGAGTGAAAATGATCCCAAAGCTTTTTCCCAAAATTTAGTTCAATTGATTGCTCTTAAGAGAAACGATGATGACAACCTTATCCCCCTCCTCCCTCTTCTCCCCCCACCGCTCCCCCCCACCCCCCCCCCCCCCTCCCAAACCAGCCGATCCACCGATCCCCGTCGCCTCAACAACGTCCCCAACCACATCATCAAAACGCTTCTCGTCACAAACAACCCCGAAAAGAAAACCACTTCGAGCATCCATCTCAAGCCAAAACAGTAGATTAGATCAACATGGTTTCATGGCTATATATGAAGATAGGAGACAGAAAACCGACCTTTCTGCTTGGGTCTACCTTAACCACCTTCGTGCTTTCCTACGTCAGGTCGTCCTCTCCTTCGTCCATCTCATCCGCGTCAATAATCGAAAGCGAAAGCAAAAAGGCCTCTTTTGGCCATTCTCATCCCCCCTTCATGACCTAAACCTAGAGCGTGCCGTTGTTTCGAGTCCTCGTGTTGAAGACACGCGTTTATGTCTTGGTTCTTTCTATCTTTCTTTCTTTCTTTCTTTCTTACCAACCTTCGCCCCAACCACACCCATCCCCTTGACATAATCACAACCCCCCCCCTTACTCTCTTCAACCACCTCCACCCAACTCGCTCAGACGTGAAAACGAAAGCTGTTTCTATTTGCATGGGAGCCAGGAAAGGGAGAAAGAGTGGATTTGGGAGTTGATGGTTTGAGAGCGGTGGGGTGCGGTTGTTGGGGTTTTGTATTGGTTTGCGAGTATTGATAACGGCGAAGAGATTGGAGATGTGCATGTGAAGGGTTGGAAAGGGGAATAATCGAACATGGGGTGCATGGTGCGGGTGGGGTGTGTGTGGGATATGGGATATGGGATATGGGATATGAGATATGTAGAGTAAATGTTTGGAGTTTGTGGTTGGGGTTGAGCAGTCGGGGGTGTGAGGTTGGGAATTGGGGGGGGAAAGAGGAAAAAGGGGGGTTGAGAGTCTTCGTAATGCGAATGTTGAGAAGAAGAAAAAAAACAACCCTTTTGACTGTTATTGTTATCAGTGAATGTTTCTAACCCCGAAATAAACAAATAACTATAGTATCCGATTTTGAACAACCGCTTCTGTAATCTAATACAGAAAAGGCCAAAAGCAATGAAAAGCTAAACACACACTCACCATGTTGAACATAAATCTTCCATCTCGACTTGGCGCTTGATGTGAAAGCACTGCAGAGTCGGAAGGTCAAAAAAGATCATCAATTCATATGCCGCATCCGCGCGGGAAACAGCTGGTGTATTTGGTGCTTTGAGTTGAGTTGACTGGTCAGGTTTGGCTGATTGCCGCGGTTAATACAGCGAAAGAAAGAAAACAGCTATTTGAAGGCATTCTGAGCATTTTAGGCAACCTTAACCTCTCTAAGCCCTCTGAGGCCTTCAGTCTCTTCGAGTCCTTCAAGCTGTACGGACATTCACCGTGGGGTATACGTGTACTACCTTAACTGCGCGCTCAACCATTCAAGCAACACCAAAGCCGCGAAGCCACATGATTGTATGTTGGTAGAAGGGAAGAAGAGCAGGCGCTTCGCGCGTCACCGAAAGTACCAATATGAACAAGGGAAGGGAAAAAAAGGAGGAAATGAAAAAGGAACAGAAAGATTCTCTTACTAAGAATTCCTGCCTCAAGATCCCCCAAATTGACCATACCAATCCCCCAGCGATGGATCGGGCCTACCAAACCACATATTCTGATCTTCGTCTTCGTGCCCTTGCTCGCCCGAAGGCGGAAACAAGCTGTGCGCGTCGCCGCCGGGTGGGTGAAACCCATACTGGTCGTATTCCGACGATCCTTGTTCTCCGGGAAAGTGGCTGGCGTAATAGTTATCCATTGGCTGCCAAACGTTTGGATCGAATTGATCGGATGTCGCGGAAGGCTGCTGTTGCACCGTCATACCAGTGGGTTGAGTTTCGCCGAGTTGAGAAAAGGGCGCCGCGACAACCTCGGATGCGTCGCCACCGACTCTTTGTGCAGCAAGGTGGAGCAGGCGACTAAGCGTTGCCCAGGAACGGCGGGCGGCAGTGTCGGAGACAGCCACGCCACGGAGCCAATTGACTGCTTTCTTTGCGTCCGCCAGGATATTCTCGGCCTCGGCTGGCATGTGTTCCGCCCTAAGGGCGAGTTCGAGAAGTACGACGGTGGCGGCGCGTTTGAGATGGTGGACGATCATCCACCATAGCGTACCTTGGTAGAGAACTGCGTTGTGGGGTTTGTCCGATATGAGTTGGAGGACGGCGCGGGCGGAGGAGACGCATTTGTTTGCAGCAACGTGATTAAGGTGGTTGGAGTGGAGGGATTGGTCTGGGATACGGCGGTCGAGGCGGCAAAGGCAGGGACGGTTGATGATGGTACGGGTGCTATGCGAGATGATTGCTAGGGCGATGCGGTAAGATTCTGATTCAGGGTTCGTGTAAGGGTATTCGATGTTGAATGGTTTGGGCAGGGCGGCGTTCCATTGAACGAGTTTACCATCGAGCTCGTCGATTCGGCGTTGGATTTCGGACCATTTGACATGGCTAATCTCCGGGCAGTAGATTTGAGCTACGGCATCTTGGGCTAAAGCCGTTAGCTGGACATAGTGGAAGAAGTAAGCGCCCGTGTTGTTGGCTTGTGGTAATTGAGATTGTCCGGTGCCGAACGCTCCTTGTACAGGTGGGGATGAGAGAGACGCAGATGCTCGAATTCCGAAATCAAAAGAAGACACCGATGTCGCCGAGGGAGGATAAACAGCCTTCTGCGAAGAATCCTCCCCTGCTACTAGCTGCGGCATAGTTATGCTACAATCTCGATCGCGAATCATGGACGGACGACCTGTTATGACTGTAATGTTCCGTTCCAGTGCCAGTACAGAGAACCAAACCATTGCACGGTGGTCCTTTTGGTGTTGTGTCAAGGTAGGCGTAGTATTAATGAGGTGCATTCCTAAAGACTGCGCGCATCGTATCGCGACACCCATGGTGTTCCAGGCTCTACCCAATTAATTAGCTGGGATAGACAAGCCTGAGAACAAACCCACCGATTAATTTGATCAGTGACTATCAGGTACATGCCGGCTAAACCGAATAATTGCACCTGACTTAGGTATGCCATGTCATTCAAGATGCCCGTGTCAATGCCCAGCATCCGTGCTTTTGCAAAATACAGCAGATGATCTCTTTCGTCTCCAGCCCATTCTGCTCCAACTAGGTGGGCGTGAACGGCTCCGATGGCAAGCACAAGTTGCAGAGTCGCAATGAAGTTTTTGTCTCGGAAATTTTCCGAGTCTCGAACGGCGAAGTATTGCCCATATTGTTCTATGAAAGATGCCTTGTCAACGACAGGGAACGACGGATGGACTGTCTTGAAATACGAATCAACCAGACGATCCGCGGTAGACCTTATAGGCATTTCGAACGGATCTATCTGGTCACCGATGATTGAAGTATCCATATCATCAGGATATGGGTTTGGGTTTTGGTTATCAGTGCTTCTGCTGAGTCGTTCTTTACCTTTTGACGAAGCAGACACACCGGGATGTGGCGGATCCTCTCGATCACAGTCTCGAGCAGGCTCTTTGGCTAATTCTCTTTCTAATCGTTGCATCCATCTAATCTCTGAAGCCTGGCCTACAAAAGCCTTCGATTTTCTCTCGCTCTCCGCCTGGGTGAAGTCCTCTTCATTCGCGTGGTCTGTAGATCCCATGGATCCGACACCCGATGCTCTCGATTCGGCACCACCGAACTCACTACTGCGGTTGCTAACGCTAGCGCTTCGAGGAGTGGCTAGCACTGAGCTCTTAAAGTCGTCCAGCCGCGGCGTCTGCACCGATAAGCTTCGGAATCTTAAGCACACCCAAGAAGTATACCATAAGCAGGCACTGTTGAATTGTCAACTGATCGACGCTATCAACTTGATGCACAAGCCGAAGAAGCAACTCTTCGTACGCGTTCGCTTTCCTCCAAAGATCCAGCAACAGCCTGGAAACTCGTCAGCACTTCGTTCGGTAAGACTTGACTAAGATGATCCTACTTTCGGTCTTTATCTCTCTTCACTTCCCCATAATAACATTCCACTCTCAGTTCCTGGCAGTGCCTACAAGCCGGTTTTTCTCCATAACATTTCGTCTTTCTTTGCCTACAGGGCTCACAGGCTTGAGCAACGCGCAGATGGTCTGGGCCGGAGCTGTTAGGATCAATCTCCTTTCTCACCCGGTCGATCTGCAACGTTGATTCTTCTCTTTTGACGTCTTTAAGTGGAGACGAAGGAGGGGCCATTGAACTGACCGTAGAGAGAGCCTGCATCGGTTTATGTATGGATGATTGCCTAGACGAAGAGCCTGATTTCTTATGCGAAAAGCCCTGGAAGACACCGGAGGGTTGGCTTGACGAAAGCTGCCGTTGTGCATCAGTCTTTTTCTTTGGTGTTTGAGAGGCTTTGAACTCGGTAAGATACTCATTATATTCCTTATAAGAGTCCGTTCTCTGGTATTCGGCTAGGTCTGATTTATACTTCTCCCAGGGCACTGCAGCTCGCTGTTTCCAGAGTTCCTTTTCCTCAGGCGGCATTAGCTGCCACCTCTCTCCTACTCTTCGCGAGATTTCGGTGAATGATAACAATTGGTCTTTGAGCTCTTCACGCATCTTGTTAGAGAATAGGACGTATGCGGAGTATGGGCGCTCCGGTACATTCTTGTCTGACTTTGGATGATGCCTGTACCTCCGTTTCGTAGATACTGCACCAGGAGTATCATCGTCGATGGACACTGATCCGCTCAAAGACTCTGACTTCTTCTCATCAGATGGAACGTCATACAGTGGCGTTACGAATGCAGGGTCTCGAGACAGTCGCCGTGAATTAGCTATTTCCCTTTGTAACTTTCTTCGATGGCCCAATTCTACGTTGAGACTTTCCAAATCTTGCTCGGTAATGTCCATTATAGTTACCCATGAATCGAAGCCAGCTCGGACAAAACGCTCAAAGTATTGGGACATATCCAACCAAGACAGAGTAAGATCTAGGTCGGCCATGATTGAAGCGGCGCTGTGGGATGTGCGATGTTGGACGATGGTCCTTTGCAGAACGGGCTTCTCAGCTTGCCCCTAGGAAAAAGGTGGTCGTTGCGATATGGCTGTTTCTTTTTCCCATCACTTGGAAATCATTCTATGGTTGTCTCGATTCGCTAGGCAACATATAACAATAAAAGCGCACAGAGATCACAACTCTTTGTTTTCGTTTCGTATTTATCATTAAAGGTCATATGGAGACTCTTATTTGTATACCGGCATTAACCGTTGGGATAGAAAGTTTGCGACTGGTGAAAGGCGGGATCTGCACGATGCACAATGCAGTTGGTCGAATCTGAGCCAGATCTTTTGACGACGTCCCAACAGACTGAAGTTTCATTAGTGGCAATGTTGGACAACAACGCTGTACCTATGCCAGCTACTTCTGGACTGATTGTAGGGCTCAAGCAGCTCGGGCAGGAAGATGCACTAGCACCCCTGTGCAGGTTGCAGGTGGTTTGGGATTGAATGTCGCTTTTGTGAGCCATATCATATCATCGCAGCGACACTCTTAGGCGGATTGGACAATAGCTTCTAGGCGGTGATGCTCTATCGTGGTGCCAGACGACAAAAAGGTCCGCTATTTCGTACGATCAAAGTCGCTCGTTCAGAGTACTCGGGAGAGTTGAGGATCGTTACTGAGATTGTTCGCGAAGATACGTTGCTATGGCCAATTTATCTCGGCACGTGCTCAGTAGTTTCACTAAGCCTACCTAAGTAAGCGTGCTGAGGTCTCCTGGTGCTCAGCATAGCTACCACTCACCGTCCGTTTACCCGATAGCTGGCATTCTCCCCAAGCATCGCTGCATGGTGTTCAGTCTGCATACACATGAATTCCTTGTGCGAGCATGAAGGTTGGTCATACTATGGGGTAGGATCAAATTAATTTCCAATGTATAGATTGAGCCTCTTCTGTAATCAAGCGTTCCAGGAATGGCGAACAAAAATAACTCTAAATCACTCTCTGTGGGCCATTAGAGACCAGTCACATGCGACGCATTTGCCCATGGTTGGAAGTACGCCTTGTCCAATCCTAGCTCATGTCTGGCTCGTTTCTCATTGATGAATATCTGTATGCAGTGTTTCCTCCCCCGTCTGTACACCAATCTTCACGCTAGGCTATTTCACACGACAATGATACCACTGGCCTATATGACTTTAATCTCTGGTTGAGCTTCGAGATGGCCTGACGGTTCTCCTTGGCAGCTCCGCAAATCTGTTTAGTTGCTGCGCGCACCTGCTTCGCAAGTCTCCCCAGCATATTTTCGATCTGCGGCATCTCAAAATGACGAAGCCGTCGAGTAGATCAAATGGAAAAACCGGATTGTCAATGAGTCGGCAACTGATGACTCGGTGGAACGATGGCATAAATGGTTGGCCCAAAATGGACGTCTTACTATCGTTATCCACGTGTACACCTGAGATCGCCTTTCCTAAACGCCGTCTCTTTCGCCTTGTATGTCCGCGGTCAAGAAAGTTCCGATCCTCCAGGAAAGTCGTAGAATTCCTCTTGCGGATTATGACCCGGCCATTGCATAGGATAGAATGGAAGGTTAAAGTGTGTACTATCCCCTCCACACAGAGCACTACGCGAGGAGGATGGTGATGGCATAGATAGCATCAATCCCGAGGGCGTTTGACCTGTCTGACCGAATTGAACCACGTCGCTCATTATTGGCGGTTCTGCTGGAACGTGCGTAATCTGAAGATGTTGTTCGGATTTGAATCTGACATCTGGAAACTGGCCAAAGCCAGTAAATGAGGTGCCCTGAATTGATGGGGTGATTGGGGGCGACTCTGGCAATGATCTGAATGCGGAATTGACAGCTGATTGATAGGGGTTACGCCAAGGTGTTTCGAAAACCATGCCACTGGAAGTATCCTCTGGATCCAGCACTCCGAGTCTCTCGAGAAGTTTGTGTATGAGAGGCTGACCGGCGTCATTGGTTTCCACCGGAGGCTCCATACAGTGGCCCCTTTGCATAATTCTATACATTTCTGTAATGCCCAGTCTGAGTTGCGAGTTTTGTTGCTCTAAGCCTTGAACAAAGCTAGGTACTGACGTTATTATTGATCAGACGGTGCTTTCCGGCAGTATTCTTACCCCGTCTCGAAGGTTCTCTTATCCGATTGCCTCTGTTTCCCGTAGTAGCAGATTTCGTCATCTGCTTTACATCGTGTGCAGGGACTCAGACCGTCGCACTGAGACTTTCAGCCCACGTCGGCTAGAGCCATTCAGGGGCCGACTCACTTTGCACTTTTTCAGCCTGCACCTCTGGCAAGCTTTTACTACTCTCCTTCGAATATCGCCAAGACTGGGAGAATATTGGGGAGAAAGTTCGTCTGGTGGCTGCTTGGCCTTGGATCGGGGTGCCTCTGGCATATCTAGATATCGTTTAAGCCAACATTGAACGGTAATTGTGCGGGGCTCTAACAGTACGTTTGGGTGTCATGATTCCAAAGGCAGCTTATCCTAGTATTCAGTAATAGTCATGCGCTTTGTTGTGGTAGGAAACCTTGATGTAAGAGCACCGACAGCAACAGAAAGCAAAGAAACAACAGTCGGCGCAAGTCCTTTGCGATATGCTATATACACTTTCCATCGTTTCTTTGGTTACGTTACCTCAGCTGGTGTGGCTCGAAATCATGGCTCGCATCTTTAGGCTCTGCTAAAGCACAGAGTATCCCTCCCACTCGCATAAACAACCACACATGAGACAGGCACGACAAGGCACAGGGTCTGGGATAGATGATGCAAGACGGATTGAGCACTTTGTACCCTTGGAAGCATTGTGCGGCACTAAGGCAAGGTAAGTCTGGTTACTTGATCCATCTGAGCGGATTGTTCCATTCGTTCCCGGCCCTGGTGGTATTTATTCCAAGTGAATGAGCAAATAACACTAATGTCTTGGCCGGTAGTTCCTTGCCCTTTAACTCACAGCAACAATAGTGTTGTTAGCGTAGAGTATCTTAAAAGAGGCATCTAGAATTCTAGATTTCGAGAATACCGCTCCGTGAAAGAAAGTTGGCCTAGTTGAAAGGAGCTTCGCAGTTTCGGATTAACATCTGGCCGTAGAGTATAGAATACATCTCTCCCGAGGGTCCAAAGATCAGCCTGTGTCAACTGTCAACAGCAACACAACCACACACTCTGTTTATTGTTTGATTTTAAACCTTTATCAAGTAGAGAGTAATTCACGTGTCTTGTATACATATGTTTTTTTTAATTCAAGATGTTTTGTAAAACGTTCTTCAATGTAAAGTATATTAATAGCTTTATCACAAAAGGGAAAAAAAACAACCATGTTAAGTTTGCCTCAGTTCTCAGACGTGTCACTAACCCCTAACGGGGTTAGCCGATGCTTACTACGCACGCATACGGTGTCCCCTCGGTCACGAGGCAATGTTAAGTTTGTCATCGGAATTTACTTACTAAGCATTCATACGTTTAACAAATTCCAAATTCCCAAAATCCAAAATCCAATTCCAAAATATTTGAGAATTGTTCCAATTGACTGTTAAGACTTTTCAGCTTGTTTGTTTTATAGTACTTGGTTGAAAGAAGCCCGGCTTGTCGAAAGATGATAGCTTAGTCAGTTAGGGCAGTACATACCGTATGTAGCGCTTCGTAAAACATATTAGATCCTTGTCTCTGACGTTGTCAGCTTCCGGAGCCGAAGTGCCGATTCGCAGGACCAACATGGGATTTTGTAGAATGCCATTGTGACGCAATACGAATTGCTCTTCTCTTTCTCTATTCTTATCCGTGACCCACTCGGAGCAGTGGAAACCGACAGAGCTTAGATACTACCTCGGCTCTGTCGTGTCTCCGTACACTATGGTACTCAGGGCATGCGACGACGGTGAGGTAAGTAGACTGGCGTGAGTGGTAGAGTTCCCTAAGACGACCAATCAATTTGGCTCCGTGGCTTCGGACTGGGCACCGTTAGCCCTACACTTCGCCAATTGGGTGGGTGGTGGCCAAACGAATCAAAAGACACTTACAACAATAATAATTATCTTACAGTCCACACAACTTCAAGCGGATGACTTCCCCTCCAAGTAAACTACCTAGCTAGCAAACTGTCGCAACCGCGTTTTCCAAACTTTTTGCCAAAGAAACCAAACCACAAGACCCCCGTTGCACTATCACGAATCCATCCTTCTATGCTTCACTCTGCGGCCGTACAGAGGCTCCGACTTGGAAGGCTTGCACCTCGCTGACATCATCGAGCAGCGGTCAAACCTCACCGCTATCGCTCCAGAATTGAACCATGGATGTTGATCAGCCCGACTCATCCACCGGCAATACGTCTACAGGAAACACTGGCTCCGAATCCGCAACATCATCCGCTTCCAAGCAGCATACAGGGCTGTCGGGCAGTGGAGGCAGCATTACCGGCAGGAAGCGCAAGGTCCCTGATTCAGTAACGCCGAATGCTTGCACAAACTGCAAAAGGGCGAGGGCGAAGGTACATGGTCTCCATCCATACTTCCATACGTCAGGGATGCTTAACTGTATTGCTGGTAGTGCGATGGGTTCAAGCCTGCCTGTAAGCGATGTACCCAACGGCATGTCCAAGATGAATGCCATTACGACGTGCACGCCAAAACAGCCAAGGAGCAGATGATCCGCGAAATCCAACGCCTTCAGAGAAAGAACGAATACTTGGAGGAGGAAAACGACACACTTGGAGTAAAGAACGAATGGATCGAGGCGATCATAACGAGCCTCAAACGCGACTCGCAGGGCCCCGAGATAATTCGTCGATTGAAACATGGCGAGACCCATCAAGCCATCGCAGAATGGCTTGGCCGGCCATTGACACCAAACACTCAGGCGTTGTCGTCAGGATCAGAGTTGCAACTGAGCAGAGCTATCGAACGATATCACAGAGACTTTGTCGATAACCAGGATCCTCGCTACTGGACCAATGTGACCAACGACGCAACATTGATCGAACATTTGGTGGCGTTATACCTCACTTGGATTCACCCCGCCCACATGCTTTTTGACGAGACTCATTTCATGGAGAGCTTCCAAGGATGTTCGGACACATATTGTTCGTCGACGCTGGTCAATGCTATATGTGCCATGTCTTGTCATCTACTTCATGGCATTTGGGAGAACGAGCCCGACTCACAGACAGGCATGGAGTCTCTTGGTAGACAATTTCTGGACGAAGCCAAGGCGCTGCTGGTTGTATCGGAATACACCAAGATGACAGTGATACAGACCTATGCTATAATGTTCCTTGTTGAGCTAGGCTCCGGGCATGGTCTAGTGGCATCCTCATACCTCCGACTAGCGACCGAGTCAGTGGTGGCCAAAAAAAAATCCGAGCAATCTTCAGAGTCATCCGAGGTTGCGACGTGGGGTCTTTTGACTCTCCACACGTATGCTGCAGATGTCCTTCGATGTCAATTTCTAAGCTGACAGTTGGTAGTGCATGGTCCGGGCTGATTTTCCAAAAACCGACTGCGCCCATCTCGACGCACGCAGCTGTTTTTCAAGACATCGATACCAAAAAGGACGACGGTCCTTGGCGTTTCTACAAAGAGCCAGGCGATACTTCGGAATCGCGGCGCCCGAGCTATTTGTTATCTACAGCAAACGAACATGCAAGATTATACCGAATCGTTCATGAGACTATCCTTGTGTTCTGTGGCAATCGAGGTAGAGTCTCGGCTCATCATATGCTGCTGATATACGAGCGATTCTTGGAGTGGAAAGAGCGTCTACCGGCCCCCTTAGCAGGTGTAGACGGAGACGGTGAAGCACTGCCTCACGCATTATTCTTACAGTTAGTTTCAAAGAGTTGATACTCAACGTCCGAGCTGACCAATCAAGCATTCAATATCATGTGGCACTTCTCCAGCTTTTCCAACCTCTTCTACATCTTGACCAATACTACAAAGCATCCCATGACCATTTGCAAGGACTCGTCGTCAAGCATGCAAGGGTTAGCCTAGCTCTATTGACACAATATCGAAACGCATACACCTTCCGTTACCAATCCCCAATACTGCTCTTCTGCATTGTTCATGTTTGTGACGCATTGGTGGGATACGACAACGGATCCGACAGTCAAGGTCCATCCAACATCGAAATTGTGCGCTTCTGTTTGGAGAGTCTTGAAGTGGCCAAGGTCGGCTACCCACTTGCAGGACCTCTTCAGAGGATGTTCCGTATAGCCCTTGATAACTACAACGTATCAATACCCGACGAACTTGAACGGCTGTGTAGGCCTTCTTCAAAGTATGGGCCTGACGAGCTGCTGAACGCATGCACGAGACCTACATATCAACAGCCGATAAATCAACTGCTCCCGAACCTAGATCCAGGGCTTGCTCAGGATTTCATGGACGAATGGCAGAAGTTATGCGAAGAGCGTCCACCGCAGGATAAACCAGCGGAGTTTCCGGGACAAGAGAAACAAAACTCAATGCAGATAACTTCGCTTCTTAACGGATGAGCCAGCTGAAATACAACATGACCAATGCGTTGATATGGGGTGTCTGTTTGTACTACATTAGCCGGTGGGCATCTACTTTGCACAGCATTCGCCCTTCTGGAGGGTTTTCAAAATTATTTCATTCAAGGATGAATGATCTGACTGAACTTTACGATCTCATGGAACAATGCTTTTAGCGGATGCCTGGTTATCCTGTTCATGTATTTTAGTTCTAGATACGATACCTGGGCTAGTCTCATACTTGTGCTTCAGAAGTACGATAGATTCAGCGAAGAAGATCTGAAGGGGCTCTTTGGCTTGTGAGAATCCTCCGAATGGATTGGAAAGGTGGTGCCTGCATCTTACAAGCATGGTCTTCTCTCGGCTAAATCAATCCTAATGAGTTAGACCCTTATGCTGTCTTCACGCCAATCTACTCTCTATATTCTGAAGACTACTGTGATATACAAAAATGTCATAACCACCACAATAGACGTAAACTCTACATGAGCAAGTCCCGCGCCGCAGCAGCTGCCACACGCGCTCTCCCATACAAGTATCTCCCCCTCCCCTCCCCCAACCCACCCCCTAACACCCCACAGACCCCACCCCACCAAGCTCCCACCACCACCTCCCCTCCTTTCCACACGACGCCGCCGCGCCCTCCCCTACGTCGTCGGCGCCAGCGCCGTCTACCTCTTCTCAGCCTACACCTTCTACCTCTACCAAACCCTTTCCGCCGAGCCGTCCCCCCTGCCTCAAGACACCGACGTCTCCCCCGTCTACAGCACCACCGCGCAGAGCTTCGACTGCGATGTCGGCTTCAGCGAAAGCAGCACGGGGATCCTGCGGGAGCGGGGAAAGATGACGAAAAAGGCAAGAGGGCATGTGCTGGAGGTGAGCGCGGGGACGGGGCGGAACAGCAAGTTTTACGACTTGAAGAAATGCGCGAGCGTTACGCTCGTGGATCTGAGCCCGGAGATGATGGAGCTCTGTCGCCAGAAATGGAAACTGCTGCATCCGGATTACGCGGCTGTGAGCTTCCACACGCAATCCGCGCTCCTCGCCCTCCCGCACCCGCCGCCGGGGAAGGGCTATACGACGATCCTGCAGACCTTTGGCCTCTGCTCGACCCCGCAACCCGCCGCTCTCCTGCGCCATTTAGGAACCCTGCTGGACAAAGACGAGGGCAGGGTTCTGCTCTTGGAGCATGGGCGGGGCTACTACAGTTGGGTGAATTGGGTGTTGGATCGGACGGCGGGACGGCATGCGGAGAGGCATGGGTGTTGGTGGAATCGGGATCTGGAGAGGGTGGTGGGGGAGAGCGGGTTGGTGGTTGTGGGGAAGAGAAGGAGGCATGCGGGCACGTTGTGGGTGTGGGAGCTGAGGGCGCCGGGGAGGGGGGAGAAGGAAAAGCAAGAGAGGAGCAGGAAGAATCCGGAGGGAGCGGAGAAGGAAGGAGCCCCATAACGCCACTCCATGAACCCAACTCACACTCAATCAACCTCGAAGATTTCCTCTTCCCTCCACCCCCAACTTCCCCCCCCCAAAACCCTCCCAACACCCCCCTCACCCAAACCCACACAACCCCCATCCCAAAAACTCCCCGAATCCAAATTCCCATCGCAAAGCCCCACCCCCCCCTTACCTAACACCGCCAACCCGCCCACCCCCAACTTCTAAACCCCAAAAAACGAAAACGGAACGCCTGGAATGGCGAGCACGCGTATCCAGCCCAAGATTTTCATATATCCTCCTCAAGAAGACATCTATCCCCCCCTCCCCTCCACTCCCCTCCACTCCCCTCCCTCCCCTATTCTCACATCCCCAATCCCCGCCCCCCCCACACCCCAAGCAACGTTCTCGAAATCTCAATACTTTGGGTTTTTGGTTAATAGATGAGAGGAGAAGTGGAGATGGAAGTGGAAATTGGTTAGGTGGGTGGGTTATTGGTTATTTCTTGGGAATCTTCATCTGCAGTGGGTTTTTTTTCTCGCACGGTGGCTTTTACCAGGTGGGGCTGGGCTGGGCTGGGCTGTGTGAAGGGTAGGGTAGGGTAGGGTAGGGTAGGGTGAGGTTGGTCGTGAAGCTTTTAGTTGGATGTGTGTGTGGGTGAGAGTGGGGGTTGGGGTGGGTTGGGGAGGGTGGGTTATATGATATGACATGGGGTTAACGCGAAGGGGGGGGGGGGGGGTTTGAGGTGTGAGGTGGGGAGGGGGGTTGAAGGATGCTTATGGGTTCCTTCTTGTTTGTGTTTTATGCCATGTAGCTGGCCTGCGTCAACTCTCAAAGCACTTGCCTCTCTCTTTGAAGGTGCCGCCGCTGTTCGTGTGTCCCTAAGACAAAGATCGTACGATCTATTCCGCTCGCAGGCTTCTTGGGTTTTGCTACGTTTGTCGTGTGCCGATTCGTTGGCGATGGCGATGGCGATGGGGTGAAAGCGGAGTATGAGACTTGCACTCATCACCTCGGTTTTTTTGAAGCTCGTTCCCTGGCTTTTTTTGGCTGCTAGCGGCATCTTTTGGTTCATTCTGAAGCCCTGGACTTGGGTGGTGGGGTTGCGTGGTTGCTGTTTGCGGTGCTTGAAGTATATGCGTGGAGGGGTGCAGTTGGCGACGCTGCAGCTTCGTGTACACTGCTCCTGTGCCTCGAAAACGCGCCTCTCATTATTTCTGGCCGATTGTGTCTTGCCTCCCCACTCAAAGCCTACTCGCTCCCCTCGCCATCTCCTCTGCCAGCACCATCCCCCTCTTCCCACTCCTAGACCCATCCTGCGTCTCTACCTTTTCAACCCCTAGCCTCTCCCTCCACCCCCACAACTTTCCCAACTCCCCCATCTGCCCAGTCCGTGCTTCATCCCCTTCCAGTATAGCAATCACACACTCTCCCAGCACAGGCAAGAATTTAAACCCATGCCCACTCCCTCCCGTCGCGAGAAATAGTCCCGCAAAGCCGGGGTGCCAATCGATCAGAAAGTCGCCCGTAGGCGTGTCCGTATACCAGCATATCCTTTCCTCGCAGAACGGGCGGGTGGAGAGCCAGGGGAGGACTTGAGAGAGGAAAGTGCGGCAAGCCTGCCTGCCTTCGGTGGGGAGAACGCTAGAATTCGGGGACGGGAGGGAGACCTGTACTCCTCCCAGCGCGGGCGCGCAAACAGGATTGCGGTAACCGAAGCCGTGGCGAGCGACTTTGAGGATACCGCCTTGCTCATCGGAGGCTGGAAGGGAGAGCGGAGGGGGAATGACGAACATGCCCGTCCCGAGGTTGAGAAGGATTGGCATGTTCGCAAGACGGCGGCGCTCCGGAGTTGAAAGGCGGACGTAGGCGACGACTTGGCCTCGGGCTTCTGCAATGCCTCTCAGATCCACCAGGCTGCCACTCCAGGCTCCTGCGGCTAGGATCGTTACCTTCGCGCTCACCTCCCTGCCTCCTTCTAGTCCTACGCCCACAACCTTCCTCTTCTCCCCCGTGTTTTCTTCGAAAATCAACCTTTCCGCTTTCCCTCTCACCATATCCACCCTCTTCCCATAAGCCAGGAATTTATCCATAACAACCCTCATGGCACTCGCTGCATCAGCCCAACCACTGCCCCAATTTACGTACCCGCTCTCCCCACTCCCTCCACCTGCCCCCTTTAAAATCCTAGTAATTTCCTCTCTACTATCCAATCCTTCGATCCTCGCTCCTCTAGTAGTTTCAGAACTAGTGGATACGTTCTCCCTCGACTTCCTCACATAACCCGCTCCATCTTCATTGATACCATCCGCGACGACAGCGAGGCCCGTTTCATGATATATGCCATTTGCTGTATAGTCTCGACGCCAGATTTCTTGGGCTTCGGCCGCTAGTGCGGAATAGGCGGGGGAAGCGTAATCGGGTCTTATGATCCTGCTGCTATCTGTTGATGCGGCGTATGGTGGTGGATGGATGTTTTCTTGGCCTGCTGAAGGGAGGGCCGGGTCGAGGAGCGTGATTTTGGTCTGAGCATACTTCGGCGAGTCGAGGAGGGCGAGCATTGTTGAAACTATAGGGGTGTTACTGTTTTGTTCATACTTCATTAGAAGGGGCAGAAGAATTTGGGGTGGAAAATACGGTTTGGTGGATTAGAAAGACGGTAGGTGAAGTTGGGGGAACGTACGACCGAAGACGCCAGCGCCGACGATGAGGATTGAAGCGGGTGGTCGCGGGAAAGGGGAGGATAGGGTAGACATTCCTTGTAAGACAGAAGTGTGAGATGAGACTGATCGAAAGGCGACGAAGGGGGAATACAAGATGTTCGAGCTTAGTCACTTGAAGGAAAGCAAGGCAGGGTGGTGGGGTTATGATCCCGGGGGAGAGGATGGGTTCGGGAAGAGCATGGCTGGGGAGAACGGGGAAGGCAGAGTGATGTGGAGCATGCAGACACAGGATATGGATGTTGTTTCGATAAGTGGAGGATGCAGGCTTTGTGATGCCATATCAGGCCTTGGAGGTTCCACAGCTGTTGGTAGAAAGGATTGAATTCTATGCTACCATATCTTGTGCGAGCACAACCAATGGAGGCATCGGTGACCTAGAACTTCGAGGTATTGAGCCCGACCACCGCAGGAAGCCTACCAATGCATGCTATTAAATCGTCCATCTCCACCTTGCAGACCTATCGCACACTTTCTTCCAGCCTCAGTTCAATCTGTCTCCTCCACAGTAGCACCATCACTAGCGACACCAGCAACCGTTGCTGCCGTCGAAAATACCATAACGATACCAGTGCGGCATCCATCGACCAGCGCAAGAAACCCGCCTGATATCTGTGGCGGTGTGCACTCTCTAATATTGTATGTTTGCCAAACGCCATGCTGGTTGAAAGACTGAAAATAAAAAACTCCTTACTGATGCAAGTATCCTTAAGATGTTGAATGGTGCAGAGCAAGGGGCAGCCAAAGCGTGCTTTCTCGCGCGACAATGGTGTCAATTTTATGCCATGTTTGCTTGCTTGTCGGGTCTCGAAGATGGTCATAACGACATGAGATAGGTAGGTGTAATAATACAGGCGGAATGTAGGGTGGTAGTACAGCAAATCGGGATCGACTCTATTGAAGAAATCCTTGGCGAAGGATGGTTCAGACTTTGCGGAAATCTGTGACAATTAGTACAAAGCACCAGCGCATAGCTACAGACACGTACCGGAAAGCACAGGGTAGATCATCTCGAATGCTTGATAGATCTCTTCTCGGACCTTGGCACCGGTCAAGACAATCTTGCCGCTCACGAAAATTAAGAGCACAATCTTAGGCTTGATCATGCGATAGATCAGACCAGGGAACAACTCCGGCTCGTAGGAGCTAAAGTGGTGATGACGGCTAGCAAGACCTTCGAGACGGATTGGGAACTTGATATCGCAAGACCCAACAATGTTCTGGATCTTAAAGTCCGTGAACTTTGCATTGAATCCAAGCTTCTGGATGATACGAGCGTATTTGCGCGAGGCAAGCTTTGAATCATCCTCCGACTTGGCACCAGTAACAACCATCTTGCCTGAGGCAAATATCAGTGCTGTAGTCTTTGGTTCGCGAATACGCATAATGACGGCCGCGAAACGCTAGAATTGTTTAGCACACGATGTTGAAGCTATAGCATTGTAGTCAGCAGTACCTTGGGATTGTATTCAGCGTTTCTAGCATGTAGCGCAATCGTCTTGAGGTCCAGACGGCAGTCAAGGTTGACCGTTGCGACGATGTTTCTTTAGAAGAACGCCATTAAGCCTCATTGAACTCAAAGAGGCACAGAGGCTATACTCACTGCAAGGTTGGTACAATCCCACTCACACCCTGTCCAGCACCGGGGGTCGCAGCAGGAGTTGTGGGAGTCACCCCGTTGCCCACGGTTGCGGCATTCCCTCCTTGTTGTTGCTGCTGCCCGTTGGTGTACGCGCTCGCGCCATTTGTCGGACCAGAAATACCGTTCGCCTGGGTGTTACCATCTTTTTCAGAAGGTGGCGTCAAGTCACCAGCTCCACCAGGGAATGACAGGGAGGCAGGCGAGGTGAAGGCCGAAGCCTGTTGTGCAGTGGACGGGTGAGTTGTAAGACTATCCATCTTGATCCGAGTGTCACGAGTAAGATAAGATAGAGTGTATTGTGAAAGCCGGCAGTCTGCAGTGGCAAAGGTTAGAACTGCGAATGGGCTCCTTGATCTTGGTATGGATCCAAGTTCGATAACGAGATCGAGGCTTGATGATCGCAAAGGTGAGGAGGATGCAAGGTTCGACGATGGAAATCGACCGAGGTGGGTTCGTACCGTATGTGGGAGATGAACAAGCAAATGTCTCCCCTACAGCCGCTGCCCGACACTTTCCAGAACTTTCCAGTGATTTATATCATAAGCGACACAAACCCGAGAAGCTGTGTTGACGCGCCTCAATGTGTATGTTATGGTTGAGGTTGTGTTGGGTTATGTTGTTAGTTCAGAAACGTGAGCCGGTGAGGTGAGCCGCTAAATCAAATCGGAAGGTGGACAGCACTAAACCCGTAAGAGAGTGGAAAGTACACCGAGTAATGTGCCTTTCAATTGTATTAAATTAGAAAAGGTAACAGGTTGTACAGACGACACAAATTCTATCTGAACTGTGGGTTACTGTGGTAGGGTTGAAGAGGAGGTGGATGACGGTGGGAGGCAGACGTCAAACAACACAACTTCTAAGCGAGCAAATATTCGAAAATCCGGCGTGGGAATCGCGGTCTTTATATACTCGCGCCCGCATTCAAGGCTGTAACCCGCTGGTTTAACATTCACCGCCGGGCTACGATGAATCAGGGCTAGCGACTCAAAACCGCGCATCTAGCGCCACTACGCCCTGCGATGCCGAGCCCGACTCTGCGCTTCGCCCCTTGTCGTTCTTTGAAAAGGGGCAAGGTTAACCACTCACAGTCCACCGCTTGCAGGCATAGAGCACACGCTGAGTTTGACGCTAGAAGCAAAACATGCCGCTTTATCTCTTCTTTTTCGGTCTGGCTAATTGTCGCAAACATCTGGACTTCATTTCTTCTTTACAGCGCTGGTTCTTACCTTACCTTACAGAAGTACTGTATTGTGGAAAATTCCATTCATCTATACTCATCAATCACCAAAACAGAATCCTTCTTTCTCGAGACTAATGTAGCTCAGACCTAAAGCAGCTTGATGCCCTAAAGAGGCCCCGGGATGGAGCAGTAGGGTGACTCTCTCTACCTTGACATGATGGAAATGCCGGTGTTTCTGTGAATCGAGATCCAAAGATGAATCAGCTCTCTACAGGCCCCGGCGCGTTATAAAGATATCCTGTTGCAAGAGGCTGTGAAGCAGCGATGTTGACGCATTTGCTGTTGACGGTGTCGTACGTCCTAGCCAAGGCTCTCATCTCATGCATCGTTCTCACTAGATCAATTGAAATTCATGGGGCTGTTCACTGCAAGGTCGAAGAAGAATATCGATTTGGGTTGCATGACCAATGGGTTACAGGATGTACGATCTAACCAACCCAGTGTAACGCGCCTCGATGGATTGCCTTCCGAAAATCACCCGAATCTTGCCTTCGCCAATGCAACCAACCCGGCCATTGTCTTATCCTCCTTAGCCTTATATTCCCGGATCCTCTCCTCCCTCTCTTCCTGTCTTGCCCTCAGGATTTCCTCCCTCCTAATCTCCCGATCATTCTTCTTGCGCTCCATCTCTTGTTTCTTCTTCTTGAACCCTTCAACCCCTCCATCCTCATCTCCGAGCAAATCTGCATCAGGTACATCTGCAACGCCCCCAGCCTCGGTCTTTGCAGACGCAAACATTCGATTGTTGTCGGCTTTTTCGCGCTTCTTCTCGAGCATGCGGTCTTTGGAGCCAGCTTCGGCGCGTGGAGCAATTTCGTCAAGCTGCTCTTTCTGATGCTTGCGGTCAAGGAGACGGTATTGGCGGAGTTGTTCGCGGTGGTCGAGTGAGTCTTCAGCTTCAAGCTCTACGCATAAACATCAGCAATTCGAACGTTGGGTAGTGACTACGCCAGTTTGCCACACATGACTGAAAGCAATTATGAGGGCTTCTGGCTCTTACCTCGCTGAAGCTCTAAGTCTTGATGATTAGGTATAGCAGGCCCGGACCTCTTGTTCCCCTTATGGTTTGTCTTGTCGCGGTTAGGAAGCGCTGGGCCAGGGCCATCGTCACCACTGCTTTCATTTTCTTTATTATACTCTGGCGATGGTCTTCGCATACCCTTTACGCTGTCGGTATCCGAGGTTGATGCAGCAGATGCTTGCGCTTTTTGTAGTGTTGTTGGATCGTACCATCCTTCAGCTAGTTCTCCACGATTCCTTACAATATTAGTTGATTGCGTTTTATAGACTCGATCATAATGGCGCGAAATTACGGTGTGGTAAGTGAAATCAGTGACTCTAACATACCATTTACCAACAAAGCTCTTCCACCTGCCTCTCACCGCATCGGCTGGTAGCTCTTCCAGAACAAGCTGCTTCTGTATATCAAGATACAGCCCAAACATCGGCTTGTACGTTTCGAAGTCATGCTTGCTGAGTGGCGAAGCGTTGAGTGGGAGGACCACAGGATAGGACTGCTTAGGGCGTTTGTGCTTGTGGAAGGAGCTGTGATGGTGATGGGATTGGGGAGAGCCCGACCGTTGGCGATTTCTTGAACCCGGTGAATTAAAGTGGTCTCTTGGGCTTCGAGAGCGGCGTTGGTAATCTCGGAAATCGTGAATAGACATTGTGCTTGACAGGAGAATGGCCGAGAAATGCCCCGCAACTTTGGATGGCCTTCTGGGGTAGCCGCTCGCCAAAGCGGTAGCCCCGGCGGCTGCCACGTCGCCCAGGTCGCGTCACTCAAGTCGCTGCATATCCCAAACCATACATTCGTTCTTTGGATGTTAGTCTGCCTCTAGATTCTATACAGACATGAGAACTCGATCAAACATAACTTCCTTGAAAGAAGACGGACCTACAATGGCCAGCGGATTACAGGCTTACGAGCCCTTGAAATTGCTAATACTACCGAAAGGCACTTCTTCTAACGCTCGAATATGTACATTGACACATCCTCGAACAGAAAAACCAAGTCGATACTACTTATGCCCTGATAAGGGTATTTCCGAGTTCACTAGAGTTGCAACACCCAAGTCTGCCTGTCACAGCTGGCTCATTGGACGACACAGTCGATCAGGCATCTCTACAAAGGCTTTAGCTGGTGGAAAAGCTATAAAATCCTACGAATGTTCCTCTGCGCTCAAAGGAGAAGGCAATGAGATAGTGTCTGCAGCCGATGGTGGAGTTCGAGAATTTACACCGGTGTCTGAAGGCTATGTTGTCAAAACTCCAGAACTACTCGTCGCAACTCCCATCGATCCGTTGTTCGTACTACTTCCTTCACTACAGTCGAAAAGGCTATTTCTTTCGATTGATGACATATTTGATGATGTTTGCGACACCTCCAAGCATTTTAGGCACATGTCCAACCACGAACGTACAAGGGGTTTACTAGAAGAAAGGCTGGATAAAGTTTGTGATATGGTTGAAGCCGGAGATGAGAGCATGTATCGCCTCAACACTGAGAAGTTGTTGAAGGAGCTCCTCATTAAGGCTAAGGCGATGGTGGCCCTGGGCTTACCGAAGAGCATGGAAGAAAGATTCATACGCAAGGCTCTGGAGACGCCAGTCATTGGACTTAGACGGGAACAGAGCTCCTCGTCTGACGCTGTAGGCGCATCTCAGGACAAGGCGGCTGTACTCACTCCTATGCCATCGGAAGCTACAAAGTCGCAATTGAGTACTACTACCTCTCAATCGACAGCATCGAACTCCTCGGCACAGACAGAAATTACAGTCCTGGATGAGGATAGTGTTACGACAGTGTCTAACGACATCAAGCATCTTCTACGAATACGTACCGCTTTATCCTATATGATATCTGCATATATCCCCTCCTCCCTTGGGTCCATTTTGAATGATCAACTTTGCTCGGTTTCAAGTCCCATTAGCTTCAAAACTCTGGAGGAACACCTTGCACATATCGCTAAGATGCGTACCGAAGTGCTAGCCTCCCGATCTCTATCAGATTTCAGCCGCAAAAGAAGCATGAACGACGACGAAGCAGCAGAAACACGAGCAGAGAAAAAAAGGAGGAAAGAGGAGGAGGAGAAGAGGAAGAAAGCTGGAGAATCAAGGGGTCTGAGAGATCTCAAGAAGGTTGACGTTACCGGTATGAAAAAGATGAGCGACTTCTTTGGCAAGGGCGCAGTAACGAAGACGAAGAAGTAGAAGCAACTTAACATCTAATCTGTTTTTTGTGAGCGCTTGTGAAGATAAGTCAGGATGGATCAAATTAGCATCACTACCTAGCGTATCATGAGTCGGATTGTAACCTCAACCTTCTCGTGGAATAAAGATATCGACACGTCGGCGACAGGGGTAACCACTCTAAAACGCCCGTTAATGGATCCGAATAGTTTCACCTATGGAATTCAAGGCTATGTATTCAGAGATCGGGCAACCTTGTCACTACGCTACGCTCAAAGGAAACACCCTGATGGCACAACGTAACATTTTCCACATAGTCTTCAGAAGTTGGAAAGCCGGGGACGACCGTTTCTATTACTCAAGAAAGCCCGTCTAGTCTAATTGTAATGCGACAGAAAGCAGCCATCCAGCCAGACCCTACACACCAAACCTTATCCACTAAATACAGTCTCCATCAGAACCAGCAGAGTTCAACCAAATGCATCAAAAAGATCAGTATTGTTTCGTGTTCTTGGGATACCCTACGGCGCCACTGGGCTTGACACCCGTGGGGCGAGGGTGTGCCCCGGTCTGGTGTCCAGTCTTGTGTGCGTGTTTCTCAGAGGAGCAATCATCTGTTTTCTCTCCCGAGTTCGGTTCGGACGGGAAAGGAGCAGATGCGCCACGTTTGGCGATAAACGGCCCTCCTGTCGGGTGCGGCCCCTTGTATGATTCGTGCTCTATCTTGAGAGAGCTTAGGATAGGGTCATCGGACGGCATTGGTGGGAGGGATCCTGTCGGCATGGGGAAACCGCCGGTGAATGAATGCGACTTATGGCGAGGGAGGATGGGTTTGTCTGTTGGGTATACCGATTTATGGTGACCTGTCCCGTGGGGACCTGTGTATTTTGGGGATCCTGTTGAGAAGCCACCAGGGGGGAAGGCGCCTGTTGGGAAGATGCCTGTGGGGAAGACGCCTGTGGGGAAGACGCCGGATGGAATGACCCCAGTCGGAATCCAGCTTTGGGTCGACTTAGGGTAGGGTGGCAGCATAGAGCCGTTGTCCCCTTTCGAAAAGTAGTGAGGCCAGGCTGGGAAGGCGAGGGTACCAGACCCGAGGGCAGCGAGAGCGAAGAGGCTCTGGAACTTCATGATGAAAAAATGGCTGGATATCAAATGCGGCCGAGGGGATCAAAAATACAGTTTGGAGGAAAGAATATGGTTGGAAATTTAGTGAATTGACAAGTGAAGGGTGTCAAGTGATGAAAGGGTAGAGGCTCTATTTAATAGAGCTGTACATATGTACACCGGAGACATGCTGAGGAAACAAAATGGTTACGCATCTTGCCTAATTGGACGCGTGGACGTTACTCGAACCGAATCAAGCTGAGATTTCAGTTCTGCTCGCTGATTGTGATGTCAGTCGTGGTTGGCCATAGACCCTGCATGTGGGTCTGCTTATTCCTGTGCCTCCGTCGGCATGTTTGGGCCATGAGGCCAGCTGAAGACTCGGGGACGATCAAACGCAGTCACTAAGACGCAGTTTCCAGAAATCTAGCCATTGCGGGTACGCCATCGTTTAACGTCTTGACGATTCGATTTTATTATCTTTGAGGTGATATTCACCGAGTGCAAATATGTGCAATTCTGTTACGGCTCAGAAAACTCGACCCAAACGTGAACAATCTGAGTCGCAATTCATAATGGAAACAATCTACCTTTCGCACCCAGTGCAGGGTAGTAGGGCAAGTCTTACCTGCAACATCAGAAAACACCCAGGGTTGTTGAAACTCCCCAGCGAGAAAATGGTGGAGCATTCCCTGCAGATTAAGGCAATGTCCGTCCTGCTGCAGCCTGCAGGTACCATTGAGGCTCCCATGGTTAGTTTCAGCATTCTAAGCAATTCTCACCGAGATGACACAAAATCTGCATTACAAATTCCGCATGTGCACCAGGCTTCTCACTCTGCCTGCGAGTGTCCAAGACGAAACGATCAAGAGGTTGATCATAGGTACGGAATATGTGGTGGGGTTTCGAGCTGTTTCACGTGCCCTGAGTAGGCTGATCGTTGGCCTGAGGTGTGGTGCGATTAAGCATTTGGGGGCGGTCACTGAAGGCTTTGGTCGGCGATTATCACCACGGTTGAAGTACGGAACTTACGACTACTGGCACACGCGTTCGAGTGATGGCATCTCTACTGTCGCTGCGTCGTTTCACTGGGTGTCTCTGAGAGACATTGAGAACGCCGCTGCTCGAATGTCCAGATGTTTTAACCACGAAGAAACCTATCCTCTTATTTTTTGGCCCTTTCGAGGACTATGATGCAATGGTGGTGTATCAACGCCTCTCAGTCATTTCTTTGACGGAGTTTTGAACCCGCGCAACTCGGCTCCAACCATTGCAACACATTCTTCCTCCTTTTCGAGATCAATAATGTCGCTTTCGACTTCTCGACTGAACCTTGGAAATGACCGGAGCATGGCGAATGAGCACGGTGTCCTCGGTTCTTTTCTCCAACATTCTAAGGACTCCATGTCCCAGATAGTGGAGATTAATCCAGTGTCACTGTGATCGCGGCTAGGCCAAGCTCTTGCTGCCCGCGTTCTACTTGTACGATTAATCGAAGCAATCTGTATCATAACTTGAGCGGACTCAGTTATCTTCCGCACCTCCCAAATTTTAGTAACGTTGCTTTCACGATTAGCATTACTGAAATCTCGCTTTTCTTGTCTAGATAACCGAAGACCTAGGGCTACTGTGGATGGAAATGCCAGCGATATCTCTGCAACGAGTTTCTCGATGCTAGATCGACGCGAGCGAGCAGTTGGTGGGTCATCCCAACCAAAGGAAAATGTTCCGAACCCACCCAATGCTGACAATGCTGACGACTCAAGCATACCGACCCTGCGCCCAAATATCACTTCCGGTAATATTGCCTTGACTCAGTTGACGCTTTCCCAATACTTCCTTCTAACGCTGACATGACAGGGTCTGTTCATCATGGATAATCCGGTTGTCATCATCCGAAGTCTCCAGTGCTATCATGGGTCCAAATCAGTAATGGACTCAAGATTGAATATCACACTGAGCAACATACACGTACTTTTATGCTAATTGATATTGTTTCAAAAACAAAGCGAAGAAGCGTAGCACCTGCTTTCACCCTGGTCAACAAGGCGAAACCCAAACCCATCAATTGAGTGAAGCGCTCCTTTCGGAGTCTCGACTGGAGTCTTCTCTGCATGTAATAGCGACCAACGAGAATGCTCCCAGACCTCCATCTCCTTCGACAATTTCTTTACTAGAACAACATAAACCTTTCAAACAAACGACAGACACCATGGCCCAAATTCCCGTTTCGGCTTCATCAGGCCCCATCAAAGACGGACTTACGGTCGCAACCTCGCCATACAATCCAAAACCCCCGTCTTCAAGAATTCCCCAACACCGACTCAACCCACCTCAACTCCACCCTACCATACCCCCCTCCCCATAAGACCCAAGTAACCTCAACATCGATGCCCCTAACAAAGCACCGCCTTCTCCTCCTCAACCACACCCCTCTCCCTCTTCAACCACCTCTCGTCCATCCAAAAACCCATCAAACCCCAACAACGAACCAATGCGCTGTCACAGAATATCCCTACTGCAACAATGCAATGGATCTCTCGGCCGACATTCTGGGGAATCAGTCTCGCAGTATCGAAAGTTTGCAAGTTTGTTGGAGTATATACTGGTATGAGTTGTGAGGGGTGGACAGGGGGGGTTGCGGATAGAAATGGAGTGAGGGCATGAAAGGGTGATGGACATGACCTGGAGGAGGGGTGGAAGAAGGCGGCAAAGCCCTATCTGCACATCTGCTAACCTCCCTCCCCCATCAATCCAACGCATTCAACGCATTCCACAACGAGATTTTTATTTCTCAGTAAAATAATCGACTAATTTTCAACCAATCTTAGCAGTCGACTTGTATGGGAGATCTTGGGATTTTTGTTGATTTTTACAAAGAAAGTGTTATCTCATTCTCATTCTCATGATATATTACTTTTATTGACGACGTTGTTGCGGCTCATAAAGAAAACACTTGAAAGTATATCGATCTTCTTTGTCGAGGATGGTGGTCTTGGGGTTTTGGGGTTTTCGAGCGTTGTTGCTTGATGTTTGATGTTGATGTTGGGATGGGTTTGTTGGAGGGACTATGATGGGGAAAGGGAAAGGGGGTCGAAGGAAGAAGGGGTGAGGGTGAATCAGGATGAGGGTTTAGAGAAAGTAAAGAGTTACATTTGTATGCGTCCAACGACAAACAATCATCATGAAAACAATCTCAGGCTCTCGCGTAAAGTTTGCAAGGTTAATCCCAACTCGAAAACTGAAGGAATGAACGCAGACAGGTATAATGGTTCGTTACTGCAAACATACATACCTCGCAGAAACGAACGGCTAAGAAATCAAAGTGCGAGAGTCCTACACTGCCTAACCAACCGGCTTGGGTCCAATCCAGTCACGCTCCACCATTCCAAATCTTGTGTATGAGCGCGATTTGGCCACAATAGTCTCCCGATGTAGAACACTAACCAGATTCCAGAACCCATTTCGTCAGGCACATAACACAGATACACCTCGCACCACCCTCACCACCACCCTAGCTTTCCCGGCAGGAGAACCACCATCACGGTCCTCTGTCATATCAGCGATATGGCCCTACTGGCCTGAGAGCAGATATTGCTTCACGGTGGTAACGAATTTGGTTGGGCTTGTTGTGGTCTAGATATATATAGATAGAGGATTCTTGATGTTTTGTCTTGCCAATGGCGACTCATGTAAATCGTACGGCTGTGTGAGAAATTTTTGGCAATTGATGGAGTGGCATATGTGGTATAGTAATTTTGGAAAGATGTCCTGGGCATGCCAATGAAATGTGACGTAGGTTATCGGAAAACGCCTGATCTCTAACCCATTTTCTCCAGAAACCACCGCGGCTCTGTATTTCTATAATCATAAAATCTCACAAACCGCATGTTTATATCGTTTAAAATTGCCACTCGGGGATTTCACATCTATAGCAAGTACGGAAGTTTCGTAGATATGCAAAACAGTCTTCCAGCTCTTTTTCCGTTCAAAAAGTATTTTGTCTTGCCGTCATGACAGGCGTAGTCTATCCTCTCGATACTCTTCTGTTTCTTGTTTCCCCAGCAACTCGATGCAGGCACAGCAAGCGCAACTCTAATAGGGTCCTGTTCATGATATGCGTCTGCCATCTGCCGTCTGCCACTGTCCAGTTCTTAAGACATGAGAAGCAGCTGCCGCATGTGATGCGGTTTTCAGGGTCCGGTTACCACAAGATCTGGCTGGCCGGAGATGTCATTGGCGGCGTGTCAACTATATCATCGTCCTTGGTGTAGTGGGGATTGATAATTGATTGAATGCGTTCGATTATAGGCACCCATGTGAACAGATATTAGCGCAGGGTTGATTGTTGGGCGGTTGAGACGAAGTAACAGTGTCCGTATCGGCGGAGTCAGCGGTTCAACATCCATTCCTCGGTATGAATTCCAGGAACCTTTCTTTTCTCAGGCTTTTTTCCACCCATAAGGGGTGCAATATCAAATGCCGTTGGGGTAGCGACGGATTCTTTACCCCGAGTCATTTCCACTCCAGCTCCGGCGACGAAAGTGAGAGCACTAGGTTTCTCGACAGAAACAGTAATTTGGTGGATTGCAAATTCGTTGAGGCATGTATAGGAGATTAGTCCTGCCAATGCCTCCAAGGTTTCGAAAGAAGAAGCTTCAACGACCTAAGTTTTAATGAGTACAAAGTCACGTTTGCGTAACATATTCCGAATGACTTACCTCACAAACCCGCTTCACAAGATTCCGCCAGTTGTCAAAACCACTTTTGTAAAAATCAACGTCTGGGCGCTCAGTCTCTCCTGGTAGCTTAAGATCAATGCAGACATTCTGTTTCTCAAGACGCTCATGAGGATTAACGCCTATGATGCAGGCGAGCTTCAAGCCTTTGATGAACCACCCGAGGGTATCCACACGCCATTGTAGATGCCCAAAGCCTTTGTCTATAACCTCCACTCTCCGTAACAGAACCTCTCTCGCGTAGCCCTCATCAACCCTCAACAGTCCCTTCGGTGCCACTGCCTGTACCTTCAAGATCTCCCCAGGCCAATTCTTTGCGAGATCTGCAATGCCAACTACCAAGTCATTCAACCCAGGGAAGACCTTCCCATCCAGCTTTGCAGTGACATCTTTGCATATGTGGCCGTAGCTAAAGGTATGTGTGATGTCGTCCGAGGTACTAGCGCTGGATGTATCTAGTTGTAGCTGGATGAACAGCGTAATGGGCTGGGGTTTGCCTGGGCGATCCCATGCATCGGGGCCGATGACGGCGGAGAGTTGGAAACCTCGGAGGTAAATGGTATCGAGGATACGAAGGCGTGTCATAGCTAGCATGTTCTGCGGTCCAAATCCGATTCTGTGATGTGCTGCGATTATTCAAGCTCTGAAGGAGGGGTTTGGATACCGGGCTACAGCAAAGGTGGCAGTTTCTCTTGCCGATGTTTCCGTCCAGGTACATGACAAGATAACAGTGGATTTGCCTTCATCTTGTCAAGCTGGTTTCAGAGCAGTTCAAAATGTTTGCATAGAATTCATGGCGCTGAGGAATTCTTAGGTTTTCATTCGTGGGATGGCTCGCTTAGACTGTAGGGCTGGGCCAACGACCAGTCACGGTGTCTTAAGGTATCACGGCACGTGCACGGGTACCTACATTATGTAGATAGGTGTTGTCACTCTGGGATTGGCCTTCTACGGAAATTTATATACAGAAAACGAGCCTAGAGCAGTACCGTAATATCCTCAAAAGACATATAATGCCCTAATTTCTCTACATCTTTATACCACAGACTCTGCGAGCACTGGGGTTAGCATTTTACTGATCAATTTGGTGTTCAGGGCCCTTTCACTCGAAAAGAGTTATGGAAACTTTGGATAGTCGCTGTTGTAACTCGCCAGCTTGTTGTCAACTAATAGAAGACCAGCATTCATTCTCGCCCATGAATATTTCTCTTTCCTGATCTAATCTTCTAATACCCAGTCGCTGAGCAAGCTGTTTCAGTTGTGGTGGTAACTGGATCTGTGGCGGTAGCAGTGATCTTTCGAACCTGAGATAGATCAGGTCAGTATTGGGCACACTATATCATTGCAGACGACAGCATTGAATTATAGCTGAAGGTTTCGAGAACACAAATGCGAGGAGGTACGGGATCCAAAAGATTCAACCTCGGAAAGCAAGACATACGGGACCAGGGCCAAAGTCTCTGGTAGTAACTGCAAGGACACACCCTCCACAGTCGACGCTCGATGTCTCTGTCTCAGTGCTGAGATAGACCGTTGTCGTTGGATCCAGGTTGAATTGAGCAACCTTTGTCAGAGTTGTCGTACATGAGCTGATGGAACCCTGGGCAATGCTGTGGATCGAAGATTAGTTCTCAAAACATAATTGAAACGTCCAAACGAGACTGTCCAGACACTTACACCTTTGCCGCAAGAGTGATGGCAGCCATCCAAACGGCTGTAGGCTTCATGTTTGCTGTTTGCAAAGTGTAGATGACTTAATGATTGGGTACTTAAGAAATGTTGTAGAAGATGTTAAGTAGAAATGGCACGCCTTTATACTTCGACATGGCCGAAGGATCTTAGAGCTGACAATGATTACGGCACTCCTGAGGCTGTGACCGTAAGCAAGGCGTTCTGCGCATGCTTTGCCTGGTTCGATTGCATGGCGTGTTTATAACGTCAGCTTGCCACCTTCCAATCAAGAGAATCCACATTCCCCACGGGTTTACATTAAGTTCTTGCATACGAGAACCTTAATGCCACCACAGAAAGTTTCCTTACTTCACTACACACAACAATATGCGTGAATAGAGCAAGACGGATAATTAGATATGACAGCGGCGCTGAGGATATGAACGCGGTAGCTTCACAGCGGCCTTGCAAGGTTTGAATCGTATTCAGTCAGGAGATCTTGTCAATTTTCGATTAGGGTTACACAACAGTTGATCCGCTTTTAGTGTGACCTTCACGTGATGGCCTGACAGGCTCGGAAGACAACCTCAGCTGAATGGGAGCCAGACCTCGTAAAATCCCTGCACTCATTACGGGGTCCTATGATGACAAAACTTGTACGATTTGTCGGTTCAAGTTCGGCTTGTCGTCTGCAAATGCCATGGATTTCTGCTGAACACCATGAAATGTGATGAGAGGTCAGTATACAGGATAGCCGAGGGAAACGGTAGATCGTTCAGATCAAGCGCTGATATGAGTACGACGCGACCACGACGCGATCGACGCTGTGCCACCCGACCAAGGACACCTCGGCTTTTGTACGTCGATGAGGGAAGCATACAGATAGCTAGCAGGCCTAATGTGGAGTAACAGCAAAGCGCGCTGAATCTTGGGCGACTGCTTATCCTTGCAATGGTTCCTGCTCTACAATTTCTCACCGTTATTAGCGGCAGGTTCGTTGGCAGGACCACGACACCAAGACAGCAACCCAGTATCAGTCGAATTTGAACATACCGCACCATATGGCGTGATAAATACGGGCAGATACTGTAGATCCTATCAATGACACAATCTTGAGCATTTTGGAATAATACATGCTCCGGATGGTTCTATACTCGGACAGCGACGCGGCTCTTTCGATAAGTGTTAATGCTGAAGGACATATCGGCGAAGCATCCGCCGCAGTCCGGATTGGGTCATATTGAAGGTCCAACGAACGGTAAGCAAACGGATATCTCGACTCGATCTTGGCACGTCCTAGGTTAAGATCAGGCCTCGTGTCCAGATTTCAATTACGAATCCATCTTCACAAAGCAGACGAGTCACTAGTTTCGAACGCAAACATTGAAAGAACATGCAAATCATACTGCAAACGACAAACAGAAGCCTAGGCGGATCCTAAGCTCGAGGCTTGCTTTGGATGGATTCATATCCGGATTCACCTCACCTCCAGGAAACAAATGGAAATTGGAATGAACGCAAGGTTTTGATTAGGTGGCCTGGCTGGGCGAAACACAGTCTTGGTCATCATAGCCGTTGCTGCGTGTTGGAAAGGCTCGGACTATCCGGTCGCGCCCTTGGTAGTAAGCGGCGAGTCCTGGGAAAGTTGGCGTAAACCTAGAACGGCAAGTCGGACTGGGCTTGCACGAGTATGGAAGGTTGTGCGTATTCCGGTAGCCAAGCCAATGACGCGAACGAGAACTGTAAACGCGACTGTTACAAGGACAGGAGATCTTTCTCTGGTATGGGAATCACTCGATCGAAGATTATCACGCACTCGTGAATTGCATGCATGTCGCATATGATTCGTCGGGATACGTTTCACTTGTCCAAGCTGTTTTTGCTGTTTTTGTGCGTTTCGAAGCGGGGCTCCCCGGGGCTGGCTCCGACCTCGTTTAGCTTCAACAGTTAAAGTGTTTTGCTGTGCCGTTAGAACCCTGCATTTAATACTGTGAACACAGGGAGCCAAACCTCACACTCTAACGCTCTAGCTCTGTTGCAAACCGAAGACAGCAATATCAGAGCCAGTTTCTTAGCCTCTCAAGATATTCTAGCTGTCATCTCGAATGGATACGTCCGCGTCCGGTGTTGGCGAGGTACTTGCAATCTTCTCGGAGTACTGGACTCAGGATGGGCGGCCCAATATCAACGCCGCCTCTGCAGCTCTATGTGAATCGACGACGAAGTCGAAGGATCCGGGACAGTATATTTTGAGCACGCTTCTCGCACTCCACGAGTTCGCATCCGCTCGCCCGAACTCGATTGATTTCCTCGTACGCGTGTACGCTACTGCCGTGGATAAATTCCCGAGCTCAATAGAAGGTGAATACGGCGTCGGCCCAGTCGCAGGGGAGGAACAGCTTAGCTGGTGGCTTGTTGACGAAACAAACTTCTTCCGGGAAACGGACAGGCCTGTTACCATAGAGACAAGAGATCCAAGTGATCCATCGAATATTGAATTCGAAGACAAGGATGTGAGAGATAAACTTTCCGACGTGCTCGGTAGGACATATGAGTGGAAAGCAGAAAGACATAGGCTCATCGTTCTGGCGGCAATCCAAGCACGTTGCTTTGCACTAGGAATTGTGCGGGTCAACTTCCCAAACGGTTACGAGGCAGAATCGCTCATCGATGGTGCTATTGAGCTGCGGGAAGGCAAACTGAGTGTTGGTGACTTCGTCGCCGGGTGTATGCTGCTGAGAGGCTGTGCGAAGTCCTTAACGGAAGCCCTTCGGATTCTAGGGAAGACAGACAAGCTTGATCAATGGAAAAGCAAATTCAACGCTTTTTTGTGCAGCCATAATGTTTCCTCCTCCGAACAGTTGAATGGCAACGATTGGATCGTCAAATCAAATGCAGCAGTGAGTCTCGCAGAAATTTAGTGACAAAAGAAGATCTGCTAACATGTTGATAGCTTGTTGTCCAAAATCTTGTGACGGGTCCCCTAGACGAAAACAGCGAGCAACTATTTTCCTGGAGACAGTGGGTTAATTGAATGAGGACTAGGAGATTACCCGAGCTTCCCGGACTTGGGAACATAGCCGCATTGATCGAAGAGCTTCATCGACCTAACGGCTGCCTCATCACCTTGACAATTAGATCCACCGAACTTCTGGTGTTGTTAGGGTTAGTATCTTGAAAGGCTAGGAATATCATTGACTTCGAGCTCCTAAGTGGTATACTGGGTAGCTGGTACCTTACTTGGTTATTCATTAGTTGCAAGTGGCCCGCTCGGAATTTCTCGTTTTCAACACGTTTCACAAATTAGAACGAGCATCAGGATAGGTGTGCTAGTCCTCAGGCTATCCGGTCACGTCTGTTCGGTCATTCAACATTAACAGAATAGATTCAAAGGCGAACAACGCAGTAGCTGAGCGATGAGCTGCTTCTATACTAGAGCCTGAGACCCTAAACGAAGAGAGAACTCTCGATCAAGTCTGCGAGGGTCATGCTGAGCACATATTTCTCATACTGGCCCTATTAATCTATTTACATGATTAGCCTTGCTCAGCTGAAGAAGAAGTCTAGGATTTATTGGCAAGGAAGTAACGATGTATTTCAGACTGCTGAGCTTGTGTTTGTATATTACTTCACGGAAATCAGAAGTTATCGTTTGAAGGAGAGGTCATCATCAAGAAGAGGCGATAAGAAGTTTCAGTAGAGGTAGAGGGAAATGCTTATTGCTCACAGAAACATTGCGATCTGTACAGTCGTTCTTCTCGATAACTTCATGCTATGATGAGCATTCAAAAGATGTTGCAGTGCTGGATTGTATGCATATCATCATTTTCGAGTTCTAAAGTTCGCCGTACCTTATGTAGCTATCCCACCCGACCGTAAGGTGTAAAACCTCCCCGCGGTACGGGTACCCTACCTACCTTACGCCTTGGCATACTTACAGTACATACTGCACACCCCACCAAAGCCTCAAAGTTCCTGAACAGTCTCACAGCATCAATACCTTAGGAAACGTCCCCCAGGCCTCCCAGCGAGCTCGTACATATTTTAAAGCCAGGGTTGCGACCACTGCAACGATGGGAGGTATGTACACTCCTCACATGCTACGGCCTTCCATGCGTCTAGGCAGCCTGGGTTCCTTTCAAAGATCACTAAAAGACGCTGACATGGGAAAGTAGACTTCACGACTATTGCCCGTGAGCCTACCAGACAGTTTCATACCTTGAAAGCAAGCGCACGAGCTGAGCAATGAACAGAACAGTTTACCCAATTCTACTACAACACCTTCGATGACGATCGGACAAAATTAGCCGCTCTATACGTGAGTAGAAAAGATATTAGATCGTGTGTCCCAGCTGACTGTCATGGTGAGCCAGCGCGATCAGTCAATGCTCACCTTTGAGACCTCTGCGGTGCAGGGCGTATCGGGTATCATTGAGAAACTTACAGTATGCCACATTTCGGGGTAAACTTTGCGAATACTTTTGTTTACCTATACCTAGTCCCTTCATTTTGAAAAGGTCGTACATCGGGTCTCCACACTTGACGCACAGCCTTCGAATGAGAGTGGTGGAATTCTAGTCATGGTCACAGGAGCACTACTGGTAGGATCAAGCCACAGATGCTACTCTCGACCCAATGGTCATGATTGTAGAAAGGCTGATTGCTTTGGAATTCTAGGTCGACGAGGAGCAGCGGCCAATGAATTATACCCAGGTCTTCCAACTTATGCCTGATGGTGCGGGCAGCTACTTTGTCTTCAACGATGTCTTTCGATTGATTTACGGATCATGAGCGTCTGAAGTAATGTCATAATAAAATTCCAGATGGCTGCGGGGATGTTTGGTATAGATGTGCTCATGGTGTCAGTACGATCAACCACAGGGACTTTGCGAACATGATCAAGGTGCATATCGACTAAAGCCACTCAAATGAGTTACAGTGTCTACACGATTGATGTTACGGGAAAATGCTGTATTAAGCGACTGCCTTTTACCATACTCTGTACACCATGCGCCGGTGTCTTGTCATTTGTTAATGCTTCACCAGTTTTCAAGCATAAGCATTTGAGATTGAGCGACTGCGTATGGGTTTCAATGCACGCTGTAGTGGTCATACATTTAAGGAGATACCTCCCCGTCTTCACAGAGCGGAGCCTGGAGTGTGATATCAATGACACGCTTCTTTGATAAACCTGCCTCCTGACTTGCGTGTTCTACCACCCTGGAATGACGTGGCATGAGGCTGAAGAGAAAAGGGGCGCGGAAGATATCCTGATTTGCTAAACATCTGTAGGCTACAGCGATCAGTATCTGTTCAATACCGTGGATCTAGTTTAGCAATAGAAACAGAAACCCCTAGTCAGATATTGCGCTTAATAGGTGCTGTGACTGTGAGACGACCAAAACTCAGACAGGCGCAGCTGCGAACCCTGCGCTAGCGACATCTCTGATTTTTGGTCGAGAAGCCACGACAAAGATTCAGGCAACATCAAAGACAAACAAAATATCTACAATCCGCAGCTCGAGCTGAACCAAACCTCATCACATACTACGAGCTCTGTCATACTTAGCCCAGCCTCTCATCAACAGCCCTCCTCTCAGACCCAAGGAACAACAAAACAAGCTCCAGCCAAAAGCAGACACTCGGACCACAAGCTCTAGGACCTGTTGACTGGAACCACATCGGCACGAAGTGTTACGATGACGCTGGCTGAGGAGTTTAAGTCGCGCAACTTCAGTGAGTCAATTCTGGAGTACAGACACAGAGAATAAAACTAACAGGCGCGCGTCTTAGGCATATATGGGCAATGGTTAGTACACACTTCAACTGCCAGCATAGCTCCTTCAGCGTTAGGCTCTGCAAGGGATTCAAGGAGCCTAGGGAGAAGCTCTAAGGAATAGGTAGGGTGAAGGGTAGGCTGGGGGCTGAGGGAGCTATTTTGAGCCCGAGCAGCTGCTGGGCGATGATTTAACATGAAGACCGAAGTGGCTCAGGAAAATGGCCTTCTTGACGTGTTAGAGACATTTGAGTCGGAAAAGCTGCGAAGACACCGTCTATGGGTATTGGCTGACTCTGGCGGATCCACAGGATGGGTGTATTGTGCATATTACTATGCATTGCTCTTGGGATCTCGAACCTGCTCCACGTCTCCCTTATTATCATCTTCAGCATCATTTGCCTGTGAGGACTGCTTTGCCACTCCAAGCAGCGTTGTAATTGCAGTTGCTAATTTCTTCGCAGCGTTTCCGGTCTCATTCTCATCTTCGTTGAAGTACCACTTCTCCTCCGTATCTGCCCTACGTCCAGCACATTCGACGAGTTCATCCGGCGATTTACGACAAATTACATGCGTGCTGGCATCTACGGTGTCATGAGCCTTGTTCAATGGCTTAGCCTAATCATTTACTCGACAAGCTTAGTCGCCGCTGCCGTCGTACTGATGTTGACGGCGCTGTGCTACGCAATCGCTGGATTCAAGGGACAGGGGTTTGTGGGTAGCAAAACACTGGGTGGACAGGGTGTTGCGCAGATGATTGTTTAAAGTTCCTCTTGAGATTGAAGAACGAGGGAAAGGCGTTGGCCACAAACTACATTGTTACTGCGCGGCCGCTCAGCACACTGTTCTATTGGGGAGAAGTCATTTTGCGTGTTTGATGACGAATACCAGGGTTGCAGCAGGGCATCTGTAACTATAGGGGTTCTTTCTCTATTTCAGCTATGAATTGGGATCATGGAGTTGGGATTCGTCCTGCGCTTGTTCACGGAGGAGATCCAGCAATAGTGTGTAAGAGCATTCAAATCGGTTTGCAAAAGAGCTGATTCAGTGGTGATGACCATTATTGATCGTTCGCCGACTGCCTTGCCTCAAGGGCCGGTCAAAGCGTGATCCTCCACGTGAGGAGAAAAGGCACCTCGTGCATACGCCACAACGATCACGCCACGGATCGGCGGACAGAATGTGGGGAACTACCTGTACATAGGAACATATACCAAGTTTTGGTGTTCAACGAAGGCGGTAGTGACCCCTTAGAGTATGGCAAGTCAGTATACATCCGTACAGTACGGAACATCATACTGTAGTAACCTGGAAAAGATGGGGCGGTCTAAAGGTTCTTGGAGACTCTCAATGACTTACTGTATCGTTTGGCGTTAGCTGGAAGCTTGGGCCTAGCCATTATAGCGCCTCCAGGTTTGGTCGTCACAGTACCTGTAACTTGATCTTTAAGTCCCTCGAGATCCCCCACCGCTCATACACAACACAACTGAGTAAATGGAAGTTCGACAACACTCTACGCAGTTTCCAAGTTTATACATTCTCAATTGATTGCTTTCTGAGTACTTGAACAGTAAGTGGAGCTTACTTTCTTGTTGATGCATGCGGGATGTGATGCTGGGAATCCAACGAGAGAGCTTCACTGTTATGGCCGTATCAATCATCATGTGCTTTGGACACATTTTGCAAACATTGAATGGCTTCGTCTTCCTACATGTTCTCTTGAGCAATCATGACAAGCCCCAATAGCACAAGATCCATGTCCTTCGCCCACAGGCTCTTCACATTGGATCCTCCACGTTCAATATCCCTAAAACTGACACATTTCAGTCACAGCCTACAATAGTGCCAAATACCAGGCGAGCTCAACCAACAACATGTCGACACCTCAAATTCCTCCTCGCCCCTCTCGCTCGCAGCAGCAGCAGCCTACCGCACCAACCGGTATGGACGTCCCAAAGATTCCTCCAAGGCCCGGACGTCGAGCTGCAGATCAGTCCAGGTCTCCAAACCGAGACAGCTTCCCGAGATCGCCTCTCAATGACGTACCTCTCAGCATGAATTTGGGCAACAAGAGCGGGAGCTTGTACGCTAACAACAATGAGTCTGGCTGGACCCTCGATCTACCCCGGCGCCCGCCGAGCGTGTCTTTACCTTCAATTGGGCAAGAGGGAAGCGAGTACGCGGACATTGACTTCTATGAAGCAGAAGACTCGACCCCTGACCAAGGAAATGGCGAGAAACAGCCGGAACAAACAAGAAACGTTGGTAGCGATTTGCCTTTACATGCGCCAAGGCCCTCGTTCTCCAGCTCAAACGCAAAGGCGAGGGTTTCGGCTGTGACCCGCACAGATTCGAACCAAGCAGCTGCAATTGGCTTCGGAAAGGCTTCCACCCCGGTATCCAATGACGACAAAAACCCTCAATCTCGTCCTCTAAAATCGAGTACAAGTTTCAATAGGACCGAGTCTTCAGCGTCTACTGAACGCCCGGGTTCCCAAGCTGGTGACAGCGACCATGGAATTCCCGAAATCGGTCAGAGGGTACCAATGCACCCTGATGCCGGAGACGTCCAAGCCCCGTCACCTTCGCCATACTCACAGACTTTCCCATCTGGGATCGGCTTTCACAATGATGGTCGGCAAAAGCCCGGTAAACATCATGACCGCACTCGTAGTGGCAAGGAGGTTTTCCATGGACCTCCGGGAAGTTACGGACTGCATGGACACGGTGTACCGCACACTGATAGCTTCGAGAAGGCCTGGTATGACAAGCATCCTGATGCGCTGGTGCGGGAAGAGAATGGCCTCTACGGTCCAGGCATTGGTGGTTCCAGGGGCGAATGGGCCCTCAGTAGTGACGACCTCAACAAGATAGTCAGACAGACCGCAAGCAGGGGTGCAGGTTTTGGTAAGTCTGACTGACCTAGTAGTTGGTGTGTTTAAATGACTGACATGGTTTATGCAGGAACATCTGCAAACGTTGCTGGACTGCCCAATGAGCAAATTGGCTATATGGCGTCAGAAGAATATGTATCACGCATCAACTCCCCCCAGTCTGTGACCTACCAGAGCAAGGCGCATTCAAACCACTCGCAAACTCACGTAGATTCGCCCTTACGTAAAACAAGCTTTCCGGTCGACGTCGAGGGGAAAGAAAGGTTTGACAAATCGAATCAACGCCATTCATACGCTCGTCCTTCATCCGAGCATGCATTGGAGAGTGAGACAGAGGATGACGAGATTCATATACCTCCACCAACGGTTCGTCGCGACAAAATTGGCGGGAACGGGTATAATCCTCCCACCGAGGATCTCGGCCCCCATGGTGGTAATTCCGAAGCCGAGGGAGGCTGGATTGACGAAACTGGATATGGTGTTCCAATTCTTGCCTCGGACGAAGTCGCGAAAGAACCAGCATCTGAATATCTGCAACCTGCTGTGTCTCCTGTACAGGAACGGAGAGGCAGCACGTATTACTCCGGAATAGACTCAGATGCCCCCCCCTCGTATCGAAGTGGATTCAAGAACGGCAGTCGATCGGGTAGTGCTTCAAACAGTAGACCCGGAAGCAGGCCAGGAAGTATATATGGTTCACTTCCTGGACTATCAAGATTCACTTCTCATGATGAGCGTGAGGATATGCACACCCCTCTGGAAGATGTTGAAGAATACGAACCTCTCTTTCCCGAAGAAGAGGATAAAGAGGGACGACCTATTCCGGCCACAGAACACTTCAAGCGTCGTGAGATGCTTATGAAGAGGAGGTTTCCCAGCCAAGATATATGGGAAGACACGCCCAATAGTTTGCAATTACAAGCCACTGTGACCACGCCAGAGCCCAAAGAAGAGCAGTCCCCAGTGGCAAAAGCACCTTCTGCGGTATTCGAAAGCCCAGAAGCTGAAGGCGCACGCAAGGGTGAGGTCAGCGAAGATGAGAAAGCCAAGTTGATGCCAAGAGAGGAACGTTTAGCGAAGTCTGATTTCAAGCCTCATATCTTAGAAGAGACGCAGAAACCGGATTTGAAACAGAGATTTCCTAGTCAAGATATTTGGGAAGACTCACCAGACAGTGCTCGCCTAGAAACTACTGTGGAAAGACCTCAAGGTGATGATGTCAAGAGTCCAATAGATGAGGGCCTCATAGCTGGGGCTGTGGTGCGGACGTCTGGACGCCCAGTTGAAGACAAGGTTCTTGGAGATCAACCCCGAGAGGGCGCCACGGCTGGTGCAGCAGCTCTAGAAAAGCCTAGCATTCCACAACGACCGGCCAAAATCAACCCCCCACCAGATTCCTCGAAGTCTGGCGTTCAAGCTCCACCCTCAATACCAGCACGACCACCAAAGAGGCTTCATCAAGTTCCATCTGCGGAAATCCCTCCTCCGCCTTCGAAAGCGTCAGCAGAGTCATCTCCGATAGAAGCAAATCAAGCTGCTTCTTCAGAGTCGCGTAAAGCTCCTGTCTTACCTGAGCGACCGAAACCTCAAGTGCCGGCGCGCCCTGCGAAACCTATATCTCGCGACTCTTCTGAATCTACTCCACTCTCCAAAGTAACGTCCACTTCTTCAACTGCTAGTGGCGAACTTAGGGACGACCCTCGAGGTATTACGTCTCCACCGCCCGCCCCGAAATCCAAACCTGCTGTACCGTCCCGGCCCGCAGGCAGTAAAATCGCTGCACTGAAAGCAGGATTCCTCTCCGATCTTGACAAGCGACTTCAACTCGGACCGCAAGCTCCGCCTAAGGCCCAGGAAAAGGCTACGACAGAAGACGATGCTGAGAAAGAGAAAGCCCCTCTAGCTGATGCGCGTAAGGGGCGCGCCAGAGGACCTACGAGAAGGAAACCAGCAGCAGCTTCTGTACCTAATGCTGTAGCGGAAGAGCAGGAAGATAAGGCAGAGAAAGGTAGATGGGGTATTCAAGAACCGTGGACTGTATGGGAAATCAACGACGGTGGCGTTTTGAATGTTATGGACGCTGCTTCGACTCCACCGACTACAGAAATTAAATACCACGAGGGATCCCCAGAAGCATTGCACGTCTCAACGTCAATCCCAGAGCCAGAAACAGTGGAAGACCCGGTGGTGCAAGGGCAGAAAGAAATCGAGGCCAGAGCGGAAGAGCCGTTAGAAGCTAGTGCGCCTACTGTACAAGTACAACCGCCGGCGGCAACGGAAACAGACCTGCCCAGTGCTCCTACGCACAAACCCACGACAGAGGGTTCGATCAGCAATGAGCCTGACAACCCCCAATCAGCACCAGCAACGGCCACCACCTCATCCACCGCTAAAGTAGCTAGCCTAGCTGGCGAGAATGCAGATGGCGTAGGTGCAAAGCCGGAGAACGGGGCAGCGGACAAGTTGGCTGATACGCACGGAGAGGAGCCATGAGCACGCGTAACTTCAAAAAGCGTTGGCGGAAAGCGTTTGAGCAAGTTCAACTATACTCCTACAGTAGAACCTTAGCGGTTTGCTTTGGAGACAAGATTGAAAATTACAAATATTTAGTATTATGGCATCATGAGAGCTTTTTCTTCTATTTGTCTGTTCCTCCGTATGGAGACCTAGCCAGGCTATCTCTCAAACGCGGATTGACTCTTATCTTTTCCTAGAGTACGTTTGTTGTGAGAGTGACAGAGGTCATTGGAGCCACGCTCAATGGCTGATAGAAAGTACTATAAGGCTATGGATTTTGGTATGCCGAGGTCTGGGTGGGCGGCGATCCTACGTAGGGCCCCACGTAAAATCGAACATCTGGATTCCCCACATTAATCCTAACATCGTCTCTATTGCAACAATGACTTTCAAGGCCTCTCTACTGCCAGTGGCGAGGAGAGGCCTCTGCAGTTTGCATCTCCCAGTCCCCATAGCTCCAAGAGCATTCTCACATTTCCCACCGGCTCGTCGACGCCGCCTTTTTCAATCCAGGTCCAAACCCCTCACTCCGTGCACAAAAGCTTTCTCAACATCACATTGGCGACCTTTCGCTGCTGTTGACGATGCTTTCGATCCACGGCAGCAGGATCGCGAGAGTGATGAAGTTGACGTTTGCATTGTTGGCGGGGGTACTGCTTTCTGCCACTTAATTCTCCATTCCAAATGTTGACCTCTGTCCAGGCCCCGCCGGACTGAGTGCCGCCATTCGCTTGAAGCAACTTGCCACAGAAGCTGGAAACGAAGATTTCCGCGTCCTACTACTAGAGAAAGCCGGAGAAATAGGTGCTCACATACTCTCTGGCAATGTGATTGAGCCCTCAGCTGTCAGCGAACTTTTCCCCGACTGGATTTCGCCCGACAACCCTTCACGTTTCGAAAATGCTACACCAGCAACCCATGATAAAATGCGTTTCTTGACGAAGAACAGCTCATTACCGCTTCCCGCACCACCGCAGATGAACAATCATGGGAATTACATTGTCAGTCTCAATCAATTCTGCAAATGGCTGGGGGAAAGAGCAGAAGAGATTGGTGTTGAAGTGTATCCAGGGTTCGCGGCGAGCGAGGTCGTTTACAGGCAGGATGGATCAGTAAAAGGCGTGGCTACAAACGATCTCGGGGTAGCACGCAACGGTAAGCCAAAGGATTCCTTTGAGCGAGGAATGGAGTTCCATGCTCGAGTCACCCTCTTCGCCGAAGGTTGTCACGGCAGTCTCACGAAACAGGTAATCAAAAAATTTGACCTACGTCGAGACTCTCAACCTCAAACCTACGGCCTCGGTCTCAAAGAAGTTTGGGAGGTGAAGCCCGAAAACTTCCGCAAAGGTGAAGTCGTTCATTCCATGGGCTACCCTTTACCCTCCTCTACCTATGGCGGCGGTTGGATGTACCATTTCGGCGATAATCTTGTCTCACTCGGCCTGGTCGTGGGTCTCGATTACCCCAATCCCTGGCTTTCCCCATACGGCGAGTTTCAAAAACTAAAGCACCACCCACTTTATCAGTCCGTTATTGAGGGAGGGAAATGCATATCCTATGGTGCCCGGGCCCTCAACGAAGGCGGCTTTCAATCCATCCCGAAATGTGCCTTCCCAGGAGGCGCACTTATTGGCGACACCGCGGGCTTCCTCAACGTCCCCAAGATCAAGGGAACCCATACCGCTATGCGCAGCGGCATGCTCGCCGCCCAAGCCGCATACTCGGCCTTAACCACAAACCCAGACGCCGGCACCGTCTTCCTGTACGATTACGAGGACGCCCTACGCGAAAGCACTATCTGGAAAGAATTGAAAGAAGTCCGCAACATGCGGCCATCCTTCCACAACCCCCTTGGTCTTTATGGCGGGATCCTCTACTCCGGCCTCGAAGCCTACCTCTTCCGCGGCAAAACGCCGTGGACCCTCAAACACGCCGGGACCGACCACGGCGCCACCAAAACCGCCGACCAGTGCAAAAAGATCGAATACCCGAAACCAGACGGCAAGATCTCCTTCGACATCCTGACCAGCGTCAGCCGCACAGGAACAAACCACGAGGAGGACCAGCCGGTGCACTTGCAGGTTAAAGACTGGGAGGAGCACGCGCGGGACCAGTACCCGAAATACAAGGGCATTGAGAACCGGTTTTGTCCGGCGGGGGTGTATGAATATGTGGATGATGACAGTAAGGATGTGGGGGTGCGATTTCAGATTAATGCGCAGAAGTAGGTGTTGTCCTTTATCTTTTTGACCTCGTGTTTTCAACGCCCTCCTTCTTCAACGTGTGGGTTAAGGCTGTGATGGCTGACTGGTGTGGGCATAGCTGCATCCACTGCAAAACCTGCGATATCAAAATCCCGAAACAGGATATCACCTGGCAGACCCCACAAGGTGGGGAGGGGCCGAAGTATTTCATGACTTGAGGATGGATGTGGGATATGAGGGGTAGTGCAAGGGTAGAATGAGTTTTTCGGATGTATATATATTTTCGCAGTGGATATTTTGGGAAGAAATTGAAGAATGTACATATGAAATAGATCAAAATACAAGATTGGGAAACCGGAATAACGAGAATTATCCTCAACCCTAGCTACGCCATCCATAGAATCCCTTCCTCGCTGGCACCTCTCAGATCCTACGTATACCCCTCGAGGCGCAGCCTATCCTACCCTCTCCATCCCCTCCTCCAACCCCCCTCCACTTCCAACCATCCCACTCAACCAGGTCACAGGCCAAAGACTCTGTTGCCAATAGAAAATCAAAAGGTTGTGGATAATCGTCAAACAACGGACCGTATCTCGAACCTGCCACTCAATGCCATTTCACCGCCCCCTCGGGTGATGTTTGAGAAAGGCTTCCGGTTGTGTTTTGCTTTTCAGGCCCTTTGATCTATCTACAGTAGGTCCATGCACGGTTTCCTTCGCTGGGGTTGAGATTTCTCGTCATGCCGATTTGCGTTTCAGATGGCGCGATTTGTTCCGACACGATCTGTTTCGGCGAATTTAGCCCTGTTGTAAAGTGTGCAAGCATCGGGAAACCTGGATGTTCTGGATGGAATTTTTTGAGGCTTAAGAGAGAAAGCAAGGCTAAGCTCATCGATTTGTTCTCAGTCTTGAAGACCTGGGATTTGACCTTGCGGTCGGTTTGCATGTCGCGGGTCCTGCAATCCGTCTGGCGGTGGCAGTTCTTTGCTGAGTTCGATAGGTGTGGTGTCTGCTAATAAGATAAACGTCGCGGAGGCAGACTTTGTCGTTATGTCTCGTTGGATGTTGGAGGGCTTTTGCGGCCATCTATGACAACCACGTCTTTTAGGCGCATGTAGTACACGTACTCATAGCTGCAATGTTGCCGGTCTACAGCCCAGAAATCAGTGCGTGATACACTTTCGCTGAGGATGTTTTCATTGACGGGTTGAACTCGATTGACGGGTAAACGCGGTCGTTACAAGTGGTCACTGCAGGTGCTTGAAGATGGCGTCTGGATATTCGACATGCTTTACGTTCCTTCTTAGTGAAGTTTATTCGTCTTGCGTATGCCTTTCTTTAACAGCATTGGATCGAAAGTATATTCGAAAGCCGAAGGTGTGATGTTCAACACGGATCTCAAACTTATATCGTAACCACTCGTGATTCACTGCCTCCAGTGTTGCTTGCATACGAAACCTGTTCTCTTGCCGGTATTCGAGTACGGTGGATAAAGCTGTATGATTGAAAGCAACCGTCAGAGACATTCACCAAATCCACGACGCCGAACTGCGGTGAGTGATGCAGGTTCTATCTTTATCTTCTTCGCAGTAGGAGGCGAAAAGAACAGATTCTACTCTCTTAATCAGCTTCGAATAGCTATTGCAGCCAGGCTAGTGCCCAACACAAAATCAATCTGGCCAAACTGAATTACGTGGCGATCTAGAATCACCTTATGAAGCTTTATATCCGTGAAGTTTACGCCTCTAGCGGACTTTCGATTCTGAAGAGAGATTACTCTTGCTGGCGTTACAGCTGCAAGGCATCATTCTTGTCGCGGCTACTGTTCTTCGAAGCCTGCAGACTTAACTTTTGTTGGAATTCCGGCCGAGTGTTTTCTATATATTATAGCACTCGTTTTCATCTTCATCCTCTTCTCCGCAACTCCAGGATCTGCGAAAGCTTGACGTCGCCTTTACCGCCCCAGCCCGCAGCTCCATCCTGTACCTCCGGCCGTACACCCACATACCAAGCCCATGCTCTGCGATCAAGTTCTTGCTGGCTTAGAACATGCGCCCAGGAGCTATACAGTAGATCAAGTGCTTGAAGCAACCGAGCTATATTTCTTGTTTTCTCTGCTTCTATCACTTTTGTGGGTTGTTTTTTGGGCAATGGCGAGGGAGGAGAGCTGAATGATTTGAGGAGGTAGTCTTTTGCAGATTTGGGCTCGTGAATTGGGAGGGCCGATGTGTGGGATTTTGAGACGCCGGGTGGGAGCGGATTACTGGAAGACCGGAGGGCGTCAAGGTCAAGCCCCCATAACGGTGGACCAGGATGGGGTCTTTGCTTCTGATCTCTTGCTTGACCTTGATTTTCATCACCTTGTATCGTTGATTGCGATTCTGCAGCCTGACTGTGGCCATCCTCTTCCTGAACGATCGCCAAGTCACTCACCTTACTTCCCTCCGTTGGATCGTAACCCCAGCGCTTCATCACATTAATTTCTCGTCCCATGATACGGACCTTCGGCTGCCCTTGACCCCATCCTTCGTCTTCTGCAGTATTTCCTTTCTCTATTCCTAGACTTTTGGCCTTGGTCTTGCTATTTGCGCTAACCACAGCTTTGGCTAGGCTTAGTCGAGAAGAGAGCGGCTGTTCAGGCATGGTATATTTGAGAAGAGTGACGGCGAATGCAAGAACTAGAGGTGCCCGATTGGTGTAAATGGCTGATGCTTCTAGTTCCTCTTCATTGCAGGTGACTTCAGGGAGAGTGAGAGATTCCTCGATAGCTGCTGGTGTATCTTGTTCCCCTAGAAGAACTGTTTTCTTGCGTTTAGCTGGCGACTCTGATTGAGTGGCACTTGAAGACCTCTTCTTAGTGACCCGTTTGGCTGCGCTGATGATTTGTTTTGACCGTTTCTCGTCAGCAAAGATGGCCTGAACCACCGGTAGACTAGACTTCGCCAGAGTACTTGGACTATAGAGTATTAGCAGCGCCAGAGAACTTGATTTCCTCTCGGTGTTTCATACGAGGTCAAGGCAGCCTTCTGTAGGTCTTTGATCTTGCCCATCGCGATAGGAAGAGGTATCTTTGCATCCTGAGACAGAAAACGCAGCAGCGCCTGAACGTCTCCCGCGGTCGCCATTCCGACTATGACCTACTTTCGGGATCGATGCCTACCTTATGTTGTGAAAGCGCCGAGGTGAAGCTTGACAGCGGAATGTTCCGCTCAAGCTTCAACAGTCCGTATGGGCTGCGCTAGCGATGTCTAAATGGCCAACTCCAAGGTCACCCGTACTTCCACTATTCTTCGTCTAAAATTGGGTGTCGCCCCTATGGCTGAAGACTCCAAGATAAAGGAGTTTCCAGATATTGGGTCGAAGCTCACTGCACCGACTAAGAAGTCGCTGTTCGAACGCCAAAAAGCTGAAGCCGAAGCAAAGCGCCAGCGTGAGCAAGAAGAGACAGCAGCAGTGTACGAAGACTTCATCAAATCATTCGATGATGAAGACGATTCTCGTCCATCAAATAACTCCTCGGTTAGGGGGGGATCAGGATCTGGGGGTGGAAGAGGTGCTGCATTTGCGGGTCAATCAAAACGGCATTTTTCTGGACCCGCTACCAGAGGCCGAGGGAGCAGTGGGCCAGGTAGCTTAGGGCCTCCGCCGCCGTCAATATCACGTAAAAGAGCATACGATGGATCCCAACCTGCACGGAAAGAGACAAATCAAGGGCTGTTTGCTTTTGAAGATTCTTCTACATATCCAGCGGATGCCAAGACTGCCTTTCAGACTTCCGATGATGAAGATATTACAACTCATCCAAGGGCGGCCGAAAGAGCTGCTCCGAGACCTACACTTCGATTGTCTTCGCTACCACCAGGGACATCTCCTGCGGTAATCAAGTCGGTACTACCGTCAAATCTCAAAGCTGAAGGAGTCCGGATCTTACCTCCTTCTGGACCAGGTACCTCAGATCGCCGATCGCTCTCAGCAATCGTCACCCTAGCGGAAGATACGCCTGCGGTTGACATTGATACCGCTGTTAGCGTTCTACAGAATCGATATATGGGTCGTGGCTTCTACCTTTCGTTGTCACGTCACCTATCCTTGGCTGCTGTAGACACAGAAATGCCGTCTCTTGGAACTTCATCTGCTACGTCTTCGCTACCATTTGGCGCTCGTCCTATACAGATTGGCCCTGGTACAAACTTTGGCCGAGCACAGCCATCAAATACTCATCGTGGTGGTTACGCTCCACCGCAGTCCTACGCACCCAGCTCAACACAGTATGGGAGAGGTGCTCCGCCAGTTACGGTTAACGTCACGCCCCCTTCTGATCTCAAACAGCTCAAACTTATCCACAAGACCGTAGAAGCTCTAATCGCTAACGGGCCAGAATTTGAGGCTCTTCTAATGAGCCGAAAAGATGTGCAAATGGATGGAAAGTGGGCTTGGTTATGGGATGCTCGCAGCGTTGGGGGTGTATGGTATCGTTGGCGAATTTGGGATGTTCTCACAGGAGCGCAAACTAGGATTCGGAGTAGGAAATCTTCGTCTTCGCAACGTCTTTTTGAAGGAGGAGCGCCTTGGGCGGCACCTGAAAAAGGCTTACCCTTCGAGTATACAACCCGGATTGAAGAAATTGTTTCAGACTCGGATTATAATTCCTCGGACGATGAAGACTCAGGCGATGAAGGACGACGTCGCTACTCCCACCACCATGGAGGTGCTCCACCTCCGGATGCTGCTAATTTAGACGGTGACGATCAAGCTTATCTTACTCCCCTTGAAAAAGCTAAATTGACACATTTGCTGGCTAGACTGCCTACAACAAATGCAAAGCTCAGAAGAGGGGATGTTGCCCGCATCACCGCATTTGCAATTCAACATGCAGGTGAAGGAGCTGAAGAGGTAGTACAGATAATTACGTCTAATGTTTTGAGGCCCTTTGCGTTCTCCAGCGCCAATTCCAACAAGAAGGCCTTAGGAGACGATCCAGCTTCAAAGGATGAAGAGGATGCGAACGAGGATGACAAAAAGACTGCCGAGAAAGAAGACACATCATCCTCCAAATTGATAGGGCTTTACATCATATCGGACCTCTTATCCTCATCTTCCACTAGCGGAGTTCGACACGCATGGCGCTATAGACAATTATTCGAAAATGCACTCAAGCAAAATAAAGTATTCGAAGGTCTTGGGCGGCTGGAGAAAACAATGTCTTGGGGCCGTCTGCGCGCCGAAAAATGGAAACGAAGCGTATGTAGTGTCCTTGGACTTTGGGAGGGTTGGTGTGTTTTCCCGCAGGCATCACAGGAGCATTTCGCCACGATTTTTGCCAATCCTCCGCTTACAGCGGCCGAAGATGCAGCCAATGCAGCGGCAGAAAAGGCTTTGGCAGCGGCTTCTGCTACTAAGTCGCGGTGGAAGACCGTTGATGAAAAGGCACAGGAAAGAGAGGCTCTTAGGTCTAGTGCCGATCAGCTAGCGCCGTCTGACGCCGGAGATCCTATGGATGTTGATGTGGATGGTGAGTCCATGGTTGACGACGAAGATCTTGACGGTGAGCCAATGGATGATGATGAAGAAGTTGATGGTGAGCCGATGGAGGATTCAGACGACAATGAGTTGAATGGCGACAAAGCGCCCCGTCTCGGATTAACTGCTGCGGCCGCACATGACAGCGGCCGCAGAGGAAGTGCGATCGAAGGAAAGCCTAAAGAGGTTTACAGAGGAGATTCTGTTGGATTTAAGATAGGCAAAGAAGTTGCTAGTGGAACTTCTAAGCATATCTTACCAGGAGGCCGAGGGAAGCGACCCAAAGCTGAAGATATGTTTGCAGATTCGGATGGTGAATGAGCTTTCGGAGCCCTGTTTACAATCAATAACACCATATTCAGTCGTCCGGCGGTCTATTGTCATGGGCGCTGAGCTTATCTCTCAAGTCATTCGGATACACTACTGCTTCTGTTGTTGTAGTAGCTTCTAGCTACGTAACTGCGTTACCCTGCAAAACTCACCTTCCTCTTATTGTTATTCTTGCTGTATGCCTGTCCTCATACACCGAGTTAAAGAGGGCTTTTTACTATCCCGTACGGTCTTGTTGTAGGCTTTACAATAGCGGTAATGGACTAGGTTAATGCCAAGGGTCTAACAGTTTTTCTCCCTTTGTTCTCTCCGATACTATGTCTCCTAATTCTGCTAGACTTCTTACACGCGGAAGTCCTTCACTCTCATATTGATCATCTCGATCTAGCACCACACCAGTCCATCCTGAGGCTTCGGCTCCTCGAGCATCCTTTTCCAGATCGTCGCCGACATGAATATATCCACACTCTACATCTTCTTCTACATGCACTAGCTCTTTTGCTGCGTCAAATATCCTTCGATTAGGCTTTTCGAAACCTACGTCGTAACTCAGGATCACAAATTCGATATCACTGTCGTCCTTTGCTTGCCGCGCTGGGAAGTATGCGTCCGCATCACGTTGATAACGTCGAGGGGTAACACGCGTATGAAGGCTAGAGAGAATAGGAAGGACGCGGTCATCGGAATTTGTGATGATGCCAAGAACAACTTTGGGTAGATTTGGGTTATGCCAAGATTTCTCTCTTGCTTCCCGCAGACTTTCAAAGAAAGGATGAACGTCGGGGAAGAGGGTGTAGCCCTCTGCAGAGCTGAAGCGGGAGAGAAGATCGGGTACAAGCTTTTTAGGTAAGGAGGAAGAGGCTGGGATTAAAGGGGAGAAAGTGGATTGGATAACCTGCTGGTGGTTAGAAGATTACGAGATTCTGTATTAGGCAGAACGCTTCAGCCATAAAAAGAGAGATTATAGGCCTTCAGAGCAAGCCGACGCGGCACTCAGCGTTACCAACAGTAGTACATGAGATGCGTAAGGTCATCAGTCTGAAGGATGAAGATGCTTATCAAACAATGCACCTTGGACCCTTGAAATGCTTACATTGGACCACCACTCAGGTGCCTCCATTCCCACCGCTCTTCCATAGTTGGGGTGTTCACCCGATTCTTTCTTGAACGCTAATGCACGAATCAGCTCTCAAAAGTTGCAAAAGGGCCACCCTCAAGTGTTCAGGATTACCAATGCGAAAAGTCGTTCCCACCTCCTCGTCAGTGAATCCCGATAGCCCATGCTTCCTGGCTACATAACCATATTGCTTGGCTATAGGCTCTCGGGGTGTGAACAGTGTACCAAATGCATCAACAGTCAGCACTATGGCACGTTTTTTGGCGGTCATCACGAATGTTTGTTTGCGAGGTAGCTGGAGTCTTTGATATTACGCCTCCAGCCGTGATGCTTTGAGCTCCACCGGGGCACGCCAAGTAAGCTCAGGGATGCAAAGTGGTGAAGGGTCGTGATTACTCCTAGCGCAGCTGATAAGTGTCACTAATGTCAGCCTTACATGCCTTATTGCTCCGAAATGGTCGACAACGGCGGCTAAAACCCTGAAAGTCGGTGAACCGAAAAGAGCAACAACAATTCGCTAAGCCTTATTGGTTAAACTCCGGTGCAGCGACTTGAAGCTGTGTACTCGGTAGAGAATCACAATCCGTGGTCTGCATTGCTGCCAGAACATCACTGAACAGTCAAGTCATAACTGAAGAGCTCCGATTGTGTGCTGAGAAGGATTGAAGCAGTTCTGACGCCTACGGAATAAACTACACATTTCCCCTAGATTCGCGTCCTCCAGGCAGGCTCCAATCTTATTTTGCGATAACAGCGCTCTAGCTTCACCGTTGCACTTATTACCCCAGGCCCCCAGGTTTCTTCGACTGTTACTTTGCACCACACCTCCAGAAGCTCTCACTCTTGCAAACCTAAAGCGAAAAGAAAAAATCCCCAAACATAACCGCTTCAATCATTCCAATATGGCATCTCGACCACAAAATGTTGGTATCAAGGCTATTGAGATATATTTCCCAAGCCAGGTAAGTTTACAAAGCTCCAGAGCTTTTACTAAAAACTCCGACGCTGGTCACGTAATAGTGTTTGCTCACGGTACTATAGTGCGTTGCTCAGGATGAGCTCGAGAAATTCGATGGAGTCGCTACTGGGAAATACACGATTGGTCTTGGCCAAACCAAGATGAGCTTCTGCGATGATCGAGAAGGTTTGGGCCGGATGCTATAGCCCATATTCATTGACCAAGTCTGACCTAAGATGAAATTAGATATCTATTCCTTTGCCCTTACGACCGTCTCCTCTCTTCTCCACAAATACTCGATAGACCCCAAATCAATCGGCCGCCTCGAAGTTGGAACAGAAACGCTTCTCGACAAGTCCAAATCCGTCAAGTCAGTTCTCATGCAACTTTTCGAGCCATCGGGCAATACCAATCTTGAAGGGGTTGATACGGTCAACGCATGTTATGGTGGCACCAACGCGCTTTTTAACGCTATCAATTGGGTCGAATCGTCAGCGTGGGATGGCCGCGATGCGATTGTGGTCGCTGGAGACATTGCTCTTTACAAAAAGAGCAATGCCCGCCCAACAGGCGGTGCAGGGTGTGTCGCCATGCTGATAGGTCCCGATGCTCCAATCGCATTTGAGCCGGGCAAGCGAGGCACGTATATGCAGCATGCGTACGATTTTTATAAGCCTGACTTGACTTCCGAATATCCTGTGATCGACGGTGCGTACTCTGTACGATGCTACACAGAGGCGGTGGATAATTGCTACAAGGCGTACAACGCTCGCGAAGCTTCACTCCGAAAGAATGGTCTTTCCAACGGCGCTCACGACGAGACTCCTGCTACACCACTAGATCGGTTTGATCACGTACTGTTCCACTCCCCAACATGCAAGCTTGTCGCTAAGTCATATGCTCGTCTGCTCTATAATGACTACACGGAGAACCCTTCGAATCCTGCATTCGAATCCGTACCGTCAGAAATAAAGGATTTAGATTACAAGAGTTCGATTACTGATAAGACGGTCGAAAAAACCTTTATGGGTCTGACCAAGAAGACATTCCAAACAAGGGTTCAACCAGCTATCCAAGCGCCAACAATGTGCGGTAATATGTACTGCGCCAGCGTCTACAGTGCGCTAGTTAGTCTATTAAGCAATGTTACCAGTGAGCAGCTCAAGAGGAAGAGAGTGGGCGTTTTCAGCTACGGAAGCGGGCTAGCAAGTTCATTCTTCAGTTTCAAAGTCGTTGGTGATACGAGCAGAATGGCCAAACAACTGGATCTGCAAAACAGGCTAGATGCCCGACGGACAGTAGCACCAGAGGTTTATGACGAGGTTTGTAGCTTTTTGACTAGACCTTTTATTCGGTGAAGCTAACCAGTGGTGCTAGATGTGCGTACTGAGGGAGAAAGCACACTTGCAGAAGGACTACACGCCTAAGGGCAAACCGGAGACAATCACCACAGGCACTTACTATCTCACGAAAGTTGATGGCATGTTCCAACGACATTATGATATCAAGGCGTAATATCGCGTGGGATACGTCTAACAAAATGGAGGACGCGAAAAAGCTGGCGACCAGCAATCACCGTCTGGTACTATCCTTATTTGGTCGTCGCTACGACTTTGTAGATAGGTTGAGTGGCTTTTACAGAGCGATAGAGATGGCATAGCACAAAGGCTGCCCCATTTATTAGATATGAATTTATGCCGGGTACAACAACGCAGTTGTCGTTTCGCAATACTGAATGAATTGTTCCCTGGAAGCTTTTAAGTGGTCTTCTCTTCAGAAACTTCATGAGGCCCCCTCGGCTCTAGGATAGAACAGTGCCCTCGGTGTCTGTTCCAATTCATTGGCTCGGCATTCATGCGCCGAATGTATTGATAGTTGATACGGGATAAGAGACTTCTATACCGTAAAGAATACTCATTACTGTGGTCTCCATTGTTCGACTAGCTATGGCTGTGGAAGGAAGGAGAGGCAGGTAGCATCGCAAGGCTATTGAGAGCACGAGGGGCAGGGAGGTTTCGGATTTCTTTGGCGGTTGCAAGCCTTGCCGAAACGAACCGTTCCTTCGTGACAGGACTTTCTCTACTCCTTCAGCCTCACAAAACAATTCAACGACACTAAACGTCAAGTCTGTCGTTAAAGCCCGCGATGATCATAGGACATCCCACGCAACTAATTCTCGAGTAGACTCATTCAGCTCAAACAATACGACTCGAAGCCTGAACTGGCTGTCGCCCTAGCGAAGACGAGCCAGAATGGCAGAACGCCAATCGTCGACATCATCACGCCCATCACGACATTCTCGTACCTCCTTTCGTTCCTCTAACCCCGATATCTTCAGTGATGAGTTTGCATTGGACCCATTCGAGATCTCAAATGACTTTGGATCGCCTTTACGAGAAGGCGACGGTTTCGCAAGTGTCGCTTCACCGACCCGACCGCACGACAACACAGAAAGATCAATAACCCAGCAGCATCTTCCGGGATCTATTCGCGGTCTCTCACGGAGGAGCACTGGGTCACAACCATTTGGCGGACGCAACTCTTTCTCATCCCGTCAAGACACAACCTCCCCACTTCCACTTCACTCCACAGACATCCCAAATGGCGCGTCCACACCCCACAGGTCAATTAGCAGCACTTCAACTTTCACCATGCCAAGGACGCAAAGCCCTTACCAAGGTGCGACGGGGCCTAGTCAGCCTTATGGATTATATCCTCAAGATATCGGCATTTCGAGAACACCAAGTACCGCTACGACTTCAACAGTCAGGATGCCAGAGAGGATATACACGGGACCAGTTGGGCCTACTCAACCTTATAGCATGTATCCTCAGAACACTGTACCTGAGGATGAAGTGAGCCCTGTTGACGGCATCACCCCTGCACCAGTTGGGTTTCCTGGCTTATCTCAAGATTACCGAAGACGTTTTGGGCCAGATGGTGAGGAGGTTGCTGATCTTGTGGGACCTGACGGCCACACAGAACAGCTTCCGCCATATACACGCTATCCTAATGATCTTCCCCCCAAAGACGCTATTCCCGCAGTACCACCTACTGCTTTGTCTGCCGTGTCTCCCGTATCTCCTGTCGCAGCCCAAGGAAACCATCCAGAAGCTTCGCAAGATACCCTGACAGCACAAGATACCCTAGTAGCAGCGCAATCGAACATTTCCGAGACCAGAAGTCCTACGGTCGATGATAGCTCCACAGAGTTAAACCAGATACCTGCCAATGCGCCTGCCCAGCCAGATGAGAGTGGAAATTTCAAAGAAAGCATAACTGAGAAGAGCAAAAGGAGGGTGTGCTGGGATAGACTACCGATATGGGCCGTCGTATTACTCTTACTGGTGGTTGGTATTCTTATCGGCTCTGTGATTGGTGGCATACTAGGACACAAAGCTGGTCAGGAGAAAGCGACGGAATCTATACACTCTCTAGTAGCGCCACCACAGGCGGCAGTGTAAGTGTAAACGATAGATTTTACGAAGCTATGGCTAATACAAAGTCAGGGCGTCCACTGTATTTGTTACCACGACTTCCCTGGTGGATGCGGTGCCGATTACCGCAACACCTTCAGATCTGCCCCCTTTACCCACTGGCTCGTTTGCTCTTAAGCTTGGTTCCCCCTCAGTCACAAAAAATTCCTGTTTGAGCAACAAAACTCAAGGCAGCGCTTGGCAATGTACAAATGGGACAGACCTCAACTTTGAGATCCTGCCAGGATGTCAATTCAACCTTCTTGGTCCAGATTCGAACGCGCCAATACGATATGGGGCTCAGCCACCACAACTTCTGGGTCCTACGAGTATGCAGCTTATGAACGACAGAGCTGGGTGGAACAAAGGTCCGGCTTTCTTCTTCCAGCAAGCATTTGACAAAGTTGTTGTGGTGAGGGAATCGGACTTCTCTGCCACAAGCAAGAAACGCTCTTTCAGCGAAACCGGAGAATATGATGAATTCGCAGCCCTTGAGGATCGCGATATTACGCCATATGGGTCCCCAGATCTCATCGCTACGCCGCCTAGCAGGCCTTGGTTCTGCTTCTGGAATGGCACCATGTTGGAAGGATTTATCTTCATCACCCTAGATTCAAGCTCCATCAACGCCTCGACATCCGCGTCTTCGCCTGCATCTGATCAACCTCCATTCGGCAGCAACCCTATCCCTTCTTTGACGAGTGCCGGCCCTCTAGGAGCATCGTCAACACCAGGCTCTTGGTCAAAGCGCGCTATGTCTCTACCCACAAATCTAGCTTCTTTCCCCAAGGTTGTTAAGATCGAGGAGCGCCGTAACGTACAAAACCCGGTTCAGCCATATTGCCAGCAAATGCAAATATTATACACGAATATGCCAGGCAATCTTCGAGATTCGACGGGTCAGCTCATCAGGGTCAATCTGACGGAGAATGAATCGCTGCTACAAGAATCATTGATGCAGGGCCCGCCAGGCAGGCGGAGAAGCTGGCATCTTAAGAGAGACGAGGCTGTCGAGAGAAGGGACACGGCGGAAAGCCAATGTGGGTGTCAATGGCTGAGCTCGTGATGATGGGATGTGCTATATGGGTCTAAGAACAAAGCTTTTATCTTTTTGCATCACAAGGGAAATGTAGGGAAAACTGATATAGGACTTTGGGGCGCAACGCAAGCGAGTGGGAAGCAATGACTATTGATCGGTCTCTCTATATGGGCTTGCGGGTCACTTGGGCGTTTGATGATCTTGGGATTTTTCATGCTTTCTGATGCAGTAGCAACACTGATGGCGATTAGCAATAAGCCTTGCTTTTTCACTAGAAGCACAATTGTGGGAATCATTATGAACCTGATGTAGCAAGTGATGGGCGTAGCCGCAGTCAACATTTCACAAATGTAGCCTCATTAGTGCCGCTACATCTACTTTCCATATTAGCCCGAGGGACCTTTCATCATGTTCATGGTTGGTCAGAGAGAATCATCCGGACTTGTATCTCACGTGATCAAGCCTACCGTACCTCTCCATCAACGTCACAGGTCAACACCTCCGACGACACATCACACGACATAACACTTGAACAGCTGCAGACTGGATAACTTTTGGAGACTCTAAACTTTATCTCCTAGTGCTATCAGACTGCTCCCGAAAAGAGCTCGACAACGGAATTATCAAAGCTTCAGGCTTTGGACCTGAGTCGACGCCTGGGCTTTGCTAGCGTAGTAAGCCTTCAGCAGGCGAGTTCTGCGAACAGGTTTATGAGAATAGTATATTCAGCTACTGCACTCGTGCTTCAAGGCATCGCTACTGCATTGGCCTTCTCTTACGTTCCGTTCATTTGGCTGTTTCTCAGCCTATCTGCTGCTGAGGTCCCAACTCTGCAGTAGCCTCGTGGGAACGGCACAAACCCGTCCGGTCTCTGAGAATAAGAAAATGCCCTGTTTCAAGGGACTGGCGGTCAGCATTCACACACCAGAAGGCCCACTACCCGAATATTCTATACAGAAGCAGTCTAGATTCTCGCGGATCAGCTCCTATATACCAGTACCACCAGCGAAGATACCCGCAGATTCTCTAACCAACGAACCTCAGCAGTCAACTTTTGCTATCTCCATCACCCTCCTAACTCCAGGCCTCAACGTCCCTTATTCGCAACCAAAACCGACACCAGAAGACCCATACCCACGAGCGCGAATAGTGAGCGGTCTATCACAGCTATCGGGAGAGCGGGGAAGGTATTCGGGCGCTATTGGCCCGTATATACCCTTGACTACATCGCCAAATGAGACGATTGCTGCGTACATATATTTCGATGGTCGGGCCAAAGAGGAGGTAGCTACACTGTTACGGCGTGGGGAGGAGACTTGGGTAAATTCGCGATGGGTCGGTATACCTGAGTTAGAAGGTGGAGGTCTTGCGGAGCGAGAGTTCCTTTTTCGAGAAGTAGGCTTGGAAAGATGGCTCAATGGGCTGGACCTGGAAGGAAAGGACACTGCGGCCAGAATTGAGAGGAGGAGACAAAAGATGGAGAAGAAGCGACGAAGGAGGAAACAGCGTCGAGGAAGTGACGACGAGGCCGAGTCTTCCTTGTTGGGAAGCAAAGATCGGTCAAAGAGAAACGTTCTCCGGTATGGTGCAGACGAGCGATCGCCCCTGGAGCAGATGTCGGATGATGACGATGAGCTGTTCTCGTCAGCTTCAGATTCGGACGACGATCCAATACCAGAGTCGACAGGGCAGATCAAAGTAGCGCTGTTCAGGGTGCTCGCATCAGGAGAAATCAAGCGAGGGGAGTACTCACCGCAATTTGACGCCCACGATGACGACGAGGAGTCAGTCAAGAACTCGGGAAACGGAGCAAAGAGCAACGGAGAGAGTACAGAAGCAGCCGAAGTTGATCATACAACGAGTTTTGCTAAGCCAAAAACGTTGGATCCCAAGTCCATCAGTACCCAAACTGTTACAGGTATAGACGGGCCAGATAAACCATTCGCTGTCTTTACGTTCCTTTACCGAGGTGAGAAGCAGCTCCAAAAAATGGGCATACTGTCAACTCCGAAGTCCCAAGACAAACCTACAGCAGCGACGGCGAAACGAAGATCGGTGAAGACGGATTTTGCTAATCTGAAGCCGCTGAAGCCTGGCGGAGCACTAGGATTTTCCAACTTCCGTGACACGGATACACGGTCGACGTCATCTAATGCTAAAGGCAAAGCTATAAAGAAAGAATTCAGTGATATGGATAGCGATGAGGAAGATGACGATACGGTCATTGTCAAGTCAGAAGAAATCGAGTCGCAAGATGCTTTGAATGGTTTGCTCTCGCCTGAGGATGCAAAGCGTCAAGGGGAGTTAGCCGAAGGAGTCCAGAAAATCAGGGTAAGGTTTCCACCCCTTTTCGTTCTGATCAGTGATTGACAAGCTACCTAGCTAAAACGACAGCACTCTTCCGAACCTCTGAACGCAGGGTCTCCAGCCACACGGAAGTCTCCAGCTTCCAATACGCCCACAGCTGGAACCACACCTCCAAACGCTTCGATCCTTTCAACCCCACCCACGTTACTCACTAACGCTTCATATGATCCTAGTCCTACCCTTTCTCTAGATTCTATAATAGGTAGCCCAATGAAAAAGCAGAGAGCCAGTCTGTCAGGACTAGATGATGAGGCCATGAGACAGAGGTTGGGGCTGGGATTGTCAGGGGTCACACAAGATACACTACCGCCAATTGAGCAGGGAAAAGCCATCAAGACGGAGCCTGACGAGGATGAGGAGCTGTGAAGAAAGTCACTGTACGGATGTTTCGATCACAGTGGGGATCATGGATTGAGTTGAATGGAGATAGTGGGGACTCGCGGAATACTTTAGAACAACAATCTGCGACGGGCGATGCGTGCAATCATTTTCCGGAGTATGGGAGGGAAGTTTCCCAGCAATTTAGAATAGTGGACATTCACGGCGTCGTGGCTGCCAACGGTTGAGTCTCTTGAGGCTATGGGGCTTCACAAGCTCGATTGGAAAGGCGAACATGTGCATATACCATAAAATTCAAGAGATCCTTGATTACCACGAATACCTTACTATCCATAAGACAGTGGGTATAAAGAGCCTGTATCGAATTCGGTTAGACTCGCATTGCCGCTAACTGAATCCAGAAGCAGCAATTTGCTTACCAAGCTACTCCGTAGCGTGTAACGTTGCCAAGCAATTTAATTTCTTGCATCTTCACCACCATTTTCCTCCGTTTACTTCCTCAATTATCCAACCTTTCCATAGCATTGACAAGTATCATACCAAGAGTAACCGGGTGACAGACTTACAGCTTTAAGCACATATCCTACTCCGCTAAATATCCAAAACTCAGCATCAACATGCATTCTCTCACGCTACTGTTTACCTCCTTGGTCGTAGGATTTGCCTTCGCGCAGAACTCCAGCAACGTCAACCTCGCAGGAGTGGATCTCACCACGAAGAGTACGTGATGATTCAAGCGCTGTGGCCCTAAGGCGATGCCTTCTGAGCAGTACTGATTTACTCGCAGACCAATGGTGTCAAGGACAGCGCAATAACTGCCCGCTTCTCTGCGGTGGACCAGCAAACCTCAAGCCCGGTAACAACACCTGCAATGGGGTAAGAGCTTACTTCTTATGACTTCCTAACCTATCATTCGAATTCATTTCCTTGTTCACCCCCATCCCTTGGCCGTCTTGGGAAAGGAACTAACCTCAATCCAGGCCGACATTCTAAACTACCAATGCATCTGCAATAACGGCACCGCACCCGCCATGATTGCCAACTACACCGATACCGTCCCAAACCATATCTGCCAATATCAATTCCAGCAGTGCCGCATCCAGACTCCTGGCTCAACAGCTTGCGCAGATTGCGGTAAATTGTCCCCCACCGACGCACCCAAGATAGACGCTGCTGCGGCATCTTCTTCTAGTGCTGCAAGTTCTTCGTCTGCCACCGCCAGCGTATCTTCTTCTGCGGCAGCTCCTGCCTCTAGTACGAAGGCTGCAGCGCCGAAATTGGGTGCTGAACATGCAATTGGAGGTGCTGCTATGGGCTTGTTGGCTGCCATGGGCATGTTCCTATAGGTTGATGGAGTAGGGACAAGATTATCTTCGAGATTGCTTCTAGGGTGATGTTGGCGCAGCTTAGATGCTGCGTTGGCAATTTGTTTGCATGTGTGTCGGCGGTTTGGTCATGCGGCAGTGTAAGCTCGACGGGAGAGTTTTATGGTTCTTGTTACTCTATAGCGACTCGCATTACGCTTGAGCAATAATACTTGTGAAGCATTAAAGAGGAGTTGGCCGCGTTTTGTTTCAGCAGGTACATAGTTCAGAGTCCCTCTTAATCATCCGTTGTGCGATTGATGTTTAAATGCAATCCTGACGTTTGATCTCTACTGTCTGGGGCCGCTCAAGTGCTCGGAACCGTCTACGATCATGTCAATTTACTATTAGTCCGCTTTTGCATCTCAGCCCCGTGTCGTCGGCGTCCAGCTCAGTATCGTGTACCTCAGGAACCTCTCATTCTCAGAAACACTCAATGTTCACAATAAGATAACAAACACCCATCAAGCTCGGAACCAGTGGGAGCGGGATCAAATCATCCTAGTAATACATTTCTTTTCGACCCCGGTCTGAAATCCGCTATCTGCTATGTCTCTTTTATCTCCTCCCGTCATTGAATTTTTTTTCTTTCTGACATTGTTTGGCAGCGTTCGTTGTTGGGGGGTTTTGAATCCCCATTGGGCAATCCAAGCTATCCTTGGGGGAATTATGGTTTTTGTTACAACCTCCCTTTCCTTTACATCCACCAACCCCCCCCATCTTTCGTCCAGAAACTACGCCGTCAGAGAGACGGGTGGGATAGTGGTCCGGCCATGGAAAAACTGTCAGGGCTCTGGCGAATCTTGCAGCGCAACGTTGCAATAAACCACCAACGACACTTTCTCGTTCTTCAGGTATACTAAATAAAAGAGCTGTTGGTGTCGGAGCAGGACTTTCCGCAACGGGGTGGGGGGTGGTAGAGGTAGGTTAGGACTGCGGGGGTTGGAGTTCTGGTTCTGGTTGAGGTTGGGTTGGGAGGTTGTAGGTGCGAGGTTTTGCGGATAGCTGGTTTGATGTGGAGAGGATGTGGAGAGGATGCTGTTGGTGGGTGGACGAGGCAGCGGGGGAGGTTGGTGAGGTTTCCTTTTAGGGAATTCATGTTGCTTCATTCGTAACAAGGAGATTTTGGGGGGGGGCAGGGGGGAGGGCGGCTTTGTGCAACGCAAGCGGTGAATTTCTCGGTGGCAATGAGGGGAAAAGCTTTAAAAACCCTTTGACTTGAAATAGCAGGGATTTCATGACCGGAAATACCTGGCTACGGGGCCTCTATATTTTGGGGAGCTGGGACGATTAGAAGAGCAAAGAGGAAGGTGTTATGATCTCAGTGTATAGTTACTAAAGCTCTCTTTATCTCTCTGATGCTCTCAGCGCCCAATTTTATCGAGAGGACTTCGTACTCGGGTTTCGCTAATCGCAATCTACTGTGTCTCGACACAATTGTTCTCTTCTATCAACTATACCAGCGCAGCCTTCGGAACCAACGCAGCGCAGCCTTTCATCTAATTTTTTTTTCTAGGCTTTACTTTTCGTTGAAAAGCCACATGCGTCTCCTGGAGCGAAGGATTGCAGGAAGGGTGGGAGGCGTTGGATAGCAGATGCGGTGGATTGGTTGGGGCATGGGGTTGGGTAAGGAGATAGGGGGTGTGATTGTTGTGATGGTTGGGTGGTCGGTTGGGGTGGTCGGTTGGGGTGGTCGGGATGGGAATGGGAATGGGGAAGTGATACTAAAATGCATCAGAGCAAGTTTACAGAATTGGGCTGAGGAGCATACATAGTACTGATGACTTTTCACTTCTTTTATCTATTGTGCTATGGTTGTAGTGCGATGCTAAAATGTATGATGAGAGGTTTGGGGGTTTGAGGTTATAGAAGATTAGGGGGTTCTGTGATATTGGAATGAAACTCCGTGCTTCGATTATGCATTGGTGAAGGTTGAGATATGAGAGGTGGAAAAGAGTAATAGACGTGTGAGGATAAACGTTTGATGGATGTGCAGGAAAGAGGTGCGTAGTTGGAAAGGGGAAGGGTGCGGTGAGCGGGTGGAAAGAGGTTTACGTTGAAGGATCGATGGTTCGAAAAGTTCGACGTGGGTTTTTGTGTGCATGAGCGTTGTGTGGAAACAACGACTTTGGTAACCTCAGGAATCTTGTACGGACATTGATTGACGACTGTTCAATCGTGGCACCTGCACTCTCCTTTGCAGCCATTGAATTATTCTCTCTCCTTTGGTCCCGAGTCAGAGTCTATAACTCGAAGGACTGCGGCACGAAGAAACAAAAGCCTAGCAGGGTCAACTTTATTGGTGCCACGCAAGTTGTAGTAATACTTTTCTTTCCTTGCAGAAGTTTTGCTTTCATTGCAATGGTTTCTGCATGTGTTCACGTTTGTGTTATTTGATGATTTGATGGACAGGATTCTCGCTTGGTAGTCTGCTGAGTAGATTTAATTCGAAGGCTTCTGGGTACAAGATGGTTAGTGCGCTCAAGAAAAAGGAAACCTCATTAATATTTTTTGCATACATCTTATCTTGCCAATTGAAAAAAAAACTTATCCTGAGTTAGAGATCTATTTGAAAGAGAGGTGTTGCATGCTGACTCATTCGTAGTGTTCTAAGAAACTTCTTGCTCGTACGTGGTTGTGTCCGCCAATCAATATACTTCTTCGAAAGTAATATGCCGATGGGGATCCCATGGCCCTATTCGGAACCACCTTTGGTGCTCTACACACCAGAGTGTTCCTCGTATCGCCAAATGCTCATATGTTCTGAAATCACCCCAAGTTCTACGTTCCCAATACATGCGCCGCATCCCTTCAACCTTGAAACATCCCCTGCGTTGTAGTTCACGAAACAAGGCAAGATCTTGGTCAATGGTTAGATCGCTGGTATTGGGATCAAGAGGCGGCAAATTCGCTCCATTGACCAGAAACATTTGGTATTGAAACGAATCCGCATTGTCATCGAAGAAAAGGAGATGAAACAAGGTTATCGTGGATTTACTGGCTTAGCTTCGAGATCTTATAGCCTTATAGCATTATGAGACAGGCTTCTCGGCTTTTGATCATGCAAAAGAGAACAAGTGAAGGATTCGAGCCTTGTCTTACTTTCTGGCAATTACATACCTTTGTCAGAAAATCAAACATCAACAGCAGACTGTTTCTCTCGCTCTCCCTGTAGGCTTATGCAGAACGATCTCAACAATAGTTGGTGGAATATAATATCTGCAAGGCAAATGACAAAAGTGAACGAGCTTTCCAGATATAATGAATGGTGAGTAGGAAAACAAGAGGTAGAAAAGGAAAGGAAAGGAATTAGTCTTTAAGTAGCCGTTTTGCTTCTGTCGGAGTAGTGGTACTAAGCAGACGAGAACGTAACCCTTGGTGGATGGGCTGGGTTGTTCCTCACAACAACCAAGGGGTTTAAGTGTAGTCAAAATAGGCCAGTGAGCAATACGCCGGGAAGAGTAATTCATCGGCAGTTGTCTAGTAGGCGTAAATGACAAGAGACCGACATAATATTTCATGATTGGTGGAATGGATGTTGGAGTCCATTGGTTGGATGATTTAGCAGGATCCGTTGTTCATATTAGAGATTCATATTCTGTCCTGTCCCTCGAAGGACCATGTTTACAAGAACATGAAGGCTGAACTGTAATGGCATTCAAAGATTTGGTAGTCCTGAGATTTCCCGGTTGAAATCTCTTGCAGACTTAAAGCTTCGGTTGCAAATGGATGCAAAGGTGAAAGAAGGTACGTACGGATTGGAGGACTTGAGCCATATCGATCTGTCTTCTGTGGCGCATGACCTCGGCGTCCAGGACCCAATATTGTACATTTCGCCCACTGTGTTTCCCAGTAAAGCGCGCAGAATGAGGTCTAAGCCATAGTGACCAATTGTCTTTTGATGTAATACTCTATATCCGTGGGTAGTACGCGCATACTGAGCTCCAGGTTCTTCTGGATCTGGGAAGTGGTATCCACATACCGTACCACTGCTCGGAGGATGTGCTGGCACCTGTAAATGGAGCTGCAGGCCGTAAGGATACTTGGGAAAGCACTGCTACTGATGACTAGCTGGTAGGGCTGGCCATTGTCTAGTGACGCTAATAGTCGCTTCGTCATTGTCTATCTTCCATCTTTCCATTTTGTCAAACAAAGGTCTTACATGAATCCTGCTGACTTCAAATTCTGTCGTGCATTTGGAATGTTCATTGAGCTGCTACGTCTGATGCATGTACAACATTGTTGATTGACTTTCGTCTCTCACAATGGACGAGACCTGCTCAACCCCAGGTCCTGATTCAATGTCTCAATCTCTAGATCTTGGCTTAACCATCGGCAGGCTACTTCTATCAGTGGTGTGAAAGAGCCCGCGAATTTCCATAATTGGTAGGTTAACATTCGCCTTCGTATTTCTAATTAAATTCCTGATCTCTTCTCAGATCATCTTTCATTGTGGTTTGCTGCCGAAATCTTCAAAGTCCAGCAATTAAATTCCATCTCAATTGCTATACCTTGGTCCTTCAGAATTGTTTACAATTAGGTATAGCCAAAGGGTCAAGGCCAAGAGCTCAGTAGAACACATGGAGAATTGTCGTCCAGGAGGCCATTCGAACGAAGCATACAAGAGACATGGTGGCAAGTTGACCTGCGGATGCACGCCCAATTCAATGGACTCCCAACATCAACCTGGTTCACATCACTACACTGATCTAACATAACTCATGATAGCGGAACATACCCTGGTCTAAAATCGTTGGCGAGAACTAGCCTGGAAATAATTCTTGGAGTCTGGATTTACCAACCTGAAATTGTCAAGTCCCAAAGCAACGGCGGCTGCTGGGTAACCTTAACACTCTCCTTGAATGAGATTTTCCGATATGCTCGACTATATGACAAGCTCTTCTTCTTTGGCACCCTTCAAATAAACACAAGCACTACTAGGTGTAGCATTGCTGGACCCGTATCTAATAAAGCGGAAACAACTTCTGGGCTGTACAGAAGCCCCTTATCTTTGTGATAAGCACAACAAAATACACCGCGTATTTGTTACGATCGATCCAACTCCTTCAGACGGCTCAACTACTTCAACTGCGGCGGAGCGTTCCCAGTCTATACTCAGTGTATTACTAAATGAACTCTGTAACACTTTCCTAATGATCTACGCTTGCAATGCCATTCACCTGTTCGGGAACACATTTACTTCCATAGTTTTCTGGCCACGGCATAGCTTTCCAATATCCGCTTTCTACTGTCTTCAAATTGGCAGTATCAGATTGTGGCTTCGGCGTCAACTGGAAATTTGCTTTAGAATCCTCTATCGAGCAGGAGACGACCGCTTTGGAAAGAACCATGGGTGCAATGTCTTGTTTGGAAACGAGATTGCAATACAAGGGAGCTCTTGAAGGAAAAGCCTCGGGAGAGATTCCCAAAAGATCTGAATCGTCGACGCGTATGACTTTGAAGCTTTGAATATTTGGAAAAGGAAAATTTGCAGTGGTTTATGATCGAATTCTTTTTAGTAAGCCTCTCTATTCTGGTTATAGCTGACTCCTTTATCGAGATGATCGGAAGATTCGCTGCGGTACTTGAGAACAATTGTTGAAAATTTGTCCTTTTCTCAAGCGGTGTTAAGTGCTTTCCGTCCGATAATCTATGGCATCGATTTCTTTCCCTAATGATCTACACTTTTGCACCTCGAGAATCAATGAGAGCTTGAGCTTACAGACCAAGATTTAGGCCATAAGTCCTCTGACTCTGCTTCTTGGACTTCGCAAGTCGAGCGCTCTACATTTCGAAATTAAACAAAAATAGGAGACTCCAATTCAGACCACAATCTCCTAGCCCTCCACGAATCTGACAGGTGGCTTGTGCAAAATGCCGCTCGCGATTTGAGACGCCCTACGTGTGGGATCTCGATTTGTGCCCCTTGCTAAACTTCACATCGACTCTCCCTCACGCAATTGAGAAGCTACTCAAGTGGGACTTCGCTTTTTGCTCTGGCTAACTCCATCATGGGTGCTTACTCACGCAAGTGAGAAGCCAGCCCAGTGGGCTTTTGATTGAGGCCTTTGCCAAGCACCGCATGAACGCCCACTTATGCCCGCCCGCCCGAAAAATGCTCCAGTGCGTATAAATCAGCGGCTAGTCCACCATGTGGAAGGAGAGATACCAGAGATGGTACACTCATACTACCCAGTAGAGCTCAACACCCAAGAGCCTGCTACCCATGTCGACAACGTCACCTTGCCAGTCGCCTGCTATGATCTGCTTCTCAATCCTGATGAGGTTCGGATCAACCACACCTAATTTATTGCTAACTCTTGTGCCCTCTTTCACTCCTAGCTTTCTATAAACCTGCCGCGCTTGAACACAGATATGACTGTCTGCTAGGGTGCAACTCTTGCACAATAGTTAGGCTCATGGTTCCTTTCTTTCCCAACGCCCTCCTTGATCTTTCAGATGAGGGTATTGAGCGATCAAGAAAAGAACCAAGGTTCGAAGATACGAGTGTTAGATAAGATTTTCGGTGGGTTATCTGCTTTCTTCGGGTGTGACATGAACATACCTCCGTACAGTACCAATCCCACGCTCGTGGTATTACTCAGCGCTGGTTTTGCCTGCATTAAGCTAGGACCAAACTCGCAACACATGTCCGAATTAAGGCTACCGGGGCGCATCTCAGCCTGACGCATTACATCCGTGGGTATCCTGTGGACAGGCTACAATAGACATACTGAGGTATAGTTAGAGTTCGGAGTACAAGACAGACTTCACAGTGTCGCTAGAACTTTTTGGCCCGCTGTATTCGAATGGCCTAAATCCTACGAGGCGTCTTCCATTTCCTCCACATCTTTCAATGAGCGGTGGGTTGTCTTTTTGCTTTATGTAGAGATTAACCATACAATCGCATAGTTATTCATGTACAACACGTCGTGCGTCTTACGGCCCTTGTGTTCCTTCATTGGTGTACAGTTCTCTTGCTTTCCCATAAGCTATACATTTCCAGCTGAGAATTCTGCTGATCTTCTTGATATTCTGGATCCCTCCGAACGTGCCACATGGAAGTTCCTGCAGCTTCGCCTTAAAGTGGGGTCGAAGATCAAGTCATCGTGTAACACAATCCTCATCTTCTGATCGAACATTTACTCACGCCATGCAGGATCGTCTTCTATCTGCGTTGAATTAAAGTAAAATATCAGCGACACGGACTTTTCTTTTCAACTGGGGCCAGGCTATATCTCCCACGTCAATGCTGCCCATGAGACTTTGAGTTACCATTTTCGTCTCTTTCGCTTGGTGCAGTTTTTGGCTCAGCCTGATCACCGTTAGAGACCTTTACGGTTTTGCGGAGTTCCGTTTCTTCAAACCTATAATCATCCCATGGAGTTAAACGCCGCCCAAACACTGACAGAGGACAATTCGCATACTTTGAGTACCGTCGCTCTTACTTTGATCGTTCTAGAAACTACTGCTGTAGCTGTTAGATTTCTTTCGCGATATTTATCGAAAGCCGGGTTTTGGTGGGATGATTGGCTGATTTTAGGCGCATTGGTACGTCAAAGGCCATCAGATTCGAGGCCAGATAATGTCTGATATGCCATATGTAGCCCTTGATCATTGGTGTCAACGTTTGTCTCTTTATTCGTATGTACAGTATTTGCCTCCAAAATTTAATGTTCACCCGATTGACCACACCTCTAGATGCTGCTCACGGTCTTGGAAAACATGCAACAGCCGTTCCTGAGGGATCAGCCTACTTCTTCGCCGTTCTCTACCCAGAGGAGATATTGTACATAGTCGGCTTCGCACTGGTCAAATTGTCAGTCCTCCTGTTCTACCGGCGCATATTTCCCGGACATCGCTTCAAGCAAGCGCTATGGATAGTCGCTTTCTTGGTCGTGGGCTGGGGAGTCTCGATGACCTTTACGTCGGCCCTTCAGTGTATACCGATCCGCAAGTCGTGGAATCCCAGCATACCGGGCAAGTGCATCAACCTTCACGCCTATTACTTTGGACAAGCGATACCCAACTCTATCACCGATGGGATCATACTGTTACTGCCATTGCCTTCACTGTGGAAATTACAGGTGCCCAGGTCTCAAAAAGTTGCATTGATCGTTATCTTCTTCCTTGGCGGCTTGTAAGCCTCGAGTTCCAACACGGGCGCACGAGGTTTTACTTATTATGGATCGCAGCGTGGTAGTAATGTCCATCGTCCGCCTGACCACGTTCGTCCACTTGGGTGGAAACACAGACAAAGACGTTACCTGTAAGCCAAGCTCGACCAACAATCCCCTCAATCAAAAAGCCCACCCCTAACCGACCCAACAGGGAACTACACCTTCCCCTCCATGTGGTCCTCCGTCGAACCAAGCATCGGCATCGTCAGCGCCTGCCTCCCAAGCATGGTCTACCTCTTTAAGAACCTCGTAAGCTTCTTCACCCCATCCAGCAAATCCGACCCAAGCAACAGCCACGCCGTGCCAAAACGGTGGTCGCGCAGGAAAACCAGCGAGAGGAGTTTCGTGCAGCTGCGCGATGATCGCTCCCGCCCCGGAGAGGCCTATAGCGCTGCAGTGCTGTCGTACAATACGGCGAAAGGTGCCGAGGGGGATGAGGTGCCTCTTGGGCGGATCTTTGTGAGGAGGGATGTGGAGCTGGAGTATGCTTGAAGGGCGTTTGGGGTGGAGGGTACGTGTGTCTGAATTAAGTTCGTTGAGACAAGCTCTTTACACTCTTATCTGTCGATATCCTTCCGCTATATCCCCTTTCCCAACGCACAAAGGAAGAGCACTCGCGCTTTAGCTTCCTCGAGAGTCGGGGGATTGATATCACTATTCGGGCAGGAAGCTTGAGAGTGGCGCTCTGTGATGTTAATTGTGCTGTGATGGCGAAGTGAGGGAGCTTGAGTTCATGGATGAAAGTCTCTTCGCGTCGCTGGGAAGACTGCAGCGAGACGCTGGGGTTCGCGATGGTAATTCGATGGTTACGCATGAAATAAACGGGAATTTTACTGATAGTTCTAATCGTTACTCTGAGGGTGGTATTAAAAGCTGTGCAAGAAGAAGAAGAAGAAGAAGAAGAAGAAGAAGAAGAAGAAGAAGAAGCGATTGTGTACGCGTTTGAGATAATTTGTTGACTTGCCAGGCGTGCACTATCCGTGCTTGTTAACCTTGGAAGCTCCTCGACACTTTCCTCCGTTCTATAAACTCCGATGCCCAAACCCTACCAACCCACTACACCCATCGCTAGAGAAAACAATCACCTCCCTGCCCACTTCTCCAGCCCTCTAAAAGCCCCCCATCCCCCAAAACCAATCCTCCTTTCCCTACCTCATCAACCAATATTTCATAGCCAGACTCCCCAAAACAGCACCAACTTCGCCAGCTTCCTTGGCGTAACGACCCGCTAAATCGTCCAGGCCAGAACGCCCCCGCCATCTCTACCATCGCCGCCCCCAACACTCCCCACTCTTCCCCATCCCGGCCCTCCACAAGCATCCTCATTTCCTCACGCGAACTTCTCCGACGCGTATAGAATTAAAAGACGCACTGGGCGTCCGAACCGATCCGTCCGGGGGTTCGACACCGGCTTCGTGCGCTACCTATACGAGGGTGCCGGGCGTGGGACGTGGGCGTACGAACATGCCCGGGCGCTGGAGGTGAGTGGGGGTGCTGGATATCGTTCCAAGCTTGGGGATTGAGAGCTCTGTTGTGCCCGTTGCGTGGGTTAAGAGCTGCTTCCTCGGGCCAGGGGAGGGAGAGCGACAGTCGATGTTGGCGGGTTTGGGCGTTGGAAAAAAGCTTGATGGGGGGGGTGGACGAGGTGCGTAAAGCCGTGCTTGTGTGTGCATGGGATGAAAAAGACGAGGGCGTTTTTTGGGTTTCTAGATCTTGGCCGGGAAGGGAGGGATGTTGGGGTCCGGCGAGTAGTTTGGTGGAATTGGCAGCTTTCTGCGACGCGGGCGCTCGACGAAGCGCGCGGTCTTGGCGGTGATTTCGACGTCCGCTTCCGGGAAATGCAGCCCCGGCGCGCGATGGTGCGCTACAAGTCCCGCGGTGCGGATGTCGGGGGCTCCTGGTTTGGGAACGCATGGAGCAGAGGAGAGAGAGAGCGGAGGGTGTTTGCCATGTCGAGGGTTGTGGTGATGCTGTTAGGTAAGGAGGAATTGGAGCTTGGAGGCTTTGGGAGATGTGGACGCGGCTGTTGATGAAGCGTAGAAAGCGAACGCGCAGTTCAGAATGGTTAGGAGCTGCGAGAGAGGGCGAGTTAAAGGTCGTCGCCGGTGGTGGGGGGGGCTGGAGATGAGAAGGAGGGGTTGGAGGATGTTTGAGCCGTTGAAGATGTAAATGCTGGTGAGGACGGCATTTCTGAGGTTAAAGAGGTTGGGGGAGGACATGGTGGGATGGTATGTGGAATAGGAGATATAGAGAAACCACAGATCGCAGATGAAAAATTGAACCAGTTGAAGTGCTGCTCAAATCATAATACTAAGCATTAGAGACAGTCAGACAGACTAGGATTGTAAAAAGGCCTTCTATTCAACTAAGGTGAAAATTTGTCAGTTCCAGTGCGTATAGATGAGTGAGCTCTTTACAAGTACGAAGACATCAATGTGACTTGCGAGGTAAGAGCAGCGGACCATCACCGGAGCATATCCGCGATGATAAGGACAAGACGGATGATCGCCTCTCCATGGCGTCATGCACGCAATTACGCACCGTAGTAGGTAGATGAGGTATCGTAAGCCGTACATGAACTCGTAGATCCCTTGAGCTTCGTGGCAGGTAGGTAAGGGAACCCGGGGAAGAGCGAGGGCTGTAGGAGAACTTGGAAAAGGATTTATGGAATGGAACTTGAGGATATATTTGATGTTTCTGGGGCTTCTTCCTTGCGCAATGTCCCGATAATAATACCTTGCTTAGAGCATAAGAAACTGTGATTATCAGCCAACTCTTCATCAGTTGCCCAGACTGCTGGTTTTTTTTTGGAACGTTCCAATGCTTGAAGTGTTCGGGCATAGGCTATGATAAAGGGCGGGTGGATTGATCAGAGTCTTTGAACGACTGGCTGGTGATAGCACACGCGTAAAGGGGGGATGTAGGCGAGGTCGGTGAATACTTCATCGCACATTGTGAGAAGATTAGGATGTTCTCGCAATTTGAAAGAACGCGCATCCGAACGCATGAAAAGCAAAAGCGAATATATGAAAATTTCCTCTATAACTTGATAAAAGAGACAGGCGCCAACATCGAATCCATGACAATGTCTCAAACACCAAGTGACAGTATTCATCAAGCATGAAGCCCATCGCTCCCCTAAGAAGAAATGTACTGCTGATTCTGATGTACGAGCTAACCCTAGCTGAACCGATTGAATGTTTCTACCGCGTCCGCGAAGGCTGAGTCTTCGCAAAAGAACAAGACGTATCGTACACATAGGAAATTGCACACAACAAAGAAAAACATATCCCACCGCTCCTGTGCCTTTTTGTGCCATGGTAGAACAAGCCACGGTAGGCCAATGCCAAATGCCAGCCCTAGGAATCAGCATCGAACGCGGTAGTGACGACACATGTAAAGAAACAGAATTGCATCTAGGTCCGTTTTCACCATGCCTCCTTTTCCCACCTTCCCTATCCCTTAGCCAGCGCCACGATAGCCGATCCGTTCACTTCTTGCTTCTGGTCCGGCTGCCAATACCGGTGCCGTTGGGTGCTGTCCTGGGCTTCTTCTCCTTCTTGGCCTTCGGGGTCGAGGTCGCGCCGCCCTCCTTTTTCGGCCTGCCTCGGGGTTTCTTCTCCCCATCATCCGCCTTCTTCTCCACCTTCTTCTCCGCCGCCTTCTTAGGAGCCGCCGCGCCGCCCACCTTCTTGGGTCGTCCGCGCCCAGCCTTGGCTTTTTTTGGTGCCTCTTCGCCCTCGGGCTCGTCCTCCGCGGCGCGCTTTTCGCCAGTCTTGGGCGGGCTTTCGACCTCGCCGTTGGCTTCCTCGGCCTCTCCGTTTTCGGCGCCCTCGGCTTTCTCTTCGACAGTGAGCTCGGATTGCTTTTTGACTACATCATTGCCGGGACGCGCAATGTGAACGGCTGGGTTTTCGGGGTCACCTTTGCGCTTAATGGTGTTGCCGCGTTTGGACTGGACAGAGACTTCGGCATCGGCTTTCTTCTCGACGACCTCACCGGAAGGTTGAGCGCCGCCATAATTCCATGAGACTGAGACAGGTATTAGCTTGGCTACGGGACGCGTCGAGTGCAATTGAGAGTAAGAGAATGCGCGCGAAGCTATAGGGGATGCACAAAGTCCAACTAGGTTTAAATGATGCGTAGGAGTTCGAGATACACGTACCTTTGTCACCAACTTGGGGTTCTTCGCTGGCCATTGTGGATGTAATATGCAGCCGGTAAGATAAATCGGTTGGAAACACGCGTGTGTGTAATAGATAGGATCGCACAGATGGGGCGATCGTGCGCGTAGAAATTAATGGTTGATGGGAGTTGGGGGTGGTGGTGAGGAAAATAAGTGAAGAGAGGTTGTTGTGAGCTGATGCTGCGCGAAACAGGAGGCTGGGCCTGCACAATTCGTAGCGTCGGCGCTAGTACGGAGAGGACGATCAGCCCTGTTTGGCAACAAGAAGCGAATCACGTGCTACTGTACTCCGTATCAAGAATCATATCATTGTGGGCAAGAAGTTCCGAGGGGATCGTACCGAGAAAGTGACTGAGTCTCACCATAAATTTGGCCGTGTCTAGTGTTGCTAGAGCAGCGAGATGTTATGAGGTTTCTTTTCTGAGCATCGAGATGCAGCGGACCAAGTATAAAACCAAGAGACAATTCAACGACATCAAGACATTAGACCTGTCCGGCGTCTTCCAGGCCCTTTTCAAGGCGAACGATTACTTTCAGTCAGACAGCATTGACCTCAAAAGTCCGCAGACTCCTGCGCGAGATTTTAGAATACATAGACGGCTTCCGCTCAATAAATGCCAATTTGCAGTCCTCGGGGCGCCCAGTAATAGTGAAGTCCACAACCTTCCATCTTCCGTAAACCGATCTTTAGGAGGTTTGTTCGATGCGGGAGAAGAGATGCCATAACGAATCCGAGACATGTTAGCCCTTTGACCCGCCGCATCAGCGTTTCGCCAAATCTTACACGCAATATTCAACAAAGACAACAGTGACATTCGACCTTCACTTTGGCGAACCTAGGTCTTTAGTGCCCGTAGTTGCCACCCCATCCTCCACGATTGTTGTTACCGCCGTAATAGCTTCCGCCAAAGCCAGCACCATATTGTCCGTAGCCGCTCCCTTGATGACTCTGACCACCAGGTTGATGGTGACCACCAAGCCCTCCTGGACCGGCGCCATACTGCGAGGCTTGCTGTCCGTGCATCTGTGGGTTCAAGTGACTCGGGTAACCTCCATAACCTTGCTGGCTCTGTCCCTGGCCTTGGGGTGGTGGTAATCCTTGGCCATGCATATTCGCAGCCGACATAGGACGTCCAGCAGGTGGACCTGGAGCAGGGCTAGGCCCGCTGGATACCTTTGAGCCTTCGCCGTAGCCACGTGTGGATTCCTCAATACCGCCTTGTTGCTGGTGGCCTAGACCTTGCTGCTGTCCTGGATAACCGGACTGGGAGCGTGCAAACACGTCTGGCATCGCACCATAAGAAGCTCCACTCGTGGTAGGGTATTGCTGCTGACTCTCAGACGGCTGCGTAGATCCAGCGCGTGCGTAGCCAAGATTGCTACTAGCAGCACCATCCCGACCAGGTGCCGAATGTTGTTGACCAAACCCACCTACATTTGCTGGAGACGAGGAATGCTGGTCGTAGCCGGTCTGCGGAGACATACCATAACCTTGATGCGGTTGGCCATACATGCCTTGCTTTCCTGCTCCTGTGGCACCGCCAAAAGGACCGCCTCCATAGCCACCTTGATTGCCGCCATAGCCGAACTGGTTCATGTGTGTGAGATATTGCTCATCATATCGACGGACGTCGTCAAACATCGGACGATCCCGACCATACGGATGGTTACTTACTTGGTTCAGATACGCCGAATAATAGGGGCTGGCATAATACGGGTGTCCGTACGGGTATCCCCCAGGTTGGCCCGCACCTTGTCCTTGTTGCTGATGCATTTGCTGGGATTGCTGTGGCGGGTTCTGCTGGTGTTGAGGCTGCCCGGGAACTGTAGGATTGGGGGTTGAATTACCACTCGTGTGGGTTTCACCAGCCTGGCCATAACGAGTCTGTGACTGCTGTTGCGTTTGGCTAGTGGCGTATTGGGAAGTTGGCTCCGGCTGAGAAGCTCCAAAGGCACTTCCTACTCTCTGCTGCGACAAACCTGATTCTTGTGGGCTTTGCTGTGCCTGCTGGCCATAGCTACTGTAGTAATTCTGGTAAGCATTGCGCTGATTTTCGGATGTGTAGTACGATGACATATCATTGGCAGCGGAGGAGTTTGCGCCCATGTGAGACTGCGTATGCTGAGGTTGACTAGGAGCTTGTGAAGCTGAAGGGTACCCATCGAATTGGTGCTGCGGCTGTTGCATTTGTTGACCAAATGGTTCGTAGGCTTTCTGTGCTGGTGCTGAGGCTTCTGATTGCTGAGTTTGAGGACCATAACGATTGTTGAATTGGTTATATGGGTAATTGGACTGGGCAGGCTGCTGCGAGGCACCTGATTCTGCCATTGGACCTTGGCTTGACTGCTGGAGATCAGGTTGCTGGGTTGGGGGTGGCAATCCTGGAGCTTGTCTTGGTGTTGGAAGTGCTTCAGTCATCGTAGGCTGTGGATCAAACGCCTGTTGTTGTGGTGCAGGAGGAAGTGCGGCTCTTGGCGCAATAGGCGAAGGCTGTGGAGGTTGAGCACGCGTTTCGGCCTCCTCTCGATCGCTATCAACATCGACATCTTCTGAGGTGCCGTTTAATCCCATGCTCCCGAATTGTACCGCTGCACGGTCTACTGCATGCTTGCCTGGCATGACAACGGCTTCCTGCTGTTCCAAAATCTTTCTCTGGAAGCTTGCCGAACGCCCAGGAAGACCCGTCGCCTTGTAAGCGCTGGTTGCATAGCCGCCCATTGGAGGTCGAGAGCCGGGTTGCTGTTGTGACGCATGGAGAGGGGTACTACTAGCAGCTCCACTACGTGGATCCATGGTACTGGCTACTGTGCTGGCTGCCGTGGCCGTTGTAGGGGGTCCAGCAGAGGTATCTGGGAGCTGTTCCAGATTGGTCTCTGTCAGCTCATCTTTTGATGGAGTAATTTCCACAGGCGGCTCTGTAGATATGATAGGCGTTGGTGGGGTGTCCGGAGGTACCGAATTGGGCTCCTCGAGCGGAATTGGAGGTGGCAACGCAGGCATATCCATCTGTGCTGGATCAGGCGTAGATTTAGATGCTTCAACCGGAGTTTCTTGCACTGGCGCAGCCTGCGGTGCCTTTGGTGGAGCTGGTGCAGCCACAGGTTTATATAGCATACTCGCCCAGCTACGGGTACCGTCGGGCTTAGAACTTGGCTTTTGCAATTCTGCCGTTGGAGCTGAGGCTGTGTCCGGCACATTCACGTTTTCCCATGAAGACTCCATAGGTGTGATATCCGTTTCCGGTTGATCCCATCCTCCACCTACTGCGTCTGCTTTTGGTATTGTAGTGTCCCAAGATCCAGAATCATTGGATGAGATTGGTTCCACTGCTCCTTTCTCCACAGTATTATTACGGGAACCATCCATAGTAGATCCACCTCTACCACCCCGGCCTGCACCTCGGCCACGCTCCGAGCCACGGCCCCGGCCTCCACGAGTCCCTTCATTGCCGCCTCGAGTACGTCCAGCACGGTTTGAGGTATTTGTATTCTCATTTAGAGGCGCTCCGGCCTCCTTGGCTTTTGACTGAGATCGGTCCTTGGTCTTCTTCTTTACCTCGCCCCATTGAGATATGTTGCCTAGATAGACGTGTTGTATTAGTATTGGAATTGGTTACCCAATATTGATTTAGCATCGCAAGAGAAGATACCTTCAGACATGCGCTCAACAGTGCCTTCAAGATCGCCGCCAGTCTCTTGCAGAGCAAACACAATGTCTTCGCTCGTCCAATCTGGGAACATCTCCTTGATAGTGCTCAATTCTGAAGAATACTGCTTTTTGAGCTGCCCAATCTCGCCCTCGTCCTCGCAAGTAGCAGCTGGTTCGATTTCGGGCTTGTCTCCGTTGACCTGGCGGTTTCCTCCGCGCCCACTTCTGCTGCTGTAGCTTCCTCCACGGCTCCCGCGAGTTGACCCTCTGCCTCTTGGGCCAGATGGTCGTGATCTTACTTCTGACATAGTTGCGTGTGTTCTTATGTGGCGGGGATGGATGGGACTGTCGTCGGTGGATAGCTCTTATGAGGAAGTTGGCGTCGCTTCAGGGTTTCACGTGAGCTCTGTGAAGCCACGAAACAGTTGACTTGCGGTCGGCCAAAACAGGAAAAAGAGTGAAGAGATATGAGAACTGTGTGGTGTCGAGAAGGTCGTAAGCTATCTGATGTAGATAGATATCCAGTGCAAGCTTTAATGTCTCTTGCAAAGTAGAAAACCAACTCGCCGCGAACAAATTTGGCGCTAACGACTAGGGCACTCGAACCGCTTCGACTACGGTAGTCCACGCTCCACGCTCCAATTGCCCGCCCCGCCGCCTCACTTGTGGGATCCTACCACTGATCAGTGTGACATGTATGTGAACAGGACCTTTCCATGTGGTGGTGGTACAGATCGAGTATTGACACCAGACTCGTGACTGCGGCCACTGATGCATTCTACCCTCCTGCTCATCTCATGGCAGACTGTCGCTCGCTGAGATATCTACCGGACTAGTCTACTTTAGTTGAATCGCCATCCATGAAGGCGCCTTCAAATCATTGCTGGAGATATCTAGTCTCAAAGATACATCCTCAACTACCGCTCAATCCACGAGACTCTCAGAAACTGCTTGGTCTGCTCCAAACATCGTTCAGCGAGCAACTTGATCGAGAGCATCCAGTGGCGATGTCAGAGAGGAGAAATGCTACCGATGACCACTTGCAATCAATTCTACAGAGTCCCTTGTTTGAGGTAGGGCCAGAGAAGAGAAGGCTTTCCCATCCGGACCGGCGCAATAGTAACCCCCGTGGCCAAGTCTGGGAGTTCCTAGAGCGGCCGATGGAGTATTTCAAAGAGCGAATAGTTGCAGGAACTGCGGATCTAGACGTTGCCATATTATGCCTCACTGTTCAACACAAGAAGCTGTTAGCATCATCAAACGCGTCTAAGACATCAATCAAACCTTCCGATACAGGAACAATTATATTGAGCTGGTTGTGGTCTTCCGGCCTTACAGAGTCCATATCAGTTCGAAAACACCACGAATTCATCAAGCTCCTGACCCCTTTCCTAGTCATCGAAGGCCATGGGAACCAGATATGGCGTTGGCTGATGCAACCGGAACCTAGTTTTGATAGTACCTCGCCAGTACGGCCCTATATCTTATGGCAGCGCCACGCGCTGTTCATGATGATCAAATCCGAAGTAAAGCATGGCGATGGTTGGATCTCTTCATCAAATATGTTTATGCAAATATTGGGCAAAGTAAGATCAACGGAGCAGATCGAGTATGTTCATCGAGGGTTGTTTGGAAAGGCTGGATCCTACCTATGTTTCAAGCTTATCCAAGCCCCCAACGAGATTAAAGTCGAAGAGTATGACAAATTCTACCAAGCCGTGGCCTCCTGGAGCAATCAGCTTTTCTTTCACCACGGTTTTCTGGAACTATATCACCCGCAAGAGCCTATTGCAACTTCAGCTTTACATTACCTTAAGGAATGGACGCCTGGAAAGGAATATAGAAGACGCACGGTTCAACTAGCTCTTAAGGCCGCTGAAGTTTTAATGTCCAAAGACTTGCGGGAGGATGCCTGGTGGGTCATGGATTTTCTAAAGTCCGAATTTGGACAAGACCTTGATCGATCGTCCGCTTCTGCGGACTCTGGTAAGGATACTTTCCAGCAAGAAACGGTTATCGCACAAGAAGAGGAAATCAGCTTGCGATCTCTTGAAGCTTTGGAGTCACACTGAGTGAAACGAAGCCTTTTGGTCTGCAGCAAACCATGGACAACGGGAGTACTTGCTCAGAAATACAGTATGGCTACAGCAAAACCGTTGCAGAGGCTTCCCCAAGCTTTTTGTCGGTGTGGGCACATTGTTCAAGATGAAGACACCCATGAGGGGTTCATAAATCAATGAAATGGTCAACAACACAAGGCCTTCCGAGCTAGGATCAGAAGATCTTATCATGTCAACTCAGCACTGATATGATACCTCTCAAAATCCATACATCTTATTTCATGATGCAGACAATACTGGAACTTCTAGGTGCCCACTTGGTCCCACCAATAACCAAATCCTCATCTACCACGATAACGACTATGTTATCGGAAACCCCGCGAACTACGAATAATTCATAGTGCAGACCTGGCAAAGGTGGGCGTAAACGACAACGACGGACTGGTACTCGCGACAGCTGATCAGCCTTGGCTGACAGCAGGCATGAAGGTTGTACCGTGCCGATCAGAACAATATCCACGCACTCGGTGGTCTCCGCCTCAAACAACCATACCAACTCTAATATCCACAATGGTACCGCTACAAATTCCATCCATTTCCATTCGAAAAAACATCGAATCCTCACCTGGACATGGGTGTATACTTTAAAAGGGATATGGATGGGGGTGGACCGACAATGAGACGCCTCCCCTCCCTCCAGCTCATATCTCCACTAGACCACTTCGATCCTCTCCATTTACCTCATCTCTCTCGCCCTCACTCCAATCTCTACTCTGGTTCACTTCCCCAACCCAAACCAAGTCACGCGCGTCAGATCAGATCAGATAATTTTTATCAGAGTAGACGGGTCAAAGGGGGTTCGTGGAATGGGATGGGGTGGGGTGGGGGGATAGCGGAAAGTTTCTTAAGGTTAATTGAAGGGGGGGGGGAAGGAAAGGGAGAGAGAGGGGGCATGCGGGATAGGGATAGGGGGGTATTTATAGAGCATCCTCGGACTTTTCTTTTTCATGGCGGTGGGTTAGTGGAGTTCTCGCTCTTCTCTTCTTTCCTCCCTATTTCAGAAAACAAAAAAGATTCAATGGTATATTTTCGGGAAAGCCACCGGATAGATTTGATTGAATGGGAGAAATCCTATGATAAAGGACGTTCATCAATCACAGCACAAAGGATCACGACGGCACGATCACGAATCCAAGACCACAAGAATTTAAAAATCTAAAAAAGGATAATAGAATCTCATCTCTCATTGCCCATCCCGCCCCTGCCCTTTCCTCAAAACCCTCCCACTAATAGAAAAGTGCCAGGCCGCTCGGACCTCATTCCCCCTTGCCAGTGGTCACCCATGCATCAATCATACAGCGCTCATACCCATTCCATCCGAAAGAAACCCATGTCGGTGTAACCGTCTAGCCACTGCCCTTCCTTGAGCAAAAGAATATCGGCCCGACAGCCCGTCATGCTACATGCGGTCCCGCTCAAAACTGCTGAGGTGTCTGAGCTGATTGCATCTTGTACTTCTCAGGATCGAACCGCCACACACCGCCGGTCTTCTCGAGCTCAATCTTCTCCCCTATCGGCTTCGACAAAGTCTCAAAGGCGGCATCGGCAGTTGGCAGTCTGGTAAAGTATCTTCGCTGCCATTCTCGCCCCTCGGCCTGCTCTTTTCTCCGCAACTCCCGCTGCGAATTCTCAATTTTGCTCTTTTCTGTGCTCGTTGTGTCCATGTCACCTTTGAGAATCGCCTCTTTAGTGGTCCGCCATGCCCTCTCCGATTCCAACGGATCTTGCTGGTCGATGGGTGTCTTGGTCAAGGGCGTGATTTTGGAGGTTTTGCCATTGTAGGTTTCGATGACGCCGCCGTGCTTTTTACTTCCCTCGCGAATGGTAAAACTGTCTGTCCATTGACCATCGATTGTGTACAGGATTTCTTTCTCGTTTTTCGCCGGGTAAAGGGTAGCGATGAACGAGTTCTTCTTTCCTGAAACCCAGCCCTTGCCTGAGTAGTCGATTTTGGCGACAAAGCCGGAGGAGGAGGAAATGTAAGTACATTTGTTTAGCTCGACAAAAGGATTACCATAGATAAGACCTTCTATGTGTAGGGAGGGAAGGGTGATGAGATAGGTTTCATTGTATCTCGCAATTTCAAAAACGGCGTGCCCTATCTGTTTGACATGAATGGTGCGTGAAAAGGAGGCTTTCTGGCCATTGTAGCCTTGTAGCTGTGAAAAAAAAATCAGTAGTTGGAGATAGATATATGCAGGGCTCATCTACCTTAACGCCGTGCTTATCGTTCCAGATGCAATAGGCTGTAACCGGAGGGTGATGGCTTGAACAGGTCAGCATCCGCTGGTCTGCGCATTTTCTGGACCAATCTTACCTGACTTGCTCCGAGACAAGTTGTGTCGTCCCAGCCTCATCCTCCCACTTCCCCAGAAAAAGCTCGCCTAGAAAAGGGTTCAATGGTTTCTTCTCCGATCCCAATTTGTCGCTTCGACTGGCGTATGATTGCTTCAAGCTACTAAGGAACCATTTCAGGACCAAAAGCGCACGCTTTGCAGGGTCGGGCTCTAATGCTGGTGCGACGAAGATGGAGGGATGCTCGGTCCAGTACGCAGAGAACTCGGTAAGAGATGTGGTGCCTAAAATAAAGGGCGGAGCGGTCATGGACGAGAGGTCTCCGTTGAAAGATGCTATTGACTATGTTCGCTGTTAGTGCGAACGGGCGCAGGGCAGTTTGACTCGAAGGAAGTGTTAAACAGTAGGTTGAGGCATGAGGGGTCTATCGTCGCTGACCTTCAGGAATGAGGTCCAGGAGCCTCTATTTTGAGGCGCGACACCGCCGCCTTCATCTCTGGAGGAATTAGACATGATATTCAGGGGATTAAAATTTCAAAGGATCGACGAGGAGGAAGAAGCTTGGTGGTTGATGTTGGAGAGGCAAGAGCGAGTTGTAATGCTTAGCGCAGCATTTGGCAAAGGTAGGTTGGGAGACACACAAACTCAAAGTGCGTCATCGGCAGATCACGGAATAGAGGTTACGATTGAATCTATCAAGCAAACCAGTCTCGTATTCTATCAAGATCCTGTGTATGTTCAACGCCGTCGCACTTTTGACGAGGCCTCTGCCTTCTGTCTTTGATCATACTCTCCAGCCGCCTCCATCACGTTCTCTGCATCAGTCGTGTAGGACTCAGCTGATCTGACGCTGCTCAATCACGTCTTCACATCCGGCTCCGTCCTTCCCACATGGCGCTGCAGCTCCAGCAGATCCACTGCCATTCTAATGTTGTCCTTCAGGTAGTCCTGCGCGTCCAAGTTAAACTTCGACGCGTCACCCTCATGCCTCTCAACGTATAACCGGATGGTGGCACCGCTGCTGCCGGTACCCGAAAGTCTTACGACAATTCTGCTACCATCATCGAATTTGACGTAGATGCCCTGGTTTTTGCTGACACTTCCATCAAGATCAGTATATGAAAAGTCATCTGCCTCAAGCACCTTGCGCCCATGAACATTGGATCCCACGAATTCCGATTTCTTTGTGGTGATCATCTCGGTCAGGTTAGCAACCACATTATTGGCCCCATCGCTGTCTACGTTCTCGTAATCATATCGAGTAAAGAAGGTCCGGCCATAGGTGCTCCAGAATTCGTGCTGTATCGATGCGATGCTGGGAGTCTCATTTGGCTTTTGCTTGGCAACACCAGCGATAATGTTCAACCAAGCCATGACTGCCCAAATTCCATCTTTCTCGCGGATGTGGTTGCTACCTGTGCCAAAGCTTTCCTCGCCGCAGATTGACATCTTTTTAGTGTCCATCAACGCGCAGAAAAACTTCCAGCCGGTCGGAACTTCGTAGCATTCCAAGCCCTGCTTCTTAGCTACGAGATCGACCGCCCCAGATGTAGGCATACTTCGGGCTAGTCCGTAGACGCCTTGCCTTTGGAAGTATGGAATAAGCTTGGCATAATGGCTAATGATGGCTAAGCTGTCTCCTGGCGAGACAAAGGCACGTGCCCCATATATCATGTTTCGATCCCCATCTCCATCACTCGCAGCGCCGAAATGGATATCGTTTTTATCAACCGCCTCCACCAGTGAGTGGGCATACACCAGGTTGGGGTCTGGGTGTCCACCGCCAAAATCGGGCGAAGGAGTACAGTTCTGGGTGCTACTACTTGGTAGACCAAGCTCTTTCTCGAAAATGGCAACACCATACGGACCAGTCACACCATGTAGAGCGTCGAAGAGGACTTTGAAGTCCTTGTGGCTTTCGAAGAATGACTTGATGAGGGGGAAATCGAAGATACCTTTCAGCATTTCAACGTAATCAGCTGTGGAGTCGATGATCTCGACTTCTAGGGGCCCATAAGTCTTGGTGCCAACCTTGGACATGTCGACCGCTGGTATATCCACGATTTTGTATTCTGTTAAGGACTTGGAGGTAGTGAAGATTTTGTTCGTGACCGACTCTGGAGCTGGAGCACCGTTTGCAAGATTGTATTTAATACCAAAGTCATTAGTGGGCCCTGTCTCGCCAATTCAGTTCTCGAACGTCAAATCATAGCTGCAATCGGGACGGCTATCGACGTACCGCCGGGATTATGGCTGGCAGTGAGGAGGATCCCGCCAGTGGCGCTTCGCTTTCTGATAACATGACTTGCAGCAGGTGTACTCAGAATACCATTCTGTCCAACCAGTAACTTCTTGACTCCGCATGCGGCGCCGATCTTTGCTATTAACTGCACCACTTCTGGGTTGTAGTATCGTCCATCACCTCCAATGACTAGGAAGCTACCCTCGACGCCCTCGGGGATTGAGAGTAGGATACTGGTGACGAAAGCTTCGCTGTAGTTCGGTTGTTGGAAGACTGTTACTTTCTTGCGAAGCCCTGACCTAAAATCATGTTAGCTCATAGCTGAGGTAGGCGCTGAAGGGAATTTAGTTGGGAGAGCTAGGGCAAGCTCACGTTCCGGGCTTTTGGTCAGTGAAAGGCTTTAGAGAGACTGTTTGTACGCTCATCTTGACAGCCGAACAGACCGTAGACTTCAATGTAATTCGTAGAGGAAGTCAAGAGATCAATTGAGCTGATTGATTAATTTCGCAGGCCATTGGGGATACAAATATCTATGTATGTACTCGAGCATTTTATTAGTTTTGGTGGGGTAGGCGGGGCGGGGCTAGAGACAGCAGCAGCAGGGGCAGCAGGGTCTTTCCGCAGAGCCCAACCAACGAAAATCACAGCCAGCGCATCAAAGCTTCAGAGCATGAACATCGAAATCCACATGCGGAATCAGTATATGTGCATGTTAGCACTTTGATATCCCTTCCGAGAGAGTCATTGCGCCGGTTTGCTGAAAAAGGTATCCCGGTAGTATTTGGCCTCCTCGATACTCTCCAAGATGTCCTCCCTAGCCTGATGTAGAGTCTTCTTGGGCGGAACTTGCATCAGATCCTCGTCCGACGCCCATCTTCTTGCGGCTTCTTTGAGGGAGCTAACGTCCAGGATCCGATAATGCAGGTACTCGACCACTTTAGCATACGCTGGCTTGACCAGGAAGGCCTTATCGCAATGAACACTATTGCCTGCAAGCAGCCCTTGGCGCGGTTCAGATATGAATCTCCGAATGTAGTCGAGCAAGCCATCTGCAGCTTGTTCTGGAGTCGTGTTGGACTTGATTGAGGCTGCTGTTAGGCCGGAGTCTCCGTGGGTCTTGGTGCACCATCCATCCATCATGTCGAGAGTGGCTTTGTCGTGATGAACTACCACATCCCACCCTTGGTTGTCGAGGATGTGGAGCTGTGCATCTGTAATGAAGCATGATATCGACATGATAGTATCATGATCCGGGTCCAGTCCAGTCATCTGCATACTAGACCATGAGCCCCAATTCGCCAGCAACTCGCTGTACACCAATACATACTTCACAGTCTATCCACACAAGAGGGTTATCGGAACGCCCAGAAGCCATGATGCGTAAGCTTGTTGTCTTAGGAGAGCTGAATACCCGCCCGAGGAACAATTGACAACTCCGACTTTCAGCTATCGCACCTCTAGTATACTACGTAGTATTTCAACTTCAACCTCGCATTAATACGTAGTAGGAAGTATTCAATCAGTCACTAGAGGATGGTGGGGTAACAATAGCAGAATCCTTGCGGCAACGTTGGGATTATGTGGTGTCTTTGCGATAACCTCAAAAATTGGCCATTTTCAGAAAGTTTCAGTCACCAAGTAAGGGATCGCGGCATCCCATTTTCAAAAAGTTCAAAGTTACAGTACCAAAGATATAGCGAGACACATTATGCAGGAGAACAGTAGTCCAAGGTTCATCATCGTGGGGGCTGGAGCAAGAGGCAACGCTTATGCCGAAGCCGTTACGAAATCCACGAATGGAAGCATTATTGCTGTAGCTGATCCGATCGCTTTCAAAAGGGAGTCGTTGGGACGGAAATATATCTGGGGTTCTGGAAATCCCACTCGAGACCAAACATTCGAGACATGGAAAGAATTTGTGCAATATGAACAACATAGAAGGCAGAAAAAAGAAAGTGGGAAGTCAGTGGCGGCAGGCGTGGACGGCGTTTTCGTCTGTACGCTGGATGACACGCATGCAGAGATCATCACTGCACTTGCACCGCTTGATGTGCACATCATGTGCGAGAAGCCTCTGGCGACGACCTTGGGTGACTGCCTGAAGATTTACCGGTCGCTGCAGCCAGCTATTATTGAGTCTCCCAAGAGCGTCTTCTCAATTGGCCATGTCTTGCATTATAGTCCACATAACATCCTACTTCGGAGGCTGTTACTGGAAGATGGTGTGATAGGAGAAATCCTGTCCATGGAACACACCGAGCCCGTGGGCTGGTGGCATTTTTCTCACAGCTATGTTAGGTATGTAGATATTGGCAACACTTTAGGGGATACTGACAGCCCAAAGGGGCAATTGGCGCAAGGAGTCGAAAACGGCACCGTCTCTGTTGACGAAATCATGCCATGATATTGATCTGTTGCTCTGGCTGTTGTGCTCGCCACCTCCATCTTCTAATGCACCACCGCACTTGCCTACTCACCTGGCATCTACCGGCTCGCTGACTTATTTTAAAAAGTCGCGGAAGCCGGCGTTGGCTGGAAATGCTACAAATTGCTTGTCCTGTCCGGCTGAGCGCGAGTGTATCTACAGTGCCAAGAAAATATACGACGAACATCGTCTAGCCAAAGGGCATGCAGGATGGCCTGTTCACATCGTGGACCCCGAAATCGAGGACTTCATGGTGGGTGGTCATACAGATGCTGCCATGTTGAGGCTTGAGAAACGCCTTGCAGAAGACTACGATAGTCATACTCCGCAAGCAGAAATCGAAGGCCGTTCCTGGTTTGGCCGTTGTGTGTACGAGTCGGACAACGACGTTTGCGATGATCAAGTTGTTACGATGACGTGGGAAGACAACCCTCTCCCCGCAGATCACGCAAGTGATATGGCAACACGTCTGAAAGGTCGAGGTGCAAAGACGGCAATATTTCATATGATAGCATTTACTGAAAAGCAATGCGAGAGAAGGGGCAGAGTCTACGGAAGCAAAGGCGAGATTGAGTATGACAGCGAAACCATCAAGGTATACGATTTCGCTGGCAAGCAAACGCAAACCCATCATCCACAGCAGCTGGGTGGTGGACATGGTGGTGGTGATGCTGGTCTTGCAGAGCAGTACGTCAAGGCCATTGACGCGGTGAAGAATCAGGGGATGAGCGTCCCGGAAGCACAGAGCTTGCACATCGGATGTACTTTGGACGAAGTCATTCGGAGTCACGCAATGGTATTTGCAGCCGAGGAGGCTCGGAAGCAGAGAAAGGTGGTGGATTGGGCGGAGTGGTGGCGTGCGAATGTCCAAGCTGCTGTGGTGTGAGCAGGCTGGGCATGGCCATGGCTCATTCATCGATGATCTTCTAAGTGAGGGCTGTGTGCATCATGGCAATTGTGGCAAAACATCAAAGGGCAGATGCTGAGAAGATGGACTTGCGAGTATTTACGACTAAAGATTCATAACTCCTTGGTTTCTACATAATGGGTCATCGCACGCAATGCGTTGCTCTGAATGGTATGTAAGCTGAAACATAGCGTAAAAGTCTCGCCATGCCATGCAATGCCATTCCTCTTTCATTCTGCTACAGCAAGACTTTCCACACAGAAGGCCAATCAATCAACCCTGGAGATGCGAGAATGACTCTCCCACTTCCACTTTTGCGTCTTGATGACTTGGACTGTTGGACGACTGATCGGTGCAGAAAACGTCGGCCAATCAACGCGCACGACGCCGGCTACGCGCCGACCTTCAAACCAAACCTCCATCTCAGCGCCAAACTACCACCAAACTACCACGACAATCCCACACTTGCAGCGACTTTCAGAGAACCTGCTACCGACGTGCTTCGCGCCCAGCCATCAGATGGGCGGTTGGGTATTCGAGACGCTCAATGATTCTCCCGCTCCACAACTGGCAGCTTTCAACGGTGACCGAAATTCAAGCTCATCATCCACCGAGACGGTTGAAGCAGGGCTTGCCGAGTGCTGGGGAAAACATGACAAGAATAGCAATATCATATGCCTCCGACGTTGATGTTGATGTTGACGCGCGACATCAACGGGCTTGCAGGCTGCCTATGTTTCAATCTGTGCTCTTTTTCATGTTGATAATCCTTCTAGCATATTTCCTTCATGTTTCACATTCAATTCGTGCAAAGACTCGCAAGAGCCTCCTCGACGTGTTTCAAGTGAGGGTCTGGCACTACACGCTTCTCGTGAAGGATAAGTATCGCGCTCATGTCCACTATGACTCTTCCCTTCTCGTTCTTCCCTAACATCACGCAACTGAAACGGCCTGGACATTTCTTCTGTGAACGAATCTCTTTTGTATTTTCCTACTTTGTTAACATAGACTAAGACATCGGAGCTGGTCTCCAATCATAATTAGCGCAAGCTTCAGGATCATAGACTATCAGTTTCGTACAGCATCTCATTATACCCGGAACATCAACAGTACGCTGGACGTTATGCCTCTCACGCCTTACCAATACCGACCTGCAACACCTCCCTCCTTCGAACTCTCTAGGTCTGGCTATCACAGTCGCAACGCATCCGGATCATCTACATGGTCTGTGCATTCCTCGCCCAACTCTGTGGCTACTCGCGCCACAACCCCTTCTCGGTCTCCAGCGAGACAACTTGGCCCTACTCTCCTACCCAAGATACGGACACAAGATTCAAGCGTCGAACCGACCTCCATTGAAGGGAAGACGCATCGAAGGGCGCTTTCAACTACATGCAACCCCCCAGGTCAAGCATCGACGACAAGACCAAGAGTCCAGCGAAGTACCACCTCTCCGCCAGAATGCATCTCTCTCATCTCTCCGGTTTCGGCTACGTCTACGCAGGGATCTTGGGCAACTTCTGCTCAGAACTCGCCCCTTCCATTTTCTACATCTCATTCACAGTCGTCCAATCGCCACGCAAGATCTTCATCTACTTCCGGTATCAACGAAACTGCCTTACGCCACTATGGATATCCGACATACCGCAGTCTACCTACATACGTCACACGTTCCCCCCAATACACACCCTCCGTCGTGCCAGGCTCGTCCACCTTTGTTCCTCCACCTTTGAATGTCCCTGTACGACCTCAACCTTATGTACTCGCTCAAGAGCTACAATTCATAGCCGAAGACGATCCGTCAATTAGCCTTAATGACTACATGACCGGGCGCGGTCCGCCCGTCAACCCCGTCCCCGTAAACCTCATCAACAGCAGGCGAGGCCTCACCACCCACTGCTGGTGGGACATCCGCAACCTCCGCACCTGGGACGACTTCAACCTCTCCACCATCCGCAATATCCAGGGCTTCCCCGGCCTCCTCAACGTCTCCATCCGCGCAGCCGGCCTGCCCTTCCCCCAAATCCCACAATCCCGCCTGCAACCGCAATCCGAAACCGCCCTTCTCGAAGTTTACCGCGACTTCTACGCCGTCAAAGTCAACGCCGCCCTCAAAGTCTCCCAAGGCCAATTCTCCTACATCTCCCTGCGCGCCGACAAGTCCCGCGACCGCGACGGCCCCCACTTCGTCTCCAACTACCAAAACGACGCCGCCTGCACCCTCGCCGGCAACGGTCGCGGCCGCGTCGTCGGCCTCGTCAAGTCCTTTGACCGCTGGAACTCGGGCATGCGCCACGAGCCCGGCCAGCCAAAAGTCGAATACCTCCAGGGCCTCGCCCACCTGCACCGCTGCATGCGCGAGCACTCGTGCCGCTACGGCTTCATCGCCACCGAAATCGAACTCGTCTGCGTTCGCATGGGCACCCTCGACGTCCCGCACTTTGGCTTCCTCGAACTTGCCCCCGCCATCGCCACCGCGACCGAGTCCGGCCTCACGGCGTGCATGGCGCTCTGGTACCTGCACATGCTGGCGCGCAATTTCCCGCTGCCGGGCCAGCACGGGTGGCAGGTCGATGTGGGACCGCCGTGTGCGCTGACGCGGCAGAAGGTGATGGGCGCGCGCGATGAGTGGATTCCCAGCCCGGGGGTTAGCGAGAGTAGGAACGCGAAGACGGCGAGGGGGTGGGTGCATCCGGGGGATCCGTTTAACAAGAAGAAGGAGGTGGGGAAGGTGTGGAATAAGTGAGTTTGGTCTCTCTTTTTTTTTTCTTTGGCAGAGGTTTTTTGTTTGTTTGTTTGGCATAGCGATGGCGTTATTTGGGGGCTTGGGTGGAGGGGAATACCATGGTTGCATTAGGATAGCATATCTATCTGAGGGAGTAGGATGGCTTTTTGAGTATAGCATAGCATAGCATAGCATAGCATAGCATAGCATAGTATGTCGTTTCTTTGCCACCATCTCTCCATCGTTCTTGTTACGATCTTCCTTTCACCTCTGTCCCCCCCCCCCCCTACGCCTCCCCACACTCCCCGTCCCCGTGCCCCCTCATCTCTCCCACCCACACTCTGATCCCCACCTCCCCATCCACCTTCGCCCTTTGTTAAAAGACCGCCCAAACGCCTCTGCGCACCAACGATCTCACAAGCCTAACATCCCCGGGGGCTCTGCTGGGAGTTGCCTCTTCGTGCTTAATAGAGTAGGTGTCTAGGCGCAAAGAACGAGTCATTGCCAAAGTAAGTCTCTGAGGTAAGGATGGTCTGGCTGGGCTTTTTCCTTCCCGAGAAGGAGGTCGGTTTCGCGAGTCTGTCTACATGGCTTCGCGAATGGACAAGGATATCATAACCCACTATCCTCCAGCCCAGGCATCCCCCGCGCCCCGCCAATGTCCTCCCAGAACGTCTCGAAATCGACCCCCTGCTGCTCAAACAGCTCTCTCGCCCTCTCCATCACAAGTCTCTGCCTCTCGCTCGTGAAACCCCGTGGCTGCGCGCTCTCGTACTGGATCAGCTCGATCCATTTGAAGAAGAGGTTTTCCTTGCCCATGGCTGTGAGTTTATCCTTGAAGGCTACGATGCGCCGCCGGCCTTCTTCTTGACCGCCTTCGTCGAGTTGGTAGACGGGCCAGATGAGCCACTGCGAGAGGGGGGAAGAGTAGACGGCTACTGCTTTCTGGAAGTCGGAGAGGGTGGCTTTGGTTTGGGCGACCAGGGCGTGGGCGGAGATCATGGCGGGGTAGTCCAGGTCCCAGTGCTTATCCATCATCAAATAGCCCGTTTTCTTGGCAATCCATTCCCGCTGGATTGCTGGCATGATTTTCTCCGTGTAGATAGGACTCTCGATGTTATTCTGTTCCAGCCAGTCCGACCCGAGGGTTTTGTCCCATCTCCTGGACTTGCGAACCACGATCTCCTTGCCCTCGAATCTGACGTTCCACCTCCATTTCGTGGGACTTGCGGGGTTACCCATGAAGAAATCCATGGGCCACGGTAGCAGGTAAACAGCCAGCGCATAGTCGACGACAAAAATGAAGGTCCTTCTCATGCCCGCTTCGAGAAGCGCGCCCATGTCGCTCGTGCCGACGTTCACTGTCTCTTCATTGTCGTAGCCTAGCATCGAAAGCCCAATCTTCATGTAAGTCGGTATGGCGACGTAAGCGCGCCAGAGAAGGACCAGGGCAATGAGGATATTCATGGCGGCGGCGATGGCGTAAATCTGGCGTTTTTTGGCGGGCGGGTGGGTGTCTATGTGGAAAAGGTAGACATGGGAGGGGTCTAGATTGTCGAGGAAGGTAGAGATTGTCGGGGAAGGAGTGGTGTAGGGGGATGGGAGGGTGGATGGGAGTTGATTGGGGGTGGTTTTGGGGCCATTGGGAGGTTTCGGGGTAGACTTTGCGGTGCGCTTGGCGGTTGGTTTAGCCATTGAAAGGATGTTAATGGCTTTGGGAGCTTGGGTTATCGAAGCATACTGGCGTGGTGATAAGTGCTGCGAAGAGCGTGAAGCTGGTTGGCTTTCCTAGGCGGAATCTTCGTCCGCGACGACGCTGATAAAATAGTTTACCGCTAGCAGGCTCAAGATTACCGTTTTTAAATAAGAGGGAAAAGGTCTGAAGGCAATATGTGCGAACAATAGAGGCGATTATTCCGGCGTCCGTAGCAAGAAAGTGCATACTGGTCCTTGGGATGGCTATCGACACATACGGCTTGTACACAATTTGAACAGTTCTGAGCCAAAAAAGACAAATTAATGTCCAGAGATTGGGTTTCGTACATTAACTGTCAGACTTGATCTTGTGCCGGATTCGGAACGACGCCAACCCACCTCACTGCCGTTTACACGTTGCATGTTCAAAGATGAACCGACAGGCTTAAAAACCCTCTAGTTTTTTCTTCGTTGTCGTTTTCCCATCTTCCATAGACGATCCATCCTCACCCTAGGACCACTACGATAGCACTTTTACCCCCTTTCTGCGATAGATAGCCTTTTGCTCGGATAACTCTTCTCTCCGCCTCTCACTCTAACTTTGATATGGGAGGATTAAGAAGTGAGGCGTGTTCTTGCTCAGCGTCTTCATAGCTAGACCAGGTATTCTAATCGAAAATTCTTCTCCCACATACTTGGGACTCCTGGGGATAATCGTGGCATCTTCATATTCAAACATCGCCCAACCCATCTAGAAAAGCATCCGCGAGCTTCTTTCCCCTTTTCTCTCCAATGATCCTCCTTCTTTCCTCTATCTCCTTCTTTCTCTTCTCAACTCGTTCTTCCCTTTCCTTTCTTCCTCTTTCCGTCTCTTCTCTTTCCTTCTCCAGAGCTTCCATTTCTCTTTGCCTTCCCTCCTTATCCCTACTGAAGTTATAAAACCCCACTCCCTTACTCCTAACCTCTTTACTCGCATCGTAGTGCACCTCTTCGGGGGGCGTCATGCTCCGGTCTCTCTTCTTCGCTATTGTTTCCATCTGCGATATGATGGTTTCGTCGGGGTTGAACGCTGAAGTTTGAACTGTGTCGCCATAGATGAGAGTGGATGGGGCAGCGGGGCGAGCAGAAAACTGTTGGAGTTCGGCGAGGGCGTGGGACTGAGCGTTGCGCCGGCGTTGAAGGCGCTCGACTTCGGCTTTTGTGGCGCGGCGTTGGCGTCCGAACTCGTCTTCGTAGTCCACTAGTTCATTTGCGGCAGGGTCATCGTCCTCGGAGTCAGAAGACGAAGTATCTACACGACCGCCGGCTTCTTCGGCTTCAGCCCATTTGCGATCAAAGTCCACCAGAGCGTGCTCTTCTTTGTTCGTAGCGCCAGTGGGGGGAACATACTCGCCGCGTTTCATGGAAGCGTAGAGACGAGCCTTTTCTTCCATCTTTCGCTTGGAGCGGTGAAGCGTTGCAGGGTCAACGGAGTCGAGGGAGGTTTGGTGCTGCTGTTTTGGTGAGGGGCCATCGGATATGTCGGCGAGGGCGCGCTTTTTGGTGTTCTTGTTATGGGCGGTGAAAATCGAGGATTTGGAGGATTTAGAAGGGCGGGTACGACCCGACGTAGGGGCGGTCGAGGGTTGAGAGAGGAGGGAGGAGAGCTGGGAGGTGAAGGCCAGGGTTGTGGAGGAAGATATCTCTTTGGATTTGGTGGTTTTGGGCCGGGGCAGGCCGTAGAGTGACGATTTGGATGTCATGATGGGCCGTGGATGCGGTTTGTCCAAAGTTACAACTGTGGAATTCAGAACGCCCTCGCCCACCTCCAATAGCAGGCTGGAGGGTGGATAGAATCGTGGATAGAAGTGTGGGTATGTAGAGAGTACGGAGGTACTCCGTAAGGTAGCAACTAGCAAGGGAGGTTGGCAGATGCGGAAGGCTGAACTAGCCAGCGGGAGCTAAGATAGAGTAGGGCTGATACGCTACTGCCTTATCGCTACACTCTCTATTGTTTACTCCAGCGAGGGGTCTATATCTAGAATGCCTGAACAAGCAGTCGAGAAAATGTCAGCGTCGACAAAAGTGTACGTAGCGGTCATAGGTCAGTGTCTCTCTAATATAGTCAACGTTACCCAAGTTTGAAGGCAATTGATATGGGATGAATTTAGTTCTTTAATTTTCAATTTCATTTAACTGATTGCATATTGAGGAGTTCATTTCTTCCTCATACTTTTCAGCTCACTCAGTTAGAATAAAAACCGTTGTACAATACTTGTTCAATCGCGCCCTTCGCCTGAGCACGTAGTTCTTTCTACTACCTCGATATTTCATCAAACTCACACATTTCCTCTGACACCCTCACAGGCGCCGGCGGTGTCGGCCGCGCCTTCATCTCCCAACTCGCCCACCTAGCCCGCACATACCCTCAGCTCACCCCCGTTCTCATTGCCCGCAGCCAGAAATCCCTCACCGTCCCGACCTTCAATGAGTCTCTTTCCCTCACAACCTGGGAGCACGATCTCTCCCAATCCCACAGCAGCGGCCTCTCCCCCAGCGAAATCCTCGACTATCTACGCAACGGTATCTCCAAAGCTCCGGGAAAATGCGTTATGGTAGACAACACCAGCAACCAGGACATCGCGGACAGCTACCCGCTCTTCCTGAAAGCGGGCATCAGTATCGTGACCCCCAACAAAAAAGCCTTTAGTGGCAGCCTAACCCTATGGGAAAAAATCCTCGACACCTCACCACCCCGCCACCCCACGGGCGGCCTCATCTACCACGAATCCTCCGTCGGCGCCGGCCTCCCGATCATCTCCACCCTCACCGACCTCGTCTCCACCGGCGACTCCATCCACAAAATCCAGGGCGTCTTCTCCGGCACCATGAGCTTTCTCTTCAACGCCTTCGCGCCCCTGAGCGGCCAAGGCGGGAACTGGAGCGCCGAAGTTGCCAAAGCCAAGGATCTCGGCTACACCGAGCCCGACCCGCGCGACGACCTCAACGGCCTCGACGTCGCCAGGAAACTCGTCATCTTGGCCCGCGTCGCCGGGCTAGCTATCGAAAGCACGAGCAGCTTCCCCGTGCAGAGCCTCATTCCCCAAGCGCTGGAGAGCGCGCAAAGTGCCGCGGAGTTCATGCGGCGCCTCCCGGACTTCGACGCCGAGATGGAGGACCTGCGGGAGCAGGCGGCGAAAGAAGGGAAAGTGGTCAGGTTCGTGGGGAGTATCGATGTGCGCAAGGGGGAGTGCAAGGTCGGGGTGGAGAGTTTGGAGAAAACGCACCCGATTGCCGCACTGCAGGGGAGTGACAACATCATCAGTTTTTACACCAAAAGATATGGGAGTAACCCGCTGGTTGTGCAGGGCGCTGGGTAAGTGTTATTTTCCCTTGTTGCGTGGGGTTTTAGGGGGTGGAATGCTGATGTTTCGCTAGGGCTGGGGGGGAGGTTACGGCAATGGGTGTTACGGCGGATTTGATAAAGGTGGTGCAGCGGGTTTCGTAGTGTGGTAGCGTAAGAGATTTTGAAGGGTGTAAGCTTGTCTATCAAAGTTCTAGATCCGTTTAATGGTGTTTGGCTTTCGCCGCCGGTTGCAGGAACAGCAGGATGCTAAAGAGTGAATTCTTGGGTATCGTCCGTCTATTCCCACCGTTTCTATCGATACACCCAACGCCAGCCCGGGTGCCTTCATTACCTTCACAGGTAAATCCCTAAGAAGCGTATCAAGCCCACTTGACCACTAACCAAAATACCCCCATTCTATAAACGGCACCGACCGCCCCCTGCAGGACCAGTCCCAGGCCCCGCATGCAATGCAAAGACTGCCCCACCATGTTGGAAGTCCATCTCCAGCAGCTCACCTCCTCCCCCTGTAGGCTTCATAGCCTCCGTCATCCGCCTCCGCTCCCGGAACGCCGACGTACCCACTTCCCCCCGTCCTCCACCTATCAAGCCCATACTGCTCCGACCCGATCGAATCTCCAACGCCGAGCGGTTGCGCACTGCTAAGCAACCTGCTCTCGCTCTCGTTGCTCATGTTATACATCGCTCTCGCGCCCAAGTCTCCCTGACCCCTATACGGAGAAGCCCGGTCTGGAGAGTCATCGGGCCTCAGACCCCTCCGCGCCGCGGCACCCCCGTAATCAGGCCCGGGGCTCGAGGCTCTGGAGCTGGGTATCGAGTCGCTGCCACGGCCTAGGAAGCTTCTGGGTGTGCTACTCCTCTCGCTGACGAGGTCGGAGGGTTTACCGTAGAGCTCGCCATCGCCACCGTACTCATCCGCAAACTCGGCTCTGTTCTTGTAGAATGCGAAATCGAGTTGAGATTCGGGTACAACTTCGAACATGTTTTCTCTATTGGAGTTGGCGACTGAGCGATCGAAGCGAGCGACTTTGCCAGGTTGAGATTGCGACATGGGATCCATGGCGATGCCTGAATAACCATTCAACGCTCCGTCGACATTGTCAGGATTCACTCGGCCACGGTACACCTGGGATAAGACATGCCGGGCTTTCTCGTGGACCATAGGGGTCATGAGCTTTTTGTGGAGCGCTGGATGACCGAATTTCGTTGATACGCGGTCATTGTGACGTGGCTTGCCCGTTGGATTGGCGAGATTTTCCATATCTTTGAGGGTGGCTTTGGTGTAATATTTGTTCTGGTCGTTGAAAGTTTTGTAGCAGTACCATTTGAAACTAAGCATCAGAATAGGAAGAGGGATCATGCAGAAGATCATGGACCACGAGCCGTTGGCCATGAGGACGAGGGCGATAACGAAATTTGAAACAATGGTGGCGAAGATCATCCGATTGAAGAGGATTGGCCAGTATTGACCTCCAGATTCAGCCTTTGTAATGAAGACGTAGAGTAAGAGGTACTTCTTGAGCCAATAGTCTGTGGCAAAATAAAACGCTGTAACTGGAAGTACGAGCGGCTGAAGAGTTGCGAAACAAAGCGCCACAGTGGCATAAAACAAGAAGTAGTTGTAGTAATCCGCGTAGTCAAATGCTGTTGGGGCTGTATACTCAATGGCCTGTCGGGGTGTCGGATTCGTGAATGTGCGCATGAACCATTGGTAGATCAAATTCCAAACTTGGGCTATGTCAATTGCAGCACCAAGATTTCGTTGGAGCAGCCAAGTAAGCCAGAATGGAGAGACGGAACAGAGTCCAACCATCATCTTTACAAAAAAGGCGCCCTCCTTGACCGCAGTCAGAACATCCACATTGCTTTTCCCCCTGAGGTTGATGACAGCGGCGATGTATTGCCACAGAGCGGAGAAGAGAGAGAAGACTATAAGGTTGTTGAACATGAAGAAGGCGTAGAGTTTCGTAAGGACGTGTCGTTCCCGAGAGAATTTGGTCGTATCACCAGCACGTATGGATAACCGTCTGAAGGCGATAGGGAGTAGGAGGTAGACGAGAGATGTCAGTGCCGGAGAGGCAATACCCTGCACAATAGACCAGCCCAAGCGGTGTCCATCGAAATTCGTCTTGAATTTCGGCCAAACTAGGGCAAGGTTGGATAGATTCGAAAGGAATATAGCAATCAACGCGTTGGGAGCAATCCATATAACAGTCAGTACCGCTATCCAAAAGTTGTTCATGAATCGCTTCCAGCGCCTAGATCTCTTCGTCAATGGCAGGTTCTTCCAGATCAAGTCTTTCGGCGGTGGCGCTAGCCTAATTGTTGCTCCTTGAGGATGCTTATGCCTGGCAGTATAAGCTACCGTATGCGCCTCTTCAATCCTCTCATAACTGGCGAAACCAAATGGCATAGGATTTCGCTTGTCGATTGACTCCCGTACGTGGTTAATCTCAACTTCGAGTTCGCGGATGCGTTCAGTTAGATAGTCGATTGCATCCACCTTCTGACCACCGTTGTTTTTCTGGTATTTTTTTGAAGGGCGAAGAGTGGGACGTTTCGAGGGAATGCTGTCTGGCTTCTTCAGGTATTTGGCCAATACCGATTCTAAATTCCTGATAGCAATCTCATGCTCCTCAATCAACTCAGGGAGCTCTTTCACGTTGCGGCCGATGGTTGCTCGGGGTAGACCTGCCGTTTGTTCGACTTGATCAGCTATTCGAAGTATACCCTCGTCTGTTCGTAGGGCTTGTGGAATATCGGTAATCATCAATGTTCGAGATGACAAACTCATCTGATAGCCAGGGCTATTGAAGTACTGTTTCCGTAACCTTGTGACAGCGATGTAGTTACGCCATAAGAAGAAGACAATGACGAGGTCGATCAAGTAGGAGCTTATGACATGGCTCCACAAGGTTTTGTAGTTCTTTCCATAGACATACTGTGGTGTCATTAAAGCGAAGTAGTGATCAGGAACGTTTTTCAAAGGTTCCTTGACGCTGCCAACAACATTTGCGGGTATCAAAATTCCAACCCCTATTACACCAAGTACGAGAAACATATCACGGCACATTCTCGTGAATCTCAGGAAAATCGTCGCATCGAGCCCAACTTTTTCCACCAGCTGGGATTCATTTGTTGTGGCGACTGGTGGGACCCAGGCCAGAACACCGTTCCCAATCTTGGGAGGGGTATGTTTCTCGTCGCCATACTTAAGCTTTGGTGCGTATACATTCGAAATATGTGGTCGAAGGATGGAGAAGAGGATGGCGAACAATAACATCACCCCTACGGAGGCGCCTAGGGAAGCCCAGAAAGCGTTTGCGTGGAGCTAGAAGAGAAAGTGATAAGCATATAGTAATCTCGTTCAAGGCTGTCTTAAAAGCTACCTGACTCGCAAATGGATCTTGAACTAGACATAGAAGTTGCGCAGGCCCACTCGATTGGCATTTCTCACCGCCGAAACCCGGAGAAGACATAATGGCAAGCGAATGGACGCCCGGAAACCCAAGCTTTAGAGGTGGGTGGTTAAGAAGGGAAATTCAGACAAAAGATCCAAACCATCGACGTGGTTGAAGTATGTTGGGATGCCGTGGAATGAAAAAATGCGCCGGAAGGTTAAACTTCGTATCAACATGAGCCACGCGGCTTAGGAAGTGAAGTCGAGTCGAAGTGAGGGATGTCGACTCCTCGAAAGATCAAAGGTTACATCTGGAAAGACTGTATGAATTCTCAACGGGGAACTGCTGACTCCCTGGGCTCAGTGGAGGTTTGTCTTACGGCGCTTCTTCGGGTCACATATCGGGCGAAGGTGCTGCGAAATGATGAACCTATCACGTTGAGGCTGACATACAGGGATGACGTATGAACCCTGTCAAATTCCAACAGCTGCAAAATTATTTATAGCTCTCAACGGCTGATTAGTCTTCTTACGATCAAGTTCACAGCCAGCTATCTGGTTCTTCTACACGCGATGTCTTATATGGGAAGCCATGATATTTACGATGGGTGATTTGGGTGCTAGGACCTTGCAGTTGTCTTTGGAAACAATACGGCTCTTGTTTTGTCCACGAGACACGAAAGTATAGTCACCAGATCATCTTTTCCATCATTCCCGAACGAACGCAGGAACAGCTAGCCAATTCAATATCCATGGTTGCTCAGAGATGGTGAAGACGTTATGGATTGAATCTTTAGCCTTTCTGTGCTAGTACACTTATAAACCTCCTGACAGCCTCCCCCCCTTTGACGCGGATATCCACGTCAAATTCACCCAAGGCCTTTAACCGATCTGCTTCGGCGCCCAGCACATTGCCTCCTTCAGTGATGATTGTGATGTCCTCTGCAGACAAGACGACTCTTGCGCCTTCCTCAGACTCGGCCAGGATAGCCTTGATCGATTCCGCAATATCTGCAGTAGATACGGATCCGTAGATGGCAACTACTTGAGATTTAGGCAATGAGTCTTCTACAGCTGCAAGATCTGCCGCTGCTGCTGAAGTGGCCTGTTTTCTAGGAGGTCGAATTGGCGGTTGATCCTGAGGAGCCTCGGGTTCGGGATTCACGATCGGGGTTCTGTAGAATTCCAAGTGGCTAGGCAGAGTAGTGGAAATGATCTGTGTTGCTCTTTGGGGCTGCTATTGTCAGTGCTATGGCCCAACGTAGGTGATATTCAGACTGAAGTACCAGTAGAAGCTTGATTTCCACGTCCACCAGGCGCTCTCCAACTAATTCTTGGATATCATTCCCACTGTCTGGTTGCTCTATCCCAAATGTGTGGTCTCGCTCTATAACAAGGTCTTTCTTGCTGAGCTGCTGCAGTCTTGACTCCGTCATGTATTCTGCTTTTTGTCGAGGATACCAGATGTTCCGCATCCTACCAGGGGCAACGGGGATGATAGAGCCTACAAATCTGGAAGTGAGCTGTCGGTCGCCCCAATAAAGATCGAATGCTACCAACCTTGTCGCCCATATCCTCGTATATCCTCCAAAAGCTTCACATTGACCGTAGCGGGTTGTTTACTAGATTTCTTCTTTCCTCGCAGTTGCTGGTGGAACGGAGACGTAGACTCGGATATGTCGCTAGAGATCACTCGTCGTAAGCAGTTGAGGCATCGAGGGTTTCCCGCAGTTCTCTTAAAGGTTGCCATTTTGCTAGGAACAGACCTCTCGCTTAAGGAGACATCCAGATGCACCAGATTTGGTGATTCACCAATTGGGAGATCGTTACTTAGTTAATTCTATATAAAGAATTTTTTTGTTGCCTCAGGTTCTCAGACGTGTCACACTAACCCCTAACGGGGTTAGTGTGATAGGCTCGAATCAGCCTTCGCTCACCCATCATTCATCAGACGTCTTTCCTGTCGTTCTTCGATAATTCAATCATGTTGTCTTCGATTGATTGTTCTGTCATGTTCTTTTGATCAAATTTAGACGATGATGATTGATGCGCAAGTGTCTATTCTAGTTTCAGAATTCAGAAAGTATTGAAATAAAAATTCTTCGAAGTCATACATGTACACACAAGAGCGAGACTGCATTTTCGGTCTCAAATCTAAGAACATTCTCTTTTGATTATTATGTTAGGGCTTAACCTCAACATCTATTCTGAGCTTACCTTACTAAGCAGGGTGTTGGGCTATAGGGCTGACTCGGATCACCGAAGCACCTCTTATTAGCAACGCAGTTGCTTATTAGTTTTCCCTACATAGCAAATACATTAAGCTATTACAACTATCTTGAACTGCTACCTACCATAGGATCAACTATCTATGCTGACCTCAGGTGCAGGCCTGTAATAGAACTAGTCCATCTCATTACTGCGCGAATTCTACACGCCGCTCTTGCCCGTAACAGGAAGCGGAAACCATTCGGAAATCCCGCGAAAGTCCCTGTGCCCTCGTGGTCTCTGTCTCCTACTAATGACGGGTGGAAGCTATGAATCGATGGGGTTCACGGAGGGAGGAGGATGAGGGCAAGAATTGAAGAAGTCGGGTCATGACAGCATAGGGGCAAGGTATTAGACATCATGTACATTGCTTCTAAAGTCCGTTCTCGTACATCCACATATTTGGGTGATGTAAGTTTGATAATGATTCTCATGCCTTGCGATGCTGTGGTATCACAACGAACATCCTTTCGTTGCAAACGCTCCAAGGATATATGACTGGACTATAAATACACAATCAGAAGTATCAACGTGTGTAGAGAATCTCATGACGCTCGTCATGCAGGGATGAAGCTTGCCGCGAGCTCTCTCAAACCATCTGTATAGGATCGTTTGGGAGCTTTCGGCTCAGTCTGCTCAGCCTCCCTGTTCGCTGGACTAATGAGTCCATCAACACACCACTTTTGGTCTGCTGGCAGCTGTTCGGCAGCACATATGGAATCGAAAGAACCTCTTTCGAACTTTGTCCTCTTGTCCAAAATCTCGGATTGTTTCCTCTCCCTCGTTAGCCAGATCCTGTTGAGAATCTCGACGTATTGAATTCCACTGTGCGTTTCCTTGACTAATACTAACAACCCGATCTCTTTCAAGTCGACCGCTGGGAGACGAGAGGCTATGATTGCTATATCAATCGGCACTTCGGTCGACGATCTATCTCCTACACGCCGCATGCTGGACACCGCTTTGTGATCTTGCAAGCTTTTTCGAAGTACAGAAGTTGTTGGAAAGTTTTCGCCCTCGTCCGCAATGTGGACTGCGTACCATTCTCGGAGCGAGAGGTCTGTTGGAAAATAGAAGTCTTCACGGTGATGTAAGGGGAATGGGCCTCCAACGAGAGAGTGAAGTCTAAAACCTGGAAACAAAACCTCAAGGCCTTGGTGTTCAATAAAACGAGCTCCTTCGTGGTTCTTGACTCCGAGTGGATCCGGAGGATCGGTCTTATGGGATGATAGCCAAGAACGTGGTGCCCAGCGATAGCCCTTCTCCTGCAGTTTAGGTCCAGGGAGGAATATCATGCCTGGCGGAACTGGACAAGGTGAGATTGCTAACAGCTGCGAAACAAAGTGAAGCATCCTGCCATTGCAATCATCTTTGTATAGCTGAGATTGTTCATCATGTCTGCTGGGCATTGCATAGAGTTCCGTGCTCAGATTAGTAATTGTAGCTAATGAAAGAGTTTCGTGATGAAGGTGAGACGTTGTCCTCCATTGTGCCACTTTCCAGACGGATGCAATGAACTTAGCCTTTGGATGCCATCGTTCATCAGACAAGAATTGAGTGTGAACTTTGTTGCGCTTTTCGCCTAGAACACCATGATAATACATTTGAGACGCTGTTGGTAGACAGTTGTGAAGGCTATCCGCTTCTTCGAAATACAGATCCTCTAAGTGATCCATCGCGTACAGCTGATCTTTGAATGCGAAGTAAATATGCTTGCTCAAGATCGCTTCTTGCAAGGTCCACATGCGGGTCATCCATCTGCTCATAGTTATCTTCATCGCAGGAGTTGAATATCCGGGGCCCTTCGCCACTCCCATCAAGCTCTTGTCCAGGACTATCATATATCGAGCATGGACATAGATGTTATGCATATTCCTAATCGCCAGCTGGCGCTGGGTATGGAAAAGTCGTCCTTTTGGAATCGCTAAGGTGTCAATCCAGAATGCTCCCTTGACTTTCACGTTGCCGCTTCTCATTCTGTTAACATCGTCAACCAATCTCGAGAATAAAGTCAAAGCACATTTGCTAAGTTGATTCTGGTCCTCAGGGCCCCCAAATCCATCGACCCAAACATGCGAGAATATGCTGTATGGAATGTTAAACGATGGTTTCATCTCAAGGACCTGGAGTTTTTGATTTTCATAACGGAAGAGTGGGATATTGCCTTCTTCAATAATACGTGCAAGGCAACTTCCATCAACAGTTTCGTAGTCGTTGCAATCCGGTTGTTCCTCACGGGGGCTGCCTTGGATACAATAGTGATAGGGCTTTGGTTTGGCTGGCAACCCATCCTTCTGACGAAGTTTATCTTCGAAACACTTAGTCGGAGTACACTCCCTATGATAAGGTCCTCTGGCACCGGAAGCACCATCCAGGGTGTGCAAGTGTAAGAGGCCAACAACATTGCCTCGTGCTTTTGCTTGCACCATTCGAATTGCTGTACGACACCAAAGAGAATCCTCGAGTTGGTTCAAAACAAATCTGGAATAGCCCCATCCTGGACTCGAGAATTTTCGGCTACTCCATCCTTGAATGTTGAAACCGATTTTGTTATGGACTTTGGCTTGCGCGTGTGTCAAAGTCTCTCCCAAAACCATAAAGGAAAGTGGAAGGATTTCATCGACTTCATTCCATACTGGATCATATCTGCGGCCCTGAAACGAACAATACTCGAACACATAAAACCGGGCAGTTTCCAATACCTGCTGTATGCGCAATAAGCGACTTGTCCGTGCAGATCCTGGACTTGTTATCTCCTTGTCTAACCAGGTTTCAAGTAACTCCGGTAAATGCTTGGTTGTAATGTAACCAGAGTTATCTCCATCAGTCCGTACAAATCTTTCTGGCTTGAAAGAGTCGAGGTGTCCAAATACTTGAGCAAGAACTTCAAAAAAAAGCCATTCCTGCAGGACTTTGTCGAAGGAGCATATTGGGCGTTCCTGGCTGTGGCTACCATCTTCTGTAATATTCCATCCTTTGTTCTTGGGGAGAGTCCAAAAGTCTTTCCATTTTCTCGTACCTGTTTCGGTTGGCGTTTCGCAATGAAGAGGAACGGATGTGTTGACTTTGAATTTTAGATGATCCATTCATAGGTAAATAGACAATCTCGCCTAACCCACCAATCGTTCTGAACACGACGTTGCAAGGTCACAGTGCCCGCCTAGTTATCACCTGACTGACTCTTTTTGCGATCATCTGAAAATTCAGGCAGACAACAAGTGTTTTATATAATTCCGACTTTGGACATTTAGAAGAGCCTCTCCGCTCATAGCCTTGCGCTCTCCAATCTCCCATTGCGCCAGGGGCCGGTGTCGCGTTTTTCGATTGGTTGGAACACATCCAGGATACCACACTGATACAGTATACTGAGTTGCCATTTCCAAAAGATGGCGCGTTGTGCATCCTCCAGGAGGATCACGAGGCTGACCTATCATCGCCCCACTCTGTCCGGATTACCGTGCCGCCCTCGACATTTCCAATTATGTCTTCTCAGCCATCTACAGGGGGTGTCACCCCCGACTTCTTACGCGGATTGTGGCATGATCACTTTAGGTGGTGATTTGAGCCTGGGCCTCCACGTAGTGGATGCAGCCCAGCTGCACCTCATTAATTCCAGCTTATAACGCTCTCATCCCACCAAAATGGTCAGGTCTCATAATCGCGACAAAGTCGATGTTGAACATGTACTATGGCAAAGTCTAAAACTCGAAGACCTATAACCTATTTGGGCAGTGTAGAATCTATCTATGAACCACCCTTTCCTGACGCGCCCAAATTTGAGTACGTTCCTTTTGTCCATATCGATAACGTGGGGTTAACAAGACTATAGCTTTATTTTCGTACATGATCCTGGCACTAATTGGCAAAACGCCTGGAGCCAGACAGCACAGCCGGTTTCGTGGATTCGAGACTTCTTGCCACGAGAATTTCCGAATTCGCGAGTATGGGCGTATACTTTGGAAATCGCGAAACCTACGCGGTTTACTGAGGATACGTCTGGGATGCAATTTGAGAGTCTGCTCACGAAAGTGGGTAAGAAAAAGGTAGGAAATGAAAATAGATCTGTTGCGCCTTCAATGGTTCTGATCAATCCTTAGTCAAGTCATCGTTCAATAGTATTCATTGCGTACAACTTAGGAGGCTTGCTGCTTCAAGATTTGCTCCGTGGGTGTAGCGAATGCGCAAGCAGCTATGTTCAGGGAATTATTCTCTTTGGGGTCCTATGCTCCAGCAAAGCCGACGATGACTGGATGAATCCCATACTCGCTGCGAGCAACATCACAAACCCTGACTCGCCTGTAAGCAGGGAAGCTTGCTATGAAATCCGGAAAATAGGACAGAAACTCATCAACGATGAATTTGAGACATGGGTGGAGGATTTTAAACTTAAAGATAGAGTCATTTGTTTATACGAAACTTTGGCGGTACCGAAATATCACAATCTTGTAGGTGTACACACTGTGAACAGTGCAGTGTGCCTACAACCCAACTGACAAAGTCAGGTGGTTAGCCAGCAGGCAGCAGTCATATCAGGATGCGACAGCATGGCACTGGAAGCTGATCATCTCCAAATGGCTCGTTTCTCAGAAGAAGCGGATATAAATTACCAGAAAGTGATTCTGGCGCTTAGGAGTGTCTGTTGTCCACGTAATGAGGTTTATACGAACATAATGTTACCCGCACGACTACATTCTGGTCGTCTCAGAAATCTGCCTGTAACTTCGGATCTGTGTGAGGAACTGCTTCTTGCAGAGGATAGTGACCGTGATGCCAAACCTTCGGGTCTTGCAGAAGATAGTGACCGTGATGCCAAACCTTCAGGTCCGCTAGCTTTGCTTTTGGAACATCAAGGACATTATACCAAAGCCGAAGAATTCTTCGCTAACTTAGCTCAAGATTACGGAAGTTCTCTTGGCTCCCAACATCGTTTGACATTGTACTGCCTTGACAAGAAGGCCTCCCTACTTTGTAAGCGTGGTGCGTACGAAGATGCGGAGGAACTGATCAGGAAAAATCTGAAGATAAGGATCAGTACCTCTGGAAAGACCTGTCTTTCTGTTCTACTGAATTCCTGTACCATGGCATCAAGTTTGATATCCCGTGGCTATTACGGAACTGCAGAAAAGCTGCTTTGTGATGCTCTGGAGTACTCAAGTTCGTCGTATCCTGGGAATGTTGCCTGGGTCCAGCTTTTAAATTGTCTGGCTACAACGAGTGTGCGGTGTCAGTCAGCTGGCTTTGGATCTCGATTTAATACAGAGTATCTAGCTGTGAAAGTCGTCGGAGAATCAATATCTTTATATGGAGAAAAACATCCTTTTACCCTGAATCATATGTCAGACTTGGCAGATGGCCTGGCCTCAAGATCCCAATTTGCAGAGGCCGAAGCTATTGGCCGCTTTGTTCTCAACGCGACATCGCAAGTTCTTGGATCACATCATCCCCAGGTTCTGCGTAGCGCTCAAAGGCTTGCTGATTATATCCGATGTCAGCATCGTTACAATGAAGCGGCCACAAGCCTTAAGTCTACACTGGAGCTACAGAAGCGAAAGCAAGGAAACTGGAATCCCGACACCCTAACCACAATGAAAAGCCTGGGACTGGTCTACATTCTACAAGGTTATCTACAAAATGCAGAGGAATTACTGGAGCAGACATATGTTGGTATGAAACAAGTTTTAGGAAAAGAACATCCTACTTCCATCTGGGTATCGCAACTTTATATCAGGCTCAAGGCTGAACAGAACACAAATCTAGACTCTGTTGAAGGTACTGATCACAGTGATGTGATTAGGACTTCGCCGTCCGGGATGCATCCAGGTGCCGACTACGACTTTTTCTCGAGCGCTTTGGACGACGAAGTTATAAAAGCGGCAAGGAAAGGCGACACCATCAGCCTGCAGACAACTTTACGTGAAAATAAGGTGGGAACGCGTGTCTTTGAGCGAGCATTACGCGAGGCAGCTTCGAATGGTCAAAATGAAGCACTAAAAGTGCTCCTCAAAGACTACTCGGTAAATTCCCAGGACGGATTATATGGTACTCCGTTACAAGCTGCATGTTATTTTGGTGAATATGATACTGTACAGTTTCTGTTGGAACACAATGCGGACATTAACGTACGAGGGGGTGTATGTGGAAATGCTCTACAAGCCGCTGTTCTTGGCCGGCAGCCGAGAATACTAGAGCTTTTACTGACAAGAGATCTTAGCTCGGATATTGGGAAAGAATGCCTCAATTCTTCTCTTAGCACTGCCATATTAACAAAGCAAAATCAACTTGTGCCAAAGTTACGGCATGCTGGCGCTGATGTTAATTGTAAAGACTATCTTTTTGGAGGCCCGCTCCAGCAGGCTTCGTTCTTTGGTCAAAAAGAAGTCATGACTATACTCCTAAAGGAAGGTGCTAGTACGAGCCTTCCAGGAGGAATTTTTGAATGTCCATTGAAAGCGGCCATAGCATCAGGAAACAGGCCTTGCGTATTATTACTACTTGATTCAGGAGCCTCAATTGGCCAGCTATACTCTAAGCCAGCAAGCAAGATGGAGGAGTTGACGGCTGCCAACGAAGCATTTCTGAAAAGCGTGATACTCGAGAAGATGAAAGCCTCGCAACTCTCACTTTCACGGAACTCGCTTGAAAAACCAGGCTTGGTGCCAGATACAAATAATCTAACTCTTTCGAAGGCTGAGGAAACTAGGGGCTTGCAACTACAGAAGGGAGCAGATGTTCAGCTTACATCAGACACGAAACCACCCAATAATCTTCAGACAACCTCACACCGGCCCGGAGCTAAAAATCTGGAAGTACGTTACGAAAATACGACATCCACTTCAGGAACACTTGATACCGAAACATCGTCGTCGCGGGCTTCAAATGTATCGCGTTGCAAGCAGTACTTAACGGAGAAATCCAAAAACGCGAAGAAAGGTTTCAAGAAAAGATTCCAAGGACCTCACCGGGTGAATGAAAAGGAGGTTGCTACTCGCTAAACGACGGATTTGCTATTCTCCTTATAGTTTGAATCCTTTCTTTTGTATTATCGAATCATCTTGGAGGGTCACAGTCCTCTTGTATTGCTTCAGTATTGAGGATCCACAGTCTTAAATCGTTCATCGCGGTTTATCGACGCTGTTCTATAGATCTCCAACCATATATGTCCGTTGGTGTATTTTGAAAACCTATTCATCTGTTCCATCAAGAAGAAGCTGCAAATCACTTTGGGAGACTTTGAAATTTCGTATTATATTAAGTGTTGCTTTTTCTGTAGAATTTGCTGGGCATATTCACACTCGCTATAATCTGCACATATTAATACTGAGGACTTGGATCCTGTACCCGTACGATCTACATATTTTACTTCAATGCATACATATGACGGAACTGCTCTAACATCAATTCTCTTACTGAGTAAGCGATGGTAGCCTTACATCGGACAGTTGTCAAGAGTGATGATACCCGAAATGGCTGGGACTCGCTTAGGGAGAGATCATGACTTTTGACACCATCCGGTGACAGGGTCAGGACAAGGGTGTTTTGTGTTGTTGATCGACCATGCTGGGCGTCCATCTACTTCGAAATCAGCCAATCATCTATCTTTAGCGCTTATCCAGGCAGATTCTGACTGTGTAACTAGACTCTGACATGCGTTCGTAGGAAAAACATCCATTGCTCTTTTAAATAGTGGGGCTTGCGCCATCATCCCATTGGGGCAAACATATGACGGTGGGGTCCAGATTCCTTTCCTGTGCCCACCACACCTAATTGCAAGAAAGATTATTCGTCTGATAAGGATATCTTCAAGGGCGCAATGCAGAATGACAATGTGTTCGCAATGCTTGAAGCATAGCAGCCGGCGTCTTTGGGCCTAACATGTCTGCTGGCTAGATAGAGCCTGACAGAAGATGTCAAATAATAAAAATGGCTCCTCCCCGGATGGGATCTGTACTACTAGACAGTGCTGCTCTACCAAATTCTCGATTTCTTCGCACCTAAAAGCATGGCAATTTCAAATGTCACAAGTCAACGAATCAGTGTTCTGGCCTACGCACCCATTGCTCTTTTCGCGGAAAGCCTTCGAGTCCAGTTCGCTATGGCTTCCTCCATAATCACCCGAAGCTCCGTCGCACCAGCAATGACTGGGTGCGTCAAGGATCTCCTTTTCCTGTGGGAGATGAATGAGTCCCACCTATTGGGCAATTTTGATGACAGGGATGTTGCAAACGTTACGAGTGTCAGGCATGGAAACTCCTTCCGATTGCATAACCAGGCTGTCCTGCTGCTGAGTCAAGTCTGTGGGCGGAAAGCAAATCAGAAGATCATACCGTATAGGCCCGATATCGGAGAACTGGCTATTAGAAGGGAAACGATTGTCAATCTTAGTTTCGTGCTACCGCACAACAATCTCAACAACATGAAACGTGTTTCCAGTCGGCTGGAATTGCTATGCTTTCTGATAACTTTCATCGAATTTGGAGTGCCGATTGCTATTGCTGTAGAGATGGCTCTGAACGGGATAATCGTCGGTGTGGTTCTCATGCTTTGCCTCTCCTTTTCTGTCGCAGCGTTGACAGTCTTACGCTTGTTCACAAGCTCTATCATTGCAAACAGAGATGCTATTGCCAGAGACGTACAAGAGGCATCGCCTACTCTGGATATACATGTGATTGCACGGCACTGGAACGACACGCATCTCGACGTCGTTTGCGGCTATACCAGCCATCTACATGCCCTGACGAACATTCAAATGGTCGTTGACCGGTTTCCGCTCCTGCGCTGGGTGAGCCGCTTTATTGCGGTAATCTTGGTCATTCAGGCTGCAATCCTAGCAAGCCTCCTCGGCACAAAAGATAATTCTTGGATAGCGTTGCTCTGGATGGCGATATACCTGTACATGCTTATTCCACCGTATCTCTTGAAACACTACAGCCCAGACTCCTTGTATCAGAAGCATTCCGCCGAGCTAATCAAAATTCAGCCAATCCACTTCTTCGGGCGGAGAGCAGCGCTCCTATTCATCTCAATGTTGCCTGTTACTCCAAGAGCAGACGTTGATCGTTGGGCTTGGATGGATGTCTTCATGCCCGACAACGATAGGAGAAGGCGCTGGAGAGCTCACGTGGAAGCCCAAAATATTGTGACTGGGAAGTCAACATACTGCTCTTTGGGAAAACAACTGTCGGTAGAAGATGAGAAAAATGGGTTGATTGCGAAGACCGCGGTGGAACAGGCTAGTGCTGCATATAACCACCCGGAGATCCTGAAGTATTTACTGGCGTATAGCTCGAGGCTGGGGAAAAAGTAGACTTTTAGCAGTTTTGATTTCATCCATTGTAATGACTATATCCTATCTATAATACAATTCTGATCGGTGACTCGGTTGACTGCTACCAAATGGTAAAGGTTACAACCGTATAATATCGAGTCAGCCGAGGGATAGGGTACAGGTGCGGTATAGGGAGCTGTAGAAGCAACAGCGGGAGCAAACAACGAGCACGTGCAATGATCGTACTAGTAGAAAGGTACTGGAGGATGCGTGTATGTTCAAAAACACAAGGGGGTGATCGGGGAATTCTGGTTGGTTGGGTAGAAGACGGATACTATTTCTCTAGGGAGTTTATCCGAGCTTTATAGCCCGGAACTAAGCTAACTAAATCGCACCTTCCAGCTACTGGGGGGGGGGGGGGGTGGGGCCAAAGAAAAGCCCCAGCAACCTACCCAGATGCATATCAGAGGTATC
>JAABUU010000316.1_pt1 | contig 115988 bp, 147 predicted proteins | sample 5559301 | NCBI WGS metagenome assembly JAABUU01 (sample SAMN10711884, study PRJNA513360) | rock metagenome | isolation source: Antarctica rocks | place: Antarctica: Victoria Land, Richard Nunatak white | reverse complement strand
CGTGTCCAGGGAGCGCAATTTGGCTGCTAGAGGGATAGGGTGCAGCTGTGCGTGCGCTTCAAGTCGGCGCGCGGCCGTGTGACCTTATGCTGGTCTCCGGGGGTGTGATGACTGAACAGGAGTGGTAATGCATCCGCGCAACACCTGCAACGGCCCGCTACACTTGTATGCATGTTAAGCTGCCTTTATACACGGTTTTTAGCATCCCCCACATTTCCCCCACATCTGGCCGGCTGAAATTAATTCCTAGCCTCCGGGCCCCCACGGAGTGGGGGCCCAAAAAAAATTCTGGGGTCACCGCTTCCCCCACTGTGAGGGAACCGCTGACCCCCAAACGAAACACTGCGCCCATGCTGCTTTAAAGAATGCAATTGCCAGCTGCGAGACGGCGCTGCATACCTCAGTACTGCTGCTACTTTTGCAGCAAGTAGAGAGCTTTTGAGTCGGCACCAAGCGATGGCGCAGTGGAGGGCTGCAACTGGGCTTGGCCGCCCGATGCTGGTGTGAACCTTACGATTGGAGATTACTGACACACGGTTCCTGGTTATGCACGTGCTGAGAATAGTTATGACACTGATGACTGGCGCCTGCACAGGCGCATATGAACACGCTGCGAACCTGTGCTCTCCGGCCAGCAGCAATGGCTGTCGACAGGCCGCTGCGCTGCTTTGCTGCCCCTGCAGCTGGTAGCAGGCAGGTTGTTGGCAGCGCTGCTTCAGGTTGTTCTACCCAGGGTACCTCTGCCCCTGATGAGTGTTGCACCTATCTGACCGCACTCAACAGCGCAGTAAACGAGTTGACATGCACAGGGCAGGAGTGGGAGATCACAATGCTGCACGATGGCGCCTGCCCCCTGTGCGAACGGGAGGTGAGCATCCCTGTTTTGCGACCACGTGTTGACTTACGGTTGAGGGCTCTGGCCCCACTGGCGTCAAGTGAGCAAGTTGTGGGCGGCACAGGTGAACATGCTGCGCAGGCGAGACGCGGGCGTGGGCAAAATCCGCTTTGTTGACATCAACGACCCTTCATACAGCCCTGAGGCCAACGCAGGCCTCAGCTACGAGCAGGCGCGTTGCTGTCCACTGCCAGGGAGCCCGGAACCCTTGGCATGCGCTGTCTGAACATGCTCCTACCACTGCCTTTCACGCCCGTTTGTAAGTGAGTGAGCGGTGCCTGCGGCTGACACGCCGCCTCTTGCGGCCAGGCCATGGGCAACATCCACGGCATCTTGCCAGACGGCAAGGTGGTTGCGGGTGTCGACGTCCGCGCTGCACTTGTGTTCTGGTGTCCGTATTGGTGTCCGTATTGGTGCCCTGCATGTTTGCATGATACCAGGTGGACACGTCATGCTCCCGCCCTGATGTTTCGGGGCAGGGCGTGAACAAGAGCCTGTCACAGTAATTTTTGTGCTCAGTGCATGCATGCAGAAGGTTCACATAGGCAACTGGGGCGCGAGACAAGCAGGCTTTGTGTACACATTGAGCTTTTGCCTTAAACTTATGTGCAGCGTACTTTGCAGAAAGGCGTTGTGCTGTGAGTAGCGATTGGTGCATGAGGGAGGGCCGCGACTGACCTTCTGACTGTAGAGCAGCCGAGACTGTGGTGCGCTGTGATGCAGGTGTTCAGGCGCCTCTATGAAGCGGTGGGCCTGGGCTGGGTGTACGCCATAACGCGCCTGCCGCTCATCGGCCGGGTGGCTGACGCGTGCGCCTGCCCCGCTGGCCTGCAACTCTGTCATCATGGCGCTCCTGGAGCAGTCAGCACTCACGGCAGGACAAGCGAGGCCGCTGTGTAGCTTGGGCTCGTGACCTCACGGACTTTGTTGCTTGCATGCACGTATGCCTGCACTGCTCGCCGGCAGGCATGCAATAGGTGTTGTGAGTGTGCCTCTGACGATGCCATAAAATGCTTCAAGTTTTCCAAAGTTTTCATCCGTGGGCTGTGCAATGGGTTGTGCAGCTGCACCACCTCCAACGGAGAGGCTAATTGCCGTGCTGCTGGCGGGACAGCGTGTATGCATTCTGGGCGAGGATACGGCTGCCGCTGACAGGCCGGGACATCGCGACCGTCATGCGAGAGAAGAAAACGTGTCGGCAGGGCGCAGAAAGCTGATTCGAACGTTCGGCGTCAAGACGCTTACATAGCCCATCCTGTATCATAGCTTGTGCAGACGTGTTGCCAGCGCTTCATCAAATTGTGTGCTGGTCGTATGTTTTTAGCACAGTTTAATGAGTAGGTCAGACTTAGAATAGCACTGCTCAAAGGTGCCCTTGCTGCTATGCAGAGTCCAGGGATGTAACATGCGTAGGTGCTCTCAGAAGGGCAAAAGCACAGGCAACAATTGGAACACTATGGATCAAAGACTGGACAAGGTGATGCATACAACAACAAACTACCATAGCTGCTGAAATATAGGGAGAGCGCGCCAGCATGTGCGAGGCGCTCGTAACCCACATCAAACCCCCCTAGCTCGGCAAAATTTGCTGGTGGTCGTCCGTCTGTCGTCAGCATGCGCATGCTGTGGGACCGCCACTGCATCACACCAATGCGAGTTCCATGATTCTGTGCAGCAACCACTGCCTGTTCAGACAGACCTCCCCGCACCGCGCGCCCGCAAATTGGGGCGGCAGCTGTGCCGCCCCGACCCTGCGCCCGCATGCAGCGACGCTCGGGCTCAGACGTTCAAGTCCCGGACGCCGCCGGCCGAAGCAGCGTCGCGGTGCAGGTGGCGCCGCCGCTCGCGCCGCCGCTCCAGGAAGCGCCACAGGTAGCGCAGGTAGAAGCGGCGGCCCAGGATGGCGAGCGCCGCCGCGGGCACCACGACCTGCCGCAGCGCGGCGCCATGGCGTTACTCATCAGCGCGGTGCATTGGTCCAGCAGCTGAGGAGAAGGCTGTAGGAGCACGACGCTGCACTGCGCTGAAAAATCATAAAATGCGCCAGCGCAGGGGCAGGGCAGGGCAGCACGCGCGCTGGCCACAGCAGGGTTGCTGCTCGGTGGAATGGTTTCATGCAGGGTAAGCATAATGCCCGTGCTGCCAGTGCTTGAGGCGCCCTCCTTTGTGCGCAGACACGTGCAGACGCGAGCTGAATGCAGGAACAGGGCTGGCCGCTGGCGACCACTAAGGGGCGAAGCAGGGAAGCAGGGCAGCCTGGGTCGGCGACGGTGACCAGCGCGCCTGATAGCAGGCGCCTAGGTCGACGACCGGGTTGTACACCAGCGCCTCCCACACGGCCACCAGCCAGCGCCACCAGGCCGTCTCATACATGCTGCCGCCGTTCAGGAACAGCTTTGGGTACACCTGCGCGCCCCCGCGCGTGCGCCTGGGATGTCGCGCCGCCCACAGACGCTCGTGCTCCCTGCACTCTGGGCATCGTGTGGGCTGCGCCGGCGGCCGCGCCCCGCCGCGGCGCGCGCCGGAGGCGTCGGCGCGGCGGGCGGCACTGTGCGCCGGTGCGGACAGGGCGGGATGCCTCTGTGCGGCGCGGGGTAGGGCGCGTCATGCGGCGCTGCTGCAGGTTGCGCCCGAGCCCAGCACCTCGCGCGCAGGCCGCGCGACCAACGCGCGCGGGAGCCAGGGCGGGCGGGTGCCCCGCGCGCCTGCAGGAAGGCGAATGCGACCCAGGCGGCCGTCTCGGCCGCGGCCACGCGCAGCACGAAGCGGAACAGCACGATGCCGGCCAGCGCGGCGACCACCAGGCCGCCGAACAGGCGGTCGTTGTACGACTGCGTAAAGCGCAGCCGCTCGCGGCGCAGCGCGCGCGCCAGCCGCTCCGCCTGCGGCCGGCCCCGGAACGCGCGCTCGGCTTCGGCGTTGCACCCTCGGCCCATGCGCGCGGCGGAGCGGGCCGGGGCCATGGCACATGCTGCGCGGCCTGGCTGCCGGGGGTGCGCGGGCACTCACGGCGGCAGAAAGCAGCGATGCGGGGCTTGCGCAGCGAGCGCGGCGATGCTCGGGAAGCCCCCGCGACTCTGCGACGAGCGCGCGCTTGTGCGCGGAGCAGGCGCGTCATGCATGCGCGCAGGCACACCAAGCAGGCAGCCGGTCCACGCGTAGAAAGCCAGCGTCCGAAAGAATTCCGGCATGTCCCGGGGTGCGGGGGGTTGCACAGCGGGCGGCCCGCCTGCATGGAGCGCGCCGGGCCAATGCACGCCGCCTCGAAGCGCGCGGCGCACTTTGCGTACCGCGCATTGAAGCGCCCCAGGGAGGGCAGCGCGCCGGTCTGCTCGTGCTCCAGCACGTCCTCGCACGCGACCTCCGCCGCCTCGCACACCTGCCGGGCCGCGCCCGCCGCTCCAGCGCCCCTGTCTGCCCACGGCCGCAGGTGCAGGGCGTGCTTGGCAGGGGGGGGGAGGCCGACGCTGCTGCGGCAGGCCAGAAGATGAGCCCAGCGCCCTGTCCATGCTAGGGCCAGGCAGTGCAGCCCCACAGGCGCAGCCGGCAAGCAGATGGCCTCATAAGCGCAGACGGTGAGCAGCAGGTCAAATCGAGCTGGCCGCGCGGTGCTGCGGCAGGCCGCGTCACTTGGCGCCGGGCGCGAGCCCACTGGGTGGATGCGTGGAGCGCCGCGCGCGCCTGCCCGCTGCGCAGCGTGTTGGCCGTGCGCCGCGCGGCCAGCTCGCGCTCGCAGCCGGCGACCAGCGCGTCCTGCAGCGCGCGCATCGCGCCGCCGCCGCCGCCGCCGAAGCGTCGCGCCGCAAAGCCGGCCAGCGCGGCGGCCAGCGCGGCGGCGTGCGCCGCCTCCAGCGCGGCCTCCTCCAGCGGCAGCGCCGAGCGCTCCAGCGCTGCCGTGTACTCCTCGCGCACCTGCGCGGCAGGGCCGGGGGACAGGGTTAGGGTCAACGGCCGGCGCCGGCGGCCGGCGCCGGCCGCCCTGGCGGCCGCGGGGCGGCTCGCCGGTGCGGCTTGCAGCTCGGCCGCGTGCGCGCGTGTGCAACACCGGCGGCGCCGCGGGCGTCTCGCCAGAGTCCTTTACACGGTTGGACCGCATGACGCGCGCGACATGGACGCCGCCAAGCGTAGTGCAGCCGAGCCAGGGCCGAACATGGCACGGCACTTAGGCCCGCGCTTGACCCACGGCGCCCGTGGCCAGCGGGGTCAGGCGCGCGCGCCTTGTAGACCAGGTCGCGGTTGAAGTGCTCCAGGATGGAGCCGGCGGTGGGGATGTCGCGCGCGTTGAGCGCGCCCACCATCTCTGACACCAGGTCCGCCAGCGCCGGCCCGGTCAGCACCTGCGCCACCGCGCCGCCGGGCTTGCAGCCGCAGGGCTCACCCAGCGCCGGGCCAGGCAGTGGCCTTGCCTGCCAACCGCGTGACCTGCCGGCGCCAACCCGCATGCGTACTCTGCGCCCGTCTGCACCGAGACTCTGAACCTATGCAGGGCTCAGCTAGGGCGGCCTTGCCGCTGCTTACAGCGACCGCGCCGCGTCCAGCCAGCCAGCACCAAACACGAACGAGCCGATCTGCATCGTTTTAGTGCAGCTCAGGGGGCCGCCGCAGGCAACGCCCGCAGGCTACGTGCGCCCGCACTCCCCCGAGCCAGGGCGAAGGCGCCCACCTTGCCGCGGATGACCTTGGGCTTGACCAGCGCGGCCAGCGCGGCCTGCAGGTCGCCGCGCTGGCGCACGTAGCGGGCGTCCAGCTCCGAGTCGGCCAGCTCGCACAGGCGCGTGCGCTCCAGGTGCGGCTGGCGCAGGCCGAACGCGCTGCTGTTGGCCGCGATCACGCCCAGCGAGCGCCGGATGCTGTTCACCTGCGCGCGCGCACAGCATGGGGTGGGGTAGGGTAGCCTAGCCTGACCTATGGGACGCCGCTCAGCGGGCTCGGCCGCCGGCCCGGGTGGGCGCGCGCTGCGTGCCAGGACAACCGGCACGCATGTTCGCCTGGTGCAGGGTGGTGTCAAGGCCAGGGGTGCTGCCGCTGGCTGCAACCGCATCCTGTGAGCGGTGGATGCGGGTCAGCATGCATGCGAGAAGGTGCGGGGCGTGCAGTGTGTCATGGAGGAGCCTGACTTGCGCCTCGTGGCAGGCGGATCATGAGCGCTCCAGCGCGCAGGGCAGCGCGTGTCCTCGACCATACTCAAGAACGGGACATGCCTGGTCAATGTCGGGGTCGCGCGTAGGGTTGGGCACCGTCGCCAGCGCCTCTGCCAGCATGGCCGCGACCGTCTTGCCCTCCAGGAAGTCGCGCTGGCGCAGCACACAGCAGTTCTTTGATGCAGCGCAGCGCGTAGCGGATGGGAGCGTCCAGCGGCTGTACAGATGATTTACAGATGGCTACCTGAGCCAGGATTGCGCCTCGCGGATGCACACCGCAGGTAATTTCTAGTGACAGGCATGACAGTTCCTTGTGGCAACATCAGCAGAGGCATGCCTAACTTGTACATGTAGGTAGATGTGCAATTCACAACATAGGACAGCTGCAGTCCAGTGTCTACTCGGCGGGGTGCACTGATGCACCTGGATCAGCCACAGCATGTTGGCCGGCTCCACGGCGCCCCCACCGCCGCCCTGCTCCCAGGCACCAAGTTAGGGGCAACATTTAACAGATGCAGGGTGCTGCCTGAACACCGTCTTATTGCCAGATAACTTACATGGCAATACGCATGAGCTTCGCGGCTGGTGTAGCTGTGGTGATCTCCGCATCTGTGCCCATGTACGCGATCAAGCCGGGCGTGCTTTGAGAGGGCACGGCATGCGAGTCAACGCGGAGGGCGGGCGTCTGTCAGTCTGCACCTGCGCATCCGCGTAGAAGCTCTCCGCCAGCTGCACGGCGAAGCTCAGCTTCTCGATGTCGCTCTCGCGCACCGTCTCTGGCAGGTTGTCTGCGCGCGCACACATGCACTGCCGCTCAGCCGCGCCCGCACCGGCCGCGCAGCCCATGCGTTGTGGAACGCGCACGTGGGAGAGCATCAGGCGCGGCAGGGCGCACATATGAGAACAGATGACATGAGCGCGCTCAGCGCGAAGATGCGGTCGTCGTAGGCGTCGGACCTGCGGGCGCTTGCGCGGCCTGTCAGGCGGCCCCAGCACAGCGCGGCGGAACATTGTTCCCCCCGCCATGGAACTACCGTATCCTGGACCCCGCATGCTGGCAGCCCACATTTCCAGCAACTGGATGCGTTCACAGCTCTACTGCAACCTCAACCTCCACATGCGTCAGCTTTGTCCCACAGCTCCGACAAAGCGCAACAGCCAAGTCCTTGGCACAAGAGACTGCGCAGAGACCCTCATCCTGTGCATGAGCGCATGTACCATGTAGACCTCAGGGCAGGCCGGCATATTGTGTGCCACGCACTTGCCAGTCGATTCAAAGCCCTCAGTGTCAACATAAACAACCGACAGCCGCCCGCCGCCCGGCGCAGCAGCCTCCTGGGGCGCCGCCCACAGCCACACGCCCTTGGTCTGCGTCGCGCGCGTGTGCCCGACGCCAAAGCCCTTGTCTGTGCGCCAGGGTCGCTTGTGGGGTGTCAGGACGCGTCGCGCGGAGGCGTTGAGCACTTGGGGCGCAGGCAGGCAATGGAGGCAGTGCAGGGGACACAGCAGCTGTACAGCAGCAAAATACCAGCGGCCACCATGCAAACCAAGGCAGGGCACGAGGCCACCGCGGCGCAAGTCTGGCAGCAACGCTTGGCACAAGCAGCACTGGGTGGTTGCGAGGCCCAAGCTGCTGCTCGTGCAACCCACACAGACACTGGAGCAGCCCTACGAGCGGGTGCTGTGCCAGTTGAGGTGGGCAGCACGCGCAAGCTCGAGATAAAAAGCAGAGCACGCACCACAGGACACTCCCAACAGTTGGTTGAGCATAAAGCTCTTGCCGCTGCGGTACGGCCCAATCACAACCACCGGCGAGACTGGCGTGCTGATGCCTCGCAGCACTGCGATCCCTTCCGGCGCCAGCTGCAACTTTGTTTTCCCTGCCACCGGCAGCACCAGGGGCACCCTGCGGCGCAGCGCTGTAGCATCAGCCGCCTGTTTTCTCTGCTGTTAGTCTGCCTGCTGAAAAAAAACTCGTGAACAGGCAGCGCACGGTCTCTCTGCGCCCTCGTCCACAGCGTCCGGGACATCCTGGACTGGCCGTGCACCCGCCGCTGCAAGCGCTGCCAGAGCAAGCAGCGCCGCTGGCCAGCCGAGCCTGCCGCGCCTGCCCGCACGAGTACGCTTCGGGACGTGTCCGCTGCTGGCTGGGGCCATCGCTGCCTGTATGCAAGCAGGCTGCTGACGCCGTCATGCACCAGACCAGGCTCAGGTGCCCGCTAACACAAGGGCTGTCGGCCACAGAGACTGGAGACACAGAAAAGCAGCAGAGACACAGAGGTCTGCAGAGCTATTGGCCAGGGTCCTGTGGCTCAGCAGGTGATTTATTTCAGGAACGCTCGTGTGCCTTGCTCAAGTGCCTACAGCGAGTCTCCCTGCTTTCGCTCAGGGAGGCAGGCAAAGGAGAGGGAGGAGGGTCTGCCTGTGCAGGCCAGGTAGGCCGCGGAAGGACACTAAGCACTGGTGCAGGCTGGTGCGCGCGCACTGCACGGCGCCTCGCGGTGCCGCTGCCAGGCCTGCCGCGAGTTCGCTACGTGCAGCGCGTCCGCCAAGTATATTGTAAGATGAAAGAAGCTGGCCAAGTCTTGGTGGCCTATGGAGCGCGGTCGCGGGCGGCACGTGGGGCGTGTACACGCTGTGCGCCAGCAGTGTGGCAGGCAGCACGCCGCAAAGCAGCGTGATGTGCAGCGGCTGCGCTCGCTCGCGCTCCTGCCAACCCCAGCGCGCGGGAACAGCGCTCTCCCCAGCCAGTAGCGAGAGGCGCACGGAGCCGCGCCTGCCTGGAGGTCCCAAGCAGCCCACCTGCCCAGGCAGCTGCCAAGCCTTGCAAGTCTGGTGCAGGCTGAACGTTGCCGCCGCCGCTGGGACCCACCACGGCAAGTTGGGACGGCCAGAGACGCGTGCCATGCGCAGGGAACAGCCTTGCCGTGTGGCTGCATTTTGCAGCACCCCAGTGCCAGACCGAGCTGTCTGGGTGAGCAGCACGTGACGGGAAGGCTCCAGCTTTGGCGGCGCGCTTGACTCGTGGATGGGGGCAGGCGGCGGCGGCGGCGCGCTGACCCTGAGCTAGGGCATGCGGCCGCCGCCCCCGCCCCGCCCCCAGCATGACCGTGCCGGCAGCCAGCGCACAGAGTCTCGCAGGCCTCAGACCGCTCCGGACGGCACGCAGTGCGGCAGGTCACACGCAGCCGATGTGGCGAGCGACGCGCGCCTGGCGTCGGAGGCTGCCGCTCTGCATCACGAGCACACCCGCGCCATGCGCTGCAGCTCCGCCGGACTCACCTGCCTGCGGCAGCTGGGGTGTGCGGGACCCGGCTGGGCTTCACCAGGCTGCAGGCCGTCATGGCCCCTGTCGCATGGCGGCCGGCGCTGCCCTGAACCTGGGCCGCTGCCGCGCACCAGCCACGCTGGACTGGGGCCCAGGGCATCTCCCCTGCTGCAGGCCCCTGGCCCTGGCGCCCTCGCGGGACCACCGGGCTCAAGGCCCAGGGCACCCTCGCCGCTGCCACGCGACCCCTGCCCGAGCGGACTCACATGGCGGCCCAGCAACCGCGCCTGGTGTGCCGCCGCGGCCCCGCCGCGCCGGCGGCCTCCGCCGCTGCGCCTGCTTGCCGCAGACGGGGACGCCAGACCGGCGGCCCGTTCCCAGGGGCCTCAGGCGACTGCATCTCAACCGGGCCGCGCCCGCTGCAGCAGCCTCATCATTTGTTCGCCCTACGCCCGCTCTCAGGCCGTGGTCCCGGCGCTGGACCTCGCCTCCGCATTTGGTGCCTCGCCCCAGGGCCCACAGCAGGGGCAAGCGGCACGGCCACAGAGTCGGGCGCCTCGGCAAGGCTCGCGCGGGGAGCCCGCACTGCAGCGGCTGGACGGCCCTGACACGGCGCGGGAGGCCGCGGCGCTGGCGGCTGACGAGCGATGGCGCCGCCATGCGGCGGCGGCCGCCACAACACTGTCAGCCGCCTGGCGCGGCTACGCTGTGCGGCACCGCGTGCGCAGGCGCGGCGCGTCCCCAGAGCAGCCACACCCCAACACCCCTGGGCGCCTGTCCACTCGATGCTGCGCGCCTGTGGCAGACCACGCGCCATGATGTCTGCAAGGCCGCGCCAGGGCGCTGCGATGCGCCAGCCCAGGACAGAGCTCATTGCTGTGCGGGCGCCTTGCGGCAATGCGTCGGCATGCGCATGGGAGCGGCTGGGGGAGCACGTTGCTGCAGATCAACCCTGTAAAGCAGCCTGCAAACCTGGTTGCATGCCGCTGATGCCTGGACCAAATGCACATGCATGCTGCTCACACATCACCAGGGCTGAAGAGCTGCTTGGGCTCGCTGCTTCAACCCACTGCTGATCGGCTTTCTAGCGGCAGGCACCTGCAGCTGCGCCGGCGCACGCGCCTCGCTGCGCTCCGCATGTGCCTTGCGCCCTGGCGGCAGCTCGCGCGCTGCGCGGCGTGCGGCCGGCGGGCCGCCGTCGCACGCGCGCTGCGCGCCTGGGCTGCCTACTGCGCGCTGCTTAGCTCGTTCTTCGTGCAGGTGCGGGAGCCGGCGCCAGCTCTTGGCCCGCCGCCTGGACATGCAACGGGCGCCTGTGAGCGCGCAAGACCGTTTGCTTGGCGGCGGGCAAACCCAGCGCAGCGCGCACCTTCGTCCACAGACGCTGTGCTACCATGCACAGCTTGACGGGCAGCTCCAGGGCATGATAGTCATGCCGGCACTGAGGGGTCACCTCGTGACGTCCGGTCGCAGGGCTGCTGTCTTGCGCGCTATCTCCTCTGGTCGCAGATCAGCACAGTTTCAGCTTCAGTGTGCAGGTCAGCACGCGCATGGCGGGCCCGTTTGCGGCCTTCCTGCGCCGCACGCCGGTTGCGCACATCTACTGGTCGCTCGGTGCCGCGGCGCCCGCGCCACGCTTCGCCCTGGCTGCCAGCAACCCTAGAAAAAACCAGTCATCCTGCCCCGCTGAGGATGTCGGCACACCCTTGCCGGGCGCTGCCAAAGGTGCTTGGGATCTTGCACTGGCCCACCCTCCCCTGACGCTGGGCGCGGCCTCAGCTGCGCGCCCGGCCCCAGACAGCGACGCGCGCCCGAGCTGGCCCACCAGCACTGTCCGGCTCAGCACGGTGCTCGCCGCCATTCTGCGCCAGCGGCTGCCCCGCGCGCTGGCGCGGCTGCTGCTGCGGCGATGGCGCGCGCGCGCGCGCGCAGCCGCCAAGGCTGCCGGGCGCGAGGGGCCGGCGATAGCTGCGGCGGACGCCCTGCCATGGCGCCGCGTCCTGGCGGCGCTCCGGTGCGCCCTCCAGGCAGCAGGGCTCAGAGGGTCACACACAGATCTGAACGGTGCACATCATTGTGGCGCGCATGCCGGCGTGGCACCGGTGCGTGCCTCCCCGTGGCAGCTATTGGATGCAGGCGCAGCCGCCTGTGGTGATTGTGCGTGCATGCGCCGCACGCCTGCACCATTGCGCCGCCTCGCCCCATGCATGCACCCGAAGCCACATGGGCCGGCACGGAGCCCGGCCGGGCTACGCCTGCATGCGCACACGCCGCGCTGCAGGTTCTGGCATCGGCTGGCGGCCACGCGCGCGGCAGAGCGCGCCGGGCGGCGCGCGCCCGCGTTCGGGCCGGACCGCGACCCGAGCTGGGAGGCCTGGCAGCGCCGCCGCCAGGCCCGCCGCGCGCTGGGCGACGGGGCCCTCCAGCGCCGACAGGCGCGGCCGGCCCCCTCTCACAAAGCCAGTGACAGGGTTAGGCATGAACCTTTGCTCTTGGCCGCGACACAGCAGCAAAGCACCGGCGGCGCAATACATGAGGGCCTGCATGCAGCCACCGCCTGACGTGCAGGCATGCTCCGCAGGCGGCCATGCTGCGCGCATGCCTGCTGGACTGGGCCGCGTCTGCCGCGGCCGCGGCGGCCATGCGGCGCGCGTGGGCGCGCGCGCTGCGCGCGCGCATTGCGGCGCTGAAGGCGCGCAGCCTGCTGGCGCTGCGGCACGCCGCGGCGCAGCCGGCCGCGGCCGCGGCTGCGCTGCGCGCGCTGCTGCGCGCCTGGGCGCGCGCCGCGCGCCGCGGCGCGCCCGCCAGGGCGCTCTCGGCGGGCCTGGCCAGGGTCGCCGGCGCGGCCGCGGCGCGCTGGGCGCTGGACCGCTGGCGGCGGCGGCGCGCGGAGGCCGCGCTGCTGCAGGCCGCCCAGGCGCGCCGGCGCGCGTCTGCCCCCTGCGCTGCTGCCGCCCGCTCGGTCCGGCTCGGCCTGCGCGCCACTCACTGCGCTCGCCTGCGTCTGCGGTGCTTCGGGGCGCACGATGGCACCCTGGCACTTGGGCCGCACTGGACACCGGGGAGCAAGCCGAACCTCTGTGGGCCTTGCCTGCAGCAGCGCCATGCGGCAGGGCTGCCCCGTGCCATGGTGCGGAGCCGAGGGCAGTAGTGGTCAGCGGCCCTGCCTATGGGTCTCCCCTTGACAGAGCCCTGTCGCCGCACCGAGGCGCGCGTGCGCGCCATGGCAGGCGCTGCGGATCGGCCGCCGCCGGCGCGTCGCGCTGGCGGCCGCGCTGGCGTGGCTGGGCGCGGCCGGCGACGGCGCGGCCGGCGCGCGCGCGTGCGCGCTGCGCTGCTGGGCGGCCTGGGCCGCGCACGCGCGCCGGCGCCTGGCCTGGCGCCTGCTGCTCGCGCGCCGGCGCGCGCTGCTGCCCTACCTGGCGCACGCGTTTCGCGCCTGGCGCGCGCTGCGCGGCCGCCCGCCGCCGCAGCGGCCCGAGCGCGCGCCGGCCGCGCTGGCCGCCGACGACGGCTGGCGCCTCACGCGGCTGGCCCTGGCGGCGCCCGACGCTGGCCCCGGCGCGGGGCTGCCGGCGCGCGGCACATCCGCGCAGCGCGTCGCCGCGCTGCTGCGCTTAGACCCCGACCGCGGCGACGGGCCGCTGGCGGGCGCGCCGCGCTGGGCGCTGCCGCCGGCCGACCGCGCGCTGCTGCCCGGCGCGGCGAGCGCGGCCGCGGACTGGGCGCGCCCCGGCCGGTCGCCGGACCGCGCGCTGTGGCGCGCGCTGGTGGCGCGCGCCGTTGCGCAGGCCGCCGCCGCAGCGGGCGCCGCGCCGCCGCGCGCGCTGGCAGCCGTCGGGGATGAGCCAGGGCCTGCAGCGCGCGCCGGGCGGGGCGGCGAAGAGGCGCCGCGGCTGCGGCCGGCGGCGGCCACGCCAGCGCTGTGGCCGGTTGCATGGCGCAGCGACGCGCCGGACGCCTGGGCCACCGATCCGGCGGGCGCGTCTGGGCTGGGCAGGGCGGCGGAGAACGGCGCGGCTGCCGCGCTCAGCGCGCGGCCCAACCCGGGACCCTGCCATACCCTGGACCTTGACGGCGGCGCGGCCGCGGCGTACGCCGCGCGCCTCGGCCTGGCGGAGGCGCTGCTGGAGGAGGAGGCTGTGGTGCTTGTCGGCGGCAGCGGCCAGTTCTGGCGCGGCGCGGCCATGCCGGCCGGGCTGTACCCGCTGATCACGGCCGCGCTGCGCCGGCACCGGAAGCCCCGCAGGCGCCCCGCCTCGGGCAGAAACCCTACCCCGTCCCACCAGGGCGACCTGCTGCTCGCGCTGCTGGGCCGCGCGCTGGCCTGCGAGGCGCGGGCCGCGGCGGACGGCGAGCGCTTTGCAGCCGCGCGCGCCGCGTTCGTGCTGCACAGGGCGCGCGTGGGCTCGGCCGCGGCGGCGGTGGGCGCGGGAGCGGCCGCCGCGGCCGCCACGGCCACCCCGTCCAACTCCAGCAGCGAGGACGGGGCGCCCGGCCGCCCGCCTGACCGCCCGCTGGCGCGGGCACCCCTGCGAGGGCCCGGGGCCAAGGCTGCGCTTGGCATCGAGGCCGCCGCCGCCTCGCTCGCTCGCGGCGGGGTGGCGGACAGTCCTTCGCATGCAAGGGCTGCGCGTCCCTCCCATGCGGCCTGGCCACGTCCCCGCGTTGCTCACCGCCTGGGGCCCCCCGGCGCCGGCCTGAGCGCCTGCGCGCCCGCTCGCGCGGGGCTCCGCAGCGCGTGCAGCCCAGGGGCCGATGCACCGGCGGGCGCGCCCGCCCTGCCGCCCATAGGAGCGAGTGACAGCGGCGCCCTGTCATCGGCCACGCCCCAGGGCGCCCCGGCGGCTGCCAGCCAGGCGCGCCGGGCGATGCTGCGCGCGCTCAGCAGGCGCGTCGACAGGCTGCTCGCGCACTCGGCGCGGCCGCGGCCGCCTCGGCTGTGGGAGGCGCCCGACGAGCGCGGCGCCGTGCAGCAGGGGCTGGCGCCGGCGCCGTCTGGCGGCGCGACGGAGGCCGTGCAGGCCCCGCGTGCAGCGGCTGACAGCGCGGCCTGTGAGGCAGACGGCCGCTGCGAGCAGGCCCTGGTGCAGGCGCGGGCGAGCGGCATCGGCGTGTTCGCCATGCCCGATCCGCCGGCGCGCTCTGCAGGGGAGCAGGCAGGGGAGCAGGCAGGAGAGCAGGCAGGGGAGCAGGCAGGGGACCCTGCGCAGGCCGGCGAGGCCGAGCCGCCGTGTCCTGCGGGCGGCCTGGGCGAGGCGCCCAGCATTGATCCTCCAAAAGGACCTGTACATGCAGGCAGCTGGGGCTTGGGCGAACATGCTGGGCGGGCGCCTGAAGCTGCGCCGGGCACTTGGCCCAGTGGGTCCCGCTCCCTGGCCGCTGCACGCAGTTCTGGCAAGGGGCTTGCGCCCTGGGGTCACAGGAGGTCCGAGCATGGCCACAACCCGCAGCTGCCCGCCCGACGCAGCGCGAGGGTTCCGCTGGCAGGCACTGCTGGGCCCGTGGGGCCCGGCGTGCGCAGACACAGGGCGGCCACCGCGCCGGCTCTGGCGCTGCCTTTAACGGCACCCGCGAGCCCCGCCGGGGATGCAGGGCCGGCCGGCGCAGCACCGGCTGCAGCAGGGCTATGGCCGCATGTTGCGCGCGCTGTTACGCCCCTGCCTGGCGCGCCGCACGGGCGTGGCAGCTCGCCCTGGCCCTTGGGAGACATGGTGCAGCTGGTTTTCGCCTTTGCTCCTCAGCCGCGCCCAGTGCCCGACGCTGCACATCCTCGTGGGTGCCTGCCAGGCTGGCCGGCCCTCCTCGAACAGGTGCCGCGACAGCCTGTTGTCGGAGCGAGGCAGCGCACAGTCGCAGCTGGCTCCAGCCGGGGCAGTGACGCCGCCCGTGCGAGCCCCGACCTGGGCCAGCATGTGGAGCCTGTCAGGCGCACGAGCGGAGCCGTGGGCCGCGCCAGCGCAAGCCCTGGCGGGGAAGCAGGGTCGGCCGCCCCGCGCCTTGGGCCCAACCCTGGAGCAGCGCCGGCCAGGGCGGCGGGCCCAGGCAGGGCTTCCAGCCCCGGCCCTGACCTGGGTGCGTGGCGCGCGGGCATGCCAGCAGTGCCCGCCCTCAGCGACGTCTGGGTCCGACACCGAGGGCCCTAGGCGGCGCGCAGCCAGTCCTCTGTATGTCATGCATGTGATGCGTCATGCATTTGTACGCGCCGGCCTGATGGCAGACTGCACAACGGCCACGGCATGGCGCGTCTTGGACAGTTATGTGGGGTAGCACCTGTGTAGGACGCGGTATGGAGGAGGTTTTCATGGTTGTCAGCTTAGATGTCTGTGAGGTCACGTGGAGCGAGCTGCTTTGCATCATGATGCGTGTCTTGCTTCGTAGGCCACGCGCTGCTGGGGCTAACCGGAATGACACATTGTTGGCAAGTGTGTATGCATGCCAGCAGCAGAGTTTCAACAGCAATGGAGCCGCTTTCAAAGCAGCTCTATACCAGGCTGTGCAGCAGCTGCGGCCCGCAAAACGCCCTGCGCGGCTCTCGCATGCTCCGCCAGAACTCACACCCAAGCCACACCTGGCCTGCCAACAGAGGGCAGATGGCAACACGACACACAGATGTCTGCTTCACCTCGGCACCCGCACTCTCCTGCGACATGCAGTGAGGCAGGGTCGCCCTACACGTTGGTCCGATAGCACCGTGCGACCCACGGCAAAGCGCGAGCGCGCTACATGATACACCCTAGATATCACGCCAAACAAAGTGCCCGAGCTGTCCCTGAAGCAAAGCCCAGAACCCAGTGCACCGACGTGGAGGCCCCATCGTGTCCGAGCACCATGAAGGCTGGAGCACTGGCCTTGCCAGGAATTGCAGGCCGCGGCAGCGTCACACGGCCGCCCTGCTCTTCAGCTCAACACAGCCAGGGAGGTGCCATGCGCAGGCTTATTCACACCAAAGCGTCCGCCCGCACACGCCCGCGCGGCGGCAGCGCGGCCTGCAGCGAAATCACATACGCGCTGCCGCGGGCCTACACGCGCGCGCTGCTATAGTTGGCCTTGAACCAGCAGACGGTCTCGGCGATTGCGTCGTCGATGTTGGTGAACCTGAAGCCCGGCAGGTACTTGCGCAGCTTGGCGTTGGACGCCGTCTTTTTGAATTGCCCGTCCGCCTTGGTCGTGTCGAAGCGCACCTCGCCCTGCGCTCGCGCGCGGGCGGCTTTATGCCACTCCGTGACAGGGATCGGCCACGGTCACTGCAGGCTCATCGCCAGGCCAGGCCAGCTCCGCTGTCATAGCGTCTTCCTTCCTGAGCCTGCAAGTGGTGTCAACACGCGACCACCCCTCGCTGCCAACAGCGCTGCACCGGGACAACTTCAACGCGGGGCTGCATCACAAGCAGCACACGCCGGCCGTTCAATGCAGTCCTTACTGCAGAGGCGAGCACAAACTGCACACACATGTAGCGCGTGTGCATCATGCGTGCGGCGCGCGCGCGGGCGGGCGCGCCTGGAAGTCCATGGCGCGCGCGATGGAGCGCGCGACGTCGCCGATGGCCACCTCGTCCTCGGGCCCGACAGACAGGATGATGGGGTCCGGCTCGTCGTACTCGCGCAGCGCCCACACCATCAGCCTCGCCAGGTCCAGCGAGTAGATGAACTGCCGCCTGCGGCATGCGGGGGGAGCGTGAGGGCGCCTCTGTGCAGCGGGCTGCAGTGTCAGGATGCGTTATAAGGTTGATATAGGGTTGACTACACGGCTTGCTTCGGCCACGGGGCTGCAAGCAGTGTGTGTTGGTGGATGTTGCTGCGCTGCTGCCGACCAGGGGGCTGTTCCCCAGCCCGTGTGTTATGCAGCCTGCTGCAATGCTGGTATTGGAGCGGCGAAGACATGTTTCAGGCCCGGCAGCGCGGCCTCGCATGAAGCCATGTCAGCATGATGCCTGAGGGGCCGGGGCGCGCGCACAGCGGCTTGCCAGTGCCCATGATGGTGAAGGGCTCGCCGGCCTTCTGCGCCAGGTAGCACTTGTGGATGAGCCCCGGGATCACGTGACCTGCATGGAGCAGCGCACAAGCTGAGGCACTGGCGACAAGGCAAACAGGCACTAGAAGCTTCTGTCTGGGCTCGTCCCCACAAACCACAGCATGTAAAGCACGCGCGGTCATGGGAGTTGATGCGCCAGAGCAGGCCCCGCCCTGACACCGTTGACATGCAAACGAGTGGCCTGCACGGCAGCATGCGTTGCAGCATGGCAGCATGCGCGGCAGGTGCGTGGAGCGAGGCAGTAGTCGGATGACAATTTGCCACGTAGTGACCCGGGCATGGCGTCGGGGCGCACTGTCTTTCAGGTTGAAGTTGTCGTGCTTGCCGAAGATGTTGGTGGGGATGACGGAGGTGAAGTTGCAGCCGTACTGCGAGTTGTACATGCGGTTCTGCACATCCACCAGGCGCTTGGCATATGCGTACCCCTGCACGGCCAGGCACGCGCGTTGTGCCCGGCGAGCGCATCCAGTGTTGCAGAGCCCGCTCCCGTGCAAGCTCACCTGCCTGCGCCAGCACATTGCCTGCGCCAGAACGTTGCAGAGAGAAGCTGGCTCGGGTTGAGCGTCACGTGGCAGGTGCAGGCAGCCCCAGCGCATGCACGCGGGGGCCGGCACCTCGTTGGAGGAGTGCGGCGGGCCGTTGTGGATCATGGTCTCGTCGATGGGGTACGTGGTCTTGTCCGGGAACACGCACGTGGACAGGCAGGAGACGAGCTTCTTCACCGCGTGCTCGTGGCAGAGCACCATGATGTTGTCCTGCATCAGGATGTTTTTCCGCCAGAACTGCACCTTGTACTCCTGCGCGCGACGCCGCCGTCGTGGCTTTGAAGCCGTCTGCATATGCCACCGTGTCCAAGCCACCGCAAAAATCATTCATCTTTTCGATATAGGATTGACTTGCACCGCGTCAGTGTCCTGGCTGCAGCAGGCACACGCCGCTCATATACTAAACAGCTTTATAACCTGCAACGGGGGTGCTACAGTGACAACAAGACAATTCGCCGCCGGCAGTGCATCAGAGCATAGGCCCGCGGCGCACCATGTTTGCGAACAAGCCACCCACGAAGGCCGCGAGGTGCAGCACTTGGGTTGGCCGCACGCGCTCAAACAGCGCCTTGGTCGACTCAAAGCTCGTGAGGTCTGCATCCTTGCTCCCCACGAACACCCACTTCTGGCCGGCCGGTGGGTCCGCCTCGATGACCTCCTGCACGGCGCGGCCCACCAGGCCGGTGCCCCCGGTGACCAGCACGACGTCCTTCGCCACAGGCGCAGGCGTCATTGCAGAGTTTCACGGGTGCTCGCTCGGTGCTCGTCACCCGGCCAGCAGCGGGGGCAGAGCGTGGATCTGGAGTGTCGATTACAACCTGTGCGCTGCCTGAAAAGTAGCGCGCCCCAAACTTCCTTCCTTTCTGTTCTTCGTACACCCAAATCGTTCTTCAAATTTGCAACGTTATGCGGCGGTCCGTCACGAGCTGTAAAGCTGGACATGGAGTGCTGGACCTGAAAGCAGTGTGATCGCTGAAGGCGCCTCAGCTGTTGTAGATCCGACGCTGCTGGCGGATCGTCAGGCCGCCTGAGCTCGCCAGCTCGGCCAGCATGGCCGACCAATCAGCGCCGGCAGGCTCCGCAGCAGTGCCGTGGTTCTATTTGGACGCAAACAGGCAGCATACCGGGCCGTACGACGCCGCCAGCTTTGCCGGTGCTTCACTTTCGCCTGCTGATGCGCCCTTGTGCATATAAGCAGACCATGTTCCTTGCATAAGGCAATCTGAGAGTGAGCCAGTGCTGATGTATGGTAAGTTTGCAGCCGCACAGCAGGAGAGTGCTGCACGAAAGGCGCCCGGGGCCAGTGGACGATGCTGAGCTGGCTCACTTGCGTGCGGCAGGCCTGGCTGCCGCTGGCGCCGTGACGGCAGACACGCTGGTGTGGTCGGAAGGCCAGCCGGGCTGGCTGGCGCTGCGGGACTGCGCGGAGCTGCAGGCGCATGCGGCCGCGGCGGCGCCCGGCGGCGCCCCCGCAGCGCCCGCTGGCGCAGGCCCGGACAGCAACGGCGCCGCCGCGGCGGGCGCGGCGCCGCCCGCCAAGCGCGGCCGCGTGGCGGCGGTCGCCAAGGCCGTGCGCGCCGCGCCGGCGGACCGCGCCGACCCGGAGCTTGATGCCTTCCGCGCCGAAATCTCCGCCATCGACGGCGGCGCGAGCGGCGCGCCCGCGCTCGCTGGCGCAGCCGCCGCGGCGCCCGACCCGGAGCCGCCGGTCACGCCGCCGGAGGGCGAGCGCGAGTTCGAGGACGACGACGGCACGCTGTACGCGTGGGACCCCGCGCTGCGCAAGTTTGTCGCACGCGAGGCGCCGCCGGGCGGCGCGGGCGCGCCGCCGGCTGCGGCCCAGGCCGCGCCGGACTACGGCGTGGCGGACATGACCTTCGAGGCCGATGAGGAGGTGCTGCCGGAGTACAAACCGCCCGCCCCGGACTCGGACGCGGAGGACGAGGGCGAGGGCCGCGGCGCGGGCGGCGCCCGGGACCCTGCAGGAGACCCTGCGGCAGATGCCGGCGAGGCGCGGCGGCGCGGCGCCGGCGAGGCGGGCACCTCGGGGCGCGCGCCCGCCGGCGAGGAGGGCGCCGGCGCTGATGCATCGGCGGCGGGGGCGGCCGGCGGCGCGACGCCCGCTGAGGGCGGCGCCGCGAAACAGACGCGCAGCGAAGCTGTCATGGAGAAGCATCGGGAGAAGCAGAAGCGCGCGCGGGAGGTGCGGCGCGCCCAGCCCCCCGCCCGCCCGCGGCCCATGGCTGGGATGCGAGCCGCAAGGCCGCCCTCTGACAGCACAGCTCGGGCATGCGGGGGCGCGGCAGGGTGCTGTCGGCCTATAATCTGCAACCTGCTGACGAGAGGATGTTAGCGCGGAACGGCGCAGCGTGCTCCGGTCGGCATGCCTGACGGCGGCTGTGCGTGGGCGGGCGGGGTCACGTAGAAGCAATGGCCAGAGTGAGGTGCGCACGTGCACTGAGCCCGGGAGCGTGCTGATGGGGGCGGCGGGTGCGCGCAGGCCGCGGAGAAGGAGGCGGCCTGGTTCAACCTGAAGGTCAACACGAGCGTGTACGTGCAGGGCCTGCCCGACGATGTGACCGAGGCGGAGATGGTGCAGGCGCGGCCTCACGGCAGACACCACCCCTGGCGAGCCTGTCTCTTAGGCACGCAAGGGGCCAGAGAACGGCCTAGCCCAGCAATGGTGTACGAGCACGGGGCCGCGCGGGAGGGGAGGCCTGTCTGGCAGCGGGCGCGGCCCAGGGCGGCATCCCGCGTGGGCCATGAGGCAGGCAGGCCGGCGGCCGGGCCTGCTGGGCTGGCTGCCCCAGGCAGCGGCGACCGAGGGGTTGGGGGCCGCAGCTCGGCACCTTCCTGCCCCATGTACATGCAACCTGCAACCCTGTGTTAGTGCAGCCTGCAGAGCAGACCGTTGTTTTAACAGGATACACTGGCGCGCCGCGCCAGGTCTTTAGCAAGTGCGGCATCATCAAGGATGGCGACGAGGGCAGGCCGCGCATCAAGATCTACCGCGACAAGGCGACCGGCATGCCCAAGGGCGACGGGCTGGTCACGTACCTCAAGGTGCCCTCGGTGCGCCGCGCGCGCTCCGTCTCTGCTGGCCCATCCGGGCTCTGTTGCGGGTGTGCGAGTTGCCAGCTCTTGAAAATCATACATGGATTGGTGAAAGCGTGCTGTGAATGTGGTGGGCCACAAAGGATGTAATTTTGCAAACAGCAACGAGCAAAAGGCGACGAGCAGTGATCAGTTATGGCGAAGCAATGCTGCTGCTGCGCTGAGTGGCTGTGAGGTCCGCTTTGAAGGCTCCTGAGGCTGCCGCTGGATATTTGAGTGCCACAGGACTGACAGGCAAGATGTGCAGAGCGTGCCATGCTGCTGCAGGCCCAATATAGGCTTATACAGCATCAGGTGAAGGTCACACTGACATGCTGCCGCAGGTGGAGCTGGCGTGCAAGATCCTGGACGGGTCCTGCTTCCGGGACGACCCGTCCAAGACGATCACCGTGCAGGTGCCGCGCCCGAGCCGCTCCTCAATTAGAATATTACAGGAACAATGCGTGGTGCAAGACCGTTGATGGAGAGCACCCTGAGTGCACGGCATGGCATCTACATGGGGCTGGCGCTCGCACCCGCCCGGCCTGGCCGCCGCGTTGGTGCGCCTCCGGCGCCGCTCCGACCCGAGCCCTACATCACCCCCCGCACAACGGGGAGCCAAGGAACGCGGCCGAACAGGCGTGCGTGCGCCAGCGTGGCGCGCGCCCGATCAGGCGTGCGTGCCGCGCCTGACGCGCACGTGACTGTGCGCAAGGGTGTGCGCATCTATCCCTACCCTACCCTACCCAAACCCGCAGGAGGCCAAGTTCGAGATGCGCGGCGCGGACTACGTGCCCAAGAAGAAGGCGAAAAAGCTCAAGAAGGCGGCCAAGGTGGAGAAGGCGCTCGGCTGGGGCGGCTTCGACGACCAGGCCAAGGCCACGCAGGCGCGCCCATGCACCCGACAGCCGCTGCCCCCCGCCCCCAGAGGGCTGCACGGGCTCTGGCGGCAGTGGTCGGCGCGTCGGCCAGAGCGCGCGCCGCTGTCCTTGAGCAATTACTGCTGGGCCTATGCCACATCTCATCATCATTTGCCTTGTATTCGTGTATGTGAAGGCTGGGGAGGCGGCCTGGATGCGCGTGAGGTTGCTCTTTCTACTAGCTCTGCAAGCTGGAGCAGCCGTGCAACAACAGACACCGGCGCATTTTTGACAGAAGTCCACGTCTTGAGAGTCTTGAGCCTAAACGTGTGCACAAACAATTTAGAGCCGGGTGCATGGCTGCTGCGCGGCTGCGCCGCCGCATGTCATTTGTAGGCCGCGCGGGAGGCAGCGCGCCACAGAGGGGGGCCGCGCGCAGGTCACGGTGGTGCTGCGCAACGTGTTCCACCCGTCCGAGTTTGAGGCGGAGCCGGCGCTGCACGCGGAGCTGCAGGCCGACATGCTAAAGGAGTGCACCAAGCTGGGCGCGGTGGACAAGGCGCGGCGCACGCGCTGCCGGCGCCCCGCTTGCTGTGGTCACTGTCGCCGCGTGGCTGATACGGGCTGTGACGCATGGTCGCTCGAGCCGCGGTGGCCGTGTCTAGACGCAAAGCTAAAATGTTGAGGCGCACGTAGGGTTTGTGCTCAAACACAAGGGAGGTCTTCACAATGCAGCCATCATGCGACCGCTGCGCCGAGCGCCAGGAGCCATCCCGACCCGGCAGCCCTGGTCAGCAGGCTGGCGGCCGGTCGCGCGCGCTGACCGCGCCGGCCGCGCGCGGCAGGTGAAGATCTACAGCCACAGCCCGGAGGGCGTCGTGACGGTGAAGTTCCGCTCGGCGGACGCCGCGGCGCAGTGCCTCGCGCTCATGGCCGGCCGCTTCTTCGGCGGGCGGCGCCTGGTTGCGGAGCTCTGGGACGGCGTCGCCACCTGGCACGCGGCCAAGCCCAAGGAGACGCCGGAGGAGCAGGCGGCGCGCCTGGAGGCCTTCGCGCGCGCGCTGGAGGCGGGGAAGGCGGGGGGCGCGGAGGGGGGCGCGGAGGGGGGTAAGGAGGGGGGCACTCATGGGGGCGCTGAGGGGGGCGCGGAAGGGCCCAAGGAGGGGGGCGCGGAGGGGGGCGCGGCGGGGCCCAAGGAGGGGGCCATGGAGGGGGTCGTAGAGGGGGAGCGGGAGGAGGGCATCGCATAGGATGCCATGCTTGCATGGAGAACGCGGACACAGGCGCAAGGAGGCGCCGGGAGGCGAGGCGCCGGACGCGAGGCCGTGCGCCTGCAGGGTGTTGTGTGCGCTAGGCGAGAGCGAGGAACGGGCACGCAGGGTGGCGGGGCGCAGCCGTCTGCTCGCACGCCTCCCTGCAAGCTGCCATGTCATGATGGAAGCTGCCCTGTCCCGTTGAAGCTGAAGTCATGCAGCTTAGGCGGGCAGGTACAGACTGTGAGTGGGAGGTGTCAGAGCAGCAGCGGGGCGTGCGCCAGTGGTTGCGAGTCTTTACGCCTTGGATGTGCGGGGCGTTGCTTAGAGGTGAATACGTGAGAGCAGGCAGCCTGCCAGGTGAGCACTGTGAGACATGGGCAGCAGAGCATGGGCTTGCAGGCATGAGAGCTCGCCAGGAAGGCTCTGTTATGGTATCAAAGCTCGTGCGCATGTGCTGGAAATGCAGGTGACACCGCCTTAGTGTGTGTGAGTAGAAGGTGAGTAGGACATTGCTGGTGTGCTGTTGCTTGAAGGTGTCTGTGCAGCTTGAAGGTTTGTGGCTGCTCGAAGCGCTGCACTTGTGCGTGTGCAAAGTCAAGCACTTTTGCTCCAGCAGCATTGCCTGTTCCACCTCTGCTTGCCCATCACAGCAAGGTAAGCAAGTACTTTGCAGGCGTTGTCAGCAGGCACCAGCTGATTTGCAATCACGGCATCGCGCCAAGGCACGGTCTCTGCAGGTCCTTGCTCTGGCAGAGCGCATGGCTCGGCCTGCCACTGTCGCAGGTCTGGCAGGATGCGCTTGGCACTCGCCGCTTACTCTCACAGCGCACACTCAGTCGCACACCCTGTAGCAATCGCTCTCACTGAAGCCCCAGGGCATTGGCTGGCACGACAGAACTTCCGCCCCGCAGACAAGCTGGCATACCAGCCGCGCAGCCGGCCGGCCAGATCCTCTGGACGCGGTGCAGCGCTTGGCCGGGCCGGCTCGGAGGCGGCACTGAAGCCGCAGCAGGCTCCACCAGCCGCCTTTTGAGCCTCCGCAGGCGCCGTGTCCCCTTGCCCCCGCCCGCCTCCTTTGAAGACCAGGCTGCGGGGCGGATCGCCGGGGCGCGGGCCAGCTAGCACTCCACGCGGAGCAGCTCGGAGGCGCGCGGCTTGCCGGCGCGCGCAAGCCGCAGCAGGCTCGCCGCGACCGCGCCCACCTCGCCCAAGCCGTCGGCGGCGGCCTCCGCGGCGCGCGCGCGCGCGACCACCGCCGACACCCAGTTCGCCTCGTCCGCGTCGGAGGCGCTGCTGCGCCCGCCGGGGCTGCCGCCGCTGTCGGCCGGCTGCGCGCCGCCGGCCTTGCGCGCCGCGGCTGGTCCGCCCCGGGGCTCCACCTTTGGCCAATACGCGTCCACCCCGGCGGCGGACGGCGGCGGCGCTACGCCCGCCGCGTGCCCAGGGCCGCCGGGCACGGCATCAGCAGGGTCTGGTCGCCGCGCGCGCATGCCGCGCAGGCCACGCGCGGGCATTTCTACGTCCGCAGCGGGCGCGGCTGCTGCGTCGCAGGCGTCGCGCCCGCGCTCAGCCGGCAACCACACGCGCCCCGCCCCATAGTGTGCGGGATAGGCTTGCGCGGCGGGCGCGGCTGCCGCAGTGTCGATGCCGCGCCCGCGCTCAGCGGGCAACCATATGGGCGCCGGCCCATAGCCGTCAGCAGGGTGAGCCGGCGCGGCGGGCGCGGCTGCCGCGTCGCCCGCGTCTCGCGTGCGCTTGGCGGGCAACCTCACGGGCGCGGCTGCTGTGTTGTAGATGACGCGCCCGTGCCCAGCGGGCAGCCACACAGGCTCTGCCCCATGAGCTCCCGCGAGCTGAGCGGGCGCGGCGCCCGCGTCGCCCTCGGAGCGCCAGAGCTGGGTCAACGGTCGCGGGTGCGCGGCCGCGGGCGCGGCTCCAGCCGCGGGCGCGACTGCCGGCTGCGCGTCGCCCCTGCGCTTGGTGGGCCGCAGCGTGGCCGCGGGCGCGCCGGGCGGGCGCGTCCGGCGCTCGTTGTGCGCCTTGAGCTTGGCCATGCAGGACCTGCCCCGGCGCATTTGCTCAGGGCCCCAGCGTGGCCGGGCGTTTAGAGTCACATGTCTGGCGAATGGAAGAGCGCTTGGCCAGGGCTCAGTAGCTCGTTAGTTGCAACATGCAGCGCAGACGGCTTGAGTCATGAAGCACGAAGGGTGGGAGGGTGGGGTGCGCGGAGCGCGCTCCAAGGCGCGAGGCAGGCGCGCACCCTTGCGTGGCAAAGAACGCGTCCAGCGTGTGGAACACGTTGCACTGCGCGCACCAGCGCTGCGGCACGCCGCGGCGCAGCACGGCCAGGCACTTGCAGTGCTGCGGGCACAGGCGGTGCTTCAGGTGGTACTTCTTGATGAGCCGCGCGCCGCAGGCCTCCACGCCGCACGCCTGGGGCCGCGGCGCCGTCCGTTGGTCGTGCCAGTCCTGAAGCACAGGCAGATCGGCGAAGCCGTGCGGCGCCATGCCACCTGCGCGCCAGTGGGCGGGTGAGACAGGGCGTGCCACATGCTACATCCCCCTCGATTGACACACAGCCAAGGCCGGCGCGCTCTAGAAGCAGCGAACACAGCGCAGTCTGTCTGCCTCCGCCCTCCCTGGCCCCCCCAAGCTTGAAATGCACAGGCGTTTGGTTTGGGTACTGGACTGGGCAGCACATGGTCGCGCTCTGCAGCTCAGAGTGGCAGTCAGACGCACCGGTACAGGCACGCGTGCCAGAAGAGGCCATGCAGGCGCTGAGAGCGCGGGCAGTTATCAGATGAGAGTGAGCTGTCGGCGCACGAGCAGCTGGTCCAGGCACAGGGCGCAGTCGTCGCTCGCCCGGCGCGGTGTCCGGCGCAGGGTAGCTGAGCTGGGCGTATCGGCTCGTACGTTTGGTCCTCTGGGGTACTGCTTAAAAAATAGGGTCTGAGGGCTTGCTAGGGGGGCGCCCTTGGGAGGGCAATACCTGCCTGTTACGAGGCAGGCGTAAAACAGAACGATTGCATGGTGGACACATGCTTCTGTATCCCGCGGGTATTCAGATCTGCATTTGCAAACGATTTGCACACTGTTGTGCTGAGGTGCGGGAGTGCACAAGAGCAGAGGGCATGCGTGCACAGGAGCAGAGGGCCTATAAGTGTAATATGAGATGAAACGCTCTGCACGCCTGGATCAGCCAGTGCGCCAGGGCTCCTCAGGCGGATTACCTCCGGCTGGCTCCCCTTTTCGATGAGGGTTGTGAAGCGCCCTTTTGCCTCCTGGGCGCAAGCGCCGCTTGAGCACTATGCATGTAACCGCAGGCCAGCATGTTCTGGACGTAGAGTTGAAGCGAACCCAAGCATCTGTATACGTCCAGTCCTTGCAGTCCTGTCACTTGTTTACACCCACCTGCACCAGCACTCGATTCCCTTCTCTGTTGAAGCGCTTACAGACAGGTTAAATTTAAAAGGCAGACCTACTTGCATTGAGCTCAGCAGGTCCTGCAAAATGGACAGAGCAAGGGCCTGCTTTTCACACCGCGCAACTTGCATGCCATGCTAGGCACAGAGTTGCTTACCAGCAGTGTCCGGCACAGGGTTAGAAGAGCACTGTCACATGCTGTAAGTCCTGCTTGACCCTTGAACACTTCGAGCCTTGCTGCGCTCTGCCATAAGCTGCTTGCCGCATCTCCCGTCTTGGCAGGATAGCCATCGCACCCACGCTTGCTGCAGCCGCCTGGCCACCCCTGGCCTGGCCGCTGAGCAGCCGCATGCTCTTCCTTAACAGTCTTAGGCCGTGGCCGCCTGCTCTTGCTCGAGGTGGCTGTAGCGCATCAGGTTCAGCATCAGCCTGGCCTTGCCCTGTCGCGATACAACACACAATGTTAAGGGGTTCATGTATGTTGTGCTAGGTGCGCTCCCACTTCGACTTGCTACGCATGCGCAACTCCGTACATGTCCTGTGCCTGAGATGGAGACAGCACGCACCGGTCTGTGCAGTAGCAGGCCACTGGAAGCGTGCAACAATTCGGCCAATACATGCAAGGGCATGCAAACATACAAGTCAGAGTTGTCCATCAACCCGCCAGCCCGGTCCGCCTCAAGCAAGCAAGGCAGTGGACAGAGAGGCTCTGCGTGTGTTCGCGTGAGTGTCAGCGCACCGCGCTGGCAGGGCGGTTGATGACTATCTCGCGATGTTCGCGCCACAGGTACAGGACGTGCTCAAAGACGCCCGGGGGGTAGGCATTTGCCCCCTGCAGCTCCTTTGCGCTGAAGAACCCCACGGGAGTGGGCTGCGCCTTCTGCCAATGGTCGATCAGGACCTCCGCGGCCTCCATCACCAAGTTGACGGCCATACTGCGGTAGTGGTCTGAAAGCTTGTACGGCATCCACCATCCCACGAATAAGCGATACCACCAGGTCATCTCTTCTGCGCGGCGCTGCTCCACAGCGCCGCCTTCCTCGAGCAGCACCTGCGACCGCTGTATGGATTGTGGTATGGTTTGTGAGCGCGAGCGCGCGCAGCAAGCTCGAATCACACCTGTGCAAGCCGCGGCTGAGCCAAGGTGCGCGGGATGCAGCGCACCTTTGACAGTTCAACAACAGCGTGTAGCGTCTCCTGTATTCCTGCTTCCAGCGCGTCCTGTACGTCCGCGTGCGTGCTGGCAGTGCTCAGCCTGGCGCTGACTACACCGCCATTGACGAGGCTTTTGATAGTGGCTGCGACCGGCGCGAGCCTCTCAAGGAGTTGAGGTTCTGTCATGGCTGCTGTCTGCAACAGGTTCAGATCAGAGGCAGCGCAGCTAGGACGGGCACAGCAGACGGAACCGCAGTGTAAGCCGCTTGCTGCGCCCTAATGCAGCCCTTGGACGGTCCAAAGAAAGGTTTTAAGCTTACATTGGACCTCTACCAAACTGGCTTGTTTCATTCATTCCAAGGAACTTCTGGCTGTGCGGAGGTGAAGGCTCGGCAAAGATGGGCGCAGGGCACAGGCTTGAGGCGAGCGGGATATCACAGTGCGGAGCTCACCCGCGCGTCCTCCATTATCTGTGTTAGCAGCCACAGCAGCTGTGGCTGCTCGCAGCAGCTGGCGCGGCTGGCCTCCTGGCAGTCTCATCACCCTCAGCTATCAGCTGACCGCCAGCATCGACTGCTTTATTGTGCATGCACGAGGCAACTGGGTGCTCGTACTCACGTTCAGCTGCGTCAAGAGCCTGATATAGGCATGCGCAGCCGCGTGGAGGCCTCCACGTTGCTGCGCATGCCGTATATCAGGCTCTTGACGCAGCTGAGCCGGAATGCGAGCGCCTGGTTGCCTCGTGCATTCACAATGAAGCGGTCGATACTGTCTGTCACCCGATAGCTCACCGTGATCAGACGCAAGACTGCCGACGGATCCATGCGCTCAGCAGCCAGTGCGTGCAATGCGTCTTTTGGCTGTTATGGTCAACTCCCTGCATCCAGATGTACTTGGGCAGGCGACTCATAACAGACGTTGATGCATGCCAGGATGAGAACTGTGTGAGTGTCCCGCTGCCCCATGCTGATTCAGCATTGCTGAGTGAATGAATCGAGTGAACGGGCGTGTATCACCCAAGCTTGGCCTTATGGGCGCAGCCCTGAAACAAGGCTAAGCATTGCCGATCAAGTCGACCGCATCTACGCAGGCCAGCATGCATTTGGCACTGCCAACTTGTCTGGATGCCCTTCAAAATGCAAGCATAGTCGTACCGGGAAATGGGAATAAGTGCGCAAAAGGCTCACGGGCGACCCGAGTGACCGGTTACTCAAACAGCTCGTCCCAAGTGCGAAATGGTCGCAGCCCGTGCAGGCCCGCTTGGCACGGCAGACCCCCTGATACCATTGCGCTACGGAGGTGAGTGTGGAGCACCCCAGCCGGAGCTCTGCAGGGCTACAGGGCTGCAGGGCTGCAGGGCTACAGAAGCGCACAACCTGAGCATCCGCGCCAGTCCCAGGCGCAGGCGGGATATATGCGTTGCCCATAGCGGCATTTGGCAGGCTCAACTACCGCAAGTATTTGCTGGCTCACTCATGCCAGCGCATGATGCGCTTTGAACCGAACCTACCCACCCTTGACCTGCTTATGGCAGCTTAGGAGTCCTGCTCGCGCATCGTACGCCCGCCCAGCGGAAGATTTCAGAGCGCCTTGCTTGAGCCGGATCCATGCAGGCGCAGTCGCCCGCAGCGCCGCTGCAGGCGAGCCTGGCCGGGCGCGTGCCCACTGCGGCCCGCGCCCTGCCGCCGCGGCACACCCCTGTGTCCGTGCCAGCGCCCGCGGTGTCAAGCTGCGCGCGCGTCGGCTGCGGCGGCGCGGCTGAGGCGCTGCCGAGCAGGCCGGCCGGCGGCAGGCGCGCTGGCTGGTGGCGCCTGCCTGTCGCGGCGGAGGCGGCGCCGCTTGCGGCGGCGATGGAGACCGTGGAGGTGGACCTGGGCGACCGCACCTATCCAATCTACATTGGCCGGGGGCTGCTGGAGCAGGGGGAGCTGCTGCGGCGGCACGTGCCCGGCAAACGCGCCCTCATAGTGACCAACGAGACGGTTGGGCCGCTGTATCTGGACAGGTGCGGCCGCAGCCCGGCTCGCTCAGCTGTGTCAGCTTTGCTGAGCCGCTGGCGCGCTTGCTGCCTCGTTGCCGCAGGCTGTGAGATGCTGGTTGCCTTGCATGCCGCACCTAACGACACACTCTGATTGTCTATGACACGTGTGGCGAACAGCCAGCTCCTGAGCGCCTGTGCTGCAACCTGCGATGGTGGGTCCAGACTGGTGGCGCTGGGAACGGCAGGTGTCGAGCGGCGCTGGAGGGCGGGCCGGAGGGCATCCAGGTGGAGCACGTCGTGCTGCCAGACGGCGAGCAATACAAGTCGACAGAGGTGCTGATGCAGGTTGGCCGGCCCCTTAGTCCAGCGGGCTGGTGTGCAGTGCAGCAGTCCTGACAACTCGCAGTCCCGCTCGGTCGCGGCTGATTTGCTGGTGCAGGCGCGCTGGCGAGCTGTTAGTACCACTAGGCTGGCTTAGCCTGCACCAAAGGGGGCCCGCGCAGGGAGTCGGCCTGTTGCCGTCGCGCTGTGCCTGCACACTTTTGATCGGCAATGGGCTGCGCGCCAGGTGTTTGACAAGGCGCTGGAGGCGCGCCTGGACCGCAGCACCACGTTTGTGGCGCTGGGCGGCGGCGTGATCGGCGACATGACCGGCTTTGCCGCGTCGGCGTACCAGCGCGGCGTGCACTTCATCCAGGCGCGCCCCGGCCCGCGTGGGGTGGCGCCGTGTGCTCAGGCGTGTCACGCCAGGTCGACAGGACGTGCTGTGACTTTGCGCGGCCTTGCCTGTGTAGTGCTCGAGCCTGCGTTCACTCCACCCCCAGTCGTAGGTGCACGCCGGTGTGTCATGCGCGTCAGCGTGAACGGCTGCCTCGTGCCACCACAAAGCATCACTGCCTGCGTGCTGCCGCATTGTCCGGCGTCTCTCTGGTGCTCCTGCGCATCCGCTGCTTTTCGTGCAGCGCGCGGGCGGCAGCCGGCTCGCGACGCGCAGGCGCGCGCCGCGCAGGTGCCGACGACCGTGATGGCGACCGTGGACTCGTCCGTCGGCGGCAAGACGGGCGTCAACCACCCGGCCGGCAAGAACATGATCGGCGCCTTCTACCAGCCGCGCTGCGGTGCGCCCACCCCTGTCAGGGTAGGGTTGAGGTGCGGCAATCCCCCGGCAGGGTAAGCTCAGATAGCCGAAGTCCCAGCGCCAACGCAGCCTGCGTGCGGGCAGCGGGGGCGCTGCGCAAGCCCGCGGGCACTGCGCGGCTTCTGCGCATGCCCGCACCCGCTGCGCGCCTGCCGGGCGCGCCTTCTGCGACCAGGAGGCCAGGCGGCCGACGTGAGTGCCGCCCGCCCGGCCGCGGCGCCGGAACCGCACGCAGGGCAACGTTGCACCGCTCGCGGGCATCCCTCACTCCCATATGAAAGCAGATCAGCATGTGTTGCTGCTGTGTGATGGCGACAGAGTGCGTGTACAACACAGCGGGCCGTGCCGAGCCCGGGCGCGCGGCGCAGTGCTCATTGACGTGGACACGCTCAGCACGCTGCCGGACCGCGAGCTGGCGAGCGGCATCAGCGAGATCGTCAAGTACGGCCTCATCCGCGACCCCGCGCTCTTCGCCTGGCTGGAGGCCAATATGGAGCGCCTGCTCCAGCGCGACCCGCAGGTGCCGCGCGCGCCGCAGGCCGCAGCATCGCAGCATCGTATGTGAGCGCTGTCGGCGCGCTGCGCCCCCCGCGATGGCGCCACGCCGGTGTCGTACACGCGCACAGGTTGTGTAGCTGCACCTGCTTCTGCGTTGTCAGCCATGCAGCAGCGCGCCGCGCTGCTGCACCCTGCGGTGGCGAGGCTGCCGCGTCAGCGGGCTCTGTGCTGGCGCGCGGGGAGCTGCTTTGGCGCCAGGCGGAGGCGCGTGCGGCTCCAAACGGCATGCGGCGTACGAGGCGTGGCCTGCGCCGCCGGCGAGTGTAGGTAGGGCAAGGGTTAGCTTACCCTACTCCTAAGCCGTTGCTGAACGCGCGCGCGCGCCGGGCCAGGCGCTGACGTACGCGATCGAGCGCTCGTGCGTGAACAAGGCGGCGGTGGTCGCCGCCGACGAGCGCGAGGGCGGCGTGCGCGCGACGCTCAACCTGGGCCACACGTTCGGGCACGCGATGGAGACCGCGCAGGGCTACGGCGCGCCGCCGCCCCCGCGCATTCTAGCGTGCCTTGCGGGTCTCGGGGCGCCGACAGAACAAGGAGATTGGTTCCCGCACCGTCCTCTGCTCCCCAAGAGCTTGGAGGTGCTGGTAAATACGCCGTGCACGCTGGGCTGCTTCGCTCGGCACCTGGTACAGTGCTGCTTGCGGGCGCCGTGAGACACTTTGTCATTGCCTGCAAATGCAAGAGTATGAAGCCAAAGGGGCCTGCGCTGCGGGCCCGAGCAGCGCTGGGGACGGGCCGGCCATCCCGGCCCGGTCTCACCCCGGCGGTGACAGCCCATGCATCACCTCATGCGCGGCGGGCGGCGCGCAGGCGTGTGGCTGCACGGCGAGGCGGTGGCCGCCGGCATGGTCATGGCGGCCGACATGTCGCTCCGCCTGGGCTGGATCGAGCGCGACGTGCTGGACCGCACCGTGCGCCTGCTGCAGCGCGCCCAGCTGCCCGTCACGGCGCCCGCGGTGCGCCGCCAGCGCCCCGCGGTCTCAACAAAGCATGCGCCTGCCCGCGCCGGCTGATTCATATCACGGTGATGCGCTCAAGACAGAGTCGAGCAGCTCCAGCTGTGCAAGCGGAGCGGACAAGCAAGGGCTGCCGGCCGGGAGCGGCGGTGCGAGGCGGCGTGCGTCCCTAACCCAATCCTAAAGGCTAACCCTACCCTATCGCGCAGGGCATGACGAAGCAGCAGTTCCGGGACATCATGGCCGTGGACAAGAAGGTGCAGGACGGCCGGCTGCGCCTGATCCTGCTCCGGGGCCCGCTGGGCTCCTGCATCGTGACGGGCGACTTTGCGCCCGCGGCGCTGGAGGCCACGCTGGACGCGTTTGCGCACTGAGCCTGCCCACCCTCCATCCGAAGGCGGCCCTGAGCAGGGCCGGCCGGCGTGGCGACGTGCGGCCTGGCGCCTGGAGCGCTGGCCAAGGTCTGGCTTGGCTGGGAGGCTCTTGGACGGAATGCATCTGCTGGGTTCTGGACACGCGAGATGTGCTGCAACCGTTTGCAGCTTACACGCACCACCATGCAACATGTGCTGCAATTATTGCATGTGCTGGCCACAGTGCTCAGGCCCAAGCCCTGCATTTCTCACCCGTGCATGATGCCCATACACGAGCTGCAGGTCACTTGTCAGACGAAGCCGCAATGACAACTCCAAGGGCAATATTCTTGCCCTTGAACTATCAGTTTGGGGGCCCTCCGCTGCTATAGCACATGCCAGTGAACCAGGTCTCTGGCATGCTAGTGTACACGCTGACGCCAAATGCAAAGCGTGGCCTGAAAATATGGAAGCACCACAGTAACGCGCTTTGTGGCACGACACACACAGAGGCAGAGACAGAACAGCGTAGCAGCAAAGTGCCAGACCAAAACAAGTAAGCCTTCACCGAAAGAGGACAGTCCGCCCAAGCAACGAGTATGCTGCCGGTCCAAGGCTGCGCACACGAGGCCGCATCACGGCCTGCTGCCCGGCAGGCGCAAGGCCTACGGCGGACGCGGAGGTGCAGCCATCAAGTAGCTAGAGGGACAGGCGCCGCCAGAAACCTGGCCTAGGAGGCCTTCACGGCTGCCGCGTGGCAGCTCTGCCAGCCGTGCTCGCCGCGCTCGCCGGCCCCCTCGTACAGCGCGCAGCCCACGCGCCACAGGTACAGCCCCGTGAACATGTCCAGCAGCGCTCGCCGCCAGTTCCGCGTGTCAACCTGCGCCCGCGCGGCCCGGGCTGGGACTCCATGCACAGCAGCATGTGAACCAGGGCGCCCGCAGGGCGTGCTACTACGCGCGCCCCCTGCTCGGCACCTGGCCACGGGAAAGCGCAACCACCCACGCCGGCACATGCTCACACAGGACCACATACGCATAGCCCTTGCTTGCCAGGCTGAGCAACGCGCGCCCGCAGCGGCGCCATCCCCAGCACATGCTTTTTTGGACGGGCGAGGCGTGGGTGCACGCGGGGCTGGACGGCCCGAGGCGCGCACCATTGCCGCGTTGCTCGCTCGCCTCTCCAGGCCGCCCTTCCCAACGGGGCTTCTGCACTGCGACAGCGCGAGCGCCACAACCGCCACCACCGCGGAGATGCCCACTAGCGCAAAGCGCATCGGGCACACCATTGCTGCGGACTGCCTTGTGGTGCTGTTCTGCCAGCCGCCGAGCAGGCCTTTTCTGTGAGACTCTGCTCGGAAGCAGGTATGTGTCATCGAGCAGGCATAAGCAGGGTAGCCACAGGCCCTGTGCTCTCGCCTTCCAAGCACAGCTGATTTTAGTACAGCACTTCCACTCAATCAGGCGCAATCGAAGTACAGCCGCACTGTCTTGTATCGCGCTCTGTATCGCATTGCAAGCTGCTCGAGCTTGAGCTCAAGCCTGAGGTGCTCGCCAGCCAGACAATCTTGTTTCACTGGCCCGGACACAAGAGTGTCTCAGTCTGGCCTGATGAACCTACTGCAAGCAGACCTTGTACCGATGTGCACAGCATGCAGGCAGGGAGGCAAGAGTGCAGCAACTGGTCTGCCTGTGCTGAGCAGGAGGAGCCTAGCGTTGTCAGCGGCCTTGACCGCACTGACAGCGCCCGCACGTGCTGACACACCGTACACGCAGTCGCGGAGCATCCCTTACGGACCGAGCGCAGACGGGTGCTTCATATGTACTGTGGCCTCTGCGAGGCCAAGTTTCTTTGCCCCTCAGTTGCGAAGTTGCAAACACTCTGTAGTGCTTGCTCTCAGTGACACACTCTTTACCGGTACCAGAAGTGTGACATCTTGTTGTTGCAGACTTTGCATAGAAGGCTGTCTCTGTTGCTGCTACTATCATACTGTCGTGCTCTCTCAGGGTGTTCTGTCTGGGGCCCAGGCGCATCCGGCCGTGCTTGGGCGGCTACAACCCCAACTGCATATCGACAGCCAGTCTGAACGATGTGCGCCCCCTGCAGCCCACTTAATGTGGTATGTGTCTGCAGCATAAAAATTAACCAGGCCTGTGTGCGCGCAGCTCTATGGTCCGGCCTGGGAGTCGAACGAGCGCACAGCGCAGGCGACGGTGCAGGCGAGGCTCCCGCCGCGTCCCGGCTCGGCCGCTCGCGCTCTGCCACCTTTGCCAGCTGCTGTGGCAGCTGACCCCGCTGCCGGGACGGCGCCGCAGGTGCTGGACGGCGCAGTGGCGTCGGTGTGCCCACAGGCTGAGCTGGTCACAGAGCGCGAGGTGGGGGCGCTGCCGGAGCGCGCGCTCTACCGCGCGTACGAAGTGCCGAGCCTATTCGGGCGCGACGTGATGGAGTGAGCGGCCTGGCGCATGGCGCGTGCTGGGCTCCGCCGCCGCTCGCCTTTGCAGGAGTGAGGGCTGAACCAAGATTCCGGCCAGGTTTCTGGTGCGAGAGCGCAAGCCTGGAGACAGGAGGGCAGGCGACGAGGGGGCGCCCATCGTGACCTACCGCTCTATGGCAGGCGCGCGTCATCGAGCTTGTGCCTGCCTACACCTTGTTGCAAGCGGCCACACCACTGACCGCAGACTGTTACATGCTCAGGCAGCGTGAAATACATCTGGCCTCTCCAGACAGCCGTGACTGACGGCGGGGCGCAGCGCCGGCGCCTGGCCGCCATACGCAGTGAGCTGGGCTGGCGCATGATTGGCTGCGATTACATTGAATGTTACCAGTGAGAATGTCGCATGCTCACTTGCCCGCGCCAGACCTCTACTTGGCCTCCCATGCGGGGTTTTGTCGACTGTGTGGAAGAAGAATGCGAGCCATGGGTGCTCCAGACGCTGGAAATAATTGACTTCCCAAAAAGAGGTCCCAGTCCGCCTTGTGCACAGCATGCCGCACAGCTCATCCCTTTGATTCTCACGATGAGCTACACCGGAGCCGGTATCAGCCAACTTTGGGCTGTTTACGGGCGCAGCCCTATGGCAGGGCTACGCGCAACGAGGGAGGCAAGCAAGAATGCAGCAGGCCACTACGCGGGTATCCCAGCGCTGGTTGAAAAGTGCAGCCAATGGCCTTGTGCATGCACCAGGACCCCCAAAAACAATGCCCCTCGCAGGGTTGCTGCGCCGATGAGGCTGCGCGACTTCGTTTTTGCAACAGCCAGGATGAGAAGCAGGCCTAACAAGACATTCAGGTTTACACGCCTCCAACCCATTCGCCAGCAGTGAACGGTGCGCAATGCATTGCGAGTCCTGTTACGCATGCAAACTGCCGTGGGCAGCCGACGGACTCAGTGTGCTGTGTAGAGTCAAGCCGACAGTTGCGTTACCTGAGAGGAGCAGCGTGCTGACGCAGGTGCTGCAGCGGCGCGGAAAGCTTGTATTGCGGCTGCGGCGTGGTGCCCGCACAGGTCACCAAGGGCGAGGGCTGACAGCGGAGGACTTGTTACTACTGTCCGGCTGCAGGTGCCTCAACGCAGTGCTGCTTGCGTCTGAGGTGCAGGCTCTGGCAAGGCTGCAGAAGAAACCACTTGCAGGCGCCCCTCGCTGGCTCTCAGCGCTTGCTGTGCTACCTTGCTCGCAGGAGCAGACGCGCAGACGAGTGCCTTGAATAGCACAGGCCGCTCCAATGGATGACGGCACAGACCAATGGGGTCGGAGGTCGGACGACGAGCCCAAGGTGCCAACAAGCTGCATGCAGTCCCTCTTGCAATGAGAGTGCTGCTGCTCTCACTGCACTTCAGTCCTGGGGCTGCTACTGACAGAGCACTGTGGCGGCGGTGCAGATTATTGGCAGGGGGCGATATGTGCGCCGCTGCGCCCAAACCTGCCCTGTCCTGTTGCGCGTGCTTGAATAGACCAGCGCCTGGCAGTGCCCTCCAGTTCCCCCCCCCCCCCCCTGCCTGCCGCCCGCGTGCGGAGTAAATGTGTTGAAAGGCCCGCTCCTCAGTCACCTCGCGCTATTGGACGCTGATCCTGCCCCTTGCTCGCCAGGCAAAGCGCCACTGTGTCTGCCGGGCGACAGCGCTTGCCTGAATTGAAGTTGCCACAGAAGCATTGCAATTTCCAGCAATGACAGGCAGTGCCGAGGCTGGCCGCTCGCTTGGGAGGCGAACGCGGCATTCCGGCTGCCGAGCGTCACGAGCTTGTCGCTGCGCAGGTGCCAAACCTGCCGCACATGAAGCAGGACCCGTCCTCCTACCTGGCAGGTCAGCACCCCGCTGCGCCTGCCTAGCTGCCTGCGCTGCCCGGGAAGGCGCCTGCTCGCCACGTATGGGCTTAATTACGCTGCTGACGCGGCTGTTGCGTGCCTGGCTCGCAGAGTCGGACCATCCGTTCGCGCCGTTCGTAGGTCCGCCCGCCCGCCCGCCGCCCCGCCGCTGGCGCGCGGGCCTCTGCAACTGCAGCGCAGCCGCTGTGATGGCTGACAGTCTGGTTGCACATATCACTGTCGCACAGTGAAGAGAGGTGTTGCTTCCATCATGTTGCGATACGGTCGCGCGCTGTTGCCGGCCGTGAGCAGCGGGTTTGGGCGCGGACAATGCGGCCTCAGTGTGCATGCGGGGGTGCCGCTGCAGAGGCGGCCTGCCGCACGCCCGCTCGCGAGGCTGCTGCGTGCGCCCGCGCCCGCGCCAGCTGCCCGTGAGCACGGCGCCGTGAGAACCTAACCCTATCCCTGCCGCAGGCAACGCGCTGATGTGGGAGAGCAAGGTGTACGACGACGCGACGACCTACGAGGGCCTGACGCGCGAGGGCATCCCGCACGGCAAGGGCATCATGGTGTTCGGCAACTGGACCGGCGGCGGCTTCCAGCACCCGCAGCGCGGGGACCGGTGCGGGGCGCTCGTAGGTTTAGGGTTTAGGGTAGGCCCCAGGCCCCTGTGGGGTTGGTCACTGACGTCGCGGGGGCCGCATCGCTGCGCAAGAGACGAGCGGCTGGCGCCCGCTCTGCGAGGGCTGTGGACGGCAAGGGCGCCACGCTTAGCAAGGGAACAGCACCAGCGTAAGCATTTGCAGCCGGGGTCGTCCTGAGCGATGGTCCACGTCACAATGGAGGCCTCAACAGAGCAAGAGCTTGTCAAATGCACATCAGGAGCGTGTTTAGGGCCGCGTCGCACCTATGCACGGAGGCCTGCCATCAGTTCGAAGATTGACTTCGTCCACAGTGTGCGCATGCTCCTAACAAGGCTGTGCTGCTGAGGCGCCGAGCGGCGCCCGGGCGTGGCTGGCGCCGGCTCTGCCAGGTGAAGCTTAGGTTCCGGTATCCGTCAGGTAAGGATTAGGCACGACCGCCAGATAAGGGTCCGAGCGGCGCCTAGGCGCGGCCGTCGCTGGCCTTGCCAGGGCGCGCGCGCGCGCTGCGCTCATGCTGCCGCCGCGCGCGCGCGCCAGGTACGAGGGCGAGTTCCACTCTGGGTACGCGCACGGGCTGGGCATGTACACCAGCCACGCGGGCGAGATCTACCGCGGCGAGTTCCTGCTTGGCAAGCGCAACGGGTGCGCCGCCGCGGCCGCGCCGCCGCGCTTTCCCGTGTCCTTTGCCGCTCGCACGCGATGTGCACGCGGTGTGCATGAGGCGCGGAGAGCTGGGTACTGCGAGGTTGGTCTTCGGTCCGCCACAGGCGTGGGGCTGGGCGCCGGGGGCGCCGAGCGCACGCCGCGGCGAGCGCAGGTGCGGCGCGGCGGTCAACATGAAGCCCTTCTACGACCTGGTGGCCGAGGGCACCGACCCGACGGCGGCCTGGGAGCGCACGCGGCCGCGCATCGCGCGCGACGCGCTGTATGCAACCTGGAAGCGCGACTTTGTCGCCGGCGGCATTGGCGGCGGCTCCGGCTCGTTCTGCAGCATGCACCGGATCAGGTGCGCGCGCTCGGCCGTGCCTCCGCTCGAGTGGGCAGCGCCGCGCGGCAAAGCTGTCAACCGACACCGAAAGAGGCTGGCCAATCACAATGGAGGGAAGCTGTTTGACCAGCCAGGCAAAGCTGTTGCCCCTTTCGCCTCCGCTGTCGGCAGCATGTCATGCTGGCTGCAGGGCCGCCGCCTGAACGGCCTGTGCATGCCCTGTTTCGACGCATCGACAAGCGCAGCTCCCAGCTGCAGCCCGGTCACCTGCAGCGCCCTCGCCAAAAGCCGGACAATTGGCGCTGGGCCCGGCGGCGAGGCGCAACGCCTGAGCGCGCGCGTGCGCCGGCCGCGCAGGCGCATGCTGCGCGAGGCCGACAGCATGGTCACGCGCGCGCGCATGTTTGAGCACAAGCCCGACGGCGACGTCAATATCTTCATGCTGCAGGCGCGCAGCGCGGCCCCATGCGGGGTCCTGCGGCGCCCCACAGGGCTCGGGCATCTCTGGCGCAGGGGCGGCAGGGGCGGCAGACGCACGGCACCCTTTGTGTGCGAAGAGCCGGATCGCCATGCCGGCGGCGCCGTGTTTGGTGGTATGGAGGAGCAGGCGGCCAGGCGCGCTCAGCAAAGAAAGCCTGCACCCTGCGCGGTGGCACTGCGGCGGCAGCGTGAGCGGGGGCCGCGCCCGCGCGGCGCAGGATGCGCTGGGCGTCCCGGTGGCGCCGTTCCAGGACCCGCTGCACTACCCGCACGGCACCAAGTACCTGATGCCGGGTGCGCCGCCGGGCGGCGTCGCGCCAGCTGCTTAGGGTTTGTGCCAGGTCGTGCGGCGCCGGCCGAGCGCAAGCATGCGATGTGCGAGGACGTGCCTGCTGCTGCGCAACTTGGGACGCGGGCGAGGCGGCGCCGCCCGTGCCTCGCGCTGGCTCGCGCTCTTCGGGACCTAGAATTCTTTTCAGATCGGAAGGACTGTGCCGACCTGTTTGCGTCAGTAGCACAGCAGCCGCTGGGGCAGCGACGTCCCGGGTGGCGCCATGGCGCCGGCGCTTGGATGCGCTCGCAGGGGCGGGGCGGGGGTCAGGCTGCGACGCGCGCAGGCGCAGCCGCCGAGCGGGCGCCTGCTTGCGGGGGGTCCTGTCGCACGCGCTGCGCGGGGCCCAAGCACCAGGCCAGCACCCGGCCGCCGCCGCGGGCGCCCCGGCGCGCCGAGCCCTGACCGGGCGCGCGTGCGCGCAGGCCCCATGGGCCAGTGCCACCCGGTGCCGGACGACCCGGACCTGAAGGCCGTGCTGGCCAAGCACACGCGCAACCACCTGCGCATCTGGAACGCGTACAACTTCGCGCGCCGCATCCTGCCGGGCACCGACATGGGCAAGGCGCGCGCGCGCCGGCCCGCGCGCGCGCGGCCGCCCCGGCTGCTCGCATGACGCTTCTTTCCATGCAGTGCCATGGGGCGCCGCGCCTGCACTGTGTCAGAGGGCTCTGTGCGTGTGCACATGGCATGCGTTTCGAGCGGCCGCCAGCGCCGGGGAACAGCTTCGCGAGCGCCGACTGCTTTGATGCTGGAAGGAGGCGCAAGAAGACGGTGGTGCAGGGAGGTCGTTTTGCATGCGCAGGCCAGTAGGTTTGAGGCAACCCGCCCGGCCCGACATGCGCTGTGCCGCGCCCCGTGGCGCGCAGGCGCTGCGGCGGTGGCGGCGGCGCGTGAGTCGGATCAGGGAGCGCAAGCGGCGCGTGGAGGAGGCCGAGCAGCGGCGCGTGCGCCGGCTGGAGCGCCAGATCGGCGTCGAGCCCTCTGCGCAGCAGGTGCCACCCCAGCCCTGTGCTTTGTTGATTAGGAAGAGTAGTTTCCTGTCGTCTGAAGTCTTCACGGGTCCGCTGGCCCGGAGCGAGCTGGGCAGTGTGTCCATGTGGGCGTGCCCTCCTGCAGGTGTGCAGGACTTTCCCAGTGAAAGGCGTGCTGACTACCAGGTGCGTTGCAGCGGGAAGATCCAGAGGCCAGCGCTGGTCACCCGCTACCACCAACGCCCAGCATGGCCTGCATTATCGATGGCCTGGGTTGCCGGCTGCACACCTGTGCGAATATGCAGCGCCTGACGTGCCGGTGGGCCGCCAGGAGGCGCCGAAGAAGAAGAAGGCGGTGAAGAAGAAGGCCGCGGCGCCCGCCGATGATGACAACGGCGACATTGGCGAGGACGACCTGGTCGCGTCCGCCGCCGCGCTCGACCTGGGCCCCGACCCTAACCCCGGCGCCGGCCGCGGCGGCGCCCGGCTCGGGCCGCCGCCCGGCACGGCGTTCGGCAGCGTCGGCCTCGGCGTCGCGCGCTTCGGCTCGGCGGGCCTCGGCGCGCTCGCGCGCGGCGCGGCGCCCGCGCTCGGCCACACCATGACTCGCGCGGCGGGCGCGGCCGGCGCGGTGCTGGAGCGCTTTGCGGAGCGCGCGCCGCGCCGGCGGAGCCTCATGCGGCCGCAGTACTTTGACTAGCGCATCGGGCTGGAGGCTGGGAGGGCGTGCGGCGCGCGTGAAAGCTTGTGTGCTTTTGGACCCGGCGCGTGCGAGTCCGCATGGCATTGCGGCCGCACCTTGGCCGTTGGGTTGACTCTTGGGCTGGGGAGACTGCCTGCACGTGCTGAGTAGGTGAGGGTCTTGCTGTTGAGGGGCCGAAGAACGAGCGGGTCGTGAGGTTTTGAGAAGTGCCGCGGGACGTCCGCTGAGCATCTGCCCTGGTCTGTGCGGGGGCGACAAGGCTGCCCCGTGACGGGCATGGAGCCGTGTTTACAGGGGGCGGGTGTCTGTGGGACGTGAGCGGCCAATACCTGTTTGGGCATGGCATTGCGAGGGCCTGATGCTGCACGGAGTGTGTGGCTGGGTACCGCCGCCGGGGCCTGCTGGTGACTGGCACGGCTGCAGCACTGCTTGAGAGGCGGTGTCCGCTTGGCGGCCATGCCTGCGGTTGTTGGGAGCGAGCGAACACACCCTACGCGCCGCTGCGGCACGAGCGTCTGCTGAATGATGTCAGCCTGTCATGCTTGCTGCATGCGAGGGTCCCTGTGAAGCACATGCGATAAGGCTCTCCATGGACAAATCGCTGAGTGCTGCTCAAGTAAGTGCTTTCAGCTTGGCACACATCTCTAGATGGCCTGCAATACTTGCCGAACTTTCACAACTGAGTCTGCTCCGCCTTTCGCTCTTCTGCTGTGGGGCTTGCTCCCAGTGAGCAAGAGCATACTCAAGATTAATGCCTAAACAGATGCGCCTCTTATGAAAGCCTGCGCTTTGCAACTCCACAGCCTTAGCTACACTCGCGCATGTGGTTCACAGCAACATCATTTTTTTCCGATTCATGCAGCAGCATGCTCCGTAACAGGGTAGTAGGCAAGGGATGTCCAGATCTGGAGATCTGGCGACCATGTGCGCTTGAGCAGACAGATGCATGCTATGGATGCACAACCATGCGGTCAGAGCACAGGCTGTTAGCGGCACCTTCACTTACAAAACGCGCATGCATTCGCAAGCGCGAGAGGTCACCTTCTGGGCGTGTGGTTTTGCCACAGAAGCGCAGTGGTTGGGAATACCACATGCGGACGCTGGCTCAGACCCTGCCGCTGACAACCACAGAACATACTCTATAAAGCCCGTGCGCTTAGCTGCGGCCCACCAGCACACAGCCAGCTGTGCAAGGTAGCCGCCTGCAGGGCAGGGCGCCTCACGACTTGGCGTGCTTCGTGAGCCAGTCCAACGTGAGGTCGATGTTGTTCTGGCTCTTGCAGGAGATGCTGTACACGCAGACCTCGCGCTCCCGCAGCCCCTGCTCCGCGCGCGCGCTCTGTAGCCTCAGAGCCAGTGCGCCGCGGTGTCGCGGCGCACTCGTGTCGGGCACCCCATGCCTGCCTCTTATTTTCAGCCCTTCAGCTGGTGCGGCCCCACGCTCACTGCCACCGGTGTTTCTGGGCTCGAAAGCCCTCGCTTGCAACCCCCAGCGGTTGCGGGCACACCTGGTGGTGTACCCTGAGGCGGCGAGGAAAGCAGTGCATTGCTAACCCTACCTCCACCATACGAACCAAGCCACGCGTCCGCACGAGCCTGACAAGAGCCTGCACGCGCTGCATCAGCGCAGGGCTTGTGTTGGTGCGCGTGCGGGCGCGCGCCTTGAGGTCCAGGCGCTCGATGAGCTCGGGCGTGCCCAGCGCGTCCGGCAGGTCGTTCTTGTTGCCCAGCACCAGCAGCGGGATGCCGGCCAGGCTGGGCTTGGCCAGCAGGTCGTGCAGCTCGCTGCGCGCGCGCCATGCGACTCTCAGCCCATGCATGGAGACAACAAGAGCGTTGAAAAGCTATAACTTTGACTGTGAAAACTGGAGGGGCCTGGCACGTCCGCCAGGCACAGCTTTGCCAAGAGTTTGCGCTTGCTGCAAGCGCGAGCTTGCGTGCAACCGGAGCCGTTGTCAATGCGAGGCAGGCATACAGCCGCCGACGCCACCCCTGACGAAGAGGCTGAAAACTGGTGGGTGAGCGAGCGGGGCGCATTACTGGACAGGTGGGGTTGCACACCGGCCGTTCACTTCTCATGGCGCCGCTGGCGGCTGGTCAGTGAGGGCGGTGGGTGGTCACTGCTGTCAGAATCTTGCGTGTACGAGCTCGCTGAACACCCACCTTGAGTTTACAATCCTGCTGACAGCAGAGCCCGGGGAGCAGGGTCGAAACCCCGGAGCGTTTCACGCCCCAACAGGCCGCTCAGCACGGGCGCGCGCACCTGCGTGAGGCCTCCAGGGCCTCGTGGTCGGTGGAATCGACCACGTACACAACGGCTTGCACGCCGCGACAGTACCGCTCCCACATGCTCCGGAAACGCGGCTGCACAAGCACACGTGGGCAGCGGGTCAGCTCAGATGTAGGCCTGCATGTCACCCGCAACGGCCTTCAACCGCACCAGCCCCCAAGTGCCCCATCTGTGCTGGCTACGCACTGTGCATCACCCTTGCCAACTCAGCCGCAGCCGCAGGACAATATTGCCACTTGCCAATGGCCTGACTGCCGCTGCTGCACAGCGCCCACACGCAAGGGCGCCGGTGCGGTTCTGGGCCAACCCTGTTAAAATAAACAGACTTTTCAGGCTTTGCACACGTGCTGCCCACAAGCCCCTTTCGTTCTTCTGGGGTGCACACACCACAGCTCTAACTTTTCAGGCTTTGCACACGTGCTGCCCACAAGCCCCTTTCGTTCTTCTGGGGTGCACACACCACAGCTCTAACGCACAGGCGGAGGCCGCAAGCGTGCAGGTTTGCAGGCTCGAGCCCTTGCCTCAGCAACGTGTCTGCGCTCTGACGCGAGGCGTGCAAGGGCAGCGGCAGGCAGCCGTCCACATCTCCACGGAGGGCCGAGAGGAGGCAGGCTGGGGCGAGCCGGGCGGGAGCGGAGCGCGCCGCGCGCCTGCCCGCCGAGGTCCCACAGCTTGATGGTCACGGCGCCCTTGGTGACCTTGCGCATGTTGAAGCCTACGGTGGGTATCATGTCCTCGTGGAAGCCGCCCGTGGCGATCACGTTGACCAGCGACGTCTTGCCCGCATTCTGCAGGCCTATCAACGACAGCTCCATCTCCTTCTTGAAGAAGAGGCTGCGTGCGCGAGCACAGCTCAGGCTCAGCGCGTGCTTTCGCACGCTACGTATTCATGCTGAGCACAGCCATCCTTGCAGGGCACGTAAATAGCACAGCGCACAAGCGCACACCACACGACAAAGCGAGCAGGAAACACCACATCACCAAACGTACACAGTAGGCAAGGGCCAGATAATAGGCAAGGAGCGCACCTTTTCAACCATTCTATCAGCCTCTGCCACAGCCCCATTGGACGGCGACTTGCCGATGGTGCAGAACTGTCCATGCGCGTCGCAGGGAGGATGTGACCAATATCAATACTCAACTTTCCACTCCCTGACGTGCAGCTGCCTGGGCCTGGCGATGCTGGCAGGTGCTTGTGAGCCGGAACAGACTCTCAGCGTCTGAACCCAACGGTGGGCGCCGTGCCAAGCACACAGCAATTGTTGCAAGAGTCCTGACTGTTGTTCTGACAGCAAAAGCAGTCAGACTGATTGAATAGATTAGGGCAGTTTACAAGTACCTAGGGCTGGTCGAGCTGGGGGGCCGCCAGGCCGTCTCAGGCTTCAGTGGACCTCAAGTGAGTCAGTTGAACTGACGCAGAGCAACCAGAGTTGCATGCTGTTACAGGTGGTACCTGCCAGACCTGAGGCATGCTGAAGTAGTGCGGCTTTCGGATATTATCAAATCTAAATCACAGGCTGAAGGATGGCAAGCAGGGACCCCGCACAGCGTGACAACTCTCGACTAGGCAACTCTTACCTAATCGACACACACAGAAGTGCTCCCAACGACAACTCCGCAGCTCGCTACGTCGCCACACCTCAAAGCGCCCCGACCAGCAGGAGCAGCTGGAGGGGTGCTGGCAGCCGGCGCGCGCGTCAGCTGTCCGCGCGCAGCAGGAATGACTCCTGCTCCAGGGCGCAGGACGGCCCGTTCGGCGCGCGCAGGCCGCGTATCGCGTACTCGTACAGGATGCCCTCCGCAGTGGCAACCAGCACTGCTACCTGCGCCGCATGGCAAATGGATGCGTTAGGGGTAAGGCTCCGTCAGCCAGGCAGCATACTTGGTACACGTACAAGCTGTCGTCTGCTGAGGCCACGTGCGCAGCTGCCGTCTGTGGAGGCTACCCGCGCAGCCCCCCGAGCCGCATGCCCGCATGCCAGGACCGTGGCAGGCGCCGTCAGACCTACAAGCCTGCCACACCATGGAGCTGCATGGGAGGCTCAGCAACACACGCGAGAGAAGGGTGTTGCAACCACATTTCCAAGAGTGACGGCCTGCAAGGTTATGGGACCTGGGAACATTCCTGCCTGGTCAAAGCTGCATCCTGCCGCGGCATGGGGCGCCGGCTGCATGTACGCGCAGCAGGCCCTACAGCACTTGCATGCCGCTGAGAGCTGTAGCCGCAGAAGCGGACGAGCCTGAGCCCAGGTAGCGCAGAAGTATAGGTGCGCAGAGCCGTGCCAAGTCGGGCAAGCTTCACCGGCTTCGCCGCAGCACAGCAGTCAAGTTGGGGGCACCTCGCTGGTGTCGGCGCCGGCGCCGCCGCCGCTGGCCCCGCCGCCGTCCTCGCCGTCGCCGGCGCTGTGGCGCGTGCCTGCATGGATTGTGCAGATGGCTGGCACGCCCTGCCGGCGCATGACCGAACAGGTCACCCGCGAAGAGGTCGGCCGAGTAGGTCCTCACGTGCAGCTACAGTCAGGATTGCCGTTGAACAAGTTCGGGGGAGCAACACCACATTCATTCCTGCTCCTCACAGGTGGCCAAAATGCGCACGGGCGCGCGGGTGCTGTGCGGAGGGGGCCGTGCCTGGCAGGGCAGCCGCAGCGTGGCGCAGCAGCGCGGAAGTCCATAGAGTCGCCGACGGCCTGCCCGAACGGCATGACCGAGGCCAGGATCCCGGAGGCTGCCGCCACAGCCGGCGACCTGCACCCGAACTGCCAAGGTCAGCCGGAGCGGCAGGCAGGGCCGCAGGCAGACATGGATCGCCAGCCTTCAGCAGCCGCCAGGCAAGCTCCGCCACCACATACAACAGCAGATGTCGCAGCAAGCAGGGGCGCTCCGAGCAGACATGAATGTACGGTGTCAGCAAAGCCAAGCGCGTGACGACCGCATTCACCACGCTGGGAAGTTGCAGGGCACGCCGGACCTGTGGGCCACCTGACAGGGCCCGCACCTGCAGCAGGCTGCAAGCCCATACCCAGGACACACGGGATCGGGGGCGGCGCAGGCGGCGCACCGCTCGTGCTCCTCCAGCCGGAACAGGTGCACGGTGCCGTGGCCCGAGGCCGCGCACAGCAGCGCCGGCCGCACCGCCGCCGGGCTGAACGCGAGCGAGTGGATCGTGGCAGGGCGCGTGCCGCGCCTGAATGCATACGCCTGCGGCGCCCGCGGCCGCTCTGTCGGCGCTGCCTGCAGCGGGTTGCGGGGCGTGCGCGCGCACGCCGGTGGGAGGGGCCCATAGCCGGTCGCTTGTAAGCCGATGCCGTGACCACTTATGGTGTCTGGTCAGCTGCACCCCACAGTGCATGGGCAGTCCTCCCTGACCTTTTACCGCGTGGCACCAAGCAAACCCAACAGGATACAGACGAATATGTGCTAATCTCTACATGGTCTGCATAGGGACTAGGTCTATATGTACAAGTCACAGCAAGGCATCGCGAGGCAAGACGTGCAGCCTCCATGCGCAGTCCCTGCCTGGTCAGCCGGGCGCGCCTTTGCGGTGGCCGGCATGCGGTGCACCCGGAGCACGGTGCCCTTGGACGACGCGGAGGCCAGCAGCGTGCCGTCATGGTTCCATGCAAGGGCCACCTGCGCACGCCGTGGGCGCACGCATGACCGGGTGAATTAGGGTAGGGTCAGGGCTGAGGGCCCGGCAGCGTGCCGTCATCATGCGCGGCACAGGCAGTGGGCGCATGCATGGTGGGCTTCTGGTGCCATGCAGACCACCCGCTGTGCGCCTTCTGCTGGCATGGCGTCGCCTCGCATCCCCCATGCATGGCAGTCCCGCTTGCCCGCAGCGTCTGCAAGCCATGCCGAGGCGCTGGCCAGCGCGCTGTGAGCGAGCCGCGGGCGCCAGGTGCGCCAGGCCGGTTGCATGCACGGCCAGCTCGCACACGCACTGCCAGACGCCTGGCAATTACGGCGTGAGCCGGAGCGCCGGGCATGGCCTGGGGCTGGCCGCACGCGCGGGCGCGCACCACGTGCGCCCGGTGCGCGGCCACCTCGCTGAGCACGCCGCCGCCGCTGCCGGCCAGCAGGTTGTGGATGCGCAGCGCGCCGCCGGCGCCGGAGGACGGCAGCACGAGCAGGCACGGCTGCGCGCAGACCGTGAGCGCGCACACGCCGCGCGCGTTGGGCGCCGTGTCCAGCGTCTCCAGCAGTTCCAGCGACTCCAGCGCGTGGACGTGCGCGCGGCGCTCCAGCACGACCACCAGCCTGCCCCGACGCGCGTCTGTTTTCGGGGCACCGACGCTGTCCTAGGCTGACTTGTGGGGGAGAGGTCGGGGTCTGCAGCCCTGTGCTGGCCAGCTCCCGCCCGCAGCTCCCCCTGCGAGACCCAGCGCACGGCAGAGAGGCTCTATCTCGCGCACGACCTTCCCGGAACTGCTTGAACTGGTGACGCCGAGGCGGGACGCGCGGGCGCTGCGCCCCGCGCGCGGCCGCACCGTTTCCTGTTCATCTGAACCGCCAGGACCGACGAAGAGAAGGCGAGGTCGGATATCGAGGTCTGCTTGTTGCTATTCCACAGACAGAGCTTCCGCGGAGTGAGCACCGGCTGCTCTCCTGTGCAGATATGAAAACTCAGACCATGGGCAAGTACCAGCTGTGTGGAAAACAGTCAATGACGCGCCATCACCGCTGATGTGTTTTGCGCAACAAGTAGCACCGCAATGCTTCACAGCGCACCTGCTCCAACCCATCCAAGAAGGCTCGTGCAGAAAAGCTGCTCGCATATGCTGCAGCAGGAGCGGCAGAGCTTAGCACGCTGCGTTTGCACGCAGCGCACAGCAAGGCTAGACTTCGCACCTCACGGCGCCCAAGTCTGCTGTGTAGCACAGTTTGTGCGTGTCAATGCTGTATATCTTTATGCCGCTCGAGTCTGCGATAGTGATGCACGACGAGTCCTGGTTGAAGTTCAGATACAATATACCAAGTGAGGACTTTGGATTGTGCAATGGCATAGCTGGAACCGAGCAGCAGCACACGCCCACACATGAGCACCTGTGTTGCAGTTCGTGTATGCGAGGCTGTGACAGCTGACTCGAGCCAGGCACTTTGAGCGGGTCTTGATTGACAATTTGATTAATCTTTACAACAATTCAACTGATCAGCTGATGTCACCTCTTGAGATGGCCAGCATGGCATGCCTGCACAGCGAACACATGCCTGACATGCATGACAGCATCCTCACGTGTCAGCCACTTTGAAACCAATGGACCCCAGTGCCGGACAACAGGCCCCGCTCGTGTTCACAGCTCGCATCCCCCCAAACTACAGGCGATGCTCAAAGAATGCTTGCCAATGGCAAGTTGCCGTGCACTGCATCGCCACCTGGCACACCACGGCCATGGCCACTCGACACACTGACGGACCCTGCTACGAGGCCCCGGACTCAAAAGCTGACTCAGCGCACAGAGGCGCTCGGCGCTGGCGGCGGCCGTCATTTGTCTGCCTTCCTCCCGAAGCTGAAGAGGTTCTTGAACGCCCTGCGTCGCGCATGAGCTTGCTGGGTGACCCACACATGCGGCTGTGCTTTTTAGTCCACGCTGTAGGCGGAAGGACACTGTCTGGAGCAGCCAAGCACCATGCATGCATCCTGGATCCTCCCATGCACTTCCCCGATCTGGGTGCGTGCACATCCCGATCATGCAGTCACGCCCTGGCTTGTCACAGGCATTGCGATGTGGGCGCAGGCTTCTCACGAGTACATCACACCATTTCGTCCGGCAGGGGCCGCACTTGACGGCCATGTCGTTGAACACGGGCTCGTCGTAGCGGTCGATGAGCTCCTTGAATTTGGGCGACGTGCGCAGCGTCTCCAGGTTGGGGTCGGACCGGATCTTGCTGTACTGCTCGAACCCGGAGTTCATGGCCGTCTCCAGCGCCTCCAGGCCCGCATCGACCTGCACAGACCGCTCTCCTTACACTTGCGATGTGGAGTGGCAATGTGCGATATGGAGTAACCTCGCCCGGGCCCGTCGACGCATGTGGGGCGTGGGGCCGACAAAGAGAATTGAACACCGCGCTGCGCGCTACCCGCAGCCAGAAGGAAGTCGCCCGGCGCCGCAAGCGCCGCGGGAGGGCGGGGCGCCCGACCGCGCGCCGCGGCCGCCCACCAAGACCGCCAGCAGGCAGCGCACGGCGCTCCGGCGCCTCCCGGCGCTCTGAGCGTCGGTGAAGCTTTGACGCCGGCGCGGGCCGCGCCTGGTTGATGCTGGAGTAGCAGCACGCGACGTTGTAGTGCGACACGCGGAAGATCTGCGTCACGCGGCTGAAGTTGTCGCCCAGGTACTTCTTGGGCTCCATGCTGATGACCTCCTCAAAGTCGATCAGCGCCTGCGCGGCGCGCCCCGCGCTCGCGCGCGGCTGCCGGGCCCGTGCGGCGCGCCCGCCCCCGCTCGCTAATGTCGGGCGCGCGGCGCAGGGCGGGACAGGCTTAGCAACCCTTGTAGGGTTCCAGACCGCCTCGCGAGGCTGGCTGACGGGCGGCGGCATGCTCCGCACGCCCGGCGTCGCCGCGCCGCCCTTGCCACATCAGACTTTCAACTGTCAAGGCACTGTGCTTGCCGAGCGCTGGCAGGCTTCCGGCTGCACCGCGCGGGGGGGGCTCAGCCGGGGCGCCAGCGCACCCCCTCGATGTCGCTGGCCTTGAACTTGGCCAGCGCCTGGTCGAACAGGCCGCGGCGGCGCTCCTCGGCCTCCTTGCGCGCAAAGTAGTTCGCCTGCTGCTTCTCCTTGGTGCCCACGCCGTAGTTGCCGCCGCCGCGCTCCGCCTTGAACTGCTTCTCGATGTCCGACATCTCCTGCTCCTGCGCGCGCGCGCGGCCAGGCGCGGGCCTCGGCGCCCCGCCGCACCAAGCGCCTGCGGCATCTGGGCTCCCAGCTGCGCACCGCGCTCCCCACCTGTGGGGCGTGCTCCTCAACACAGGCGGCGGTCGTAGGTTCCACAGCCCGGCCAGATTCAGTGCGGGCAGGGGAAGGGAGGCATCGCTCGGCCCGGCAGCCGGCTGGGCGCGGCGGGCGCGCGGGCGGCGGTGCGCGGCGGGCGCGCGCCACAAACGAGCTGAGGTCGCCGAAGTTGCGCTTGAGCTTCATGTAGACCTGCCCGTTGCGTGTCTTGATCGCGTACATCACCTGCCCAAAGTTCTTCGCCTGCCACACGTCCGTGCCGAACGACGCGCTCACCGCCACGATCTGGTCCCCCGGCTGCGCGCGCGCGCGGGCAGCCGCCGCGTCAGACGCGCAGCTCCTGCTGCCGCTCAGCCTCGCTCCTATTAGTTCAGGACATCACTGCGGCGGGTCTCTCTCCGTGTTGGTGGTATGCCGCTCTGTCCGCAGCCTCAGCCTCCTCCACATGTCCGTGCGAAGCGTGCATTTGTGACGGCGCTCTCCCTAGGAAAGCCTGCTTGGCCGAGGCAGCGCGGGCCGTGTGTGCAGCTATCTAAAGGGTCAGGAAAGGCCAGGGCTTGCCGCGCACCTCGATGCTGGGGTCTGTGCTGCCGATCTTTTCGTCGGAGCGCACGACGTACGCGCCGCCGTCGTTGCCGCGGCTGAACCGCACGCCGAGCGGCTTGTCTAGGTAGACCTGCGCGCACGGGTGTCTGCAGCTTGTTTTTCTGAGCCTGCCACTGTCCTGTAGGTCTGGCTGCCGCAGCGCCCGCTGGGCTGGTTGCCAGATCCGGCCTTGGCCTAATGGCCGACTCACCAAGACGCCTGTGCGGTTCAGCACTGAAACTCGTTCAAGCCCTGCCTGTGTCCACCCCTCGCCGGCAGGCCCAGGCCTGGCAGCGCCGGTAAGCCCAGGCCTGGCAGCATTGACACAGCCACAGCCCACATCCAGGCTTGACCAGGCGCATCCGCGCTTCTGCATCCACGCGTCAGCGCTAGAGCACAGCCTGGAGCAGTGGCAGGCCCCAGCAATCAGCGGCGCTTGCCTCATAGTACTCGTCCGCGCCCGCCTGCGTCGCCGCGGGCGCGCCCTGCTGCTCCTTCACCTCCGCAGCAAGCGCCACCACCTGGCGTGCCTGCAGGAGCAGACGTCCTTTTATGCTGTCAGAGTGGTCACTGATGCGTGGCAACGTGCATGCTTGCAGGTTCACCAATGGTCTGGTTATGGGGAATGCTAGGACAGCATGTGCGTGCACATGCGGGAGCACAGTCATACACAGCTGTTCCGCGTACATAAAAAGTCAGAACGGCACTGGAGCACCTGGTGTCTCCTGGCGGGTCGTGCTCCGAACGCTCCTGCCTGGCCGCATGGCCTGCATTGCAAGCGTTTCATTTGTAAGCGCTTGTGCGATAAGCATGCTGCACAATGCACATGGGTGCGGGCCCGCACCTGGATGTGGACAGCTGCGGCGCAGGCTCTGCCCTGGCACACCTGGCGGCCTCGCGGCAGCAGGCTGGCCTGTGCTTGGGAGTGTGCAGGGACGCCTGCATCGCGCGAGATCGCTGCAGGCAGAACTGAAGGAAAGGGTGAAAGTGAGCCACAGCTATGACTGACCCTCGCGCTCACCCTCTGATGCTCTGGCCTTTCAAACATCGGACCAGAGCTGTCCTTGGGGAGGCTGGCGCCCGGAGGACCGCTGCAGCACTTGACAGGCGCCTGTCCACCGTGCCTGCGTGCGCAGCAGCGTCCAAGCCAGCAGCTGCATGCGCCAGTGTGCGCGCGCGCCGGCGGGGAGATGAACCAGGATGGCAGGACGCGAGAGGAGCAGCTGCGCGATTGGAAGGCGCGGCGTGCGGCCCGGCCCCAGGCGCAGACCGGCGTCGCCGGAGGGCCCCGGCCTGCCAAGCCGCCCGCGCCTGCCAAGCCGCACGGCGAGGCAGCGAGCAGGGAGGCCGAGCGGCGCGCCCTCGCGCCTGCCGGGCCGCACAGCGGCGCGCCGGGCAAGGAGAACGCGCGCTGGGCGGCGGTGCCGGATGCAGCGGCGGCGCCCGCAAAGCCGGGAAGCGCTGTGCCCGGCAGGGGCGGCGATCGTGCGTCGCCAGCGCCTGCCGCACCGCCCGTGGCAGGCAAGCCCGTGCGGGAGGCGGCAGGTGCAGAGGGGTCGGGCCGTCCGCTGGCGCCCGCCGCGGCCCCCCCGCCAGGTGCGCCGGGCAGCCTGCGCAAGCCGGCGCTGTCGCCGACAAGCGGCCGGCGCATGGAGAGCTCCTACTCCGCGCTGCTGGGCCGCTTTGAGACGCTGAAGCGCGAGAGCCTGCGCGCGCCGCCGCCGCCGCCGCCTGCAGCGCTCGCATCCGCGAGCGCCGCGGGGGCCGCGAGTGCCGGCGGCGCCACCGCTCCAGCCGCGCCGGCGTGTCTGCAGGCGCTGTGCCCGCACGGCGGGCATACGCCAGGCCAGGCGGGCGCTCCCCCAGGCCCAGAGGCCGCGCACGGCCCCCAGCGAGGCTCGCCGGACCGGCCCGCGCCCACGTCGCTGCCGGCGATCGCCGCCGCGGCGGCGCGTGACAGCGTGGCGCTCATCGCCGCCGCAGACCCCGCGCCGGCCGCGCGCGCTGTTTCGCCTCCGGGCACTGCGCGCGCGTTTGTCGGCGCGCCGCGCCGCCCGGAGCCTGCGGAGGGCCGCGGCCCAGAGGCGCCGCCGCCGTCGCCGCGCGCAGCCGCGGCGGCCAGCCCGCGCGCGCCGCAGCCTGAGTTTGAGCCGGGCGGGCGCTGGGAGGCGCCAAGCCTGGCGCAGGCCGCGCGCGAGCTGTTCGGCGAGCCCGGCTTCGCGGAGCAGTGCGAGCGCGGGCTGACCATGCAGCTGCGGCGCACCAAGGACGGCGCGACCGCGGAGTCGCGCATCGCCGAGCTGGCGGGCGCGCCCCGGCGCCCCGCGCCTGCGTCGCTTTGCGCCAGGCGCCGCTGCGCCACGCACATGGCAGCTGCGTGCTTGTGCAGGACGTTGCAGGGCATGTGCGCTGGCAGACGGGCCGTGCAGGTTGGGAAGGCCAGAACTCCGTTCCCTGTGGGCGGCGCACCGCGGCTCCAGCAAGCTGACAGACATCTTCACCACTGTGCGTGCACGAGTGCCGCTGCGGTTGCGCGCAGGCCTGGTGAAGCTGCTGCGCCGCTGCCTGACGCAGCTGACCGCGCGCGCGCGCTCCTACGTGGACACCTGCGTCCGCTTCGAGAAGGAGGCAGCGATGCAGGCGCGCCGATCGCGCGCCAGCAGCGCGCCCTGTGACCCCAAGTGCTGCCGCAACCCGTGGTGCTGCACAGCCACATGAGCGTGAGCGCTGGTGCACGCGCACGCTCAGACGCACGCATGCATGCCCCGGTGGCCGCCCGCCCGGCGGCGCCTGTCTGGTAGTTACTGCGTGTCTCGCCAGTGCCAGCTCACAAGGGGAAGCACCGGTCGCTGTCCTGGGACTGAACCCTAACCCTAGCCATGGCGCAGGTGGAGTCGGTCGCGCTGGCGGCGGAGTCCGCGGCCGCGGAGCATCGGCGCGAGCTGGCAGCGGCGCGCCGCGACGCCGCGCAGGCGGCCGCGCAGCACAGCGCGGCCGCCGCGTCCTGGCACTCCGGCCTGGACTGGCACAAGGCCGAGCTGAGCCGCTGCCGGCGCGAGCTGGAGCGCGTGGAGGGCGAGCGCGACCGCGCGCGCGACGACGCCCGGCGGTGCGCGGCGCGCCCGCGCCTGCGCAGGCCCGGGGCCGCGCCGCCGCGGGTCCCGCGCGCGCTCTGCAGAGGGCGGGAGCGCTCTGCGGCATGCCGCCCAGCTCCGGGCAGGGCTGGGGCCGCTTGCGGCGCGCGTGGGGCCGACGCAGCGCGCGGCACAGCACAGCCGCAGCAAGCGAGCACCGCGGCCGGCGCGCGCGCAGCCCTGCTGCTCGGGCGAAAGGCCAGGCCGCGCGCGCAGGGCGGACGCCGCGCGCGCGGAGCAGCAGGGCGCCGCGGAGGGCCTGCGCAAGGAGGCCGGCCTGCAGCTGCGCGAGCTGGCGGGCGGGCGCGGCGAGGCGCTGGCCGCGCTCGCGTCCGCGCGCGAGGCCGCCGGACGTGCGCAGGCGCAGCTGCGCGAGGCCGCCGCCGCGCGCGAGGAGGAGCGCGCCGCGGCGGCCGCTGCGGCCACCGCGGCCGCCGCGGAGCTGGCGGCGGCGCGCGGCGAGGCTGCCGCGGCGGCTGCCGAGGCCGCGGACGCGCGCGAGCGCGAGCGGCTGCTGGCCGCGGCGCAGGCAGCGGCGGCGGCGGACGCGGCGGCGGCGCGCGGCGCGGCAGATGCGGCGGCGGCCGACCGCGCTCGCGCGCGCGCCGAGGCCGCCGCCGCGGACGAGCGCCGCGCGGCGGCGGCCGCGGAGCGCGACGCGGCGGCGGCGACGGGCGCAGCGGCCAGCGCAGCCGCTCGGGAGGCCGCTGCCGCGGCCGCCGGCGCCGCCAGCCGCTGGGAGGCTGAACGCGCCAGCCTGCAGGCGCGACGCGGGCGCTGCCCTAGGGTTGCAGCCATGCGCCAGTGTGCATGATGGGCTGCACAATACCGAGCACGTATCTCATCATGTCCGCAAAACACGTCCGAGCCAGGGCCACGCATGCAGCAGCGCCCCGGCCCGGCTGCGCTGCAGCCGGCAGCGCTGCCCGGTGACCTGGTCAGGATGTTTGCTCGCTCGGGGCAGGCAGCCCCCGGGCGCGCCGGCCGAGCGCGTGCGGCGCCGAGCAGCGCCGGGGCCGCCCGCACCATCCGGACAGGGCGTCAGGACAGGGCGGGGTTAGACGTGGGGTCCCCCCGGCCGCGCGCAGGCGGCGCGCGACGGCGCGCTGGCGCGAGAGGCCGCGCTGGCGGCGGAGAAGGCCGCACTCAAGGCCGGCCTGGGCGGCGCGCTGGAGGCGCGCGCGGCGCTGGAGGCTGCCGCGGCCGCCGCGGCGGACGCGCAGCAGCGCCTGCAGGCGCAGGCGTGTTGCGCTACCCCACCCTAAACCTAATCCTGCCTGGCCTGGGCTCGCGGTCATGTGACGAGCGGGGGTGGCCGGCGTGCGAAGGGCGCATGTCGCACGACGCATCTGTTGCACGGTCCGCCGAGCCGCCTGCGGCGGCCGCCGAGGCCGGCGAGCGGCGGCGCGCGCGCACGCTGCCCGCGCGCATTTCCGGGAGCCTGTGCCGGCCAGCACAGCGCCGGCTTGCCTGTGCACAAAAAAGTGGTTAGGATAAGGTTAGGTCCCAATGCCAAGCGGCGGCGCGCGCAGGCGGCGGCGGCGGCGGCGGCCGCCGCGGCGGCCGCCGCGGAGGCGCAGGGCGCGCGCGCCGAGGCCGCGACCATACGGGCGGAGGCCGAGGCCGCGGCAGCCGCGCACGCGGCCGCGCAGGCCGCCGCCGCGGAGCGCGCCGCCCGCCTGGCGCGCATCGAGGGTGCGGCGACCCCGCCCTGCGTGTCCGGCCCGCAACCTGATGAACGCCCACAGCGAGCCCGCCGCCCGCCCGCACATTCCGCATGTGATGCTTTCTGGAGCAGTTTAAGCGTGGCGCAGGCCAGGCTGAGGCGCTACAGGCGGCGGGCGCCCGGCCCGCGCGCGCGCAGTGCGTGACACGTGCCCAGCGTGTGACACGTGCTCAGCGCAGTGGGACGCGGCGCCGGCGGAATACGGGATCGGCATGGGCTGTACAAGGCCATGCATGCTCAGCGCACGATCCGTAGGCAGGGCAGTGGCATTTGCGGCGCCGCCGGGGGCGAGGGTCCGCCTGAGGAGCTCCGTGCGGCGCGCCGGCGGCGCGGCGGAGCTGCGCGGGGCGAGGGGCGCGCCTGATCAGGACCCGCGCTCCGCGCAGGCGAGATGGAGGCGCTGCAGGAGGCGATTGGCACAGGCAGCCTGGACCAGGCGGAGATGCTGGGCCGCCTGATCAGCCGCGTGGCCGGCCTGGAGGCGGCCGCCGCGGAGGGCGCCGCGCAGCGCCGCGCGCTGCACAACCAGCTGGTCGAGCTGCGCGGCAACGTGCGCCCGCGCCCGCCCGGCCTGGGTGCCGGACAAGGTGACGAATCTGGGGGCCGATGCAGGTCGGGCTGCTGTGTCAGCGCTGGCGCCGCGGCGCCGTTGCGCCACTTGACAAGGCTGAGGCGGTGGGTACTTGGCGCTGAGCGCGCAGCAGTCCTAGACATCTGCAAATGCTGTGTGAAGCCTCGCAAAGCCGAGCGCAAGAATGCACCACATTTCATGCCTGGGCTTGCTCAGGTAGTTCCCGTGGCAGACGGCTCTGAGTCAGGCCCTCACACATGATGCTCCCGCAGCGCCGCCCTGACGCGCGCCCCGACGCCGCGCAGATCCGCGTGTTCTGCCGCCTGCGCCCGCACCCGCGATCGGCGGTCGCGCTCGGCGCGGACGGTGCGAGCGTGCGGCTGACGGCCGAGGGCCGCGAGCAGGCGTTCACATTTGACCGCGTATTCGGCCCGGCCGCCAGCCAGGCCGAGGTGTTTGGCGAGGTCGCCGAGCTGGTGCAATCCGCGCTGGACGGCTACAAGGCGCGCGCCATACCCTAACCCTATAACCCTACCCTGACCCTGCACTACAGCAGTCCCCCGGGATGGCTTGCTTAGGTGTGTGTCCGGGCGTCTGTCCCGAACAGCCCCTGCGCGGCGCACAGGCAGGTCATGCTGCGCGCGCACCGCGCGCCGTCGTTGCCATGAGGTGATGCCGGCGATGCTGCCGGCCTGCTGTGCGCGAGGCCCCCTGACTGGAGGGCCCATGCTGGCGCGCGGCATGCGGGCCGGGTGCGGGGAGCCGGCGCGTGGGCCGCTGCCCAACGGCCGGCGGCGCGCGCAGGTGTGCCTGTTCAGCTACGGGCAGAGCGGCGCCGGGAAGACGCACACGATGCAGGGCGGGCGCGCGCCGGACGCGCAGGGCATCATCCCGCGCTCCGTCTTCAAGGCGCGCCCCGCCCTGCCCCGCCGCGCGCTGCCGGGCCGCGACGCGCTCTCGCGCATGCGTCGCGCTGCGGCGCAGAGGGCCCGCAGCGTCCTTCCATTGGACGCATGTGCCATTGCACGCATGTGCCATTGGGGGCTGCGTCCAACAGGACCACAACAGCTTGGCATGCATGTCTGTCGAGTGCATGCTGGGGGCGAGCCACTGTTGCGCGTGCACGCATGCCCTGGCGTCCAGGGTAACTTGTGACCCTATAAGGCCAGGGCCGGGCAGACCCTGCAGCGCGGCGCGCACGGTGCAGGCCGCGCGCTGGGACGCCACGCTGCAGGCGCCGGTGGTCAGGTGCCGCGGCACACTCTAAAAGGGCCTGCGGCCCGCAGATCCTGGAGGCGGTGCGCGCGCTAAAGGCGGAGGGCTGGGAGTACGCGCTGGAGGCATCGTTCATTGAGGTGTACAACGAGGCGCTGCGCGACCTGCTGGCCGAGCCGCCGCGCCGCGGCGACGCCGGCCGCCTCGCCGACGGCGCAATCAAGCACGCGGCCGACGGCGCGCTCGCGTTCCATCCACAGCTGATAGCGCTTCGTGTCGGCCGCAGCTGATATGCGTCTGGGTTGGGACGCCTGCCGGGAAAAGAAGTCTGTGCGCCTGCGAGCGCGTTGCCAGTACTGCCGCGCATGGAGGAGCGCGCTGATGTGCTTACTTGCAGTGACGATCCAGCACCTGACCAGCGGCTGTATCAGGCACCTGTTGCCCGTGCCGGCTGCCAACTTTGGGGGGCGCAGGCGGGCACACGGTGGTGGCGGGCGCGACGCGCGTGGCCGTGGCCGCGCCGGAGTCCGCGGCGGCGCTGGTGCGCCGCGCGGCGGCCGCGCGCGCGTGCGAGGCGACCGCGCTCAACGCCGCCTCGTCGCGCTCGCACAGCGTTTTCATGCTCAACATCGCCGGCGCGCACGCGGCCAGCGGCGTGCGGCTCACCGGCGCGCTCAACCTGGTGGACCTGGCCGGCAGGCGCGCGCTGGTGTGGGGTGCAGTTTGGGAGTTTGGTGTGCGCAAAAGGCTGCGATGCACACAGTGCCTCGGTGTGGCCGCGCGCTCCTGCCAGGGCTGCGCATGCGCAGCGGCTCAAGTCACCGGGACACGCGAGGAGCGTGAGGACAATGAGTGTGCGAAGGCAAGGTCCATTGTGAAACCCGCAGTCCTTAGCTGCGGCATGCCGGCACCGCTGCGTGCACGCTGCAAGCGGCCGGCGCGCTGGGGCACATAAGCTCAGTCACTGCAAAACCTGCAGTCGGGTGGTTTCTCAGGCAGAGCTGCGCGCGCGCAGCGAGCGGCTGGCGCGCTCGGGCGCGGAGGGCCAGCGCGCCAAGGAGGCGTGCTCCATCAACCGGTCGCTGAGCGCGCTGGGCGACGTGTTTGCCGCGCTGGCCGCCCGGAGCGCGCACGTGCCCTACCGCAACTCCAAGCTCACGCAGCTGCTGCAGGCGCGCCCGGGACCTGGCTCCGCGCCCCGAGTGTGAAGGCCCAACATGCCGCCCGCGGCTGTTCACCTCAGCCACATGGCGACGCTTCCTTGATAGGACGCACTTCTGCGCGTTTGCCGCAAGCGGTGACGCTAATGCTGCTGCATCAGTGCATGATGTCGGGACATGCGGCGGCTGCACGGCCCTATGCATGCCCCGCACTTGCGCCAAAATCTGACTATATCAGCTGATCGACGTGACCGAACGTCCTGCTGTCATTGGCATGGCGCTCCAGCTGCTGCTGACGCATGTGCGATGCGCGGGTGTGCAGCCCTGTCTGGGCGGCAGCGGCAAGACGCTGATGTTTGTCAACGTCAACCCCGAGCCTGAGAGTGCGCAGGCGCGGGGGCCCTCAGCCCCCGCCGTGCCGCCTCTTCGATCTGCTTGTCTGGCATGGACGCCATCGACTTTGGTGCTTTTCTGTGCTCTCATGCTCTTATGCTGCGCCCTGCGCAGCCTCTGCACGCCCGAGCAGCGCCACCGCACTCTGACATGGTGTGGGCGTGCGGCGGGCGGCAGGAGACGGTGTGCTCGCTACGCTTTGCGGCGAAGGTCAACTCGTGCGAGACGGCCGCGCGCGGCGGCGCCCGGCGCAACGTGCAGGGCGCGCCTGACGCGGACGCCGCCGCGGTGCGCGCGGCGCCCGCCCCAGCCGCACGGGCTGCACTTGGACAGGGGTGTAGCAGCATGTGCATACTGGCAATGCGCAGTGTGGCATTTGCGCAGTCTGGCATTGACAGGATAGGAGGCATGCATCAGGGCAGGACAGCAGACTCTCACCCTGTGCTGATGCATGGGGCGGTGCCACGCGCAGGCGGCGCGGCGGCAGAGCCTGGCGCCAGGCGCGGGCGCGGCGCCCGCGGGCAAGCGCAAAGCGGCAGGGCCGCCTGTCGTGCCCGCGCGCGCGGCGCGGCCGCGCCTGCACTGACGCGGTCCGGGAGTAGTGCTGAAGGGAGAGTGTCTGTAGAGTGCGTTCGCGCATGTGTGCGAGCACACGCGCTCGGTGCCTCGGCGAGACTTTGCGTTAGGGCCTGCGCATGCATGTGCAGGCTCCTTTACAATTTGCGCTAGTTGTTTGAATCATGTAGCTGTGCAGGCTTGCAGCGGCATTCAAATGAGAGTGTTAGGTCAACACCTCACAGTGAGAGGCGGGCCTTGGCTTCAAAGGCAGCCGCGCCTCGTGAACTGGGTCCAAGCCGTGAGCACTCTGTGCCGGCTCATCACCGGACGCATGCACAGGCTCTCTAAACGGTTCATGGTGGTGCATGCTGGCTGTGCATTTTCTCCTCTTCATCCTTGCCTGCCTGCTAGCCGATTAATTTGGACCCCTCCGGAAGGGCCCCTCCCCAAGCGGCTGCTCTCTGAGGCGCATCGAAGCTATCCGTATATTGCCAGAGACAGCCTGTGTTCACCAGCCTACCGCGCAGACCAAGCAGAGCCTGCGGCGAAGGCAATGGCGATGCGCTGCGTGCTGCTTGGGGCGCTTGCGCTGGCAGGCGTGGCGTGCGCGCTCGTGCTCGACGAGACGCCAAGCCAGGCGTCGTCCGCGTGGGCCACGCTGATCATTCCTGACCCGAAGTACCAGCCGCTGCTGTGCGGCCCCCGCTTGGGAGCGCCTCGGCCGTGTGCAGGAGTGGCTGCTAGCTTGGACAAGGACGACGCTCAGCGGCGCAGCGCTGTGCCCTCAGGCTGCTCTTGTATGGTCTCAGGAAACCTTACCGTTCCAGTGAGGTCGCACTAGGCGTGGTCTTGCAGCCTGCGGCTGCTCATCCGGGCAAGCAGATCGGCGTTTGGGAGGCTGCTTCATACTGCGGCCTGACCGGGACGCTGGCTCCCTGCAGGAAGACGCCGTTGCCCCAGGATTACATAAAGGCGTCGGACCTGCCGGTGGCGTGGGACTGGTGAGCCGGCACTCGCTGCCTTCGCAGCCATGCACAACCCTTCTCGTGCTTGCTCGTGCACCTGGCACGTGCCTGATTCTGTTGCTCGCCCAGGCGCAACGTCAACGGCACGAACTACTGCTCCACAACGCGCAACCAGGTGCGCAGCTGCTCCGTGCGCGTCAAGTGTTTGAAGCAGCAATGTCTTGCTGCGGCCGTCGACTGACACGCTTTCTGTGGCCTGCTTGCAGCACATTCCGCAGTACTGGTGAGCGGGCCCTTGCCTGCTTGAGCGACTCTTTCTGAGTCTGCTTTGTGCTGCTTCCACATCAGTTTTCGCGTGCGGCTGTCAACTGTTCGCCGTGACTGTGCAGCGGCTCCTGCTGGGCCATGGGCGCAACATCTGCTCTGGCAGACAGGCAGAACATCCTGCAGGTGACCGCACGCGTCCACCCTTGCTGGCTCCTGTCCCTCTGCGCACCTTCATGCTGTGCCGGTCCTCACCAGCTGAGCAGCTCTGTGCGTTAGCTGCCGATGTGTGTAGAAACTAACAGGGAGCGTATTGGGGCTGGCAGGGGGGCGCCTGGCCTAGCGCCTACCTCAGCGTGCAGAACGTGATCGACTGCGGCTTTGCTGGAAGCTGCCATGGAGGTGCTTCCATCCCTCTGCTCCCTGCGCTGCTGTGTCGACGCGGTGACAGGTGTCAGTTAAAAGCGCCCGCGCGACCGGCAGCTGCGCAACGAGCTGTGTGCACCGCAAGGACGAAAACAGGAACTTTCTACCGGACTGGTAAGATGACGTGCTTGGGCGAGCGGCGCGCTGCTGAGGCCTGTCGCGCGGCACGGCGCGCAGGCTGGGACTCCAAGGTGTACGAGTACGCTGCAGCGGAGGGCATCCCAGACGAGACGTGCAACAACTACGTGGCGACTGACCAGGTGCACCAGCGCACGCTGCCGCTGCGCCGGTGTGGCCTCGGCAGGCCGCACGTGGGTAGCTGGAGGCACATTGGCAAGCGCACGTGCGGGGCTCGTGCTCCCTGCACGCCCTGCTGCCAAGTGCAAACTTCCTGTCAGCGCCTCTGTTGCCGGAGGGCGGGGATGCGGCGCCAGCCTGCAGCAGCAGACAGAGCCCGCGCACCTTTTCTGCAGCAGGGCGAGCAAACAATTGAGAGCCTGTACGCTTGTGCTGCGGGCGATCCTCGCGAGTGACCACCACCGGCACCGCAGCCGCACGCTCAGGCGCCCGCCGCGCGCTGCGCGCCAGGTGTGCAACGCGCGCGACCAGTGCTACACCTGCTGGCCGCGCACGGGCTGCGCGCCGCTCAAGGAGTACAACCGCTTGGTCGTGCGCGAGCACGGGCGCCTGCACGGCGCCGCGGCCATGAAGGCGGAGGTTCGCGCGCCGGGCCGGACCCGTTCGCCGGTTCTCCTTTTCCATAGCATGGCGCCGCGCAGGCGCACGTCTGTGTGGGGGAGGCTGTGACAGGTCCATTTGATGCGCTAGTTGTCGTGTTCTCCTCCCTTCTGCGCGACCAAGAGATAACACAAAAGTCTCCCAGACCGATGCACTGTGTAGGATGGCGGCAAGTGTCGCGCCGCCGGGCTCCATCGAGCGCATCAGTCTGGCAGGCCTTAAAAATTGTTGCAGCACTCCGCGCAAGCACAGCCGTTGGTGCCAGGTCTTTGCGCGCGGCCCCATCTCGTGCGGCATCGACGCCACGGCCAAGTTGGACGCGTATGAGGGCGGCTACATCTACGCCGAGCACAAGCCGTACGCCGTGATCAACCACATCGTCAGCGTGATTGGCTGGGGCGTCGAGGACGACGTGGAGTACTGGTGTGCTGCGGCCGCCCCGCCCAGATGCATGGGCAGCGCGAAGGCCAGGCGCTGCGGCTGCCTGCTAGTGTGCATGGCACCCCGAAGGCCAAGCGCTGTGGGTCAGCTTTCTGCACAACCAGGCGCCTGCACCTCCCGCGCATGTGAGGACTGCACAGTCTGGGCGCATGAAGCAGGCGGCATGCCTGCGAGTGTATGTGCAAGACCTCGAGTGTCCCTGCTATCAAGGACTGGAATGCTGAGGGAAGAGTGTCCAGCATGTACGCTCTCCTTTAGATTCCGCGGGCACGCATGGCGCATGGTCATCGCTGGCATGTTGTGCGGCTGTCGACTGGGAACGCGCACGACGCAGGATCGTGCGCAACAGCTGGGGCGAGCCGTGGGGCGAGAAGGTGTGCCCAGCCCTCAGCAGCACGCAAAGCGCCCGCTGCCGAAGCGCCCGCAGTCTGCTCGCGACCCGTGCGCGGTTGTGTTTGAGCCGCGTGCGTGTGGCACGCTCACGGTGCCAGCGTGCTACTGCCTGCGTGGTGTTTAGCATGTGCCTGGGCGCCTGTCAGGGTTTTGTGTGCGTCCGGCACCAGGGCGGCAGCCCTGCACATGTCCAGGTCAAACAGCAATGCGCGTGCAGCCGCTCCGCCACTGCCTGTCGCTTGCCGTGAAGCAAGCCGGCCGCAGCGCACAAGCCCTGCTCCGGCCGCAGCGCGCGAGCCCTGCCGCGGCCGCGCAGGGCTTCTTCCGCATCGTGACCTCCGCGTACAAGGGCGGCAAGGGCAACGAGTACAACCTGGCGCTGGAGCAGCAGTGCGGCTGGGCGGCGCCCGCGACCTGGGAGCGCGCGTCGCAGCTGGACGTCGGCGCGACCGCCGCCGCCGCAGCCGCCGCCGGCAACCCCTTCGTGATCAACGTGCACAAGGCTGCGCCCGCGGCCTAGCGCGGCCGGGCACCGCCGGCGCCGGCCGTCGCCGGCGCCTCTGTGTCAGCAAGCGTGCTCGCGGCCATGCCGGCGAGCGATTGTAGCGCCTAAGACTGTTGCGCCGCCTGGCGCATCTTGTGGCCGCAAATCTTTGTGACCAATGAGCGCGATATTGCACCTGCGCGCTGGTGGGCTGTATCAGGCGCTGCCGCGCCCTCTGCTGCGGCCGGCGACCTTATCGTCTCAGTGCCAGATTGTGGTCTGCTTGGTTGGCTGGCCATACATGAACCTGTGCCTGGGGCCAGTGCGCTTTTGGCGGGCGCCGCTAGCCGCGGCAGGCACCTGAAACCCACTCAATGTCTCACAGGCGCGTATGCGCATGCATAAACATGAAATTCCCAAGGGAGGAGTGTCAGGGCCCAGGGGATAGGTTGACAGCTCTGTGTCTGGACGGCATAAAGCTGAGGCTGAGGAACGGCATCAGGCCAGGCGCGGCCTGCTGCTTTACTGGTTGGGATAGGGGCCTTGGCTGTGCACGGGGTGGCCAGCCAGCGGTCAACCCATTCGCATGAGAATCGGGTGGCCCTGGAACACAGCTTTCCGAGGTGTGCGTGCTGATTGCGGCCGGGTGTGGGGCAGTCCTCGTGGAAGCGCTGCGCGGCAGGGCGCGCTCCGTCGCGGCTGCCAGACACGCAGCAGGCGACCTCTTGCCTGCGAGCTCCCCAGCATGGCCCAGAATGCAGGTTTTCAAGGGTACATATGTGCATCGCCCGTCCAGGGGCGTGTCTTCTACGTCGGCTGGGACCTGTATGTGTATGTGGTTGTATTCAACAGGGACCCGTGCTGACTAATAGAATTACTGCCTGCATGCGTATGCCTGCTTTGTGGCGCCTCGGGCCGCGCCCCATCTGTACCAGTATCGCCCCCCTGTGATTGAGAGCGCGGGCACCTCGTGTGGCTGCACCAGCCGGCCGCATCGCAGGCCTTCTGGGGAGGCGTGATGCGGGGTTGGGGCGGCGTGCGCCACTGTAACCAGGAAGGTGCGTGTGCAGGCAGGTGCAGGCGTTGTTTCGGCGCTGCAGCGCTGGCTAGGCAGGGCACTGATATTGGGCTTGCAACATGCGGGGACCCTGTATGTGCGGCGCAAAGGGCTGTGATGGTTGGGTTGTAGGTATCTGTTCAGTGCATGTTGTATTTGGGCTTGGCCCTGTAACATCAGCACAGTGTGTCTCTCAGTCCGTCAGCAACCTGTGGGCTGCTCGCACTTCCGCGCAAGCGCTCGACGTGCGTCAGGAGAGTTCTGGTGTGTCCTCGAGGGTTCGCACGTGCCAGGTTTGGCTTGGTTACAAGGCGGGCTGGTTATGAGGCGCATGGCAGCCGCGACGCGCCGCAGCGCCGCGAGCTGCATGGCAGCACAGCACACGCAGCGAGCTGCATCCGCACGCGCTCATGCTGTGGCACGCTGGGGAGCACCGGCGCCCCCGTGCATGCCAGTTTGCATGCAGCCTGCCTGCGGCCGAGCACCAGAGGCCGTGGCCGTGCGCCCGAGCAGGCCCGGCCCGTCCGGCGCCGCAACGGAAGCACCGTACGGCGGGCCGCGCGCGCCGCGGCGCGCCGCCGCCGCGGCTACGCCCGCTCGATCTTGGTGATCAGGAACTTGGTCAGCGGCTGCCGGTGGCCCGTCTTGCGGCGGTAGTGCTTCTTCGCGCGCATCTTGAAGATGATCACCTTGGGCGCCTTGACCTCGTCGATCACGTCGGCCTCGATGCGCACATCTTCCAGGTACGGCCGGCCCACGTGGAACTCGCCCGCCTCCTTCAGCGCCAGCACGCGCCCCAGCTGCAGCTTGCTGCCGACCTCCGCCTGCGGCCGGCCCCGGGGCGGGCCACGCGTCAGCAGCGCGGCAGGCCCCGGGCTCGGCAGTGCGCGCGCGTCCGTGCGGGCGGCAGCGGCCTGCTCCAGCGCCAGCGCGCAACTGCCCAACACGTGCCTGGTGAGCAGCTGGCAGCCAGCTCCTCCGCGCACACGACTACACGCGTGCAGCCATTGCCATGGGCACACAGTGCCGGCCGGCCAGAAGCCGCGTCAAGCCCGCTGAGCTGGCGCAGCGTGGGGCCTCACAGCCACGTCTGCCCCCGCGCCTGCACGCCCTGCTGCTCAAACACTGCGGGCACTTTGCGCAGGCTTTTGAGCCCCTTGTGATATCTCAAGTCGCCCCCAGCTCGGGCTCTCCTGGCCGCCCGCCCGACAGCCGGGGGCCGCGAGCCAGGAGCCTGGCGAGGGTGCAAGGGCCGTGCCGCGCAGCGCTATGAGCGCACCTCCAGCCGGTTGCATGTGTACCACCTCCCCTCCTCCACCAGCATCTGGTGGCCGCCAATGTCTGCGCACACGCGCGCGGCCCTCACGTCAGCGGGCCGACTCTGAGCCTGCACATGCTCTCATCACCTTTTCTCAAACAAGCCCCTTCATGTACAGCAAAGAACCTTCTGCACAGCTTGGTGCAAAACTGCATGTTACTTCGCGGGGTCTGCTCTGCGAGCGCCTGCCACGAGCGCTGGGCGCCCCGCAAGCAGTGCCGCAGCCAGCTCTGCTCACCTATGACAGCGTACTTTGCCGCCTCGTCCACCGGCCCCGGCGCGCCGTATGTGGCGGGCTCCGCCGCTGCCCCCACGCGCGCAAGCGTCAGACCGCGTCCTTGAGCCGCTCCAGCTTACATAGTACGACAGGCGCTCTCCCTTGCTAGCAAGCTCTCCGTTTGCAAGCCAGGCAGCGGAGCAATGCCTCCTCGCGACATGCGCGGGGCTGCGTCCACATGAAACAGCTGTGCACGGCCTAGTGCCTCCCCTCACACGCGGGGGGCCGCTCAGCAGCATGCTGAACCATGGAGTGGGTCCCCACCCGCAACCGCCTGCAACTGCAGGCGCTGCAGCTGCGCGGGCCTCCTGGCGGCTGCATGCCCGGCCAGCACTCCTGCAAAGGGGGCCGGAGCGCGCGCGCTCGCGCGCGCTGCAGGCAGGCAGGCAGCCTGGCGGCCGGGCTGTGCCAGCGCGCACGTGGGCGCATGCGCTGCGAAAGCCATAACGGGGCGATGCAGGGCTCCTCAAGGCCGGCAAAGCTGTCACGCACTCACTGTCAACAGCTCAGGAAGCTCACGACGCCGGTTAGGCCGAGGAGCAAGCTGCAGGAAGCAAGCCTGAGCGCTAGCGAGCGTCACCGGCTAACCGTAACCTACCTGAGAACCTGGGAGCACAGGAGGTGTCCTGGCTAGGCGCGAATGCGGAGCTCCCCACTGCAGCTATGGCGCACGTACAGGGCTCAGCTGCCGGCACGGTGCATGCGCTGCCAGCGGCCCAGGGCGGGCCCCGCGCGCCGCTCATGCTGTGCAGCAGCTGCCAGGCGGCGTGCGGGTGGCGCAAGCGCTACAGGTTGGGCACGCGCCGTCGCGCGGCCAGCACGCATGCTGCATATATGGCCAGGCTCGCATGCTAAGACCTTGCTTGTGTGCAGGCGCGCACCACTGGTAGGCCAGCACGACTGGCCGGCGGCCTGGGGTGCTCGGTGCACACCTGGAGGACCGGGCAGGGCGCGGCGAGCCGCCACCATGGCCGCGCTGCCCGGGCGCATGCCACCCGGCCCCGCGCACGACTGGCAGACGGCCTGGGGCAGCCTCGGGGCGCCTGCCCCGGGACAGAGCGCCGCGCGGCGGCGGCCGGGCCAGCGGCGGCGGCAGACGCGCGTGGCAGCGGCGGCGCGCTCGCCGTACGACATCCTGGGGGTCCCGCGCGATGCGGACCTGGTGCAGATCAAGCGTGCGTTCAAGCAGCGCGCGCTGAAGCTGCACCCGGACGTGAACAAAGCGGTGCGTGCCCGCCGCACGGGCCCGCACGAGCGGCCTTGGCGGGAGCCCAGGCGGGAGGCCGCAGGCCGTGGGTAGAGGCGGGCAGGCAGCAGCGTGCTGTGGTGGCAGCGCTGCAGTGTGGCTCACGCACATATGGCAGATCATATGGCCGATCTCTAGAGTCTGTGCGAGGTCGTGGACTTGCCTGGCTGTGTGTGTGACACGGCCAGGTTCCCACACGTGCGAGCGCCACCGTGCAGGCGGACGCCAAGGAGCGCTTCATGGAGTGCAAGGTGGCGTACCAGACGCTGTCGGATGCGACGCAGCGCGCAAAGTTTGACCGGCAGCAGGTGAGCCGGGGCGCGACTGTGTCCGACACCTCGACTGCACGCCCACTGTGTCTGGGGCTTGACTGCACGCTGAGCGACTATGCCTGCGGGTACCTGCGTGACTCGACCTGAACATGCATGGCATCAGGCTGCGATGCGTCAGGTGCGCGCCGCGCGCAGTTGGGCGTGTCGCCTGCGGTAAGGCACACGGCGTGAGTGCGTGTCACCTGTCGCGACCTAGGTTCTCAGGTGCACCACCTTTCTAGCATGCGTGCGCCACCAGCAAGCGACTCAGTGACAGCTGCTGCTGGCTCGCCGCGCCAGGGCGGCGGCCTGAACTGGGACGACCTGTTCCGCGGCGGCACCGCCGGCACCGCCGGCGCCGCCGGCGGCGCCGGCGGCGGCGACCCGGCGCAGCGCGCGCAGAAGGCGGCCGAGGAGGCTTTCTACTCCGTCGGCGACTTCTTCCGGGACGTGGAGCGCGACCTGGGCGCGCGGCGTGCGCAGAGCGAAAAGCGCCGCGGCGGCCAGCCGGCCGGGCTCTGGGAGGAGCTGGCCGACCTGGGCGAGGAGTTTGTGGAGTTCCTGGAGCAGGTGCGCCCCCTGGCGGCCTCCCTGGGAGCAACATAGGAAAGGGTAGGGTGGGGTAGGGAGACTACCATGTCATATAGGGTATAGGTTACCTTGGGCATGCGCTGGGGGCACACACGAGGCATGCTGACACCGTGTCCCGCCCGTGTGCGGGCGGAGGGCGCCGCGGCCGCAGACCGCTGGCTGACGCGCACGTCGGCGCAACTGGCGCAGGAGCTGGGGTGGCAGGACCGCTCGCCCAGCGGTGGCGCCACCAACCCCGGCGCCGGGGGCGCCGCCTCCGGCCCGTCCGCGCGCGGCGGCGGCGGCGCCGAGCCGCTGAACCCCGGCGCGCCCGGCCGCGGCCGCGCCGGCGGCCGGGACGCCGCCGGCGGCGCCGAGGCGGCCGCGGCGCGCGCGGCCGCGGAGGCCGAGGCGCGGCTGGCGGCCGCACGCGCGGCCGCCGACGCGCAGCGCCGGCGCGCCGAGGACGTGGTGGAGGATGCGCTGCGCGCGATGAAGGAGCGGCTGGGCCGCCGGGGCTAGGCAGGGGCGCCGGGGCGTGGAGGTCGCGGGGGTGGAGGGGTGGCGTGTCTTGTTGCGGGGCACCAGCGGCGCGGATGGAGGCAGGCGGGGCCTCCATCCGCGCAGAGGAGCGGCGTCTGGGTGCTGCGGTGCATTCAGCACGGCTTACATCCTGGTTAGGTCCCGCCTCCTGGCTCCAGTTCATGGCCTAGAAATGCATCAACCCCGCTGGCCGGCTCCGCTTGTCGGTGGCAGCATGCATGGCGCGCCATTCTTACAGCAGTCTGTGGCGGCGCGCGACCTGGCGTGCTTAGGCGTGACATGTCCATGCACAGCTGCCCGTCGTCAGAACTGTTTTTACTCTGCCCAACAATGTGCCTGAATGGGGCGGAAGCGGGGCAGTGGTGCTGCTGCAGGGCCGCTGTGTTCGCGGTCAGTTGGTTGCGGGCACAGCTGCCTCCGTCATGCGATGTATGGCTCGGGACCAGAATGCGTGTACACTATGATGTGGTCCATGGGCTCTTGCCTGGCAGCCTGGTTGGTTGTGATAACTGACTGACCATGTTTGCATAGGATATGGTAACCTCCGCATGTGCGTGCAGAGGCAGTGCTGCAGAAATTCTACAAGCCGGCCCTCGAACATGGCGAGCCGATCTGGCAAGCACGCCAGCAGCGCTGCAGGCAGCTTGCACAGAACTATCCTCCGCCTGCGCAGCAAGCAATCCGTGCTGTAAGATCAATTGGCATTGCCAAACCGGCAACGAAAGGCACAGAGTGGATAATGCTGTCAGTTGTGAGCATCCTGACATGGGGGCGTTTCTTCTGTACATTATGTAGCAGATGCAACAGTGTGTGCCGCTGTGATGCAGTTGCAGCACTCGCACCCGACCTCTCTAGTCTGATCCGCAGGAGTCTGGTCCGTGGGGGCCTGTGGCGCGCCTGCAGCGAGAAGGCTAGCCCGCGCGGCGGCGGCGGTGCAGACTGCGCCGGCGGAGGCGCGCGCCAGGTCCACCGCCGTGAGCACGTCTGCTCAGTCTGCGTGGCCACCATCCCTGGTCTGAGCAAGGAGGCCGTTGAGCGCCATTGCCTTCATTTCCTATGAGGCCACTTGCAGACCAATTGTGCGACAACTCAGGTGCATCCAGATCCTGGCTCTGCGGCAAGGATTCAGCAAGCCCCATGGCAGTATTTTACAGGGCCCCATGGCAGGCTGCTAGCGGCCGCTTGCAGGGCGCCTGCATGTCCCGCTGCACAGCCGCCGCTCCCGCCGCACCGCAGCTCCTCGCTGTCGCGACGCCGCGCGCGACGCGCTCAGCCCGGCAGCGCCAGCGCGGCGCGGCCCGGCCGCGCGACGATGAGGTAGGTCGTGCCGAAGTGCCAGCGGCTCACGCTCTCCACCTCCAGCCCGGCCTGCGGTGCATGTCGCGGGCGGTTTGGGAGCAGGCGGAAGTGGAACTGCGTGTGCACCCCCTCAGCAGTGTAGTCAGACCAGTCCTTGTAGCGGCTTGGTACCGGCCACACACGGCACGCACGCAAACTGAGAATGGGCACCAGCCCGCGCGCGCACCTCCGCGACAATGTCCAGGATGGGCCGGTTCCAGTGGCAGCCAAACTTGGCATGGTGCCGCTCCGCGCCGTCGTCCAGGCGCTGGTTCAGCCAGCCGGCGCTCGCACGGCCGTGCTCCAGCAGCAGCAGCCGGCCGCCCGGCTTGCACACCGCCGCCATCTCCTGGCGGGGCGCACCAGGCACGATTCGGTGCGCCGCGGCGGCGCGCCGGCGCCCCCAGCGGCCCCAGGGCATGCAATGACTTGGTTATCCGCGGCGGTGCGCCGGCGGCCCCAGCGCGCATAGCGATTTGATGAGCCGCAGCGGCGCGCCGGCGGCGCGCGCCCTGCGGCGCTGCGCTCTGGCTGCTCGGCTCTGACTGGGCTATGCGCTTGGCTTCGCGTCCCGGACACACCGCTCGCCTCCGCAGAGCAGGCTGCAGCACGGTACACCCCCCAAGCCACACCCGCATCGAGCGGACGCATGCGCACGCACGGGGCGCGCCCGCAGCGTCGCGACCGGGTCGGCGTGCGAGCACAGCCCAAAGGTGTCCACGACCGTGGTGAAGCTGGCCGGCGGGAAGGCGCGCAGGCCCGCCGTGAACGGGCTCTCCGCCGGCTCGCCTTCGCGCGGCGGCGCCGCGACCTGCGCCGCTGCAGGAGCACGGGCGCCGGCGTCATGCGCCCGTTTGCCGGGCGGCGCTGCCAGTGTGCTCGAAATCCAGCGCCGTGCACGTGCGCCGCCCCAGGGCTGGCGCAGCCTCCCACAATCTCCTTCAGCGGCGGGGCGCTGGCCGTGCTGCGCACGGCGTGCGGACGGCGCAGGCAGCGCTGCGCGACTTGTAAAAGCCGAGGTGCATGCAGCCTGCTCGGCAAGCGGTTTCCGGCGGCAATGCGTCATTCAGGGAGCATTCGCATATGCCACGCTAGCTGGTGCGGGGCACAGGTGCTCATGCATGCCACCAGCCCAGAGTGTGTTGTGCACCCTGGCGCGCTCGTGAGGCAGGCAGCGCCAGAGGTGCGCCCCGCCAGGCGGCCGCGGGCGAGGCTGCATCAGGGGAGCAGCAGCGCCGCGGTCAAGCAGTGCCGGGGCAGCTCACCGGCGGCGCCGCTCTGCGCCGCGGCCTCCCCGGCCGCCCCGCGCCCGGCGCCGCCGTCCCGCGCGGCAAGCCGGGCGGCGTCGCTGAGGTGCACCGCCGTCGGCACGCCCGGCGGCGCCGCGGCGGCCTTCGCGCGCGCGTGGAACAGCATGGCCTTGCTGCTATCGGTCAGCGTGAGCGACGTGAGCTGCTGCCGCGCGTAGAAGGGCAGGTTGCGGCCCGTGCCGGCCGAGACCTCCAGCACGTCGCCCTGCGCGCAGACAGCCCACAGACTGAGGCTGCAGCCATAGCCAGGGAGTGGCAGGAGCAACACAGCCCTGTGCCTGTCGGCACCTATGTTGCTGGTTGAATGACAGAACGTCTTCATGCCAATGCACACAGTACTGCTAGGCACTTCGACACCATCGCCCTTGACACACCTGCAGCAACAGCGTCTGCACCGGCTGCACAGGCGGGGGCGGCCAGCGCGCCTGTGCGTGCGACACCAGCCACCAGCGCAGTAGGCGCAGGCCCATCAGCGTCTCGTCCAGGCCGACCTCGCGGTCGTACGAGTCCGCCAGCGTGTCCCACTGCGCGCCGCCGCCGGCGGGGCAGCCGCACGTGCCATGCATCCCTCCAGCCGTGATGCGGAACCAGCGGTAGCTGCCGTATAAGGACACGCCATACACGCCCAGGCCCGTCAGGGCGAGGAACGAGCGCACGCTCATGCTGCCGCCAGCCTAGGTCTGGGGAGGCGTCCAAGGCTTTGTGCAGCTCTGCGTTTTGTTGGCAATGGCAGCGGTGCGCTTGTGGCAGCAGCAGCACAGCTCAAGCTTTACACCAAGCCCATCTGCCTGCGCTGAGCCCATGTGCATGTACACTGCATGCGCATGCCACCTGAGGGTGCGCCCAGCGCACAGCCATCAGCTGCTGCTGCAAGTGCCATGGATGTGTGCCCCCCGGCACAGCCATCAACTGTTGCTATTATTATCTGGTGCTAGTATTAAATCTGCGCTTCTTTGTCTCTGTACAATCCTGTCTCTGCCGCACTGGTCGCTGCTGGGGGTGTGGCATCATCTTGTTACACAGTGCAGCGGCTGCACGATTGTTGGGAAGCAGGTCACAGAGGAGGCGCAGAAACCAGCACTGAGCTTTTAACTACTTTGGGCGGTGCAGTATGACTACTGACTTCATCCGCCAGTGGGTCACCGTGCCTGGCTACAGAGCCCCCACAGAGCTGCTGGGCACACAGGGCATAGGCGAGAGCACAACAGGTGTGCCGATGCTGCTCTGTGGACTGCTTCGTTGTCACAGGTCAGCATGTCGGCCCTTGACGCGCGCCGAGTGCCCAGCCACGCTGCAGGTGCTGCTCATACCGGGCAACCCGGGCGTGGCCAGCTTCTACACTCCGTTCATGCGCTACCTCCAGACAAGCCTACTGCCGCAGCGCGCCGACATGTTTGCCTGCAGCTACCTGGGGCACACGCGCCACGCCGCGGCCAAGGCTGAGGTGCCAACCCCGTGAAAAGTGGGGTGACAGCCTGTGACACCCTCAGAGCTGCTCGGCCTTCGTCGAGGCCCTCCTGCGAGCGCTGAAACGCAGGCCTCAGTCCTGCCACCGGCCAAGCAGCCAAGCCAGGACCACTGCCGTTGCACTGTCGCAAATGTGTGTCGCTGGTGTGCTCGCCGTCTGCGCCAGGCCCAGCGCTGAACACGCATCCATGTCACCCTTTCTCCGTTGTTCGTCAACCACTCTTGCCTCACTGCTCTCCAGAGCAATTGGCTGCTGCCACCCAGAGGCCTCTAGGCACCGCTGCGACGGGGCGCCTTCAGGCAGCGGCCGCTGCGGCGCGCAGCTGTACACGCTGGAGCAGCAGGTCGCGCACAAGGCCGCGCTGCTGAGCGCGCACTTCCTGCGCCCCGGCCGCCCTCCACTGCTCATACTGGCGCACTCCATTGGTGCGGCCTGCTATGCTGCCATCCTGCCGCGCCTGTGGTGCAGCAGACTGGGGTGCAATGCATTGCGGGTGCAGCTGCTCATTTCAAGCAGCTCCAGCACTGTGTGCCTCTGCGATGGCGTTGATTGTTTTGCGGTGGGTGGCAGCGCTCTGCTCATTGCCTGATGATGCGTGAGCCGCGGCCACTGCTTTTGCTGCCTGTATTGCTGATGGGCTGAGCCAAGACTGGCGCGGGTTCTCCCGATAGGGGCGTACATAGCGCTGCATGCACTGGAGCGCCTGGAGCAGGTCCACACCGGCGACGGCCCGCAGGCCGGCACTTCCGCGCCTGCCAGCGCGGCCTTGCCGCCCGTGCTGAAGGCGCGCACCCGGCGACGGTGGGAGGCTGGGTCAGGACAGTTGACATGAGCATGCACCTATGTGGCCTTTCATGCCCAGATATCAGCTGCTGTCCAGAGCGGCGAGTGAGCAAGCACATGATGTTTTGTGGTGAGCCCAATAGGGCTGGCCCTGTTTGTGTGGTGAGCCCCCATGGGGATGGTCCCGATCTCTGCAACGCGCCAGGTGGTGGCGCTGATGCCATTCCTGACGGTGGACCCGGCTTCGCGGCGGCAGCGCTTCCTGCGCGCCCTGGCGGCCTTCCCGCGCATCATGGGCGCTGCGGCGGGCACGCTGGGCATGCTGCCCATAGTCGTCAAGGTGGATGAAGCCTTGCAAGCAGCTGGCCTGTGTGTCATCGCCCTTGTTACACAGATGAACAAACGCCTGCCTGACCGTGCCAGAGTCTATGAGTATCTGAGGGCGCCTAGCTTGTGTTTGCTGACTTGGTGCGTTTGTGTAAGTTTACAAGACAGACAGGGTTATGTGTCAGGTGCTGGCCACCCGAAGGCGGCAACCTCACACGTAAAGCTCCGATGGTGTGAGCGTAGCTGACTCATGTGCGACCTGATGCCATGTGTGATGCATGCCAACATGCGTTCGCCTCAGGTCTGCAACATTTCCCGGGCATAGGGTGTGTGCCATGCAGTTCAGGGCATCCTTTGTAGCCATGACGACTTGCAACTGAGACCCGGCGCACGCGGACCGTGCGGCAGAGGCGGCTGGTGGCAGGGTATGCGGGCAACCAGGGCGCGCATGCGGTGGCGGCCAGCGTGGGCCTGCTGGACGCGGGCGTGGCCGCCAACGCGTTCCACCTGGCGCAGCACGAATTCCGCGACCTGGCCGCGCCCGCTGACTGGCGCCTGCTGCAGCGCTTGGGTGCGCACATCTATCGCTGAATATGTTTACTGAGGTCACATCGGTTGCTTTATGCTGAACTTTCTCTCTCCAGCACTGGACTTTATTGTTCAGTTGATTGTGGTTACTCCTGCCAAGTGACGTCTGCTGCAGCGCCTGGGTACATACGCAGCGCGGATTTTCGCGCCGCTGCTTGACGCTGCATGAGCTGAGAGAGTGCAGGTTCGTGAGCTTGCCTTTGTACTGTGCTGGCAGTGGCTCGTCCACTGGCAGTGGCTCATCTTCTGGCAGGGTCACAGCGGCTCATGGATGAGCATTGATGCTCGGCCAAGCGTAGACGCTCCTTACGACCTTGCAGGTGATCGCATCTTGGTGCTCTGCGCCCCGGAGGACATGTGGATGCCGCTGTGGAAGTTTGACCAGATGCTCAAGTCGTGCCCCGGCATCCAGGTTCGCCCCCAGTGACTGATCAGCATGAGGGGCCTCATGCAAGCAGGGCATTTGCATGATTGGCTTGAGCACCTCATGCATATTTCTTTAGGTTGCCAAGTTGCTTGCAGGGAAGATGCACCTATTCAAATTTTTTGCACAAACACTCATGGTGTAAGAGCCCGGTGCGCATAGATGCAGACATGTATGCCATCTGTATTGCACATCAGTACGCGCTGCATCATTGGCAAGGTGCGCATCTGGCCAGTCAAACTGTCATGTATGCACACGATGGTGTGAGGACTAGCTGATGTTGTGTACACTGCCCAGGCAATTGGTTTCATTGTGTCAAAGCTGTGAGCAATGCAAACGCGCGCGGGGCAGGCGCACATGGTTCCCAGCCAAACCCACGACTTCTGCGTCACCCTGGACGGCTCGCGCGCTATGGCGGAGCGCGCGGCGGGGCTGCTGCGGGACTCGCTGCCGCAGCTCAGATCAAACCATTGACAAGTTATAGGCTGTTGTTGCGCTGGAGATGTGCAACATAGGTTGTTGGGGATGGTGATGTGATTAGGTAGCGCAGCGTGCCCCTTCTGGGAGTACACTCTTGAAGCACTGGTACCTGTTAGGCTGCTTCTAACGTCCGGCGTATTCATGCAGCACACAGGACTTGCACTATGGCAGAGAGCTTGCGCGGCATATGCCTGCGGTCATGTCCAGCTATCAGTCCAGAGGGCTGTGCTGTGGCGCGTGAGTACTTAATAGACTGTCTCAAAAGCAGCCCTGGTTACTATGGAGCAGGCCATGCAATTGTCACCTTAAGTCACCCTGTCACTACCATGAAGTCCTGCGCTTCCTTGTGAGCCAAGACAGTACAACTCATTTCCTGTATAGTGCTCGAGTGCAGTAGAGTTTTGGGCCTCCTAATGAGATGTCCAAGGCCCCCATATGAACCCCATGGCCATGGCCATGAGTGGCTCCCATGCATGTATGTATGTGTGCACTGGAATCTAGGTCGCAACATGCAGCACTGCTTTCGTCTCTCTGTGTGTCTGTCTGTGCACAGCTCGTACTCTTGTTGCTAGGGAGGAGGCGCCTCCGCACCGTGCACAATGCGTGCACCGGCGCGCTTCTCAAGCGCTTCCGGCGCCTTGGTCCGGCAGCAGTGCCTTCTGCGGCAGCCACAGCGTAGCAGACTGGTGCCAAGCCGAGCGCTGCCACGACGGCAGCGTGGGACTGCAAAGTGCTTCGATGAGCCCTCGTTAGGCGCCGACGAGAGCCCCCCAGCGTGTGCACTGCACAGGATGCTTCGGTGCCAGTCTGTGGCAACTGGCTCGTTAGCATATTGGAATTTGGTGTCCTTGGGCGCTGCAGGACGCAGGTGCCGAAGAGGCCGTGGCAGGAGCGCCAGACAGAGCGTGTGCGGGCGCTCTTTGACGATGACGACCAGGACTATGCGCCCGAGGGCACACTTGGCTCTCTGGTTGCTTCGCTGCGGCACCGCGTCCAGGACGCAGGCGGCCTGCTCGCATACAAGTACTTCAACTGGAGAAAGGCGCGTCGGGGGAGCCTTCTAGCCGTGAGCCGGTGTGCTTGTTGCAGCTGTGTATGTATGCCACACTATACGTGTGCTAGGGCACTGGATCCCTTGTTGCAGGTTGAAGCCGGCCACAGACATCGTGCCGCATAAGGCCGCTGCTCAGGTGGCTTAGCACTTCCGGTGCCCCCGGCAGGACACTACGTCAGACTTGCAGCTAATAGTGGCCATCAACGCGGTCTTGGTGCTGCTGCTCGCGCTGTCCCGCTTCGTGCTGTGGGAGCTGGAGCCCGCTCGGCCGGACAACTTGTTTTGGGAGTCGCTGTACGCGGTGCTCGTCATCACCTTCGGACAGGACTTTCCTGACGTAGCAGCCGCTTTTGGCGAACAGGCGCGCCTAGCCAGCGCAGTCTGCTTCCAAGCGATGCAGTGAGTATCATGTCGCGCTCGATACGCGTGATAGATGCGCTGAGGGTGGCAGGCTGGCATGTGTTATTGAACATGCAGCTCATGCTGGCCTACCCCGCACCTGCGTCATGCCCTGCGGCCAGTCAGGTGGTGCGCGGCGCAGGCCTTTGCCGTGACGGCAGCGACGCTGTCTTTTGCAGGCTTTGCGCTTGTGCTTGCGCTCACTACTCAGGTCGTGCTGGAGGTGCGCGCGGCCGCTGCATGCCCTGACTGTTGCCCACACTCCTGGGCAAATTGGGTGATGAGGTCGGGTGATGTTGTCAGAAGAAGAGCTCCTGGTGCCGTTAGTATTCAGTTTGGAAGCATGTTGCACGCCTCAGGCTGCTGTGGCTGCATCCAGCGGCACGCAAACACACCGCATGCTGTGCGGCCACCGTGCGTTCTCTGTCGCTATGGTGCACCACAATGGGGCAGCACGCTGGGCGCATGAAGCACGCTCAGCGCTGCCCTGGCCATGTACAGCCAGCCTGAGCAAGCCATGAGCCAGTGAATTTTTTCCTGTAAAGGAGGGTTGAAAAAATACCCGTGTGGAAGCTCACTCACGGGTCGGCGCTGCAGGTGCTGGACAGCAACGTGCGCCGGGGCAGCGCAGTCTTCGAGCGTGGGCACTTCCTGGTGCTGGCCATGGCCGGCAGCCAGCGGGACCGCGACGTGCTCTGGCAGCTGCTGACTCAGGTGCCTTTCCTGAGTCCTGACATGGACCAGCCATGCCTTTGTCTGGTCATGTTTATGGCTGGATCTGGCTGTGAAAGGGAAGTGTAGACCAGCTACCAGATGGCATGACATACACCGCCAACCCGTAAGTGATGGTGCTAGCAAGGCAAGAATGTGTTGCATGCGCACATGTACGGGGCGAGTGTGCCTGGTACTCCACAGGACTGCCAGCCCAATGCCATGCAGCGCTCAGCCAACGTGATGGACAAGCAACGGAGCTCGCTGAGCTGCATCCCGACCAGGGCCAGCAAAGGTGAGCGGGGAGACAGTCGAGCGGCGCGCGCGGGGGCTGCGGCAGGTCTGCCTGGCGTACCGCAACGACGGCGGCCGCGTGTGCGTGGTGCTGAGCCCCGTGGAGAAGCTGGAGATGGAGGCGCGGCTGGCTGAGCTTATCCCGCCTGCCAGCCGCTTCGGCACGACGTTCGTCGTGCGGCAGGGTCTGCCGCTGGTGCCGGACGACCTGCGCATGGTCGCCGCCGGCTCTGCGGCGTCCACCGTCGTCATTTCCAACTCGAGCAGGCGCGCTTCCTTCTGCCTGCCTTAATAAGAAGGACTTGCCGCCGGTGCCCGTAAGCCTGCAAAACACCTAGCAGGTGTCATTGCCACTCGAAATTGCCTACTGAGTGCAGGTGTGTGCTGTAATGTGAGCGGTGGGTGCGTACACGTCGCAAGGGCTGCAAGGGTGCTTGGGTGGAGTCTGCATGGGTGCTGCGCAGGGGCCCAGAGGAGGCGGATGCGGAGAACGTGCGCGTCGCCGTGCTGCTGGACGAGCTTGACTTCCCAGGTGCTCACATGCAGCTCAAGTTGATCTTAGGCAGTCCTTCTGCTGCTGTCTTCACTGCACATGGGCCTCTCGTGATGTTTGTGTTGCTTGGAAGGTGTTGTGACATTTATAGATATTGTTGTGGGGTCCATACGTGTGTATTGTTTTTGGGGTGCCTGCAACTGCATCTGTATAAAACAGTGCTGCCAAGCGTGTGATGATTGGTGGCGTGCAGGCTACGGTGAGCCCGACACACGCACGGGCACGGTGCTGGTGGAGCTGCGCACCGCCAATGGCGTGGCGCTGGTGGAGTACAGCTGCTCCGCGCGCGTGGTGCCGCTAAACTCGAGCAGCTTCTGTTCGACGCGGTGTGCGCGTGCCCTACCTTAACCATACACCCGGCACAGACCTCGCCCGCCTGCCTGAGATGCAGCAGCCGATGGGGCCGCAGCTCAGAAACACACGGTAACAGTCGCGCGCGCGCGGCAGGGTGGCGCGCATGGTGCGGCACCCTGTGCTGGGCGCGCTGGCGCAAATGATGTGGTCCTTCAACAGCCTGAGCGCGCTGTACGTCACGCGATTCCCGGCGCTCCAGGCGCGCGGGGCGCTGCCCGGCTGCAGGCGGACTGCCGCACTGGCCAGCTTGCGCTTGCGCGCGGCACTTGGTCGCCCTGCTCGTGGCCCTGTGGCGAGCCTGGCATGGCGAACCTGAAGCTGTGCATGTGAGGCCGCGAGTGCAGCGAGAAGCATTTACATGAGAGCCTTGATCCCGCAGCATGCATTGTGAGAGGTTGGATTTGGCCTGCACCACGTCCATGTAGTCTTACGTGCACTCCGGGGTGACGTAAAGGTGTGGTGGGTCCTCAAGTGAACTGTCACAGGGGTTGGTACACATTGCCTGGCTATGCACCTAACCCAGGCAGAAAATGCGCAGGGACTGCGCTATGGAGACCTCTTCAACTACTTCGTGGACGCCACCGTCATGGGCCTGTACGAGCCGGGCGAGCGGCGCGTGCGAGTGAACCCTGGCCCAGACGAGGTCGTCGGGCCTGATGACGAGCTCATCATCATACGGCCGACCAGCGCATCCGCGGCGGAGTATGTGCCGCTGGACGTCCCCGTGCTGACAGACCCAGGTGCAGAGTCTGTGGGCCTCGTCCCGTTCTGCAGCTCCCGAGATTTGATGCATGCCACAACTCATGCAGTGGTCACATGTGGGATGTGGGTGGACCATGGGGGGGGCTTTGTTAGCTGCCTGCTCATGATTCAGTGATGGATTTACGCCGTACGCCCGCTCATAAGCAAAACTGCCTGCAGCCGCTTGCTTGATGTCCCATCAGCGCATCCCATGAGACTGTGGGATGGTGAAGCAAGCAAGGCTGTATCGTGCCGCAACAGTGCCGTGGGACTGTAGTACTCAACACAAATGCTAGCCATGGAAGCAATGCTGTTGCTTGCAGCTTCGTCAGAAAGCATATGCTGCAATAGCTGCACAGCATGCCTCCTCATGCGCTCCTTCCTCTGCAGGCGACTGGGACTCCGCGGACTTCTCGCGGAGCTCGCAGGACGAGGTGCTATTTGCGCCCACCGGCACGATGGCTGCGGCTAAGCTGGGGCCCCAGGACGCTTCCCCTGCCACCGCTGGCGCGTCCGGCAATGGCGCAACGCCCGCAAGCAACGGGTCCGGCTTCACCGGTCCTTCCAGCGACGAGTTTGATTCGCGGTCGGCAGTAAGCAGCGCCCCTACAGCTGCCGACCCGGCCACCAACGGCGCCTCAGTGCGTGCTGCCGGCGGCGCCGGAGCTGCTGCGGCCCGCAACGGCGCGAGCGCCGACCTGGCGGCCGACGGCGTGTCCGCGCGGGACGGCGGCGGCGGCGGCGGCGACGCCAAGGCCGCGCTGGTGGACATGCGGCGGGCGGCGTACCTGGGCGAGCAGACCGCGCGCCGCGTGCAGCCGCGCGAGCAGTGCGCGCCGCTGCACATCATCGCGCCCGAGCTGTCGCGCCGCTCCGCCGAGCCGGCGGTGCGGCCCTCGCTTGACAGACGTGCTGAATGCACACCACAGCCTGCACGCTGTGTGGCTTTGTCACCTAATGTGTGTTGAGGCTGGCGGTGTGCCTTTTTGGCACGAGCATGGCTGCCGCTGTAAGGATGCTGCGTCCTGGTGCATGGCTTGGCAGATGCTTGGGTGCAGCATGCATCGCATGAGGGCATCGTCACCAATTGCTGACCTGGTATACCAAGATGCCGGAGCTGTCGCCCCGATGCGACTGTGGCGCATGATGCTGCTGCGCCTGGCAGGCGCCACATGTACCTCAATGTCGCCTGAGACATGCAGTTTGTGCATGAGAGCTGGCAGATACAGCTCTATGCATGCTCGCGCCTGGACAACTGTCGTGGCGAGTCTGCAGAGCGAGTAACCTGACTGCGTGTCTCGCGGCGGGGCAGCGCGTATTGGTGTGCGGCCATGGCGAGGAGACGTTCATGCACGATCTGCTGGCTGCGCTGGACCGCGAACTGCCCAAGGGCTCTGAGGCGCGCCCTCGCTGGGCCATAGTGCAGTCCCAACATCCTTTGGGTCTTGATCTTTGGTCAGGAAACACACACTTCCCCTGGCACACCGTCATGGAATGTGCGGACACGCAGGCGCGATCTCTGTCTACATCATGCTAGCCAGCCGGTGTCTGCTTGCATCCCGTGTGAACCGCCTCCGCACATCATGCATCAGCCGCGGGGCGTCCCGCCCGCGCCGCTGCTGTGATCGGGCCGCCCCCAGGCTCCAACGCTCTCCGGGCGGCGCAGGTGACGCTGGTCAGCCAGCGCGACACGCGCGCGCTGCTGGGCGACCTGGCGGGCGAGCGGCGCCTGGCGCGCCTGTCCGTGCTGCACGTGCGCGGCAACCCGCTCAGCCGCGCGGAGCTCGGCGCGGCGGCGGACGTGTCGCGCTTCGGCGCCGCCATCTGCGTGCTCGACCAGTCCTGGGTTTGCGGCCTGCCTGCCGTTGTGCCGCGGCCCAGATATAGATTTCCTTCAGCTGTTATCCACCATGAGCGCACTTCTACCATACAGAGTGTGCGCTGCGAGAGCGCTTTTACTTGGAGTTCATAAGGCCCTAGAGCGCCTTTGGAGAGATTCATGTGTAAGTGCGGACTGATGTTTTCAGTGCAGCCTGAGTTACACTGGCGTGCTGCATGGTGTCAAAGAGTGCATGAGCGGCAGTAGTGCTGTGTAAACTGGGCACATCAAGCATCAGCTCAGTGACTTGGTGTCTGCGCGCGTGGCGCAGATCGACCCAGACATGGTCAGCAGCAACGGCATCGAGATGGGCTCCCAGACAGACATGCTGAGGCTGGACGCGCTCATCATGACCGTGCAGCTCAACCTCCGCAAGCTGCTGCAGGTCCGCCCCGCCCTCCCCTGACCTGCCCGTGCGTTGCCAGGCGCGCCGCGTGACAGGCCCGGCCCAGAGGCGATGTCTGAAAGATGACTGGGGCACCGCTGACTCCTGCTGCAATCGTGTGCACGCTTGCCTGTGCCGCCGGCGCGCGCTGCGCTGCATGCGCAGACTGGCGTGGGGGTGGCGCGCCGGCCAGGAGCAAGGCTTCCCCGACATCAACATCGTGATGGAGAAGGTGGCCTTCGACGGCATCACGCGCTTCGAGGACCGCGAGCGCATGCCGCTCGGCGCGCCCCGGCCTGCAGGGCCTCCCGCAGTGCCGCTGCTCGCGGGCCCTGTGCCGCGGATGCCTGTGCCCAGCGCCTGCACCAGCGCCGGCCGCTATTTACTGTCTCATTGCTTGACGCCTGGCAAGGCGTGCACCTGGGGGTGGCGCAGCAGGTTCTGATCGGGCAGGGTAGCACACGTGCTGACATATTCGGCCGCGGGGTGACAGGCATGGTGTTCAACGCGACCTCATGGGGCGCCAAGCTGCTCATGCAGGCAGCCTACAGCCCCCAGGCGTGTGCCTCACCGGCAACTCTTGCATAAGGAAATTTGTATGATGCTGTTGCTTGCGCGGCCCACGTGTTGGTGTCACTGTCCGTGCGTATTCTGTCTACCTTGCCTGTATCATGCCTGCATACCTGGGGGCCCCATCGGTGTGTAGAGGCCTGCCCGGCATGCAGGTAATGCGCGTACGTCCGCAACGGGCATGGCAAGCCTGGAGATGGCAGGCTTTGAGAGCTGGGCAGCGGACCAACCTAGGCTGCATGCGTGCACAGGTGGTGCGGGTATACCCGCAGCTCATGGCAAGCGAGGTGGCGATCCTGGACGCCGCCCGACTGGCCGGGCAGGGCGAGGACCTGACCTACTGGCAGCTGCAGGCTCGTTGACCTCCTGCCCTCCGTGCCCTTGAATGTCTTGAGGTCAAGCCGCAAGGCCGGCTTTGCGCACGGCAGCGATGGGGGTGGCCCCACTGAGCGCAGGGCATGTCGCGCATCACCGTATACAGGGCAGTGCGGCCATCATGCGAACGGTCACAAGCACCTGTCTGCCAGCTGAGCGATCTCGCCCTGCCTGCTCAGCCCAGCAGGCGCGCCGAGGCAGGGCGTGACCATGCCGCCCGGCGCCAGGCGCGCGCGCACGCGGTGCACCACACGCTGCTCGGCTGGTTCCAGATCCCGCCCGCGATCAACCAGCCGCTGGAGCTGGCGCTCAACCCGGCCGGCGACGCCTGGCGCTCGCAGCGCCGCGTGTGGAACGCCGGCGACGGGCGCACCAAGCTCGTCTGCCTCGCCGCGCCGAGCGATGCAGGCGGGATGCCCTGCGCGCCAGGCCATTCTGGCCACGAGCGCGCCCTGCTTGGCTTCCTAGCATGTGTTTGCATGCGGAGCGGGGGCGCTGGAGGCTCAGAGCTCGCCTGCCCGCCGCGGTGACGCGCGCACGTCAAGCGAGCGCCCATGTTTGTGGTTCATACTTGGTACCATTCTGGTGGACATGTCGGCATGGCAGCACTGTGCATGTTGCGTGTCAGACCAAGATGCTCATGTGGCATTTTTGGTTTTGGACAAAAATGATACATTGTAGCAGGCCATGTGTGTGCTACCTGAAGAACTCCTGTCAGTCTTCCTAGGATCTGGTGTGTTCGCAACGCGCGGCAGACCCTGCGGACCAGGGCGAGGGCGACGCTGCTGCGAGCGCACGCCAAGCGGCGGCACTTGACACCCAGCGGGGCGCTTCTTCCGTTGCGTAGCGTGCAAATGCGCTGCCTGTGAACACCTCAGCACGGAGCTTCACGCCAAAATGGCCGGTGCGCGGACGCCTAACAACTTGATGAGCGCAAGCAGTGGCCCTGCCTCGGCGGTAAGCCTGCAGCTGCTGATCTACTTGGGAATTGCCTCCGTGCAGACGGGCGCTGGCTGGCCACATGGTGCTTGGCTTCAGGCATTATTGGCTGTGCATGCCCAAGAGAAGACAGTCTGTCCGCTGACAAGGCACCCCCTTAGGTTTAGCTGCAGGCCTGCATTCCCAGGGTTGTGTGAGGCGCTGCTCTGCGCCAGCTGCGGCGCTGCGCAGGCAAATGCCTGTGGTGTGCAGCCCTGCCTGCCGCGGCCACCATCTGCAGCATGACAGGCGTGGCATGAGTGGCGCACTGCCGGCGCTGACCCCGGTGGGCACAGCGCCAGGGCGCAGCATGCCCCTCTGGCAGCACGCCGCAGCTGCCGGCAGCACCGGGCGCACAGCGGGTACCAGGCGCCGGCGCGCGTGACAGCGCTGTGCAGCAGGTGCGATGTGCGCCGGCATGCTGTGTGCGCGGCGTGCGGAACACGTTGACGCTGCTGCTCTGGTTGCATATCTCCTGGAGAGGACTGTTTTCACTGCCGTGCGGAGGTGACATGCCTTTGTCCTCTGCAGGTGCCTCCGCGGATGCTGCTGCTGCCTTCGTCTCGTGCTGGGCTGCATGCTTGGCCGCACTAGCTGGGGACGCAGGAGGGCGTGCTTCGTTGCAGACACCAAAAAAGCCTGCACCAGCGTCCTGCATAGCTTGATGTGGCTTGTCGACTGCCCTTTGCCGCCTTCTGCGGGAGGCGTGAGGCAGGACCATCATGAAGCATATCCTATATATGTATTTGAGCTTACACGGAGTTCAAGATGCTGCGGCCTCCAGCAGCCACCCAGGACACTGCTCAGGGGTCAGCTGGATGTGCATGCATGCATGAGCGGCAATGTCTCTGTTAGCCCTATTGCCGGCATGCCGGAGACTTGAGCTGATTTGCAAGCCATCAGCATATGTGCTCGGTTAAGGCGTGTCGGGGTGAAGCGCATGGTTAACCCTTGGGTCGCTTTGCATCTGCAGGATCTCCCAGCGCTATACAGAAGCTGCAGAAGGCAGAGCGTAGCTCTGCATTCAGGTGGCTGTCTGACATACCTGCAGCTGCAAAGGTGACGGCTACGCCAGTGGCAAGGCATTCCAAGAGCCTTCTACACCTGGCAAGCCCATAGCAAGCAGAGGTGACCTTCAATTCGCTTGGGATTGGCTTCTGGTGACCTGCCGCATGCAAGTGGAGTACACGGGTCAGAGGCAGGTCTGTGCGACCAGCTTGTAGTTTTCAAGATGCGTGGCCGCCAGGTGGCAGAAAGCCTCGCCTCCCGAGGGGGCGCTGAGTGTGCCCGCTGCCTTCCCTGCTGCCATACCACACCTGAGTGCTGCCGTGCGGGACGCAGGGTGCCTGACGACATGGCGCGAGCGACAGCAGGCGCGGCAGCCCTGCTGGCCGCGCTGTGCGCGCTGGTCGCGGCGGCAGCGCTGGCTGCAGCAGTCCCCGAGGACGCAAACTCTGCGAGCTGCAGGTTCCGGTGCACGTTCCAGCGCAGCCAGTGCTGCCGCTCATTCGCGCGCACCAACCCCTGCGACGGCAGCGCGCCGCCGCCGGGGCACCCGTGCTTCCAGGGGTTCATCGACTGCCAGCAGGGCTGCTATGCGGGCACTGCCGGGGCGGCCGCATACCCTCCCACAGGCGCCCTTCTCGCAGCCGAGGACACCGCGCCCGCTCCTGCACCCCACCACCTCTGAGGCGGCTGGCGCTCACTCCGTCGTGGCGGCTGCGCTTGCTCCTGCGCTGTTGAGGCTGCTGCAACCTCCCGTCAGCCTTGCTGGAGGATGCGCGCTCCTGCTTGGCCTGGCACAGTGACTGATAGGGAAGCGGCCCGCCCGTACAGGATTGTGCAGTGAGGCAATGCAGTGCATTGCCGAAGAAAGCGGCTGCTGCACTGCATCACGCTCGTAGCTGGCTAGCTGGCTAGCTAGCGGTGCAGCGTGACCCGCAGCACACCTCCCCGTGTGAAGCTGTACATGCATGCAGTCATTTTGGTAGAGCGAGGCAGATCAGGTGCATCCGTTGTGCATGACTTTCCTCTCAGGATGAGATGGGACTGCTTTTTGCATAGTGTGCATGCTTGTGTGCGCCAGTCGGTGGCTGAGTTGGTGTCTTGGTAGGCGCGCATGCACCTCCACCCTGTGCTCATATTTAGGCTGTTTGAAGTGGTGCTCTACATGCTGCGGGTGTCAAGCAGCATTGCCACCAGGCTCTGAGGTGCGAATGCGTGGGCCACATTACGTCATGTGGCAACACCCTGCAGGCTCAAGCGATTTTGTGTCTGTGTGTCTGTTAGGTCTTTGCAGGACGGTGAAGTTGAAGATGAGACATACGCCTGTGCATGCGCCTTGGTCCCTGTGTCAACTCCCTTGGTCTCTGTGTCACTCCCTCAGAGCATAGCAGTCTATACATTTTGCCGCCGGTTTTCTTAATCTTGCCAGACACCAATCTGCTACAAGAAGATGGACATACAATTGCATGGCCCTGCAAAGAGTCGAGCATACTCTTGGGCCAGTGTGCCGGTAGCCTGTCCACTAGAAACGCGCACCAAGCCGCTGTGCATACAAAGTTTTTTGTACCTGAGCCATGCCGCTGGTGGCACTCATTAGTAGGCACATTCAGGAGTGGCCGCGCTGTTGGTGCTCACTCGCCAAAAATGATTGAATGAGTTAAAACGTATAAACGTTAAGCCTCTGATAGGAGAAGCGTTTCAACTATAGGTTCAGGTTCAGGATCTGGAGTGCCCTGATCCCCTACTGCAGCATCGGCGATGTGACATCGCTGTTAAGCTTCATCCCTGTACCGCTCGCTGTGTGGCAGCCTGCAGGCCAGCCAGTGTTTGGCCTGCTGATGGACCCAAGCCTGTGAGTGGCGAGCACAGACGTCCGCGGGGCTGGTAGCGCGGCAGTGGGGCGCCCCATCTGAGCGCCAGCCATGAGCTCCCTGGCGCATGTCACAGTCACGGTGTCCGGGGTGCTCCCAGCGCCAGTGGACCGGGTGTGGCCGCTTGTGCGCGACTTTGGCAACCTCTCCAAGTGGCTGTCGAGGGTGGGCAACCAGCGCGTGGACTCCGAGCTCCTGGTGAACCCCTCCCTCACTGCCTGCAAGCTGTCACCGCGCGTGCAGGCAGCCGGCGCATGTGCGCGGCTCCGAGGAATCATGCGCTCCAACCGCCATGGCTGACGCGCCGCCTGCGCGCCTGCGCAGCCGGGCCAGATTGCGAGCCAGGTGGGGTCCGTGCGCCGCGTGCTGTTCGACCTGAACTACACGGTCGTGGAGCAGCTGGAGGCGCTCGACGACGAGCTGTTTGTCCTGTGCGCCACCCGCACGCTGCAGCAGCGCCTGCAGCTGCCCGCGCTGCGCTGCGGCAACACGGCCAGGCGCCTGCCTGTTTGTGCTCAGCGTGCTGAAGGAGAGTGTGCGCGCGCAGGAAGTACAAGCTGATCAGCCACCCGTGGAACTCGAGCCCCTTTGGTGCGCTCCGCCCTGGGCTGCCAGCTCTTCGCTACGCTGCCATATGGGAAGTTGAGTGTGGTCTGCGTGCCACTTTGCACCGGCCGCTGACCCTGCTGCGGCCCGCGCGCGCAGCCGGCGCCTTCCTCAACTTTGTGGGGACCATCCAGGTGCGCCGGCGGGCCCGCTGCGCCTGTCGCTCTGCTCGGCGCGTAAAGAACCACATGCCCTCACCTCCGACGCGGCTGTTCTGCGCAGCTCAAGGACGTCACGATGACCAGCGCGACCTACTTCGAGTGGCACGGCGAGTTTGACACGGACCACCAATCGGCGGACGTGATGCGCAGCGACATCAAGCGCCGCTTCGAGGCCGGCTTCCACGGCCTGGTCTCCTGCGTGGCCGACGCGGCTGCCTCGCACGCCCCGCCCGCGAATCCGCTCGCAAACCCAGGGCTGGCCGGCCCCAGCGCCGCCTCCATCTACCACAGCGGCGGCTCGCACGCGGGCTCGGTCGCCGGCTCTGTCCACGGCAGTGTCCAGGGCAGTGTCCTGATGCCGGGGCGCGAGGCCGCGCATGCGCATCCGCACGCGCACGCGCACTCGCACGCGCACGCGGCCGCGATGCCGCCCGCGGCGCTGCACGCAAGCGCGCCGCCCATGCTGCCGGGCGCGCTGCCGGGCGCGCAGGCGCCCGTGAGCGGGCTGCAGGCGCTGGCGCTTGGCGGTGTGCCGGGGGGCCACCTGGGGGGCCTGCCGGGCGGGTATCCGGGGCTGGGCGGCGCGGGCGCGGCCTCGGGCCCGCTCGCCAGCCAGGGGCTGTACTACTCGCAGGCCATGCTGGCGGCCAGCCAGGGCCTGGTGACGAGCCAGGCGCTGGCCGCGAGCCATGCGGCGCTCGCTGCCAGCCAGGGCGCGGGGCAGTACGGCGGCCAGGGCGCGGGGCTGTACGGCAGCCAGGGCGCGGGGCTGTACGGCGGCCAGGGCGCGGGGCTGTACGGCGGCGCCGCGCTGGCGCCGCCGCCCCCCGCAACCCCCGCGCTCGCGCCTGCGCCTGCGGCGCCGGCGCTGTACACGAGCGCGGCGGCGGCGGCGGCGGCGGCGGCAGCCGGCGCAGGCGGCCTGCCTCTGCTGGCGCCCGGCGCACTTGCGCCAGCGCTGCCCGGCCTTGCCCCGGGGCTGGTGCCCGGGATGCCCCCTGGGCTCATGCCCGGGATGACCCCCGGGCTGGCGCCTGGCTTGGCGCCGGGCCTGGCGCCCGCGCTCAACCCTGCCTTTGCGCCGGCCCTGGTGCCCAACATGGCGTACGCAAACGGCGGCGTGGCCCCGGTGCCGAGCTTGGCGCTGGGCCCGGGCGGGAACCCGGCCCTGGCGCAAGGCATGCCGCCGCACTCGCTCTCGCCGCAAGCGTTGGCGCAGCTGCAGGCCGCGCAGCTGGCATCGCAGGGTTTTGCGCCGCAGGCGCTCGGTCTGGGCGCCGCGGGGCTGGTGCCGGGGTACGGCGTCGCCGCCGCGGCGTCGCACGCGGCGGCGGCGGCCAACGGCCTCGCGGGCGCCGCGCCGCCGCAGCCGCAGGCGCAGGAGGCGGCGCAGGCGCCAGCGACGGCGTTGGCGCAGGCGGCGGCGGCGGGCGGACTCATGGCAGGCGGTGCGGGCGAGGCGGGTGAGCCGGGGGGGCTGGAGACGTCGGGCGGCCACGAGGCGAGTCCGCGCGCGGACGCGGGCAAGGCGCCTGCGTCGCGCAGCGTCAACAACAGCGGCGAGCTGGCGCCCGCGTCGCCCAGGCCGCAGGCGTCGTGAGGGTCAGGCTCACGGCGGTGTCTCGGGCGGTGCTTGGGCGATGGCCAGGCGATGGGTGCGAGCCGCTGCAACGAGGTGACACCTATGGTTGATGTGCTTCAGCTTGTAGGTCAACTCGGGGGCCTGCGCTCCGCTTTTCTTGCCTGCATCAGGGCTTGCAGGGGTGCAGGGTGGTGTCCCAGGCGTCTTTGACCGTTTTGGCATAGCGTTGAGTCATACTGAGGCCTATGCCGGTGCTTTGGTGCATCGTGTATGTGTCATAGGGCGTCGGCGGGCGCGAGCGCTGCTGGACTTGGCTGTCCTTGCCCTGCCTGTCTTATCTTTGCATTGTCAGAATGAAGTGGTTCCGGTGAGGGTGAGCAGCAGACAAACTCGCACATTTGCTTGTGATAGTAGTTCTTGCAGGTGGCGCCAATGTTGATATGATTGCTGTTGCTGTACCCTACACCTACGGCGGTATCAATTCGACTTGAGAAATGCACGACACTGCTTATCTTGCTGGGTTGATCAGGCTGCGCCCAAAGGCTGAAGAGCTTGTACACCCGCTGTGACTTGGCTCAATGCGCACAAGAGGCTGTGAGGAGACCTCTGGTACCCCTCTGGTACGCCGCTGAGATAGCAGTGTGCAGCCATGGACGTGGCGCTGGCCAGGCAGTGCGGGCACGCGTCGACGTCCTACTGCCAAGCAGCTGGCGCTGCGCAGCTTTCCTGCAGGGAGGACGCGAAGATGCGCACGCGTTTCGCGGCGCCTGTCATGGTGGCGCGCGGCTGCCGCACGCAGCTACAATACAGCGGGCAGCAACCTAGCTGGTCCGGCAGGCGACCCGCGTGCAGAGTGCGGCCGGAATGGTGCCGCGGGAGCCGGCATGCCTGCCGCTGCGCTGCAAGTGCGGCCTCTCTGCTCTCCCACTACACTCACACTGTTACACCGTGTGCTTCGGTGCTGACAGCAAGTGCGTCAGCCACTTTGGGAAAACAAGAAGGCAAGCTGGTGGAGCAGTCTGTGACAGAACGCATGAGCCTGCACGCTGGGTGAAGCAAGTACTTTTAACTGGTGGTGCTCCCGAGGTAAGCACTGTATTCAAGGCCAAGTACAGGTTGTCAGCTTTGGGAAACAGCGAACAGGCGCAGGGAGTGACACGAGAGTAGAAAGCCTCGTACCGGAGCAGGGCAGTGCACAGCAGCAGAGGCAGGAGTGCATGGAGTGGAGCACCCGCAACAGCAACGATCGTGCGCGGGAGAGTCACCAGTGGCGCTGACTGGCGGTGTGGGCCGCCGCGCAGCGACAAACAGCAGCCCGGCGGCCGCGCCGGGCCTGCGCGACGCGGCCGGGCGGCCGCGCGCGCCGCCGCCCGGCGGCGGCCCAGCGGGGCGCGGGCCCTCGCTGCGCAAGCTGCTCTGGAAGCGCACGCTGCGCCAGCTGTCCTCGCTGCCGCTCGCAATCGGCGAGCTCGCCGTCATCGCCGCCCTCTCCGCGGTCGGCACCATCATCGAGCAGAACAAGCCGCTGGAGTTTTACGCGCAGGCGCGGCGCCCGGCGCCGCAGGCTCCCACTTGGGTGAGACAGGCCGCTGATGAGCTGAGCTTGAGTGGTAGCTGGGGGCGTGGGCACCGGAGTGACTCATCACATGCGGACGGCTTGCGGACTGGCACTTCACCTAGGAGGCGCACCCGGACCATGGATGGCTGAGCACGGTGCATGGCAGGGCAGAGCCGCGCCGGCAGCCGCCGCCGGCGCTCGCAGCACCCCCGCGCTCCCCACCCATTTCATGTCCGCCACGACCTGAGCCAAACCCGCCGGCGCGCGCGCGCAGAACTACCCGGACGGCCCCGAGCGCGTGGCCGGCTTCGTGGACTGGCGCCTGATCCAGGCGCTGCAGCTGGACCACATCTACACGGCCGGCTACTTCCTGGGCCTGCTGGGTTTGCTCGCCGCCTCGCTCGCCGCCTGCACCGCCACACGCCAGTGGCCGGCCGTGCGCGTGGCGCGCCGGTGCGCGGCTGCGCCCTTGCCCCAAACCCCGGCGCCGACATCGCTGCGCGCATCTCTCCTGTTGTGAGAGCGAGCGGCGGCGGGTGCCTCTGCGCGCACGCGTCGGCGGCGGGCGTCTGCAGCCGGTGCAGCGAAGCTCCTCCCAGCATCTGCCCGGGGGCAGCGCTGCCGGGCCGCGTCGCAGCCTCGCGCTCCCTTGCTGCTGCTTCGAGGCAGGAGTGCTTGCCCGCGCGCCTCGTAGGACGGGCTCTGCTCGATGCCCAGCTCCCAGGTGTGCGCGGGGAGTCAGGCTATCACCAAGGGTGCAGCCAGCATGTCGGCAGAGGTTGCGTCAGAGAGGGTCGGGACGCGCGCAGGTGGCGCTTTGCGCCCTCGCCGGAGCGCGTGTACGCCATGGCCGCGTCGCAGAACGCGGTCGTGCTGCCCGACGCGGACGCGCGCGGCCTGGGCCGCCTCCTGCGCCAGCGCGGCTTCCAGGCGCGGCGCCGCCCGCGCCCGCCCCGCCCGTGCACGCCCCAGAGCTGCCTGCAGGAGGGCGTGCGCTTGGGCCTAGCGCGGGTGTGTGCAGCCTGGCGGCGCGCCCGGTCGGCGTGGGTCCGGGCGCGGCCGCGTGCGCGCGCGCGCCGCGGCTGCTGCGTGCGGGGCCGCAGTGCCGAGCGCTGAGGGCAGCTGGGGGCAGCCTTCACGAGCGGAAAGGTGTCGGTCGTGTGTCGGGCTGACACGGCGGGCTGTCAGGCAGCGATCAGGACGGTGCCGTGCTCGGGCTATGTCCCGCAGCGCATGCACTTGTGCGCTGGGATGCGTGACCCTGCGCGGGTGAGGGAGGCGTGCTGGTTGTGGGCAGAGGCTGCCCCGGCAGCGGCTGGCGTCCTGCAGAGCGGAGCGCCGTTTGTCAAGCAGACTCGCCGCGGAGCGTGCCGCGCAGCAAGGGGCGCCTGCAGGCGTCTGCGAGGGGCGCCTGCAGGGGCCCGGCGCGCCCCGTGCGCTGCCGGTGCATGGCGCGCTGCCCAGCGAGGCGCGCGCGCAGGTGTTTGTGCGGGGCGGCGCGCTGTACGCGTTCCGCGGCCTGGGCGGCAAGCTGGGGCCCATCGGCGTCCACGCGGCCATGCTGGCCATCATGGCAGGCGCGCCCGCGCGGGTCCCCGCGGCGGCCCTGGCGCCCGGGTCGGGCCGTCCCGCTGCCACCACACCCGTCAGGCCTGCTGGCCGCACGTGTGCGCCAAGCGCTCCGCAGCCCGGCCGCGCGCACCGCCCCCCGCAGGCTTGCCTGGCGGGCCTGGGCGCAGCGCGTCGCGCGCGCGGCGGCCATCCGCAGCGCCGGTGTCGCGGCGCCGCAGACGCGCGCCTGGCTGGAGCAGGGTGTAGGGTGCCTTACCCCAACCCTGTACACCCACACCCCATCCGCCTGCGCGCAGGCGTGTCGTACGGCGGCCTGTGCGGGCTCAAGGGCAGCGTGATGGTGCCGGAGGGCGGCGACTTCCTGCTGTCGCAGGTGCTGGCGCCGCGCAGCATGTTTGCGCGCCTGCCGGACGGCGCCGACGCCATGCTGCGCGTCAACAGCTTCGACGTGCGCGCGCCGGCCCGCCCTGCCCGCGCGTGCATGGCGGCGCTTGCCTGCCCTGAACAGGCTGTCGGCCGCTCCCGTACCAGCGCAACGCGTCCGGCGCTGGCAGAGCATGCGGCGACCGTCCACTTGCAAGCAGCAGTCCTGCACACAATGCTCTGTATACTTGTACTCTCCGCTTGTCAGCGCCAGCCAAGCTGGGCAATTTGGGTCGGGCATGAGGTCAGAATGACAGGCACTGTTGCGCGCTGGCGTGCTGTGCGTGATAGATACCCAATGCGACGGCCGCCCTGCTCCACAACGCGTCACCCGCAGGTCATCAGGTGCCGCGAGAGCGGCGCTGTGGACCTGTGGCCGTCCTGTCGAACACCAACCTAGGAGTATATGTAGGTAGTTGCTACATTTGTGACCGTAATGGCACCAGTGACAAGCACCCACTCACCGTCTGCAGGTCAAGTACCGCGAGGACGGCGCGGTGGACCAGTTCCTGAGCGACATCAGCGTGCTGGGCCCGCGCGGGGCCGAGCTGTCGCGCAAGTCCATCTCCGTCAACGACCCGCTGCGCTTCCGGGTGCGCGCGCGCGTGCGCGCGCCCGCTGCGCGCTGTGCTGCCAGGCCGCCCCGCTTGTGGGCAGTCACCTCCGTGTCGCACCGGTGCCTCCATCCGGCGCGCCTCGCTAGGCGAAGCAGCGTGCGCTGCTGAATTGTATACACAAGAGCCTGAGGTACCAGCTATTGGCAGCTCCGCTGGCTTTTGGTTACATTGTGCAGCCCCTGCATGGGGACATCTAAACATTGCCTGCATGGCCAAAGGGACAGGGTTCTTGGCCGAGCGGGCGTGTGGCGTTGCCAGTCACCGCGCGCAATCTATGACACAAGCTGTGTGGGGACGTTGTCCGATCCTCGTCCAGCCGCCACCCCAGCGCAGGATGCGTGCCTGGCGCCGCGGAGGGCCTGTCAAGTGGGCTGCGGCGCGGCGGCGCTGGCCAGGGCAGCTGCCCGGTTTCGCCCCTGAGGCAGCGCCCGCGCCCGGGCGCCGTGCAGGGCGTGACCGCGTACCAGGTGGACTACGCCATGGCGGCGCTGACCGTGCGCGCGCCCGCGTCGCCGCTGCAGCCGCCCGGTGGCTCGCCCTTCAACCTGCCCATGGCCTCGCTGGAGGGGCGCGCGGGTGCGGCTGCGCGGCGCCCCAACCCTCTACCCTGCATTGTCCCTTCCTCCGTGCATGCATGGCCGCGCCGCCCGTTGCGCCGCTGCGGCGGCTGACCAAGACTCCGGCTTGCGATGTGTGCTGCCCCATGATGTCGGGCTGGCTGCGCGCACGCGGGTGCGCTGCGGCGCGTTGTCACAGAGCTCCCTCAGGGTGCCGCAGCAGGCAGCATCTTGACCCAAATCGCTGCCTGAGCGCCATCGGCGCGCGCGCGCACGCCAGGCGTCAGCGGCAAGCTGTGGGCCACGTTCGTGCCGTCCGAGCTGCCGGCGGCGGGCCGGCCGCCGCACGGCGCGTCGGTGGTCGCGCGCGACTTCCAGACCGTCGCCGTGTACGCGTCCGACGGCAGCTTCGTCGGCGTGCGCCGGCCCGGCTCCGGCAAGCCCATCGAGGTGCGCGCGCCCTGGCGCCGCTGCTGGCGGCTGGCGGGGGTCCCTGTCGTCGTGCGCTCGCCGTGTGCGCGCATGCTAAGCTGTGACCCGCCGACCGTTATTGGGAGCATGCAGGAGCATGACACAGAGGTGCTGGCCAGACATATGAGGCCAGACATGAAAGAGCCCGGTGGAGGAGGAAAATGGACAGGGCCGCTGCGCTGGGTGCCATGCCGGCCCAAAACGTGCGCCATGGGGGCAGGTGGAGGGGATGTCGCTCACGGTGGACGCCATCGTGGGCAGCACCGGCCTGGAGCTCAAGTCTGACCCGGGCGTGCCCTACGTATATGCCGGCTTCGGCGGTGCGCCCTCGGGCCCTGATCGCTCACTGCGGGCGCAGCCTGGGCGTCGCGGCGCCCCTGCTGCAGCCTGGAGGCACACATGAAGCAGCGCAGGGCCCGTGCTCACACCAGGTCTGCTCTGCCTGCGCTCGCCGGTCTCCCAGGGCCGTCTTTGTGCGCGGCGCGCTAGGGCGGCAGCAGACAGCCCAGGTGATTCGCTGCATGCCGAGACCTGAGCTGGCGCGCCTTGCTATGAGTCGGCGCTCAGTCTGATGGGGGGGCGGGTATGGCGCGGCAGCGCTGATGGTGACGACGATCGTGAGCTACCTCTCGCACGCCCAGGTGCGCCCGCGCGCCCGCCGCCCCTGTGCACAGCCGCGCTGCTCCTGCAGCTGTGCTGGCCCGCGCCCGCTGCGCCCGCTGCATGCGCCGCGTAGCCGCGCGGCCGCGCCTGACCGCCGCTGGCGCCTGCCGTGTCATGCATGGCGAGACCGGCGCGGCCACGGCCTGGCAGGCTGTGCTTAACGTGGCTAACATCACTGATCACCTGAACAGCATGGGATATGGTGGATTGCTTGTGCAAACGCGCCCGCCGCCTGCCCGCGGCAGGTCTGGGCGCTGCAGCAGGGCGGCGCGCTGCACGTGGCCGGCCGCACCAACCGCGCGACGGTCGCCTTTGCGGACGAGCTCGACGCGCTCTACAAGGCCGTGCCGGAGACCGAGCCGCACGGCGCAGTCGCCGCGAGCGCGGCCGTGGAACTGGACGGCTGTGTCTCGGACGCGCCCGCCGCCGGTGATGGCGCCCACCGCAGCAACGGCGCGGCCGCGTACGGCACGTCCAGCGCGGGGCGCACCACGCCCGTCCTGGAGTCTGCGGGCGAGGGGCGTGCATGACGTGCGTGCTCCAAGGAAACGACTGCAGTGGCCAGCAGCATATCTAGGTGGTGCGCTTGCCACGCTCCTTGCTCGCGATCACACATCACAGCATGCAAGACGAAGTGCGTGGGACCTGCTGAGCGCGCTGGGAGTGAGCCCCGGATTGTGCACGCTGGCGGGACGGTGCTGCTTGACCCAGTCCAGGCCAGGGCAGGAGGAGGATACCGCTGCCGCGCCCTGGATCTGCAGCCTGGGTTGGGATGCCCGGTATGTGAAAACAAGGTGAATCCAAATCAGGCAGACGCCTCAAGACATACCAACAGACCTGATGTAAAGCGCGCCAAGCTTGTCCTGCTATCACCAACATTCGGTGCAAGCGCTGCGGGGCCAGCCTGCTTCATGCAGCAGTGCATGAGCAAGGTACAGCGGACATGGCCCAAAGCCATGCTCTGGAATGGGCCGAGGAGCATCGACATGATCCATGACGCTCCCTCAGTCTGCCCCTGCAGCCGCCGCTGTGCGTGCTGAGGCATTCCGCCATGCCTGCTGCTGCTCTACGGAGCGAAGGCCGGCGCAAAGGCGGGCCCCAGGGCGCCACCCATGGGTGCGCCAGCATCGAGCATGACGCCGTCCTCGGAAAGCCAGGCGTGCAGCTGCGCGCTCACCGCGGCGCTGATGAGCGTCTCGGTGCCTGCGGACGGTAAGTCCTTGTCAGGTCCGTCCGGGGGCAGCCCTCAATGCTGGAGGAGGAGGGCATAGAAAAACCGTGACCTAAGTGACAGCAAGCAAGTAAACCAGAAGAACACGAGAAGGCGGGCGCATGCTGCATGCACCGCACACATGAGGAAGCTCCTCGCTCGGGTGGGCTCAGACCCTGCGCCCCGCCAGCGGGCGCGCTGCGCGCACCGCCGTAGCCGGCCAGGCGCGGCCCGATGACGACGGCGGGCAGCGTGGTGTTGACGTAGCCCGACTGGATGGCGACCAGGTAGCGCTGGGGGGTAACCGCATCCAGCCGCACCCACCACGGCGCGCCCGACTGACCCTCGTATACGCCGCACCTGCGCGCGCTTAGCGCGTCTGCAGCCGCACTTCTCGACCCGGCAGAGGCTGCGCAGCAGGAGCTGCTCGACGCGCGCTTGTCCAGCGGTCCCGCGCAGCGCGTAAGGCCGACAGCGACAGCTGCGTGGCAGCCAGCATTGACAGCCATGCATGTGCAGCTTGGCCGCCACATCTGGGGCGGCAGGGCAGCGCCATGAGTCCAAAGCCTGGTACGGATGGTACGCACCTCAGGCCATGCCTGCGATGCCCATGAAACTAAGCGCGTTGGGACTCCCATGCTGGCGCAATCAGCAGGGTCATGCAGGGCCGCGTGCTGTGCGCGCACGCGGTCAGCTCGATGCTGGAGTCGTACGCGCCCGCGCCGCAGGCGGAGAACACCATGTCCATGCCATCCAGGCCGGGGGGGTGGTAGGGGTACCCCGCTGTGAAGACCGCCGGCCCGCCTGCGCGCCAGCAACCAGCTGACCCACACCGTTTTGAGTGCAGGTACGTGGCTCCCTGCATCTTTGAACGCATTGTCAAGGGAGTGTGGGAACCGAGCTGACCAGCTCAATCGACATAATGCTGGACTGTGTGAATGCATTGCACTGGGTCCAGATGCAGGCATGCACGGTCATCAGTGATTAGTGTTCAATTGTCAGAGCTGCAAGGCATGCACATGCATGCCGGCACACGCAGCAGACAGGGGTCGGCGCGGCCGCGACGCGGACCAGTCAGGTTGGCGGCGGGCAGGAGCCGAAGGTAGCCCGCCTGCACAGCAGGCCCTGATCTGCCCCGAGCACTGTGCGCTGCCAAAAATAGGCAGAAGGGAGCACTACAGCACGCATTGCGACCATCGTGACAGCCACGCCCGGGCGCAGCACATGCACGTCCAAGCGCGACCGCGCTGCTCCACATGCGCGCACTGCATGAGTGCAGCCCCGGGCACGCGTTGAGCGCGGTGGTGAAGCGGTCGGAGCGGCGCCGCGCGGGGGATGGGCTGCAGTTGGGTTCAGGCGGCACCTGGTTGCCGATGTCGCGGTCCAGCGTCAGCAGCGCGTAGTCGTGCTGCAGGCCGCAGCCGGTGTAGCTGCGCGCGGCGGCCGCACGCCAGGGTTCAGACACGCGACCCTGTCATGCACACCATGCAACCGTGCACAGCAGCACGCACGTATACCCAGCCCGACTGGACGCGCCAGCTTTTTGTGCTGTGGCGTCACGCGCGCCGAGCGGCGCCCGCGGCCGTTACGACACGCGCGTGTGGGGACCGGGTCCTGTACGTTGACCTCACGCTGCTGTGCATTGGCTCGGCAGCCAAAGCAGGCGCGCAGGCGGCCCGCCCCAGCCGCGCGCGCCTGGCGCAGGCGGCATACGCGGCGGGCACGCGCGCGTGCAGCACGCGCGCCGCCTGTAGCGGCACCTCGCACGCGCCGCTGAGCCCGGGCACGAATGTGAAGTTGCCGAGGCGCAGGTCGCGGAGGGGAAGGCCGCTGATGTCCGGCCAGAGCAGGTCCACGCAGTGCGCCTGCGCGCGCGCCCTTTGGGCCCGTCGTGCGGGCTGATGGGCCCGCACGGGCCTCGCCCGTCATGGCAGGCCATGCTACCGGCGCTGTTCCACGTTCACGGGCGGCGCTGCGCCCGCGCTCCGGCAGGGCATCACAGCTCGAAGCCAGGGCTTTGTGGGTCGTCGGCCGGCCCTGATGGCGACGTGGGCAGGCCTGCATGCGCAGGCGCGCGCCGGTCTCGTGCTGGCCGCACGCTCTATTGACGCCCCGCCGACAGGCATGGCTGGGGGCCTCCCCAGGCGCGCTGCGCGTGACCGCGGTGCACCCGGTAGGGGGTGAAGGAGGCGGCCGCCAGCCCCCGAAATGCGCACCGCGGTGAGCGCGTGGAAGGGGCTGACCAGGCTCGCGGAGCATGTGCCGACCACCGCGCCTGCGATGATCACCTGCGCGCGCGCCCTGATGCCAACCCTAACAAGCCGCCAGGGCTCGTCGGCCGCCCGCGCCCGTAGGTGGCATGGGCGCTACAGGCTCGCCTCCGCACGTGCGAGCCAATGCGAACACGGGCGACCTATATCGGATCTCCACGCCGAGTCAGCACAGGTCACTGCCAATGTGTGCTGAGCAGGCGAGAGAGCCCGCACGCCTCCCAGTTGCTCAGGAGGCGGCCGGGGCGGACCCGGCCGGTGGTGCTGTTGGTCGCCTGGTTGGCAATCAGCAGGCCGACCGCGCTGAACGGGAATGCGGACGTGTCCAGCACGGGTACGGCCGCGCCGATCTTGCCCTGCAAACCCCGCTGCTGGGCGAGCTCGGCCTCGTCTGCGCCCGCGCGGGTGGGTGCACATGGGTGACGCGCGCGCCTGCCGGGCCGCCCGCTGCGGGTGCGGCGCATGCGGCCGCACCGGCCGCTTGAGCACAGCGGCTCGGCAGCCTGCAAGCGGGCTTTGCGCCATGGCTTAAGAGTACAGTAGGTTCGGTCGGCCCAGGATGGCGCCTGCATCCGGCACCAGGCAGGCCGCTGCGCCCTGGCGCTGTGACGCGTAGGGCCCCAGCGCCAGGTCCCATGCGGCGCCACACACGCGCGCCGCGCTTGCTGCAGTGCCGAGTCAGCACCATGTGCGGTCGCGGGTGCGCACCCAGCCCAGTGCCTAGGGCGCCACAGTTGGCGCCCGGGGCTGCCGCGGCCCCGGCCGCGCCGGCCGGCGCCCCGGCCGGGGCCTGCGGGCCCGCCTGCGTGTCCACGAGGCGCTGCAGGCGCTGCGTGATGTCGTCATACCTGGAGCAGCCGGGTGCCGCCTTCTGTGAGAGCGCGCTGCCGCTTGACGGCAGGGCTGCATGCAGGCGGGCGCACACGCATGGCACCCAGTTGATTTGCATCGTTTGTTCGTTCAACAAGACAAGGCTAATGAGGGTGCCAGGCACTTGCAAAGGAGCTGTGCGGCAGATGCTGCTGCGAGTGCACTTTGACCCCGACCTTGTTGCTGGCGCGGGCGCGGGCGCGGGCGCGGGCGCGCGCGCGGGCGCGGCGGCGCGCGGCAGCAGCAGGCGCAGGAGCGCCGGCAGGGGCGCGCGCGGAGCGGGGCTGGGGGCGGGCACGGGCGCCTGCGCCGCCGCGCGGCTGAGCGTGCCATACCCATAGCGCTGCGCGGGCGTGAGACCGGCGCCCGCCGCGCCTCCGGCGGCGGGGGCGCCGGCCGCGGGCGCGCGTAGCGGGGAGGGGGCGGGCGGGCTTGGGCCAGCGGCGCTCGGCAGCAGCGGCGTAGACAGCTGCTGCAGCGCGCGCGCCGCGCGCGTGCGCGGCGCTGCTGCCATGGGCCATGGGGTGGAGGCTGGGCGGATGCTGGGGTCCCAGGCGGCGTCTCTCCCTGCACGCGCTCCGGCTGCCGCACTGCGGCTGCCGTCTCCGGCGCAGCAGGGCGCGGCCCCGGCACAGGGCAGCGGCGCGCTCAGGCCCGCGAGGCACACGGCCACCAGCAACAGCGCGCGCGCGGCCGCGCTCGGGGCCCCGGTTGCGCGCCGGCCGAGCGCGCCGGTCGGGTCGTTGCACGCTGCCGAGCACGATGCGTTGGCCCGTGGGCCCGAGCGGCCAACCACCACGCAGGGAGCAGCGCCAGGCGCCCCTGCGGACGCAGCTGCTAGGCGCACGCGCCGCGCGCCAGACTTGGCGCCCGGCGCGCCCGCGCGCGCAGCGCCTGGCGGCCTTTGGCGCGCAGCGGCTGGCGCGGCCTGCGCCCTGCTCAGCCGCGCGCTGCACATCCTTGGCCCTGGTGGCTCAGGTGCGAGCGGCGCTTCCCACCTGTGCACAGCCAAGGACACTGCGGCTGCGACCTCGTTGCACCAAATTGCAGCACCGCTCAAGCCAGGTCTGCCTTTACATTGCAGCAGCAGACCGCCACATGCAGGAACCCAACCTCGGGGGAGCAAAGTGCAGCAAAAGTAGGGTATGCACCCCAGCTGCTAGCCAATCTACTCAACATCTAGGCGGTGCAGGCAAGGCGATGCAGGCAAGACAACCTCCATGTCTGGCATGTACCTGCCAGTGGCTCCCACTCGCCTCTGCCACGCCGCTGCATGCACAGCTGGAAACATAGCCTCGACAGCTCATGCCAGGCCCCATGTGACAGGTGCTGAGGCCAGGCTGCAGAGCAGCGCAGCTCGTGCACCATCCCTCACACTGACGCCCCTCGCAGCTGAGCATAAACCATTTAGCCAGTCCATGTATGCCGCGCGCCGCAACTATATGTGCAAACAGTATGGGCGGTTGGTTGACCGCCCGGCTGCTCCATCAGCTTTGCCTCACAGCTCGGCGAAAGCATGTGGCCCATGCGTGTACGCCGCGCACCCCATCTTATGTCCAGATAGAATAGGCGACTGGTTCCCAAGAGACTTGCCCCACAGCTGGGCAGAAGCGCAAACCCTGGAATGCCCTGACAGTATTCTGACGCCCCTGGCAGGACCCCTGGAAGCAGCGGGGAGGGGGGCAAGTGCTTTTCAAGCTTGCTGAGCAGAAAGCAAACACTGAAGCGGCGCCGCAAGTGCAGGACCTAGCATGGTTTACACCCCAAACTCCCAGACCAGGGGAGCGGACCGACATGTAAAAACGAGCCCTGCAGCAGAAAACACACCTGGGCCGTCAGGCGCCCTCTCTGTGCGCGAGCACGAGGCCTGACCGCGCCCGCAGGCTTCAGCCTTGCCGTGTCAAGCGCGATGTGGATGACAGGGCTAGCAGCCGCTGCTCCCGGAGCGGCCCGGCCCGTAGCTCTGTGCCCCCATGCAGGCACACACCCTTGCATGCCTCAGGGGTCAGGCCAGTGGCAGCACCCCCCGCGGCGGCGTTCACAGGCTAGGGGCCTGCGGGCCCCGCGCCGCCCAAGCGGGCTCTCCTCGCAGAGCGCTGCAGGGTGGAGCGCGCCCCGGGTGGCGCCCCGGCGCGCTGAGTCAGCGCAGCCCGGGCGGCGTCTCCTGCGAGCGCGAGCCGACGCTGAAGCGGCGCTCGTCGGCGTCGCCCGCCGGCAGGTATCCCGCGCCCGGCGGCGCCGGGTCGCTCAGCAGCGGGCTGCGCGCGCGCGATCAGGGCTCGCCGCCGCTGCATGGGCTCGAGCGGGCATGGCTTGCATGGCACTGGGCATGCAAGCCATGCCCAGTGCTGCAAAGAGTGGCGCAGCCTGGGCATACAGGACTGATCTCAGGCAGCAGATTGGGGGCGCTTGCTCACTTGCACATGGTCTGGCCGCCATCCTGTTGTGGCCGGTCATGCACACACTATTTCTTATACAAGAACACGCACGAGTGAATCCGCCATATCACAGTGTCCTGGTCCTGCTCAACAGGTCTATAATGTATTCCGAACAGCGTGCGGCCAGGGCGCGCCTCAGCGCCTCAACGACCTCCTTAGCGGTGGGGCGCTCGGCGGGGTCGTACTCCAGGCAGCGCTGCATCAGGCGCTCCACCGCCGGGGGGCACTCCTCCGGCACCCTGCGCGGCCGTCAGCGCAGCAATCACCCCCAGCCCGCCGCTCTTTGTCACGCTCAGCAACTGCGCCAGTCGAGCCCAAACTGTAATGATTAAGCAGCATTGTGCGTTGTTTGGAAAGCTGAAAGAGAGCCCATGCACGATGTGCCACAGTCGAGCTCCTGCGCAGGCATGCAGTTGTCGTGCAACAAACAAACGCAACAGTCCTAGGTATGCGCTGTGCCTGCAACCCGCACGATGCTGAGTCAAGGAGCCGCGCCTGCACGCGCGCAGCTGCCCGCGCTTGGGCTGCTCGCCGGTGCAGATCTCCCACAGCGTCACGCCCAGTCTGCGGGCATGGTCAGGGTCACTCTCGCCCGCCAGGTCACACCCTCAGTAGGTGCCACTGCTCGTGCGCTAAGTCCTTTCATGACCTTGTGCCTGAACCCTGAGCTGCCTCCAGGGTCATGGTCCAGGTCATGGCCTGCAAGCCCTTTGCACGCGCCGCGGCCCGGCCTGAGCGCTCTCAGCGCAAGTCCAAGAGGCGCGCACGAGTAGATGTCTGCCTTCTCAGTGCAGGACGTGCCCATCAGGACCTGCGCGGCCAGGGCCTCATCAGCGCCAGGGCTCAAGCAGGGAAACCTGATGCTCGGTGTCCTCGGGGTCTGTGTGCGCCGCCACAAAATGATACACGCCTGAAGGCAGGGTCCTGTCGGCCTATGCATGCAGGCCAGGGCACAGGGCGCAAGCAAGCGCCCCGGGCAGGCAAGGCGGCGCCAGGAATAACGGGCACGCGCCTCCGGGGCGGCCCAGGCAAACGTGAATGCGTTGTTGTTGGACAGATGTGTTTTGGACAGGATGTTGGCGAAGCCCACGTCCTGCAGCGCACCGTACCATTTGCAATTTGGCATAGTTGTGGCAACTACCAGGCGCGCAAAGAGTGTGGTTGCAGAAGCGAAAAACCCCATGTCCGCTCCACGCTGTCGACTTGCAGGCGCGACACATTATTGAAGCAGCGTTATGCACAGGCCTCCGTCAAACAGCAAGGTCCAGCACAGCCGGCTCTCCTGGAAAATTGCACACCGTATCACCCCCAAGGGAATCTGCTGCAGAGCACTATGATCAGTGTGGTCACGCAGCACGGCGCGCTCGCCGGCAGGGCGTGCTACAAGGGCAGGCACAGGCCCCGCGCGCGCACGGCGATCTTGGCCGTGCCGTCACGCGTGAGCAGCACGTTGGCGGACTTGAGGTCGAAGTGGATGATGCGCTTGTGGTGCAGGTGGTGCAGCCCGCGCGCGATCTCCAGCGCAATCCGCCGGCCCCTGGTGCGCCGGCCGTGGCTCAGGTTACTGTAATGGGTTAGGGTTGCACACCACCAGGTTGACCGCCGCCGCACGTGTGGGGTTGAGTGCTCATGTGCGTCCGGCGCAGAAAGGCGCAGCGCAGCCTGCACCCCGCAGCGATCTCCCCGCGCGCTGCTGCGCACGCGGCCAGCCCCAGCGTGACAGGCGCCTGCTCACGCTGCACCCTGCACACGCAGGAGCATACGGGCAAGTGCGGGCACATGCGGGCACATGTTGCCGCCTGCCAAGCCCTGCCCCGCGTGACAGGGCAGCGGACATCAACAACATGTGTGAACGACTACATGCCTTAGGCTGGGTGCAAAGCTCCTGAATGCACCACAACTGTCATGTCATGCAGCAATATCTACAGGTGGGCCAGGCAGGCCGGGCCGCGCACTTCTTGTACCAGGACAGCGCGCCCGACTTGCGGAAGCTCTGCAGCGCGTGCCACAGGTCGCCTGCGCGGCGCCGCGCGGTTCAGCGGCCCGGGGAGCGCAGCGGGCCGATCTGCCCCGGCATACCGCTGCAGCCGGACGCCCGGACAGGCGCCTGGCATCCAGCCACGCAGGAAGTGCTGATATTGCATAAGGTAACATTGAGCTGCGAGTAGTGACTATATACAGCCACCTGCCACAGGTGCGGGTCGGTGTCTACTCTGCACACCGCCTGGTGTTCAGTGCTCGCAGGACCAATAGGTAACACGATGTTATACTGCGAGGCAGCACTTGCCGGTCTGCGGCACGCCAGACAGAGAGCCCTCCGGGAAGTGGCGCGGCCACCCAGCCGCAACCAAACGGTGTGGCAGACTGGCCCTGTAAGTCTTGGACTTGCTGCATGGCTAGACGAACCGCGGCGGTGCAGCAGGGACGCGCACCATGCTCCATGAACTCGGTGATGATCATGATGCAGCCGTTCTCCGGCTGCGCCACCCACACGAGCCTGAGCGACGGGAGCGGTGCGAAAGAGTGGCGCTCGGAGCTGCACCGCCGCATGCGTGCAGCCCGCGGCATACGCCCAAGACACGAATCATCTTCCCCGGCACTGACATACAGCCTCGGTGTGCTGTGATGGTGCGCGGGTGGGGGCTACCCTACCCTACCCTGACCCAATGAGGCATAGGCCGGCCAGCGGCGCGCCTCGTGGCAGGCGCCGTAGAACTGGACGACGTTGCGGTCGCGGCAGCCCTTGAGGATGGCGACCTCGCGCAGGATGTCGGCCTCCTCGCGCGCGCTGTGCACGTCGAAGAACACCTTGACCGCCACCTCCTGCACGCCGTCCAGCAGCGCCTTGTACACCTGCGCGCGCGCGCGCGCGCCTCAGCGCGGCCGCGCCGCAACGGGGCTTGCCTCTGCTCCTGCACGCCGTCCAGCAGCGCCTTGTACACCTGCGCGCGCGCGCGCGCCGGCCTCAGCGCGGCCGCGTCCGTGGAGCCGACTCTGTCCGAAACTGCCCTGTGCACCCGCGCGCGCGCCGGCCTCAGCGGCCGCGCCGCGGGGGGGCCTGCCGCTGTCCCGCATGCCGCGCGGAGCGCACGAGTGTGGACGCCGGCAGCGTGCACGTCTGCACGGCAGCCACAGTCCTCAACTTCTCACTGCAGTACCCACCAGCAGCCACCCATGGGCGGCACGGGGAGGTACAACTTGCTCGCATCACTGGTTTGCGCAAGTGTTGCCGCAGGCCGCACTGGGCCACACGCGCCGGTGCCTGGCCCCTCACCCCCATACCCTAACCCTGCCATAGCCTGGCAACAAAATCGGCTGCGCGCCGCACCGTGCCGTACGCGCCAGTGCCGAGTTTCCAGTCAGAACCGTCGTCGCGCTTGCAGATGTGGATGTCGCGCGGGTCGATCTCCCAGTCGCTCCAGGGCAGCGCCGGCAGCGCGCCGCTCTGCACCGACCCCGAGCGCGCCAGGCTGCTGCTGCCGGACGCGTCGCTGCGGCTGGACGCATGCGCGCCCGACCGGTGGCTGCCCGGCGCGGCGCCCCTGCCCGCCGACAGCACCTCTGCGCGCGCGGGCGCGCGCCCCTCTGCATGAACACCCCGGCAGAGCAGGCAGGATACGCACACTGCAGGGACATTGGAGCTGGAGTGGGCTGCTGCTGGACATGTCCTTTGCCAGAGCATTGTGCCTTTGTGGCGCCAGGCAGGTCACTCTCGTCAGACGGTCACAGGCTGCGAGCATGCTCCTCACACACCCCCGAGCAGAGCAAGGACGGGGCCTGGCTCTGAGCCGTCAGTGCAAGGAATATTCAGTGGCGGGCGCACCGGGCGTGTCTGGCCCGAGCGGCCTGCCGGTGCTGCCCGGCGCGTGCGTGACCTGCGCAGACACGATGCAGCCCGTCAGCACTCTCCAGCCGCATGGCAGGCGGCTGGAGGCTGTTGCGGGCTAGCCGGAGGGCAAAGCGCCAATATCAGCACATGGGCGTCTAGCAGCACGCGCAGCTGGCACGCCGGCCGGACACTCCCTTCCGCAGCCATCCCGCGCTGCGGTGCCTCGCAGGTCTCCCAGCAGCAACTGCCGACGTGCCGAGCTTTGGGCCGTTTGGGGGCGCCCGGCCGGGGTGGCGCCCCGCGGCGCACGCCTGCACGCGGCCGCCGGAGCCGTGCTTGACGAGCATGGTGGTGCCGTCCGGCATGGCCAGCGGCTCCATGGCGCCGGCGGCGGGCGCGCGCCGGCGCGCGTCGGCCGCCTCCAGCACCGCGGTATGCTGCTCGTCCAGGCCGCCCGCCAGGATGCTGGCCTCCGCCTCGGCGCGCTCCGCCTCGCGCCGCGCGCCCTGCGCGCCCGGGCCGGCCCCGGGCTTGCGCGCGGTCCGCTCCGCCCCGCCCGGGTTTCTGCAGTAAAATGGTGGATAGGGCGGGACGCCACCTAGGATGCGGTCTGGCCCGCCCCTTCTGATCCGCATCTTTAGTGCAGCAGAGGGTGGAAAACCGAGGAAGCAGCCGAGACCGTCTGTCGCAGCGCGCATTGCATGTCGTGGTTGTTGTTTAGGACTGGAGGGCCTGCGTGTTCAGCGAGCGGGCCCCAGGAGCTGAGCCTCCTGGGTGGGCCACATGCGGCACCTGGCGCTGGCCAGGTGCCAGCCCAGTGCCCCACACAGCTTGACCGCACTCAACGTGTGGAAAAGCGCGCGGCCCAAAGACCGGTGGGCCAGGAACAGGTCGTCTGGGTGGAAAGTGAGCAGGCCCCCAGCGGCGCACAGCGGCTGTGCAATGCGCCTGGTGACCACGGTGAAGGTGCGGCACGCCTGTGCCAGGCCAAACGGCAGCACATTGTACTGGAGGCATACCCCCTTGCACGAAACGCCCGGGAAAGGCCGATGCTGCACGGTCACGGTGACACAGTAGCCCGACGTGGCGTCAAAGGTGTTGAGGCAGTCCCTGCACACCAGGTTCTGCTGCCCATCCGCCAGCTGCTCGTAAGAGAAGAGGAGCCGTGCCAGCCAGAGGTTGAGGTAGCGGGCTGATCTACAATGCCCATTACCCTCCAGCTCTAACTGGCATGGCTCCTCTTCTCTTACGAGAAGCTGAGGGATGTGCAGCAGTAGCTGGTCGGTGGCGACTGCCGCACCACTAAGGATGCCATGTCGGGGTAGTACCATGTAACTGTGGCCATGCAGCATCGGCCTTTCCTGGGCGTTTCTACAAGGGAGTATACCTCCGGTACAATGTGCTGCTGTTCAGCCATGCACAGGCGTGCCCGGCGCCGACCAGCCAAAGCACACATGGCTCTCTGGAGAGGATGCGGAGCGCGCCTGCGCGGCCTGCATCGTCTCGGGGCGCTCGTACGCGGACGCGACCGCCGCGCTTGCCCCGCGCTCGGCGCCGCCGGAGTGCGGCGCGCCCTGCGCGCCCTGCCCTGCCAGGCCACCCCCGACAACCGCCGCGGCCGCCGCCGCCGCCGCCGCCGCGGGCGCCGGCGGAGACATGCTGCCCGCCTGCGCGCACGCGGGCGTCAGTTCTTAGTGTGACCCACTGACACGGATCCGTTTGAGAACACCCTTTTTGGTCTCACACTTCCATGCTCTGCTGATGCGCTGCTGGAAATGCGCGCCGGTGCGCGCATAATACCGCTGGGCGAGCTCGGCGCGGCCGAGGGCGATGAGTGGGCCTGGTGAGGATGAGGCGCGCATGCGGAGGCGCGCATGCGGGGACGCAGGCGGTGTTGGGGCAGGCGCGCGTGCCTGGCTGGCGCCCCCGTAGCCAAAGCCCTGCGGGCGCTGGGACGGAGGGTTGACCAGCGAGCGCCGGCGCGCGTTGCTGAGCCGCTGCAGATCGCTGGAGCCGCTGCGCCGCGGCTCGCGCTGCGCGCCTGGGTCGCTGCGCTGCGACGCCCACTGCTCGCTCGCCTGCCGCAGGACCCGCGAGGTGGCTCACGCAGCGGAAGGGGTGACAGCCTTTCACTGCATCCTGATTGTGATAAAAACACCACACATTCGCTGGCTGTGTTGCTGCATCACTGAGCAGGTTCGCAGGGACGTGTGGCGCGCGCACGGGCGCGAGCAGTGCGCCTGCCGAGCATGGGGCGATCGGCACCCCATCAGGTATGCGCCGCGCAGCTGCTGCGGCCCTTACACTGCGGCCAGCACACAACCTTGCCTGACGCCCAGCCGCCCTGCGCGTGCCGCTGCGGGCGCGCCTGCCGATCAAACGGCGACTCGCGTCCCGCGAACTGGGCGGACAGCCACGGGCTGGGCTGCGGCCCCGTGGGCGCCTCGCTCCTCACGCTCTGCGCGCACGCGCTCTCCTTAGTCAATGCAGGACAACTACCCATGGCGCAGCACCGAAGCTCTCGCCCGCAAGCCCGGTGACAGGGTACAAGCTAATCAGCAGGGAAGTTCGTCCCTGCCAAGACGTAAACCATCCGCTCTATCGCAGCGCGGGGTACGACTCCTCACCCACGACGCCATGTCACATCTCCTCCACATTGGCCGCAGCCTCATGCCACGGCGCATCTCCCCTGGCACTCAGGAGACAGGCCCGCGGACCGCGCCTGCTCCTGGTCGAAGGGCGACTCGCGCCCCTCGAACAAGCCCGCCGGCCGCGGGCTCGGCTGCGGCCTCGGGGCCGCCTCGCTCCGCGTGCTCTGCGCGCACGCGCTCTAGCGCTAAATTCCGCAGGAGCGGGCACTCGTGGCCCCGCACCCGAGCCCTCGCTCGCAAGCCCGGACAGGGACCACCAGCTGATGAGCGTGGAAGATGCCTCCCTGCCAAGATGTGAAGCATCTATATCACGTCGCGTCAGCGCGCTGACCCACCTCCTCCCCACTCGCCGTAGCTCATGCTGCGCCGCACACCCGCGGGGCAACGAGGCACAGGCCCGCGGGCGCGCCTGCTCCTGGTCAAACGGCGACTCGCGCCCCGCAAACAGGGCGGACAGCCGTGCGGGCTCCGTGTGCGGCCCCAGACCGTCCGCGCCGCCCGCGAGCGCCGCTCTGGCGCTCAGCGCGCCGGCGCCGGTGCCGCTGGCGCTGCTGTACAGGGTACCCGACCCTGCCCAGGGCCGCATGCCGCCGGCGCCCGCCGCGGCACCGCCGCCGTTGCCGCCGCGGTCGCTGCTGGGCGCGTGCGCCGGAGACAAGGGCAGGGACCCTGGCTGGGACCCTGGCATGGGTTTCACAGACCCTGGCACGCCCTCGGGGCCCAGCTTCTCGGCGTCGCCGGCCGCCCTGCGCTTGGCGCCGCGCCGGCGCGCGAAGCACACCGCGCCCGCCAGGAGCGCCAGCAGCGCGGCGCCGCACCCGACGGCGATGCCTGCGCGAGCAGGCACCTGTCCAGGAATGCACACAGGGCTGCCTGCACACCGCGCTCCAGGCCAACGGCGGCGTACTGCTGCAGCCGCTCTGTACAGAGGCACGTTGAAAGGAGGACGCAGGTGCACAAAGACAGGGCTGGCGTGCTTGCCTCCTCCTAGGTGCTGCCCTCCCACCATAGTATCACGGCAGGCACTGCTAAAGTACACCAGGGACAGGGCCAAGCCGTGAGCAGGTGCAGCGGCGATCCTCAGGAACTAACTGCAGGGCGATTTCATGAGAAACCCCTGCACGCGGTACACGCGCTCTGCAGTGCCATCCTGAGCTCGGGCGCACCGACGATGGCGCCCATGGCGAGCCCCGCGCCCTGGCCGCTGCTGGGCGTCGGCGCCGCTGCGCGCGGGGCCACGCGTCAGCGCGGGCCCCGCGAGCGATGCAGCAAACGAAGCACAGACCCCCAGCGCCCGCTTCTCAGCCCTGCTCGCTTGTGGGCCAGAGCGGCCGGTGCTGAGACTGCACCGTCGCATGGCTACCCATCACCGCCCGCACAGTGGCAGCATAGCATTTCAAGCCCACAGCTGTGCCAGCAATGGCATTCCCATGATGGCAGCACTGGAGCGCTGGTGCAGGCCTGCTCGTGGCCCTGCGCGAGTGCCAAAACGCGTGGCAGAGACAGCGGGACGCACCTCCCGCGTTGGTTGTGCCTGCAGCTGCCACGGCAGCCGCTGGCGCCGGCGCCGGCGCGGGGGCGGCCGCTGCGGGTGCCGGCGCGGGGGCTGCAGGGGCGGGCGTGGGGCTGGAGGGCGTGGCGGGCGGTGGAGCTGCGGCCTGGGCCGTGGTGCCCCCCGGCGGTGCTGCGGGTGCTGCCGCGGGCGGCGGGGCGGCCACGCCTGCGGCGGGGCAGCCCTCTGCTCGGCCACGCGAGGCGCTCTTGAGCGAACAAAACACCCTCACGAGGCGCGCACGGGCCCCGTCCGCTGCTAGGATGAATCTGGGGGGTACCCGCATGACAGCACCGCTCACGGCACACACGCTTGAGAAGACACGATGCTCAGACTCGTCGTGCACTTGTGCGCGCACTCAGGCACCAGCGTTGCAGCTACGACCTGGAGCAGCCGGGCTGTCACCTGTGAAGTTGAAGGTGGGCCGGAAGATGCTGCTGGCTGGCACCTGGACAGCCGGCGCAGCGAGCGTGCCTGCGCACGGAACGGCCGTGACAGCAAGCGGTGTGCTGCAGAACACAAGTGCTGCAAGGCGAGGCAAGAAGGCCAGTCACCCGGCAATGACGCATGCCGCATTCGGTGGGGCACCCCTGACAACAGGCACCTGAGGAGGCCCTAGTCACCTGAAAGCAGCGCTGCAAGCAGCGCCAAGCTCGCGGCCAGGCCGGGGCGCCCCATTGCAGTCAGGCGCTCCCAAGCGCACAAGGCTACCTTGCTGCTCGATCCAACATACTACATGACACTGGAAAGCCTGGCTCACGATGCTTCCACCAGCCCAGACAGCTCGGCACTGCGCCCAGGCGCCTCTGACCGCCTGAAAGCTGTTGCCAAGCACCTTGATCGCATAGCTGATTACTCAATGCTTACCCTTAATCCCTGTTCAGGCTCCAGTGTTGAAGTGCGAGGTGAGCCAAATAATCAATAAAACATGGTCCTGGGCTGAGGTGCTACAGTCCCGCAGCGGTCCTTTGTGGTCGTGCAGCTGCTCTACGTCTGTGCGCCGCGCTGCCGCGTCTCCACAGCACAATGACACCAGCAAGGAGTGCCAGCGACGCAGCATAGAGCATGCTTGCCCGCCCGGCTGGGCTGTGCTTCCGCATGATAGCTGCATCTGCCTCTGCAATGCACTCTGCAACCTCCTGCTCGTCAAACGCCCGCTCCACGCGCACGCTCGGCAGCGCCCGGCCGTCGCTGCTGATGCCTGCGCCAGCACTGGCTGGAGTCACGCGATATATGGTGGCAAGGAGGTTTCAAGAAACGCTGCCTATTACAACCAGCGTGTTCCCTGACCGCGCTCGACACGGCGCACCTGTTGGCACCAGCCTGCCACCAAGCGCAAGGTAGTAGCCGACCAGGCGCGGGCTTGACGTGTCGACGGTGCCCGCCACGCGCCAAAAGCCGCGGCGCAGGGCGATGCGCTGGCACTCGTGCTGCAGGCGGCGGCCCAGGCCACGGCCGCGCAGCTTCGGCGCGACCGCAAAGTTGAAACAGTACAGGCAGTCGCCATAGTCCACAGCCGTCACAAGCCCGACCAGGGCCCGTACACTGCGCACGGCAGCAAGCTTCAGCTTTCTGATGCAAGGGCAGCTTTCAGACGCAGGCAGCGTAAAAGGCGCACAGTGCCGGCAGCGCTGGCCACACCGATGGTCCGTGCGCCACAAAAGCACCCAGGTGCAGTCTGCGAGGTCGTGCAGGAATGCCAGCCGTGCGAAGCGCGCATCAAATTTGCACTCTCTGTCGTCGCTGTCCTCTTCCTCTGGAAAGCACACGCGGTGCAACCGAAGCACCTGCACAACGTGTGTGCTCAATACCCACAGCTGCGCGGCGCCCCCTGTGTGAGCAAAAACTTGAGCGCACCTCCTGCCGCAAGCTGGCGGTGAGAGCGTCAGTTTGCAGAGTCTCCAGGGCGTACGGCAGCCCTTGTATCAGCACACACATGACGCACTCCTTCCCAGCAGCTGTCAAATCCAATTTCCAGTGATTTGCTGGTGCTGCCAAGTTGGCTTTGTGCCCCTTTCAGGGCCCAGGTCAGGTGCAAGCACATAGTCTGCATTACACGGTGTGTGTTCATGCAGGCTCACAAAGTGACTCAGGCTTGAGCACGCTTCAGTGTAGGCTGCGGTGTTTATCTTGCTGTTTCAAGATTTGTAGCCGTCATGGGATGCTCTGCCGTGGTGCAGCCCCTGCAGCACGCACACCAGCAGCGTTCCTGGTTGCGCACTGTGGCCGCCAGGCATACGCAGCAGCCCAACACAGCACCACCGAACAGCGCAAACGATGGCTTCTGCAACTTGCCTGGCATGCAGACCCTGGAAGCCTGTGCTCCCTGTGCACGCCGACGGCATGCAAGGCCCTTGCCAGGGCTGCGGCTTGCATGACAGCCTAGTGTGTCAGACCTCATAATCTACAACCCAGCCACCCCCGGCGCCGCGTCGATACCTGAGACCGCGCAAACCATCGTACACACATGCCGCATGCGCAACTCCAGCACAGCGCAGCCATGTCCCCCCTTGGGTCAGTGCCACCCGCCCCGCACCCCCTGCTTCACCAGTTGCTGCCCGCTATGCCGGAGGCCATGACCGAGCCGCTGCCCGGCCTGCGCAGCCTTCCACACGCAGACGGCAACGCCCTGGCTCCACCTCCGACCCCGCGCCACCAAACACCTCATGGCTCGCGCTCCGCAGGCGCCTCCTGGGGCGCCAAGCTCCCGACCTGAACGAGCGGGCGGCGCGGGCCTCGGCCTCAGCCCGCGCCGTCCTGCACTCAGCGCCGCTTGGCGGCGGGCGCGCCGGAGCTGGCACGCCAAGCTCGCGACCTGAACGAGCGGGTCGCGCACGGCTCGGCCATCAGCCCGGGCCGCCGCGCGCTCAGCGCCGCTTGGCGGCGGGCGCGCCGGACGACGCGCCGCCGGCCTTGCGCTTCTTGGCCGAGCCGCCGGGGCCGCCGGCGCCGCCGGAGGAGTCGGTGGCGCGGCTGCCGCCGGCCTTGCGCGGCGGGCCGGAGCGCTTGCGCTCCTCGCGGTCGGCCGCGTCGGCGTCCTCGCCCTCCTTCTCCACCAGGCGGATCAGCGTCTCGCAGCGCCGCGCCAGCTCCTGCGCGTTTGCTTCTTCGTCAGCGCGTTGCGCGCACCCAGGGATGCCCTGAGCAAGGACCCCATGCGCGCTCCCGCCACAAGCTGGCTGCACTGGCGGCCCTGCCTGCCGTCCCTGCCACGCACAGCAGCGCCTTCCAGCGCCGCGCCTGCCCTTTTAAGTTCAAGAACGGTCAGATCCTGCGGCCGGCCCCCAGCTGGCGCCTCTACTGAGCTTCCTCCCTCGGGCTGCGCGCAACGGGGCCGCACCCAAGCGCTCACGGCGGCGAGCGCGCCCGGCGGCAGGCCATGTTGGCGCATCATCCAAGAGCTGTGCAGCACACCGGTGGCGCATATCCGAGTCGCACCTCGACCGCGCAGTCTTTCTACAGGATGCGCGCATGTGGGTTTGGGAGCGGCGGGCGGCGCGTGCCTGCGGCGTGCGCGACTTGAAGAACCAGTCGAAGCGGAAGCGCCACGACTTGCGGATCTCCGCCTTGAGCTCGTCCCACTGCCCGTAGCCCAGCTTGTGCACCATGCACAGGATGAAGCGGTCCTCCTCCTCTGCGCGTGGCGGCCGGCGGCGTCCAGCGCGGACGGGCGCGGGCACAGTGAGACCATGCAGGGCTAGCATGGCTGCCGGTACTGTTAATTAGTCGCGTCGAGCCTGCTTGCGCACCCTCTGGCGGGGCCCTGAGGCAGCGCTGCGCCCGTGCTCAGCAGCAGGCGAATCCACACCACGGGCGGTGCCTCTCCAGTGCCTGGGCCTGGCCCCATGCGCACGACAACGCCGCAGGGCTGGAGCGCTTGTCGCACGCCCACCCCGCCGCACAGCGGACGCAGGCAGGAATGGAAACCCTATGCAGCGGCCAGGCGCGCGCCCGTGTACGCCTTGCCCTTGTTAGCGCCGTACTGCAGCCGCAGCTCCTGCCACGGGTTGCGGTAGCGCTCCAGCTTGGCCGCGATCGCGCTCATGATGTCCTGCGCGCCGCCGGGCCGGTGAGCCGCTATGGTCAAGGACGCACGGTCCTCGCCGATTCCCTCGAGCATATGGGCTGTCATATGAGAAGGAGCTCTTTCCAGCCATCACGTTGACTGACCTACATCGGTAGCGTTGTTGTGAGTGCACCAGAAGCTAGCCGCAGCAGTCCTTCTCGCCCCTGCTGACTATTGCCCACGAACCGAGCTGCCGCGTGCCGCCCGTTGGGGTCCATGCCCCAGCACCAGCCCCCCAACCCCCTCCCGGGCCGGGGCGCGCGCCTTCTGGCGCTGGATGCGCTGCTCGCCGCGCTCGATGTTCTTGATGACCTTGTCCCACTCGTTCAGCTCCTTGTAGCGCTCCCAGAACGCCTTGGCGTACGCGCGCACCTCCTCCTCCGTCTTGCCGTCCACCTCGCGCGCGATCTCCGCCAGCGCGGTGCGCCCGTACTGCGCGCGCGCGCTCTTCCATTGCCGGGGCGGCGCAGGGCCACTTGCCAAGCTGCACTCAGGTGCACGCATCAGTTCCGGAAAAAAAAAACCCCTGCCGCTGCTGTCGACCCACCGCCGTGACAGTGTGTAACAACTACGAACAGACGCCTGAGAATCAACACTATGGAAAAAAACCCCCTATTTGCGCCGGAGCGCGCAGCCCCGCCAGGGTCTGAACAGACACCACAACCGCCAAGCCCTGCAAGACTGTGAAGCGCGCGAGCCTGCGGGCCGCCGCGCGCCTTCTCGCAGGCCTTGGTGAAGGAGGCGAAGTCGCGGCGGTTCCAGCCGGAGAAGCCGGCGCCCAGCAGCGCCTCCTTCTCGGCCGCCTCCGCCTCGCTGAGCGGCTGCGGGTCGTCCGGGCCCGGCGCGCCCGCGGCCGCCACCGCCTCCTCCGACGCGCCCTGCGCGCGCCGCGCGCCCGCCCGCCGCGTCAGGCCCGGCCTTGTTGGGCTAGAATAGGCCCTACCCTAACCCTAACATAGAGCGTGAGGCGCTCGGGCGTTACACGACCGCGTTGCCACCGGGGCCGCCGCAAGCTGTCATGGGCCTCGCGGCCGCCGTGCGGCGCTCGTGGTGGCACCAGGCGCTAGCAACCGCGGCTGCGCCGGGCGCACGCGCGGGCGCGCCGGTGCGGCCACGCACAGCGAGCGCGCACCTTGCCCATGTCGCCCAGCCCGCGGCCAGCCAGGAGACTCCGCAAGCACTCCTGTCACAAGACGACACTGGCTTGACACGTCAGGACAGGTGGCGCGTCTGCTGCGCGGCTGCGGCCGCGCCTGCGCGCGCGCGGCGTCCTCCTTGGCCTTGAGCGCATGCTTGTGCTGCTCCACGGCGTGCTCGCGGTCGAACAGCTGCGTCAGGCGCTCGATGTTGAAGAACTGGAAGTCCTGCACGCGCAGCGCCGACCGCCGCGTCAGCAGCCCCGCTCGTCGTGCGCTGGCTAGGCCTTGCCGTACTTGGCCGTGCACCTTCAGCCACACTCCGTGCATGCTGCTGCGCAGGGTATGCAGCACTGCAAAGCTGGGCGCTGCAGTAAATAAGCTGACGCGACCATCGCAAAGGCCATGCGTGCGCGTGCGGCTGTGAGCGGGCGAGCGCGAGAGCGGCGCCCCCAGCACGATAGGACCGCAGTAGAACCAGCATACTGACGCGGCATCGGCAGCGCGGCGCGCGGCGCAAGCGCGAGCATGCGAGCTCAGCACAGCCGGGCAACAGAGCGCTTCAGGCTGCCGGGGCTTGCGAGTGAGCACAACAGAGGCGCAGACACAACAAGCGGCGGCGGCGGCGCGCCTGCAGCTGCGGCATCTTGGGCAGGCGCGGGCCGGCCGCGCCGCGGCCCGCGCCGCCGGCCTTCATGGCCTGCCGGAAGTACTCGTTCTCCGCGTAGTTCACCACGCGCTTGCGCTCGCGCTTGGGCGGGTCGACCCAGTTGCTGCCTGCGCGCGGCGCGCGCGCCCGCGCACGTCAGCTGCCACCGCGCGTAACCGCACATGCCCGCACATAATCGCACGCATAGGCACCCTGGACATGGGACTCGACTGGACCACGACAGGCCCACGCGCCATGGCCTCCCCGGCGGTCTGCGCGCCGCGCCTCTGCGCGACCACGGCGGCGCCCGCCTCGCTGCTGGACCCAGTGCAGGGTTGGCCCCACCCTCGCGTGCAGGCAGCCTCCTGAGCGACGACGCCTCCGCGCGCCCCCTCGCAGGCCTCAAAACCCGGCGCAGGGTCTACCTCAGACCCACAGCCCCCATCTCGGCGGCCACACGCGCCCCCGCTGCCCCAGCGCGCGCCCCCGTCTCAGCGGCCGCACGCGCGCCCGCGGGGCC
>JAABUU010000314.1_pt1 | contig 116941 bp, 96 predicted proteins | sample 5559301 | NCBI WGS metagenome assembly JAABUU01 (sample SAMN10711884, study PRJNA513360) | rock metagenome | isolation source: Antarctica rocks | place: Antarctica: Victoria Land, Richard Nunatak white | reverse complement strand
ATATCAATATCAGCTTTATTTTGACCTTGTAAGTGCCTTCATTACGTTTAGTTTCATACTAATATAAGGGTAGGTAAAGCAAAAAATCGAAGAATATGAGGTTCTTCCTTCAAACACATACAATATGAACGAAAAGAGCTTTCTACTTGAACTTCTTCAAAAGACTCGAAGAGTCTTTAGTTTAAAGCATCTTGACAGTGGCAAATTGCTGAGTGCTTGTTACGATCGTGCACTTCGGGTTAGCCTAACATAGGTCGTGTCAGGCTATCATAGACTAGTATAGGGCTGGTGTTGACACGCTAGCGGCCTAGCGTGCCTTCGTGAGTAAAACTCACGACGTGTTGCACCTTCTTCCTTCTTCAGCTTTGAACTCCTAGTTAGAATACACCCATATGATTCGCTCTATGCAGGCCCATAACAGTGCTGATCAAGACGGCAATAGAGAATGAATTACCTTGATTGCAACCATTTGCATGAATATGACTCATATACCCCCTTCGATCATTTATCAGGCGATATCAGGCAATATTCAGAACAGCTGGCTTACTGAATATGATCCCAAAGAGCAATCCTGCTTCTTTGCTTCCTCCGCTACTGGCTGAACTAACGATGAATTGACCTACTCTTGACTCACTACCGTATTTGACCGAAATACGAGGTCAAAAGCCAGAAATTCACGCGATTATCGCCTTCTATTCGTTGACGAGCATGACAGTCATATCAACATGAAGTTCCTTGACTGGTGTGAGCAGAACAAGATGCTCGTGGCTTTATATCCTTCTCATTCTACGCATCGTCTTCAACCTCTGGATGTCAGCTTATTCAACCCTTTGGCCAATTACTACTCGCAAAACCTGAACGACTGAATCTTTAAGAGTCAAGGACTTTCTCGAATATCGAAAAGAGACTTCTTTGACCTATTTTGGCCTGCATATCAAGCTGCTTTCACGTCTGCCTGTTAGAACCATGCCTAGAGCAAGTCATAGAGATACAGGTAAACGAAGGGTAAACCAGGTAAACGAGAATTCAAAGCTAAAGAGCGAGGTCTATCTAGATGCGAAGGCTATATGTACAGAAGGAAGGGTGAGCGCTAGGCCCGATAGGGTCTAGGCCCGCTCAAAGGACACGCGTTCCAGTAGAAGGCTGAGCACGCTCGTAACACTGCCAACATCAAAAGTGAATGGGAAAAGACAGAATTGCTGCCTTTCAATTCGTCACAGGTCATAAAGCAGATTAAATCGGACGCTAGACCTATTTCAAGCCATTCTTCTTCTTCAGCATTGTCAGAAGCTGATTGGAGAAAGGTTCGACGATTAATGAAGTCAGTTGTAGGAGAAGCAATTGGTCCGCAAGCTCGTAAGTTGAACAATACGGTTGAAAAGCTTACTACAGATGTTGCTCTTCTGAAAGCAGAAAATGAAGATCTTCGACGAACAGTACGTATTGAGAGAAGTCGCAGACGACGTGGAAAGCCTTTATTTGACGATTTAGGGGTTAATGGTGAGGCAAAGGGGGTGTTTTTTAGTCCTAATAAGATTCAGGCGGCTCGTGATCGTCAAATTCAAAGAATCGAAGAGGAACAGCAAGCTGCTATTCAAAAGGCGGAAGAAAAGGAACAAAGAGAGCTTAGAAAGCTAGAGAAACAGCGTTTAATAGCTGAAAGAAAGGTGGAACGAGAAAAAAAGAAGGCGAAGCGGGAGGAGGAAGCGAAGCGGAAAAAGAAGCTACGGGCGAAGAAATTGAAGCAACGACGTCTAATTCAGGAGCAAAAGCTGAAGGCTAAAGAGCTTCAGAAAGGGCAAAAGAAGAAGTCTAAAGAGGTGAAAGTACAGCAATCCACTGATTTTGTTGCTATTGAGGAGGTGGAAAGAGGGCCAAGTCAAATCAGGTCTACGCGAGCTGAAAGGCAATTCAAAGCTTCTAAGCGATTTGATGATTGATTCTTATAGCTTGGAAGCTTCATATAGATATCGACAACTCTCTATATTAATTGCAATTTGATTCTATGAATGGTGGTTGAATAATAATAAAAAAAGTATGGGTTGCTAATCGGGTTTAGGGTGTGCACGGGACCGGAACGTGCATCGGGCCGGGAATACTCCTATCTGTTCTGCAGCAATTAGTCTGAATTCAACCCACCTGATAGTAGACCAATTGATGCTAGAACCCTTGCCTACTAGGAACCCTAACTAGATTACTAGAGGCAGACCTTACATAAAGCTTCACTATTCGATGAGTCTTGAATCAACGTGTAGTCTCTTTTGCTCGACAGAACTCGTACATTTATCATTTGTATCACACTTCAATCAAATTTTGTTCTTGATTTTTCGCTTGTTTTTGCTTAAGCGTTTGATATTGAGCGCATAATTGTTGGGACCGTGCCTAGATCATTCAACCAAAGGGGCTCAGGGCTGGTATGTATGTATTGTTCTTTAGAGGTAGCTATAACAAGACATTAAGAATACAGAAGAGAAAGAGTGCGAGCTCTTCTATAAATAATGGCTTGAGGCTGCGCTAGGCCCGATACAGATGTGATGTAATATGCCAGATGTGTTTGCCTAAAAGAATGATGAAAGGGGTGAATGAAGAAAGTGCTGAACAACGGGAAGAAGTGCTGGGGATGGCCCGAAGGGGTGCGCTAGGTACAAACTAGGCATAGCGCCATGGCTGGCCCTAATCAAATTGATTAGGGTTAGATCTGGACCCTGGCCGGTTCAGGCATGTTCGTAACAGATATTGGTATGTACAAAGAGATTAACTTGCAGAGCAAATCTACTGCAGTGCTCAGCTACTTATATACAGGATTTAGGGGTTAAGCTCAACCAGCCTAATTGGGTTAGCGTGTGCGCTTAACCCAGGGTTAGGTCTAAATCGCCAGGGCTAGGTAGCCGAGCCCTGAGGTAATTCCTCAGCCAACTCAACGACCTATTTGGTCCGATATTCAACCAACTTGGTCAATCACTCAACCAACCACTCAATGGGTATAACCCATAACACTTATTGGCTACGAAACCCCATCCCATCCCGACACACTCGGAACATCATGAGCTTTGGTTTAAGTATTGATGACGACGATGAGCTTCTTATGACTCACATAGAGCTCACTCATCGAAAGGGATGTAAGATCCGTGACGGCGATGAGATAGAATGAGTTGTCATGGTGCAAGGTCGCCTTCCCAGCCCAGAGCATAGAATATGCCGTCAACCCAGTCTAGTACCATCGGTACCTTAGGAAGCCTTGGTTCATTGAACTAAGCCACTAACCTAGCCACCGTCGTCTTAGTCTAGCCACACTAAAACCTGTTTCGTGCCTTTGCAATCTTAAGTCACAGGACTGCTGCCCAGTCCTGGCATTACCCGGTTCATGTATATAGAAGCCGGGTCCTCGTTCTTTCCTTTCGTTCCTTGTCTTTCGTCTTGTACATTACCCGGTGTATTGTCCTGTACCTAGTCCAAGTAATATAGTAATCCATTATCTATGTTGATAGAACCTCTGGTCCCGCCAAGTCCCTGACATGAGTGATAGATAGATAAAATAGTTGATTGATGAATGTGCGCGTTGTTGTGATTATTGAGTCACTAAACCTAGTTGAGTAATTGTTGGGACCGTGCCTAGAATCTAACCACACTGCAGCGAGGTAGTGCGTAGCTGGATAGAATGTTTGATCAATAGAGGTAGCTATAACTAGGAAGAGAGTTCCGAGCTGTATCTATAGTAGGGCGAACAAAGGGACGAAGTAGCCGGTTTGCTAGGGCTCGGATAGATGGAATGTTCCAGCATATTCCGATCCGGAACATCGTTGTTCCTTGTCCACATACCGAAATCCCTAGGGCCTATTGGCTAGGCCCTATTCAATGCCGACACGCTTCGTAACAGTAATCGCTAAACCTATCTGAGGAGGGGGCGTATATGTAATAAAAAGGGGTGTACGTTTAGTGATAACCTTTGTATAATGATTTCAATGATGAAAGAAACATTCTGACTAGACTGATCGTGTCGAATCGGGTACTCGAGTTCGAGTCGAGTATTCGACCCGAAAAGTGACGGGTCGGGTTGGAATTTTTTTGGAAAAGTGACGGATCGAGTTGAGAAGTTGAACCCGAGAACTCGGGTCGGGTTGTAAAGCTGGACCCGACAACCTGACCCGACAACCCGACCCGATCCGCCAAGACATGAAGGTAGGTAGTTGTTCCCGCCATGACTCTCTACCAAACAGCCTTCATGCTCATGGTTTCCTGTCATGGCTCCCTACCTGTTGGTATCTTGATATCACGTGATGGGAATGGATGATGGAACCAATGGGAAGTAAGGGAAGTGAGGCGCTAGTCCATATTGGGACCAGCGCACCGAAGTGCAACTTGTATCTATATCTTCATAGATCGAACCTTCTTGAAAAGGTCAGTTACCACCAATAGAGCAATTGCCCCCAAACATCGGGAACATATTGCTGTAGGTCCTAACTCATTTACTTGGCATACCTTTGAAGTAAGGTGTACCAATACAAACCCTCGGAACACCCATGTTCACGGGTGTACCGACACTACCATAGCTCCCTACCATGCTCCCTACCATAGCTCCCTACCATAGCTCCCTACCAAACGGCCTCCATGTTCCCCTTCATGTTTCCCTTCATGTTTCCCTTCATGTTCCTATCCATGGCTTCCTATCATGGCTCCCTACCAAACGGCCTTCATGTTCCCCTTCATGGCTCCCTACCTCCCTACCAAAAAGGTAATGCAAAAAGGTAATGCAAAAGCCGGAAAAATTTCTATATTTAGCCCTCTTGACGCCAAGCTTGGGTCCTTGGCGGGTCGGGTCGGGTTGAAAACATGCTCAACTCGACACGGATCGGGTTGAAAATGTGAGCAACCCGACTTCGGATCGGGTCGGATTCAAAATGTCAACCCGAAACCCGACCCGACGGTCAGTCTACTTCTTATGAGACATGATAAAGAGTATATAATGAGGTAGAATTAATAGTAGTTCTGTTGAGTAGAAATGTGGTTTGTTTATTTACTTTCGGGACTCGATCTAAAATTAGGCCGCTTATGCTCGGTTGGCACACTAAAAACTAACTCGAAAGTACTACATACCTTGCTGGGGTAATTATTGTTAGCGCGATCTTCAAATACAGGGGGATGGATTGGTCAGCACAGCGAAAATAATCCCTGACTGTGGCTTTTGCGTTAACAATAATTACCCCAGATACCGTAGTAGCTGAATAATGATACTTATTCACTAGGCCTGCCGACGAGTCTTGGGTCGTCGAACTCGACCTCAACGGCAGGTCTATTTCATCGACTAAATGAACAGTGCTGAATGTTAATCAGAGACTCATCTTTCTGAACGTCGCTTCCCCAACATTTACTTTCTGAAAAGCTTTACAACATACGGCTACTTTTCATAGCCGTCAGAACCCTTATCGACATGTGTAAGTTAGCAGAGTGTTGAGTAGGGTTAACCTTAAACAACTGACGAGCCACTGCGCATAAAGCGTGAAGTACTGCCCGTGAAATTTTCATTCCTAGTGGCCTGAATGTATACGTAGCCGCAAGAACTACCTACCTTGGGCAAGACCTACTTAGGCAAGATTTCAGTTCCGACAAGGTTGCCGAGCGTTACAGGCAAAGCTGCCTATAACGGAGGTGGCAAATCGGCTCCTCCGTTCCGTAATATAGAGATTATCCGTTATAGATATTTGTCATATAAGCACCCCTATATGGGCCCTACCAAATCTACCTACCACCCCCTACCCCCCCCCTAACCAGTCCCTCAAATCCCTCTGCTTCAAGCCCTTCACATGACGCTTTAAAAGCTTCCTTTCATGAATCCTGAGCATTCGGCTGAAATTCGGGTCAACCGAAAGTGAAGTTTGCTGCTCCTCATATAGCTTCAATGTAGCTAAGGCCTGTAAGGCCTCATTTAGCTTAATAAGTGGGACCTCTACGAAGGTCTCCTCGGGATCCTCCAGAGGTTCGGGGGCCCGCTCAGCGATGACTTGATCGATAATGTCTTCATCCGGGTCATCTACGGCTTCCTCCCGCGGATTGATGAATTTTTTATAGCCATTGCCTCACTAATTTGACCAGCATCGCGCATATGTTGAACGTGAGCCCGAATTTCCTCGACAACTACCTCGGATTCGGACCACTCGTTTCCCATACTCTGAGGTCTTTCAGGAGTAGCATTGGCAGGAAGCCACATAGTTTTAGTATGATGTAGAGGACCACCGTCATCCTGAAGCAATTTGGTGATCGCAAGCTTGTGAGCTGCAAAGCCATCCATGAGTAGAAGTGTAGGTCTGGTCATTTGGCGATCAAACCATCGAAGATACTGTATCATTAGTACATTGGTCATCCATGCCTTGGCGTTGGAGCGCCAGTGACCTCCGAGAGCCTCCAAATCATAGATATGAGCGGCTCGGAAACAGTTGGGACGAGCAGCTGTTCCTATAAACCACGGCTGAAGCTTTCGACTACCGGTTGCATTGTGTGAGGCGGTGGGGCCTCTTTACGTGGAACTGCGTAGTAGAAGATAATAAGGTAGCACCCTATTGATGGTAGAACTAATTGCTAAAGAACGAAGATGAGCACTCGCAGAGTTTTCATCTTCTGTCAAGCCGCTACCCCTATTACTCGCTAACCCTCTCGATCTAACCTCGCGGGCTAGCCTCGCTGGCACGCATCGTTCCTAGCCGGTGAGGTGCGTCCTCACACATTGGAGCATAAATTGATGGTAATTCTCTTTTTATCCTGTTTTCTACCTGAGGATTCAACTGAGAATAAGCTTCGATCCGGAGTTGATTTCCAAAAATATCCCGTTTCATCCATATTGAAGATATCTTCAGCATTGTATTTCCTACCCTCAGCTCGAATTTCTTCCATAGTAGTAAGAGTCTGAGGACCCAAATCGGCATCACCGGCTTCACCATGTAGCTTTCTATCTTTCAGATTGTGACGAGATTTGAAGCCAGCCAGCCAGCCATCAGTCCATTTGGGGGTAGGAAGGTCCTGATAACAGGGAAGTCGCTCCCAAAATTGGGTGGCTTTGATGCGTAAAACGTCTCCAGTGACTATGTTTTTGGCTCCCTCGTAACGTTGTTCCCACTCAAAAAGAGCCTCTTCCAAAGCACCCCATTTAGGATTTCTATGACGCTTAGTATCTCGCCACTTAGGTATAGCTTCATTATCCAGCCGGGCCCATTTGGAACTGATAATTTCACTAGCGGTAGAGCTGTTGAGGTGATAACCATAGGTCTGTTGCCACCAGCGACTGCAGGCCTCCAAATTGGAGCGCCCCATCGAGACCTGATTAGAGTCATTATAGTACCAGGCCCGTAAGGCCTTTCCTTGAGTGTCTTGAATAGGCTTCCGTGGACGTTTGGAGGGGGGGGCGCCAATGGGTAAATTTAATGTAGACATTTGATATAACGGACCTCACCAAAAAAAATTCAAAAGGGTTCCGGTTGCGTTATGTGGAGATTTTCCGTTAGCCCCACCTAAATTTGGTGGAATCCGGGCCGTGTCTCCGTTATGGCCAGGTTTCCGTTATTCGGAATTCCCCTATAGGCAGCTTTGCCTGTATAGTCCTTAGGGTAGGCGTGAATGTAACGGATATTGCTAAGAGCGTCATCACATAATATCTGCAGGCAGCCTCTTCCATTATGTTTGTTCCGTTAGTGCTTCGGCCGGTATCAGTAGTATGTTAGACCAATCTTCGGATCGCCTTTTCTGTGCTCACTAAATCACCCTCCTTCTCACCAACTTTCAATCCTAAGTCCTGCATCGTCACGATAGTTACACTCTTCTTTGTCCAAGCTTGCTTTCCCAGTTTTTCCAAAACTTTCAGCATCAGGCCCATTTCTTTTCCCAATCCAGGCCAGAGTTGGTCCACAGTCTCCAAGCCGCTTTGGACATACACAGTGTCCATCTTTTGCCCATGCTTCTCTCCTACGATCTTGGCCCACAAACTTAACAACTCGCCGTTCTCCATCCACTCGGTGACTGCAAGCACATATGCCATGGGTAGACATACCTCTGGCTTTGCCAACACCCGCTCCACCACAGTCCCAATGTTGGCATCATGGTCTCCAACCATCGGTACAAGCGTCCGCTTTTGTACGGGCTGCACCCAGATATATTTTCCGGCACTCGCAAGAAAGTTGTACGTAAAGTTTGGGTACTGCACGTTCTCTGCATAAAACCCACCCCATAAGAACGTCGTCTTCTGCGCAAGTGCAGGCTTTGAGTTGATGATGTACTCGTCCACTTGTGCCTTGCCGTCCATGTGCGGAACAGTGATGGTTCCCCCTGACACCGTCGACGCGGAAGGAAGCGTGGACCAAATAAAATGCTTCAATGTCCCAACCGCTGCTGCGGCATTTGCAATATTCTTCCCCTGTGTCACCTCACGCTCCATTGCACCTCCAACCATCTTCGTGACCGCGAAAATAACTCCAGCTGCGGTAAAGGCCGCCGTCAGGCTATGCGGGTTATCCAAGTCCCCTTCAAACACCTCCACTCCTTTTCTTGCCAATGCCTGTGCTTCCTCTGAATGTGAGTCTTTTGTCACGCCGCGGACACGGTATCGGCTTGTTTTGAGAAGCGCATTCACGACAGAGTGGCCTTGACCACTTGTGGAGCCTAGAACAACGGCGAGTGTTTTCTGACCCATGTTGTTGTCTCTTGAATGTGTGGAGTGATTCAGGTTTCGACTTCCGTAAGAGAAGATATGAGCGACTGGGCTGAAGAGAATCTAAAGCTCGGAGGAACTTAGGAGCCCGAACGAAGAAGCATCCAAGCAGCCCTTGGGCGATGTAGAATTGCGCGTACTGGTGCGGGGTTCAGCTCGCCGGGGGGTTGGAAAAGTTGAGCCGGGGTCGGAAAAAATTCTTGGCGTCGGGTTGGACTTTAAAAATTGCATATGCCAAGAGCATAAAGCGAGGCCACAAAAAAATTGACATCCGGTCAAAAAGGCCTCGACTGTGCATATGCGCAGCATTAACTGAGCATAAAGAAACATCGATGGACGACGAAAGCATCGGCGCTGAAAATCGAGCGGATGAGATAACAGGTTGGCTAAATGGTTTGGAGGTGAGAGTCGCAGTTCGCATATGCTCTGCTAACACATCGTATAGACACCAAAGCCGCTGCCAAAACTGTTGGCAAGCGTAATTCCGCTCGTCTGGCCGCGAAGTAGAGTGGTTGTGCTGTTTTCGGTGTTTCGCTCTCAAGCCGTGCATATGCACGGCATCAATTCTCCGCTCTTGCTGTTTGTCTCGAATTTAGCTAAATAATACCAATTCTTCAGCCCATGATTAACATATGCAGAAAGCTGAGCCGGGGTTGGAATAATTTTGAACTCACGGTTAGCATATGCAGAAAGTTGAGCTGGGGCCGGAACCAAAAAAAAAGTTCCGACCCCGGCTCACCTTTTCCAACCCCCTGCCAGCTGTAACCCTGTAGCGGTGTACATAGGAATAATCCTAAGGTTGCACTAGGAAGCGGGACGCGCCATCTTCAGCCCTACTGACCTGCCAATTAGATTTGGCAAACATGTGGAACACATCTGAGTCTCGTGTCAGACTGAACAGAAGCGCTTCATGGGTGGGTTTCCAACGGGGTCCTCATCAGTAGACAGCTACTGTTGATGCACTCAAAGCGCGTGATTAATTGGAAAAGATCCGGGATTAGGCGCAGAGACTCTAAGATACGACCTAAAATGCACTACGGCATCTTCCTAGCGCCCTTCAAAATAGCATCGACAGTTCTTGCAATAGCCCAAACCTTTTCCTCTTCATATTTTCTTGCTACAATCTGTAATCCCACTGGTGCCCCATCGTATGTTTCTGCATCATCTGTTGTATAGGACGTTAACTAGGTCATCAGAAAGACTTGTTATTTTACTCACACCACTCCCAGTTTTTCTTGTCGAGGTCATTCATTGGGATATATTTGTGGTCAATGATATCAACAGACTTATCGGCATTGGTGACCGGAATCACAGCGGTGCTGTAATCCAGGAGATTGACAACTTCGGTATACCCTATCCAACACCGGTCGTCAACTCCGCTTTCGGCAAGTCTGAATAAACGCAGCTCGCGACACGTAAAGCATGGAAACCTATGTACAAACCAGTATATAGATACCGTCCGGGTATAACTGCTGCATGCGGAGCCACAGGCATTATGAAAGCATCGACCTCTTGCCCTAGTGCGTCAACTAATTAGCATATTACTAGCAGGAGATGAAGTTTAACGGTCGTACCGTCATCAGTGGCCTTTGTGTTCCAATAGTCCGAATACGCTTCACAACTATCCCGACCTTGGATACTGAGCTCTTGGCATCTTATAGCAGAGAATGGAGTTTTAAGCTTGAAAACTTCGCGGAGCAGAGGTATGAGTGGTTCACCAGATAGATCCAGCTGCTTGTGAATATCGTAGCTGCCATCTGACAGCAAAAATAGTAGCTTCAGAATAGTAAGTTCCATTGCGATAAAGAGATATGTGGCAAGTAGTAGAAACGCACATGGATATGAGCAGCAAATTGATGGGAAGGCGGGTTCCAATCAAAAACCTGAAGCTTTCAGGTCAAACTTCTTGGAGTAAGAATTGTCTTGGAAAAGTACCTTGTGGCCGGCTTTAATTAAAGCATCGCGAACTATGTGAAGCCCTCTAGTAATCGGCGGATGTGGAGTCATATAGCCATCGTTGAAAAGAAATCCTATCTTCAGTGGTGCCTTATCGTTTGCCCTACCTTCAGAAGTGGCTCGCGCCAGTGTTTGTTGTTCTATTTCCAGCCGCCATGGCATAGGAACTACATTCGGATCACGCAGCCATGGTTTAGTGGAGAGTAATGCGGAGGCGACAAGCTTCAAAGATGCTATCGAAGTGCCCATGACTCCAACAGAGGAGGCATAACTTAATTGACCTGGGTTCTAAGATTTGAAATGAGTATTCACCTACTAGCACACCTTGTGAACTCACGGTGTTCGCAATATTTCTGTAGGATAACCGATTGTGAGATGGTTTAAGGGAGTAGATTCCGCAGAATGCTGCGGGGATCCTCAGAGAACCGCCTGGAGCTTTGTTAAACTTAGAATGGCCATCTGGAAGCCTGGAATAACCTACCAATATCTGTTCCCAAGCCCACGGAGCTTCCTGTCAAGGCTTGTAACGCTCCTTCACCTATTTTGTGGCGTTAGCATGAGTTTCTAGGGGTATATTATAAACAGAGTCATACCGCCAGATGAGCCACCACATGACAATGCCTGATTGACAGGGTTAAGTGTCTGACCGATCAGATTGTTTACAGTTTCTCCGCACTAGGAGGTGTCAGTTTGGCTGCCCTGCACTATGATTGACACCGTACCATAAGAGTTTGTGGTAAGCTCGTCTATACATTTACTGTTAGTCAAAATGTGCGGGACACAGAAAACTTCATTTGACGTCTACCGGTCATACCTTGCAGTACAAAATGGCTCCTTCCGAGCACAGCTCATTGACGACTTGGCTTTCAACTTTGTGAACTTTCTTGGGGTCTGGATTGCCTTCATAAGTACCAATCCATCCAATATATCCCATTGTCGTGTCCAAGCCCTTAACGTGGAATTGATCCTTGAGACTGACTGGAAGACCATGCAGGACTCCAACTGGTTTACCGTGCTCGGAAAGATATCGGTCTAGTTCTACGGCACGTGCAAGAGCTTCCTGGAAGAATATCTCATGAAGACAATTGTTCTACTCAAGTAACTTCGTTAGCATTCGGAGAATGGGCACCGAGGGTTTAGTCATGAAAAAGAGTTACAATCTGGTGTGCAATTGCAGCTGTTTTACAATATGCATTTACAACTTCCAGGCTCGACAACGACCTTGAAGCAATCTTTTGAACGAGGCTATTGCTGTCTAATCGAACTATTCTCGCTTCATCTTTAGAAAGAAACGATTGAATGAAAGGCCCAGTGAGATTAGTCGTCTTTCTAGCGCGGTCGCGGTCTTCCTGGCTTATGCGCCAGTTAGGAGGAATCTTAGAGGCTGTCCGGGCCACTTTTTCTGCAGCCCGATCCTGCCATGGGATTTGAGACATAAGGTGTTTTAGGTTTGAATAACTAGGTAAGTATATAAAATTGGTATAAGGCGGTAATACAACTCGGCAGGTATTTAAATAGGTCGGCGTCGTGCAACAATTACAAAAATTCGCGTGGAAATGCCCTTAAAATCTTGGCGGGCTTGAAGCAGGTGACAGAAGATTGAAGCGACTTTTCCGGAACGAAGCGTTCCATACCCCATGCCACATAAAGGGTTTCGAGGAAAGATTTTGACAGGGGGTTGGGAAGGCTTTGAATACTACCATAGCATTGTTTGGCCAAGGCGAAGCCTGGCTGAAACCATTAACTATCCTCCTACAGTTCTGCTGCCCTAATCATTCAAGGGAGCGTTCCGTTAGAGGTAGCAATTCGCGCGGTCGAAAAAAGCACATCTTACCCGAAGTGTGGTTTTTCCTTGCACCCCCTACGAAGTCGACTCCTGCTTGTGGGAGATGGGCGTTGCGAGCTACCCGAACGCCCTGTTAAGGCGTTTACTCGAATAATTTCAGTGGACGATCGATCGGCGGAGTAAGCGCATTATTTCCGACTAAACCTCAACAACAAGCCAAGATGCAAGGCTGTAATATCTGGAGTCTAGAGGACGTCTCTATGTATCACTCCTCACGGGCCCGTATCTCCTATTACGACAAAATGGAGCTGGGCGACCGTTGATCCTTGTCTTTTGTATCGCCATTCTCTTCATGTACAGCTACCCTTGTTCCTGAGCCCTTAGCTCGTTTGTCTTGCTTCTATACGATAAACTTGTTTCGAGGCTATGAGGCCTGAGAAGGTATTCAGCTGGCGAGAACAGCTACCTCCACCTTTTGATAGGCCGGGCCCTGTAATCAAGCGTCGCGCGTCAGTACCTTGTTTAACGGTAGCTCGTGATGGACTGGAAGATGGTAAACCAAGGATATACCCAAGGCGCAGAAACTCTGCCTATGGCGCATTGGATGGAACTGATCGCAGAGTCAACTGGCTACGCTTTATGCATAGCCAGCATAGAGAGATCCTACGCGAGAAGAGCTCTTCGGCAGTCGAGAAGCTGAAGAGGTACAATATGTTATCGCAAAGCTCTCTGGCTTGGACCTACTAACTTGTGTATCGTAAAGGATGAAGCGCCAACGCGTCGCTACAACGCCAGAGTCTGATGAGAGCCCGGACGATATTTCATGCCTTGAGGATATGCGAAAACGCTCCGTCGCATGTAAGGCTACTCATGAAAAGCCTACTCGAGACGAGATATCTGCGTTGACTTCCGAATGCTTCCCACGGATCGAAGAATCTTGGGTTGCTGTTATCGAATACTCACGGAATTCCTTTCGAGCCTCGGAGTTTACTCTGGAAGAGGTTTTATCATCAGAACACATATTACAGCCAGGAGACTTTGTTGATCGCGTAAGATGGATATATGTTGAATACTACAAGATGGGCACGTTTTGGGGTTCAGACGTTAGGTTCTCACAATGGGGAACAGATCCAGCCTTGTTCGAGAAATCACCGATTGTACTATTGCAAGAACGGCTTGCGGAGCTAGATCGCATGGCAGGTCGGGCGCCGCTGGAGGAAGAATATATCCCGGGTATGTAACAACTTCCTTGCGATGACAGTCTTACCTTCGGTTTGCTGACGGAACTTCAATAGGATACAAACGAATTGGTAAATACTATCGAGAAGCTCCCGGGTGTCCAGAGTACATCGGGCTTCGTGTTGATCCATCAAAATGGCTCAAATCAGAGCCATACGAACTTCTGGCGGATTATTTGAGCTGTCATCCATCTCTATCTAAAGAGCTGCAGCGTACACAGCAAAATGATCTCCAATATGGCCTTGCCTACATAAATGCGGTCACGTCTATCAGGGAAGCTGTGTACCAAATGAGACCTGGTCTCCGCCAGGTTCACCAGTGCGCAAACAAAGAAGAAGTCTATGCCTATGGAAGCTGGGATGACCATGTCGAAAGGATTGAATTCTACAGAGAGCATACTTTACTGAGTTGCGGCTCGCCTCAGCTCTATAAGATTGTCGCAGATCGACTAATCCGCAAAGAAGATTCCCTGCGACAGCACACTGATTGCGCCTTGTTGTACTATACTCTGGCCCGTGTCTCAATTGAAAATGATGAGATGATGCAGGACCCCCCAGAAAGAGCACTGAACAAGGTCTTCTCTGGGCTTAAGGATAATCGTACCACAGATAGAGAGTCTGTAGAAATAATCTTCAACCTGCAGCAGGCCGTGCTCGACGGATTGGAGTATCTCGAGGAGAATCAACGCGAACTCCCTATTTGGGGTATTCCTCCTTTCGAAAACCACCAGGTCAACTTCCACCCTGATCACAACCCTTCGCAAACTATTCGTGATCTTATTCAATATGAGATGAATTTAGTCAAAAAAGACTTCGACAGCATAACCCATCACTGGCGGTCGCTGAAAAGTAAAGTGGACCGTCACCTTGATGTGCTTCTCCAGTTTCGAGTTCTTGAACAGCAAGAACTGGCTATCGAGCAGCGCGCAATAGCCAGTCAACAGCAAAATCTTGCGGTAGAAGAAGCCAAAAGCTCTCGAGTACAGGCCCGATCGGTCGTGATATTTACCGCCCTTACTATCATCTTCCTTCCACTATCCTTCTTCACCTCCTATTTTGGTATAGGTCTAACAGATGTCCCGGGAATAGACTCAAAATTTTTCTGGACAATAACCGGGCCGATATCTGGAAGCATGTTCTGTTGGTCTTCGCCGTCGTAAGGATTATGAGCACCGTGCAAGGGCATGACGAAGAACAGGCTATAGAATCTAGCGAAGAAATTGAGAGCGAATCATCCTGGAAATCCCGCCTAAGAATAAGAGGTAACAAGTTGAAAAAAATTTGACAGCGTAGTACAAGCTACAGTATTGCGGCTTCCTTCGGCGGGACACCAACATAGGGGTAATTATCAGCCTCGAGATTCAAAAACTTGGGTAGCCTTCGAACCCCAACAAGGTTTTCGATAGCCGAGCCATACCTCACCAATAGATGTTCTTTCCAAGCGGTTTGAATGATGCACATTCCAAAAGGCACTCCCATGTCGTTGACATCAACTGGAATGGTGATCATCGGATATCCAGCTTTAGCTGCAAGTGAGCAAGCAACGCCTCCATCTGCTTGCAGAGGCACAAGGAGCCCATCCAGATTATCCCCATTATGTCTTAGTGCTGCATCAATACCTTCTTCTCTTGATTTCCGTCTTATATATTCGAGAGCTTTAAGATACGCGTCCTCGGGCCAATCCTTTGACTCAAGACATTTGTCGAGGTTATCCTGACCAGTAGGCCATGCTAAATGTGTTCCTGGGATACCTCCCTCACTAGCGGTGTGCCGAATGTTGTAAGCAACCACGTCTTCGAGTGAACAAATGTTCTCTTTATTTTTCGTGATTCCTTCGAGGTACAATTGAAGACTGCGGTAGAATTCTGTTCTCACGACCTCAAATTCCGAAAGCATTGAGCCTGTCTTGCCATCTCCAAACTCCCAATCCCAGCCATCTGGTGGAATAATTTCTTCGGCACTTGGAAAGTCAACTTTGATTACTTGTGCGCCGGCCTTCTCTATCTGCTCAATTAACTGCATTAAAGATATGTACTCGAGCCTTTTATCAACATTCTTGCTTGATACTTCCCACACTCTTTTCCATGGTAATCCAAATTTGGCCCCCTTTAAAGCGTCTTTTTTGCTCAACCAAGATGTATAAAGCTGAGAGGAGAAATCATGTATGGGTGTAGATAACAGGCGACTATTATAAACATCTACAGTCGTACCTCTCTCTTTAATAACATCTAACACTATAGTGGCGTCCTCTACCGATCGACCAAACGAACCTACTGTGTCAAAGCTTGGAGACTCTGGGATAACGCCCACAGTGGATGTTAATCCCACAGTCGGTTTAATGCCTACCACTGCGTTGCGATCTGCTGGAAACATAACACTTCCATCAGTCTCGGTACCGATGCTAAATGCACACATATTTGAGGCGAGTGAACTTGCACTTCCAGAGCTAGACCCTCCGGGATGGTGGGCAAGATTGTATGGATTCCGGTTTTGACCTCCTCGAGAGGAATAGGCTTCGGAGTAATAGGATGAACGCATAGACGCCCACTCCGACAAGTTTGCTTTCCCGAGGAGTACGGCGCCAGCTTCCCGGAGAAGAGTAACAACGCGCGCATCGTCTGGGACAATGGTGCCTACCAACGCAGCACACCCCGCGGTTGTTTGCATCTTATCTTTGGTCGCGATATTGTCCTTGAGAATGAACGGTATACCATGTAATTGGGTTCTGAGGCGGCCCATCTTGCGCTCTTCATCGAGCTTCTCGGAAATATGCAGAGCATCTGGATTCGTCTCGATCACAGCTTTCACACCGGGAATTGACCAACTCAATTCTACGCAGGTAGCATTGAGTCAATTCCTTGGATGTGAAAGTTTCTTTGCTTAGATAGTTCTGTAATTGCGATATCGAACACTCTTCAATGTCAATTCCACGACACCTTGGCATACGCAAGCATTTGTGGGAAGCGTCCATCAACATTGACAATCGAGAGACGAGCAGAGTGCACTCAAGCCTCATGTGTATATATATATATTATTGAGTAAATATGCCGTCACACAGCAGGGAAGTGCAGCGTAGGTAGGGTAGAAGGTATTCTCTTTATTGGTTTTCACTATATCAAGAAGAGAGGGAAGAGGAACGGAAGGAAGCTTCCTGTAAGTTGTAACACTTCCCACTAGCGTGGCGCTAGCCAACACACTAGTGCTCTGTCACATGTGACTACGCACAGCCATCCTCTTTCCTTGAGAACTACACCTTTCTTAACAGAATTGAAGATTCCGAACTCCTCTGAATGATCCTTTTTACTGTTTAGCCAGCAGTCCAAATTCTTTGCCCTTACACGTCGGCCCACTTCACCGAGTGCGTTTTGTCTTTATTACCAACTGAATCTGACCTGCCGTTGTCAGTTTTTAAGACGTTCCATGGGCACGTTTCCAAATTGGCCAAGGATTCGTGTCCATGTAACGAATTGAGCCGCTGCTTTTGCCAATTTTGGCGTGTTCAATATTTGACCTAAATCGCTGACGCGATGATCCTTCCATATGGTCTGACTCCGGATGCTGTGATGCGTTGGACATTCGAATAGCGTGTGGCTGATCGTTTGCCGTCCCCAGCCACATAAACATTCCCTTGTGTTGACTTTGTTGATACGGTAGAGATAGTCCTTGAGCCCTATCTTTCCCGTGCGGAGTTGAACAATCACAGAGCTTAGCGCTCTGTGAAGTCCCACGTGTAGCTTGAGTATACTTTTAGCTGGAGCCTCGGTGAGCTTTCTTGTTACTGAGCCTGATGCTTCCGCCTGCCATTGCAATTCCCAGTCGGTGTTGATTCTCTTCCTCAATTCCATCTTAATTGATGATCTGAGAGTTGCAAAATGCAGTAGGTGAATATTTGGTGAAATTGACGGGGACCATGGATGTTCGCGCCAACCTGTAGCCTTTTTGGCCGCAATGTCCGCCATTTCGTTCCCTGGAACCCCTATATGAGCCGGAATCCAGTGAATTCGTATTCTAATGCCTCGCCATCGAAGTTGATCCACGTGCTGTGCTATACGGCGTAGTATGTATTGCCCTGACTGTGTTCCCGGCTTCGCCGATGAGGTGATCGCTGCTTGATTGTCCGTGAAGATGACCAGTGATGTTCTGTGTCGAATGTATTGCTCAGCTATGCCCAAAGCCAGAACTAGCCCATGTAATTCGGCCGCGTATACCGTGGCTGCGTTATCCTCTCCAACTAGCAGGTTCCTTTCCACTCCCAGGTCCGGAACTACCGCGGCCGCTCCCACTTTGCCTTCAATGGCACTTTCGTCCGTGTATATTACTAGCTGACTCGGATCTTTGATGATATCATCATGTTCTTTTAGTGCTGTGTCCTTATTGTCTGCTATTCTAAATTCGGATGGAATTCTCCAGGGGGGAGCCATCATTGGGTATATGCATTCCATCGAGTTTAGTGTCTCGGAGTATACCCGGCCTTGTGCATTGTACCTATTTTCGAGTTTTCTCAGAGGGCTCCAAAACCTGAAGTTCTTGGGTGTGAGTATTATGTATTGTCTCACTTCCTTTATTTGATCGTATATTTGGTTGGTTCGAAGTCTAATTAACGTGTCTTCAAGAGCCTTTTCCAGCGCGTATTTTACAGGTAGCAGATGCAGTTCCACGTCCAAAGCTGGCTCTGAGGTGTTCCTGAATGCTCCTGCTATTATTTGAGCTGCACGTCTTTGTATCGCGGTTAGTGACTTGATGATTGCTCTTTCCAGCCCCACGGTGCCAAAGCCCCCCTCAGGGCTATACCATAGTGAGCAAGCGTGCAGGAGTTTTGGTACTATGCAGGCTAAATAGATTTTCCTAAGGTTCAGTAAGCTTGCGCCCCAAGTTGAACCCCCTAGGCTGCCCAGTGCATTGAGAGCTTGCGAGGCCCCTGCCTCCGTGCGACGTAGATGTGCGGTCCATTTTAGTTCCTTGTCTAGAAGTACCCCTAGGTAGATTCCAGTTTCTTGTGATCTAATAATGTGATCCTCCAGATGCACCGTATCGTCCTCTCGTTGATTGAGCTGCCTCGCTCTTGTGCCTGGCTTTTTGAAATGAATCAGCTGAAATTTGGCTGGAGCAAATTTGCTTGCGTGCTTCTTTGACCATTGGTTTTCCCTTGCTGCGAAAATGCCTTCGATTCTTCTGCAGTTGAGCTCCGCGTTAGGTCCAGTTACCACCTTTGCAATATCGTCGATATAGCCCAGATCTGTGACTCTGAAGCCAGCCCCCTCATCTTCTTCCATTAAGTCGGCGTTATAAAACAGGTACAGTATTGGTGAGATCGGCGATCCTTGAGGTATACCCGTGCCTGTTTTGAAGACTTCTGAAGTGAACTCCGGCAGTGATATTATGGTGCTTCGATCGGAAAGAAAGCTGAGTATCCAGTTAGCCATGTTGCCGCCTATCCTTCGTTTCTTGAGGTTGTGTAATAGCCTCGTATGCGATACGTTATCAAAGGCCCCTGTTATGTCCAGTAACAACACCGTAGCTACCTCCCCTCTTAGCCACGCTGCTAGACCAAAAGATGAAGAGTCGCAGAAATGAGTTCTTGACCTTCGCTTAACTCCAAGTTCCGCTGTGTAGGCCAGGTTGTTCCATGTCTCACGCGCGAAAGGAGACCAATCCTCTGTCTCTGTGACTGTAGGGTAAGGAGTGAGCAGGTGAGCGTTTGTGAAGCTTTCGTTACCATGCGAGTCCTGCTGAGACAAGCCAGATGAAATTCGAAGATAATGACTTGGCATGTTTGTTATGTCTGAATGGTTCATGAGTGCGGTAAATAACGACTTTTGAAAATTTCTACTGACTCTTGAGGGGACTGACTAGGCTTCAGAGATCCAGCTGCATTTTAATAGATATTTACGCCATTCAATAATGGCGGGCCACCCCTGCAAATTTCAATTCTCCTGAATGTGACGCCCTGCCCTTGATTTGGCCGCTCTCTACCTCAAATTTTGGCCTATGTCACGCCGCCAGCATTTACTACCCCATCGAAAAGGCGCCGTTCAGATCAGCTGTAACATTAACATCACATGTACTTGACCAGTAGTTGAAACATGAACGACGAGCCGGTGATTTGTTTTGATTCTTTACAGGTTCTGAGGTTTACAAACTTGCCACGGCCACAAAAGTATTTCTGTCCACACGTGAAGTGAAGGTCACTGATAGGGATCACGATCAGACGACATGAGCTTCAAGCCAAAGAGCGCTCGATGGCTTGCAACAGATCTTGACTTCCCTTTCAATACGGACGCTTCATCAAGCACATCCAAAGGCGCTTTCGTCTGTAATGGAAGGGAATCCGGTCATATCGCGACCCGTAATTGGCCTTTGGCAGCCGGTCCGTTCTACACCAGCACAGCCTGATGCTGCCTAAAATGAGACGGCCGAGTTCTGGCTAAAGCTAGCATGATTATTAGGTATAAAGGGAGGATCTGCCCCCTTTGCTTTCGTGTTGAACCTCTGTACAACACTTTCAATTGAAACCAGATCATTTCGAATATTGAATGTTCAAAGACAGGCTGAAAGTCGGATAAACGGAAATAAGATATGCTATGTAATGAACAGTGCTGTTTTTCTCTATCCCAAAGGAAGGACCATACAAGGCTAGTGGCATATCGACATTGAAAAAATTAGCCAATGAGAACAGCAAGTGTAGCGAAGAAACGACTGCCTCCTGGCACCTCTCCCCTCTCAATCAAAGAATCATCGCCAAGATTCGTGTAGTGTAATGTAAATAAAAGCAACAACATAAACTTCTCTTGACTATTTCAAATGATCAGAATAAAATCGATTCACAATCTAACACTCGACACGTATGCATGAGATACATAATATGATATCAAATGAGATGTAAAGTTGACATCCTCATAAAGTAAACAAGGCAAGTTGGCCAGGCTTGACAGTCAGCTTCAGTGCTTTCGTAATGACAGCCTGAACTACGAGATTCGATGTATTCATAGTGACTGCATGATTGACGAAGTGATCTGAATCGTGAATGATCTTCTTACAATCTGATAGAAGACATGAAAGAGCGTCGACCTGATATTCAAAGCGCACTTGATGATAGTGCCTTCACAAACTATCGCTGCGTGCAAGACTCTGCGTTCGCCTACGCTTTGAATTGTCGTAGCAAAAAAGATGTATTAAGAAAGTGAATGACTTCTTTGCTTTGATAATCTTGAAAGATGCAATCGACTTTCTCAAATTCACAGCTTTAATGACTTTTGTGAATTTAGCTTCTTTGAAAGATTTAAGAATATCAAGACTCATAGCAGAATCGATAAAGTCGATGCTGTGCAGAGATTTGTCAATCGACGATGACGAGCGTTGTGCGCAAATCGATGACTTGTTGATCTTGTTATAGATCTGCATAGAGCGAATCATATGAATGTATTCTAACTAGAAGTTCAAAGCTAAAGAAGAAAGAAGATGTAACACGTCGAAGATCTTGTACTCACGAAGACGCGTCAATCTACTAGCGTGTCAACATCAGCTCTATACTAGTCTATGATAATCTAACATGATCTATATTAAGCTAGTCAGTCTGAATTCAGATGAATATGTAGTCTGAATTCAGATTCAAACTGCATGATCGCAACAGATCTGATCTAGAACGTCTTCTTCGTAGCTATTGCATTTTCGATCTTTGCATTTGCAGAGTGAACAAAAGCGCGCAGTGACGTTAATCAGCTTGACGAAGAAGAACTCAGTCGTCGATCGAAACAGATCGTGAGCGAGATGTCTGTGTTCTTCTGAAATATGTGACACAGAAGCGAGCATCTTGAAAGCGAGCTCTTCTTCATTGAACTGTGTGAAAATGATGAATATGAATTAAGAAGATGTGACGCTCAAAAATGAACACAATCACGTGAGCGTGATCATTTTGATATAACTCGTGCGCTCGACTAGATCGTTCTACATATTCGATCTCGAGCCTCATAGATAGCTTTTTGCGAAGACATGAATGAACAAGACAGACTGAACTCTACGACTGCAGCGCACGCATCTATGATACTAACAAACTGTGTCAAGAACTCACGTACGAGAAAAGCTCTTTGCAGAAGAAATCTGCAATTTCAAAGACACTCAAGCGACTGAGATAAGATTCTTGAGAAAAGTCATCAAGCTTCATGAAGAAACGAAAGTCACACTGTCAGAGATTAATAGCGCTTCAAAGAAAAGATCAATGAAGTGAGCATAAGCGAAATCTGATCTATTCAGCTAATGTGAAAGATATCGTTTTCTAAGTATTTTCTGTCGTGAAACAAATAATTTCTTGCTTAGATTAGAAAGAATCAGTATCTTCATCATCTGATCTCAATCTTCTCTGATGAATAACTTTGTAATATTACTACTCATTGTAACTGATTCTAGCATGAGAAATCTCAAAGTAGATCATTCGCTTCTTGATTATATACATTGTTCTCAAAGTCAACGCGTCTCGATTAGTCTGTCATTGCAGACTGATCACAGCTTCTCGTGAATCGAATCTCATACATCTTTGCTGCATGATTCTGAAAGTGTTGAATATCTTCAAGTATGTTGCTGCAGACTGAATGAGAGCACGAGATTTGATCAACTGAGACGAGATCACGACGTAAGAGTGTATAATGCTGATTCTCGAGATGCTTTGCAAGTCTGTTGTCGCTGCTGAAATTTCTTTGTCGATACTGATGCAGCAGAGTCACATTACTCAGGCAGAAAAGACAGATTCTCACAGCACAACAAATTGAATATGTCTTTTCTTCTGACGAGATTGACTTCAAGATTGTACTTTTGATCTTCTTCTTAAAGTTCATCGTTCTCGATTCTCAAGACTTCTGACGAGCGCATAATTGTATGAGATTGTGAAGAGTCGAAAGACGCAGAAGCATCATTTGTCTTAAGTGAGAAGATGATTGCGATGATTCAAACAACTTGCAAGTCAAGCGAGTGCGTTTCAAAAGAAAATGTTGAGATGATTAAGAAAGAGAAGAAATGCAGTATTCAAACAAGTCAATGAGCTGATTTTGAATTTCTAAAACGTTGATTGTCGCGAAAAATTCTTTCTTTTTCTTCTTTAAGCGCTGACTTCTTTGATATCATATCTCGTTTCTCAGAGTCTGATCGACAACGTGAAATTTACAAGCGAGTATTCTTTCGCTGATTCAAACTTATTTCAGAATTACATGTTTTGTCTGACACAGCTGAATCAGACGAGCTCTTTTGTTTCTGAGATCAATGATCTGATCTTGATGATCGACTTCATGCTTTTTCAGTGACGAGAGTTTGATCGACGTGCGTTGATCTCAAGACAGAATCATTCTTTCTGCAGCTGAGATAAGCTGAGTTCTCGACTCGATATCAAGATAAGCAGATTGAACGTTGTATTTAATCGATTGAGATATGTAATGTTTAAACATCTCTTCTCAAGAATGACTCATGATTTGATTATGAACAGCTTTCGTCACGTCATCTGAACTGCGTTAGCAAACACAATCAAAGAATAGATTACAACGATGATAAATATCATTTACAGCGTTGTCTGTGACTTGACAAATGACATATGATGTTAAGTTCTTGCAAAACTCTGCGTCTTGCTCGATCTTTCTGAAGTGCTTGCTAATGAAATAGTACGACAAAACTCGATTTGAGATTTTCATTTCACTAACTCTCTTCTCTGCTCTTCGAAAAATGCACTTGTTCAGTATGTTATCTTTTCACTCAAGCTGTATGACTTGTCGTGATTTCGAAACCTTCATCTGAGAGATTGTCTCAAGACAATCAAGATTCAAAGCTCTGAAGACGTTGTTGAAGAAAGTGAGAGTGAGAAAGTGCAACATCAAGCAGAGAATCAGATTGTCATCTTGTTCATGTAAAACATAAGTAGTACTATCGATTGTTAGCTCTCAGTCAGCGTTGTCAGTTTCAGCGCAGCGTAGAATGTATGATTTCTTCATGTGTCTCTTCTCTTTCATCAAAAGTAGAGTGATCTTCAGTATCAACACGTTCTTTCTCTTTGTCATCGAATTTCAAATCAAGATCAGCTTGACATCTCTGTAATGCAAGACATCGTCAGAATCTCTAATATCATCTGCGCTACTCTCAATCAAGACGCTCGATCATGATGACATAGCAATAGAAATAGTGAAAACTGAATTCTCTTTCTTTCGTAAAAGAATCGATGAGAATCATCGTTTCACAGAAAATGCAGAAACGCGAACAGGTTTGAAACTTTCATCATCGACTTATGCGAAATCTCTACGTTCAAGATGTGAGAAAATCTAAGCTGAGTTTTGATTGACTGCACATGTTGCTCAGTCGAGAGAGCGAGTAATGCAGAGTGTCAATCAAGCATGAATCTTCGTAACTTTCTCATTAATGACTTTGTTCATTGAATGTTCAACCTGATATTGATACAACATCTGTATCATTCTGAACTTGTTTTGAATGCATATCTGTCTTTTGATATCGCTTTGATCGAGATATCATTCTAAGTAGAATGCAATCGACTTTGCAGTCGCTCATGCAAGATAATCATGAGAATTTTTCTCAAAATGCTTGCAGAATCTGTTCTTCAGTCAACATCAATCTCGAATCATCTGAACACTGAAGTCATAACGCATCATGTTCATGTTCTCTCGATCGTTCTCAGTTTCGCTTGAGTAGTCGTCATTAACACTTCTCGCAGATCATGATGTTCATTTTTCTGTTGATCTTTCTTCACGTAGTACGCGACAGTCTTAATGTTGCGCAGTGAACGATCACGTCGACGATTCATGATGCTGTATACACAGAACGACGACGAGAGCTCGCAAGAGAATTGATCGCTTCACAAGTAATGAATAGAAATCACGAGAAGATCGATCAGGATAAAAAGCTTCGAGAGAAAATGAAAGAGACGCGAAAACGACAGAAAGAAAGAAAGATTGAAAGAGAGCAGCTTGAAAACGCATGTTGACACAGTCAGGACGCAACGTACGTCAGAAGATCGTCTGTGAATGTCTGATTGAAGCATTCAGAAAAAGCGGCGCAAGGGCTTCATTTCAGTCATCTAGGGAAGAGAGAGGGCAAAAGAGGGAAGAGGTTCAGGCGACGAGAAGCTCGACTATACCGGATCGGGGATGGTCGGGTACCGCGCACGCAAATCTGGGTGCAAGAGAACTGGGCAATCTTCTCACCTTCAAACCAAGGCATCCGGATATGTCTGGTTTGTGCGTCGCTTAAGGATGCTTTTGTACCATCTCACCTGTTTCTCGCTAAGGACCTACTTTGCTCCTAACCCTTTAGAATACACTTTCCAACGCTCTTATTTCCATGAAATTCTCTTGGACTGCGCCGCTGCTGCCTGCTGAATGCTGCGTCTCACGTTTCAGCTATATCACTCACAATCGTAGAACACTGTCATGATTGGCTAAGCGGCATGCTTCGGCCATGGAAAGTGCTCGAAGGTGGCAGCATCGAGGGTCAGCACTAGCCACTGCTTTGCAAATTTGATCCCACCCACCCACTTTCTTAATTCTAGTTGAAGTCTTAGCTGAAGAGAGTTCTTGACGCTCTGAGGCAGCCTTCGAAGCCATTTTTGGCCTGGGGAGCTGTGCATAAATCGGACCTCAGATTTTGATATGTCATTACAGAAACTCTGATCTATCACTCGAGAATGTTCCGTTGAACCCACAATGTTATCGACAAATATCTCTATAGACATGATCACGAAACATTTCTGCCCCTTTCACTTCCAGCCTCGAAGCTGAGCAGCGGCTGCTTTAAGGTGAGCCGAGGTGAGCTTCGTGAGGCAGTGCAGAGGCGCGCAGCACGCTGAAGCCTGAATGAGCCCGGCTTCAATTGCCTTCGTTAGCGGCATGCTGCTGCCTACGCTCCTTGAACGCTGCTACCTGCGCTCATCAACCATTGCTGCCTAGGTTCACCCTCACTCACATTCTAATTAGGCGGCTCAACCCGGCCCGGCGATTTCACTACAGTATAGTACTATGTACGTCATGTCTTATGTCCCTCGTGCCGTGGCGCCATTCGCATTGCATAAAATACTAATGTGGCTGTTGAGTTGAGTGTAACACAACTACATTAACCTCCCACACCATTGATAAAATTAATGATAGCCTAGCAGTAATCGATGCCCACAATCGCACCGATTTTTCAAAATCTGAACATGCAAGATTGACTACTTGATTAACATGTATCCAGTGATTCTGTAAACGATCTCTTCGTGTTTTCGCCCTGAAAATACTTCAAAGCGTGGTGAGTGCCACTATCCCTAGTCGGGGTCACTGTTAGAGTAGATAAGATAAGATAAGAAATTTCCGAGTGAAGGAGATTGAAATCAATATATTCAGCAACGTAACTACCCCCTATGCAAAAGCGATCAGATTTTCGATATTTTGGGGCCTATTTATAGCCCTATATTAGGCCTATATAACGACTTATCTAAGTGTAAATTCTATCGGCGGCGTATGATGGTTACTCCAATCGAATATTTGAAAAGTTCTGATGTTCGTTAATTTGGTGAGGGGCAAGCAGCTTCCGAACATCGGAAGCACGCGAAGCTACTCACCACAGAAGGAAAAAACGGGACGGAGGCCGGCCCCTAGAGCTAGCCGAGACCCACAAATATCTATTATTCAAATATCAAGTTGTGAAAGAACTTATTTCATGATCGATATGTCAGAGTTATATTATTCAAGAAGTAAACGAGTCATTTCCACCGTCCTTCTTAGAAACTTGACATGTGCTGTATAAATACATCATCAACGCTCTCCCTCGGTCCATAAACTCCGTAACCCATTCCCAAAATAAATAATCCCAACTATCAAGTCCATCATCAAACTACCCATCCATCTCAACATCCCCCCCTCTCCTCAACCCCCTCCCCATCCATCTCAACATCCCCCCCTCTCCTCAACCCCCTCACCACCCCCTCAAATTCCCTAACCTTCTCCTTCTCCCTCGCCCCTCGCACCTCCACCCCCCCATCCCCATCCTCAGCCTTAAAAACCCTCTTCACCCTGCCCTCAATATACCGCCTCCTGTCCTCTCTCTTCCCCTCCCAATCAACCCTCGCCCCAGCCTCAGGTAATATCTTCAACTTCGGTCTTAGCTCCTGTAACTTCTCTCTCAGCGCGGGGAGCTGGGAAAGGGCGAAGGCGGCGTGGGTGGTCAGGGGTTTGGCGGACGTGGAGGAAGGGGGGGTGAATGTGAGGCCGAGGATGGCGGCGAAGAGATGGTGGGTTAGGAAGGCGATGGAAGGGGTTTCGGGGAAGGTGGAGTTGGGGGGAGGGGAGAGGAGGGATGTGAGGGAGGAGAGGAGGGCGGTGTTTTGGGTACGGGTGGCGCGGAGGGCAAGGTTTATTTTGCGGGTTTCATGGAGGCGGACGCGGAGGGCGAGGAGGGATTCGAGGGTTGGAGCTGTTGGGTGAAGGGAGAGAGGAAGGTTCTGTAGAGATAGATTAGTTTTTTTGTTATTTTTGACAGTCTTTCTTGAACGAAAGGCAAATGTGTTGTTAAGGGAAAGTGTTTTGGATGCAGTAAAAATGTGGTGCGACGAATTTTTCAAAAACATACAACAAGGGGGGATTCGCTGCTCGTCATCAACGCAACTACTGATCTTTCGATCACAGGCTTGTGTATGACAGAGCGAATGGGCTGCTCAGCATTCCTGTGTCTGTGGTCGTATGTGCTTGAAAGGCAACAACAATAACATAAATACACGACAGCGAATGTATCATGCTTTCTAACCGCGCACAAAACAGAAAACTCCCTTTCACTTACCTCATAGTGCCTCAATCGCATTCACCCCGTCAGCTCATTCGACACCATCAATATATTCCTCAGCGTATAAATCTCAAACTTATCAAACGTCTTGTTCATCGTCGCTTCCAGTAGCGTTTCGAGCTGATGCACGTCGTCTTCAATCTCAGCCGTCGCTTCAGAGTACTCGATGTTGCTGTCGCCGTCGATGTCTCATATTGAGAGGTCGACGAATGAGTTTCCTGCATCGAATCCGAGGATTGAGGAAGAAAGAGAGAGAAGGCCGTTTTCAATGACTTCGAGAGCGTGATAGATGACGATGTTGACGACGTTGATAATTTCGTCGATGAGAGACTAAGGCGGGAAATTAGTATTGATCTAGAAAAGAATGATTTGAAGAGCGCGTACGAGAGAGGTATATTGAAAGTGCTCTGTGAGCAACGCATCTGCTTGTTGTGCTGAGTCTGTCATTTTCAGAGCTGTTTTGAGATTGTCGTAATATGTAGCTGTTCTTTGAAAGACGCGAATACTTTGTGTGCAGATGAAAACGCGTTCAATTCGCAATGATCTCGACGTCGTTTTACAAAATCTTCTCACTTGTTATTCTTAACGCTTGAAATGTGAAATCATTTTAATGATATTGATCGATAATTTTCAGTATGATTTAATGAGCTGTCTAGATTGCTGTCTAGACTGCTGCTTAAATGTTCAAATTCAAAGAACTTTTCATGTTTCAAAATGTTTTTGACTATTAACAAGACTGAGCTGTTGTCTAATTTCTATTTTTATTAAGCGAAACAACTTTCATTCTTATTGATGCATCAATATTCAAATGTTTTCAAATAAGCGAAGTTTGACATCTTTGCTCTTTTCTGTGTGATGAGCAAGTTACATCAAGATCACGATGTACTTGTGATTCTTTTCAGACTTCAGCATGTGATAGCTTCAACTGAGCAATCTTGATTACATTTGAAGATGAAATGCAATGAATCTTTCATTCTCAAAGAGAGAGCAATTCAATTGAGTTTAATGAGATGAATCTTCTGTTGTTAATTAATGAAGTTGCAACTCTCAAGTATATCAAGATTTACAGTATCATATCTGTTTCAGAAGTGTTTGCATACAGAAAGATTAAGTTATAATATTTGATTTACATTAACTAATGTTAGAAATGCACATGCGATGTCTTTACTAGTAGCAATTATTCAAATACAGTAGATTTAGCTAGCTAAATTATCTAGTAACAAAGATTTAAAAGCTAAGAAAGAAAAATAGAAAGAGAGTGATGAAATCGAATATAGTTGTGCTCGCTCGACAAGCTTATGCTCAATCAGATAAAAGTATGTTCAAGCTCATGCATGTTTCGATCTCGTGCACACTTTAAATTCAATTAATCATTCATACTATTTTTATCATTATTCAATCATCATTCATAGAATCAAATTGCAATTAATATAAAGAGTTGTCGATATCTATATGAAGCTTTCAAGCTATAGAATTAATCATCAAATTGCTTAGAAGCTTTGTTTTGTCTTTCAGCTTGCGTAGATCTGATTTGACTTGACTCTCTTTTCATCTTCTTAATAGAAATAAAATCAGTGAATTGCTGTACTTTCATCTTTTTAAACTTCTTCTTTTGCTCTTTCTGAAGCTCTTTAATCTTCAGCTTTTGCTTCTGAACTAGACGTTGTTGCTTCAATTTCTTCGCTTGTAACTTCTTTTTTTGCTTCACTTTCTTCTCCTGCTTCGTCTTTTTTTTTTTTCATTTCATCTTTCTTTCAGCTATTAAACGCTGTTTCTCTAGCTTTCTAAGCTTTCTTTGTTTCTTTTCATTCGTCTTTTGAATAGCAGCTTGCTGTTTCTCTTCGATTCTTTGAATTTGATGATCACAAGTCGTTTGAATCTTATTAGAACTAAAAAACATTCTCTTTGTCTCACTATTAATCTTTAGATCGTCAAATAAAGACTTTTCACGTCGTCTGCAACTTCGCTCAATACATACTGTTCATTGAAGATCTTCATTTTCTGCTTTCAGAAGAGCAACATCTGTAGTAAGCTTTTTCATCGTATTGTTCAACTTACAAGCTTTCAAATCAATTACTTTTTCTACAATTGACTTCATTAATCGTTGAATTATTCTTCAATCAGCTTCGAACAATGCTGAAGAAAAAGAATGACTTGAAACAGATTTAGTCTTTGATTTAATCTGCTTTATGATTTGTGATGAATTGAAAGACTGCAATTTTGTCTTTTCTCATTCACTTTTAATGTTGACAGATGTGAAAGCAGCTTAATGTGCAGATTAAAATAAATCAAAGAAGTCTTTTTTTGATATTCGAGAAAGTTCTTGACTCTTAAAGATTCAGTCATTCAGATTTTGCAAGTAGTAATTGATCAAAGAGTTGAATAAGCTGACATTCAGAGATTGAAGATGATGAGTAGAATGAGAAGAATATAAAGTCATGAGCATCTTGTTCTGCTCACATCAGTTAAGAAACTTCATGTTGATATGACTGTCATGCTCATCAACAAATAGAAGATGATAATCACAAGAATTTCTGACTTTTGATCTTGTATTTCGATCAAATACAATAGTGAGTCAAGAGTAAATCAATTCATCGTTAGTTCAGTCAGTAGCAAAGAAAGCAAAGAAGCAGAATTGCTATTTGAAGTCATATTCAGTAAGTCAGCTATTCTGAATATTGTCTGATTTCGTCTGATAAATGATCGAAGAGAATATATAGATCAGATTCATGCAAATGATCGCAATCAAGATGATTCATTCTCTATTGTCATCTTGATCAGCACTCAGCAATTTGTCACTGTTTAGATGCTTTAAACTAAAGACTCTTCGAGTCTTTTGAAGCAGTTCAAGTAGAAAGCTCTTTTCGTTCATATTGTATGTGTTTGAAGAAAGAATCTCATATTCTTTGATTTTTTACTTTATCTACCTCATATTAGTATGAAATTAAACGTAATGAAGACACTTACTAGGTCAAAATAAAGCTGATATTGATATGCATTATCAACTTTTTTTTGCTCTAGATCAGCTTCTTGTAGAAACTTTGACTGCAGTATATCTGAATGACGTCGAACGAACTCATAGAATCAGTTTTTACCTGACTGTTTTTCAGATATATTATACGCAAAAACGCGAATTATTGCATTGAAAGAAGATATATCACGCTCAATAAGCTTGTTGATATAGCGAATAAGCTCTTTTTCTTGTTGATTTGAAAGAATTGACGTCGTTTGCTTGCTTTTCTTCATCGAGATCATTATACTTCTATGTCGTCGCGACAGCGTGATTCAATTGATATTGAATTTCTTTGCAGTAGCAATGTAGTTAAATGAGTCTTGCAAAGCTAAATCAGCAAGCGCTGCTTCAATTGAAGTCATATTGAATTTGTAATTGATTTTTGAAGAAAGATGAAAGTAGTAAAGTAAGATGTGCACGAGATCGAAACATGTACAAGCTCAAGCATACTTCTATGACGTCAGTCTGATTGAATAAGATGTTTGCAGAGTTGCATCTCATGAAAAGACTGAGTAGATTTGATCATAAACAACTAACTACTATATAACAGTTTTAAGAATAATGAAACTGATGTTCTCTACATACTTATTAATAAGATCTATGAGTAAAATACTCTCTCTTTGATAGAATGAAGATCATAAGTAATGCACACAAGTAAGCTAGACTTATTACGAACGTATGATCATGACAAAAATAATAAAGTTTTTTTGATATCAAGTACATTTTTATCTTGATGTTTTCTAGCAATCAAAAATAAAATGTAAGCAGTTCAATCAACAGTGAAGCAATAGAAATGAAACAATTATTAACATGCAAGAAGAAATACGTTAGTTCAAATTCAAGAAAAAGAAAGTCATAAATTGATCATCTTTCAAGACACAAATATAAAGTGCTTTGAGAACTACTTTTGAATGCTGAATATTCAGAACATCAAGTTAGAAGTGAGAATAAATCAACAAACATTTTACTTCGTTGCAGAAGAGTTTTTGATCTATTGAGTAATATTTATGACATGATTAGAGCTGTTCTGATCAGTACAAATGTGATAAAATAGACAATTAATCTTCTGTCGTTTAAACATAAATGATCAAATTGAATTTCAATCACAGTTGTTTCACTCGTTCTTATCTTTAGAACTGCATTGCTTTCAAATGATTAAGTTATTTTCGCTCTCGTCAAAGAAAAATTGCGTGAATGCAATTCTATTCTTATCTTTATTCTTATTCATGTCTTAACACTTGTTTATCATCTCATTTGCTGCGTTCAAAAGTGAATCATCTTCTGACATCTTAATAATGATCACAATGTCTTGAGAATTCTATTTTGACGTGACTCAATGAGAAAAATGAGAAAAGAAGTCTAGAGTTAAAGAAGTGTGCAAGATGAAGAGAGTAAAGTATTTGAAGCATCTATCATATTGTTGTATTCTAGCGTGACTATCTTTTTGTGATCATTCAATGTTGTTGAGAGCAAAGAATTGAGATGAGACTCTTGTCTTTCGTTGATAGTTGCAATGCTGAGCGAGAGTCAACTCTTTCAATCATCGATTGCAACTTGAATCTGCAAGCGTGTAATCGACTTGATGATGAGATTTACAGAATCGCAAATTATATTGCTGAGACGCTTAGAAAGTAGACTTTTGATGAACATCGCTGAGATCTAGATTGTGTCAATGTTAGTCAGCGATGAAAAGAATGATTCATATCTGATGATTGATGAATAAAACAATGAGAAAGACAAGAGTGAATGAAAAGATCATTTCGATCAGCAGAAAATGAATGTAATATATAGACTTGAATTTTATTCACAGAGATGTAGATGATTGCAGAAATGAAGTAAGTAGAAGTTGCGAGTTTATAAGAATGATAAAGTTCGTTCTCACTGTGTTCTTATATAGATTTATTGACTAGAATATGATTCATGAAATTCAGTTCTGCTCATTATTTGATCATGATTTTAGTAGCTTCATTTATTGATTGTGTAACTTCATTTGTGATTCAGAGATTTCGTTTATGACTGCTTTTGAGAATGAGATCGAAAAAAACAGAAGCATTCTGAAGTGAAGTGAAGAACTTCAAAAATGACAATTAAGAGAAGCTCTTTTGATAGCATTTGCTTTCTCATGTATAAATAATAAGTGATATACTCATCTTTCTTCATTCTTCAAATCTCTTTCTACATCTTATCTGCTTTCAGTAGTTATTCATGCTGACTGCTTGCTCTTGAAAATCAGAGTCATCGTTTATTCTGTAATTATAAAGAACGTTTTGCAACAGAGATATGTAAAGTGAGAAGAGTTGAGTTGAGATGATTAAAGATGACAGAAACGAAGCAAGAAAAAGCATGAATCTGAAAGTCAGCAACAGAAGCAGAACATAGTGATATTCTTGTTCTCAGATGTACTTCAGCTTTCAAACTCAGCACATACTTTTGCTTTGATTTCATTCAACTTTCATTTCTTTTCAAACAATACATCATATAATGATAAACTGTCTCTGTCTTCTTTCAATCAATGTTAAAAGAATTTTAATCGTTTGCATGATGTTCTAATGCAATTTCTAGCGTTATCACATGCTCAGAGATTGAGAAAACATCAGTAGTCTCAGTGAAGATAGAGCTGACAGTTTCATCTTCGCAATGAATACAAACTTAGTCGTCAAGAGCAAACTCTGATAGTGAGCGATGATCGTAATTATCTTTTCAAAGTTCTAGTGTATATCATTGACGTAAGCTAAAATAAGTATTTATGAGCAAGAAGTTTACACAAGTCATCATTTATACTTTTTCAAGTGAGCTGAAAATTGACACTAGATATGATTTGAAAATTCAAAGAGAAGAATGAAAGATGAATGCATGTGAATTCTCAATCATTAAGTATTATTAAGTAATTTTAGCGACAGAAGCAAGTCAAACTTTGATCTCAAAAGAAGATCAAAAGATCGAACATTAAAGATAATATCTTATCGCGCAGTCAGATGCTATTACATGAGACGCATCTCATATGAATATCAGATTATTCAGACTCATCTCGATGCATCTCACAGAAATATCAGATCATTTGAGCTAATCATGTAAGTTTCTTCAAGTATCTTTCTAAATCTCTACAAACATCTGTCAGAAGTCTCTCTCAAGATCTATGAGCATTCATCAGTGATATTTAAGAAACTTAGCACGATGCATCTTCAGAAATTGACATCAAAGAGATGAACTTTTCTTATTACGTTCAGACTTAATCATAGAGAGCGAGAGATAAATGACAGAGAAAGCATCTTCTTTGTAGCTTTTGAAATACAGTACAATAATCTAGAATTACATATGTTTAATGAAGTAAGCTTTTGTCTGCATATGATTAGAACTGTATTGAGAGCAATAGAGATCATCTGCTTTGACAGATACTTATAGAGATTCAGAAAGATCTTTGACAAGTGAGTGTCAAAAAAGACAAGATATCATCATTGCTTCATTGTCGCTCAATGACTGTGTAATTTTGATACTCTGAAAGACGTTTGAAGATGCAGATTGAATGAATTTCTTCGATTTCATCACTCAAGAAGATTTCTCTGAGAGATCTTGTCTTTCACTCAATAACTTGTCTTTAGCAGTTTTATGTTTTGACATGATCGAGATTTCGCTACAAGACTGACAGAGTTCAATGTAAAGTGAGTTCAGATTGACTTGTAGAAAGAAACAAAGAAAGCAGATCTTTCTTTTATATTCAATGATCACGCTAGTGTTAGTCAGAACTCGATCATCTTATTTTAAACAGCATCAGACTGTGCTGATGTAGAACTGATCGACTGTCAAAGATCAATCACGACTCATGATATGATTGAATTTTCTTGCATTATAGACGAAAACGTCTTTGAATCTGCTTGATGAAGCGTTTGCATTGAAAAAGAGATCAAGATTCGTTGCAAGTCATCAAGTGCTTTTTGAGTTGAAGCTCATGTCATCTGATCAATGATTTCTACTGATGATCTTCACTTCACGAGTAAACAGAAATAGCTTTGTGACTGTGATCAGTTTGTAAATCTCAGAATCTGTAAAAAGTCAAAACACATCATCAACTCATCATTCATGTTTCAACTACTAGTCAAGCATATGCAATGTTCAAGTTACAGCTGATCTGAACAGCGCTTTTTTGATAAAGCAGTATATATCAGCAACATAACATGAGTCAAAACTTGAGATAGAGAGTGATCAAATCTAGTGCAGAGCGTCATATTCAAAAGAATTGAAATTTGCTGAGATGATTCATCATTATTGAATGACATAAATATCTATTAAAATGCAGCTGAATCTCTGAAGCTCAGTCAGTTTTCTCAAGAGTCAGCAGAAAGTTTCAAAAAGTCATTCAGCAAGTCATTTATCATACTCATGAATCATTCAAACATGACAAATATGTCAAGTCAATATCTTCAAATTTCATCTGATTTGTCTCAGCAAAACTCGCATGATAACGAAAGCTTCACAAATGTCTACTTTTTCTCTTCTTACTCGCTGACTTCTTATTCTACGATTTCAGAGACAAAGAATTGATCATCTTTTGCACTTGAAACATGAAATAATCTGATTCACATGATGAAACTTGAAGTCGAGCGAAGAGTAAGAACTCACTTTTACGCTCTCTCATTCTCTGATTTATGCTACTCTTCATCGACTTCGTCTTTGAAGATTTCATTGACAGAACTTCAGAGAATATTAAACTTTCTTCTGAATCAAGTTGATTGATTGAAGATGACAGTTAGAGTGATTGAGCATCAAGCATCATCAATTTACTGCAACGTCATTGAGAAGATATTGCTGACACATATTCATCGACTTGTGAAAATCGAGAGCGAGAGCGAGAATGCAGCTAATTTTGAAAACAACAATGATGACAAAGAGTATGTGTATGTGTACAAAAGCGATGATGAAGATGAGATTAGAAGTGAAGCTTCAAGAAAGAGTGAAGACGAGAATGAAGATGATGATGAAGACATGAAAGAAGATGATGAAAACAGCGATGATGATATGAATGATGATGAAGACAATGTATAAGACAGTATATGAAGAGTAAGTGAGAAGAGACAAAGCAATTGATGCATTTGATGCAATTGTTTGAGAATGATAGTCTCAAGTCTGAGTTTGCAACATATAGAACTATCATTTAGTCTAGAAGATTTTTCATGCGTTGATTGAAGAAGTACAAGTCTGACGTTCAACAATGACATTGACTTCTGCATGAAATGTAATGCAGAATATGCTAGAAGTCTGATTGTTTACTACATTGAAAAGCGATCAGCTCAAAAGATGATGAGAGAATTTTCAATAATATTATTGATAGTGTAAACAACTTCTGAATATGAAAAAGTAGTCGCTGAGAAAGCATTTCTCACAAGCAAATTCTTCAAAAATAAGATTGTGATTCACTTTTTGAAGAGATAAGCGAAACTCAGTTCTTCACGTGACGTGCTCAAAGTCTCTGAATAGTAAATTGACAGACAAAGAATACAATTCTTTCTAGACTAGTCAGCTTTAGATCGATGTATCAGAATCATACATGCAATCTCTGTTATGATGAAAGATCATGTTTCGTGATCTCATGATCAATAAGTATATTATCTTTCATTCTTGCAAACGATTGCATCTTTGCTTTTGCAATGTAAGACATTCTGTATATTTTTCTGATGCAGAAGACTTGAAACAAAATAAAGTGCAAACATATATTGAATTAAGTGAAATGAGTGTTTGAGTCTCATTTCTGACTTCTTCTCGACTTCTGTTCTGATGCTTTTCAAACTTCAACTCTGACTTTTCTCGCTTCAATTATTGCTTCTCATTCTCTAGTTTCAACTCTCTTCATGCTTCAACGAATTTCGCAAGATGTGATAGTCTAGAAGACACATTGACTTGACTCGTGATTGAGTCAACGATGTGATGCACACGTGCTTTATTCTAGAACTCAGCATAGAACTGATGTGAGTTGATGAAGAAAGCAAACATGTTGTAAGACATTATATGTCTTGAAACACTATGTCTTGAATCGCTGTGTGTCTTGAGTCACTATATGTTTGAAGACATGTGTCGTAAAACATCATACATCTTGAGACATATGTCATGAGACACTATATGTATTGAGACATATGTAGAAAGACATTATACGTCTTGAGACATATGTCACGAAAGTTTAATGAAGATTGTGATTCTTTTATACATGCTAAATCAGTTTTTTGAAAGTTCAAAAGATAATCAGCAGTCACAAGCTCTTTCAATCTTACATCAGCTATCATTTCAGCATGAGAAAAAGATTGTAGATAATTTGATGTTCTTGTCAGCTACTACAGATGACTCGACTAGAATTATGATGATCTGTCTTGAGAAAGCTCGTGATCGTAGCAGCTGAAGATACGCAAAGATTAACTCTGCATCTTCACTATCGATTTTGAGAGATGTATGTCTGATTAGAATGATGAAGTAGTTCATCTTGATACTTTGATCTTGTAAGCAAGTGAATACAGTCTCACTTTTGACAATTGATTTCTTTTCATCTTGAGTATTGAGTTTGATCGAATGCAAACACGAGACTCAAGTTCAAGCAAGACGAAGATGATTCAGTTGCACATTCTTGAAGCAAGCATCGACAATGCAATTTAAACTTTATTGAACAACATAGTTTGTGATTGACTTGATAAGATCAGAGTATCTGTAAACTTTACATGTATCAAAACTGATCTGAATTCTCACATATCATCTCAAAAAAGAACACAATCAAAACATTCTTGAAAAAAGTGTATAAGATAGCAGAGTCAGAAGATCGATGAAGATAAAGCAGCTAGTCAGTTCAAGTGCTGTCATCGCTGATACACAGAAGTTCTCAGACTTTTTTGCAAAGTCATTGAAAATCAGTGTGAAGAATTCTCTGAAAGATCAACGACTGACATTGTTATCAAGTCAAGCTTACGCAATTCTTCTTCAATGATGTTGATGCTTGAAAATGCTGAAAGTCTCATGACTGAATTCGACTGAGTACAGCTTATCGACGTGAAACTTGATACGAGTGAGAAATTCGAGACTACATCTGAGATGAACATTGAGATCAACAATCTAGAGTCTTTCAAGAGCTGTGCAGCTGAGCTGATCTGTGCATCAGATCTACTTGAATCGAAGTCTGTCAAGAATGAAAACTCTGAGACAACACTTACGTCAGACTTGACAATCAACAAATCAGAGTCAGTCGAGAGTTTGCAAGCAACGTTCAACTGAACGTTCGAGATCATTTATGATAGACTTGAAGATTCGTCTCATTTTCGATTTCTTGAGAAAGATGAATGACACAACGCTCTTTGTCTTTGTCATTCATCTCACTTCTTGCTTTGAACGTGCAACTCGCTCATTGTATTGTGTCAACGTATGTCATGAAATGATTCTGATCTGCACGAGTCAAACGCATTCTACTTTCAGAAGTTGAAGAATGTCTATTTCATTCTCTGAGCAATGATAAGCTTCGCCTTCACTCAACTCTATTATCAAGAATGAAATCGACTTTCAGCATTTTTCAATCACGATTCTCGCTTCTTGTCAGACTACAATGAGCATGATCGCTGTGTTCATCAGCTTATCATGAACATTGAGAGAAGACTTGTATTCGATGATCACGTTCACGTTCTCTTGATGATATATTTCGATAGAAGACAATTGATTAAGCTGACGTTACATCAACGCGTTGACGAACGAATGCATCAAAAATGAGTGAAACATGTCGAGTTGATAAGCTCGAGTTCAGACTTTCAGCTCGTTGATGATCATTATGATACATCAGAGCAGACATTCACTCGTAAGTCAATTTCTTCGTCGTCTGAACAAGAGAAGCAGACATGAGCTTTTTCAATTTGAAGCATGAACGAACTCTTGTTTAGAATAACTTCGTAGTATAGTCAAGATGTTGAAAGATAATGAAACACTTGCTTTGAGCATGATACGAGACAGATGACAGAATTCTTTCTTTCTCTTTAGTAAGCGAGCATCACGAACTTCAAAGTTGTTCAACAAATTCGAGTATGACAAATGCAATACTATCTCAATTAAGGTAAAAAAAATATCTGACTGTAACAAAGAAGCTGATCTATCAATGTCTTGAATTTTGAACAATCAAAGTTTATTGTGAATGCGTCAAAAATTTCGAAAGTCAGAGAATTTTTAGATGTGTTAAGAGAAAAGAGAATTCTGTCATCTGTCTCGTACACTAGAACTTAAAGTATATTCATGAGTGACTGATTAATACGACTGTGACGACAATCATATCAATATTCAATAATCTCGAAAGACGACTTGAAAGAAACATAAAATTCTGTACATCTTCAAAATCAATCTATTCTCAAGTGAAGTTTTAAAAAATCATCTGAGAAAGAGAAAATCGAAGTAACAAGTTTCATCGAATCTTTTTCGTCTCAAGAAAGAAGTAGATAGTTATTTGAGCACTCGATCTGATGTACAATTTGATACATGTCATCTGTGACATTCTTACTATTCTTGTTTTCTTGACTTTTCTCATTTGCATTAGTATCAGTCTACATACTCTTCGTTTCAACATCATGCTCTGACTTGCTTGCAATATTCAATGTCAATCTCTCTCTGCGCATCAAAGATCATTCATTGAAGTCTTTTCATTGCATTCTGCATCTTTCTTGCAAGATCGACAGCTTCATAGAATTGAAAGATTGATTGATCAAGCTTTTTCAGTGATGAAACAGAAAGATTCTGATAATGACAGAAAGTCAGCGAAGAGTGACATCAAACACTTTCATCTTCATCAACACGTAAGCGAAAGCATGAACTAGCAATAAATAGATCATGCAAAAGCACGAAGACTAAGACGATACGCTGACAAGCGACATATTTATAAGAATTTCTCATCACACGACAAGCAAAGCAATGATCATCAATGTATTCAATCGAAGTTTTATCTAAGTCATAAGCAGATCATATATTTTCAATGATCATGATAAATCAGCTATTTCTCACGTCAATGTAATTCATTCAGAGAGTATTCATCGTCGAATTCTTAGAAGCTGCTAATATGCGCTGTGTGAAATCATCTTACTTGCATTACTGATCTATTCATGAATACGATATTGCAACAAGTAATGACGATGTCGAAGCTTGTGCAAAAATGAAAGCAGTAATGATGAGAAGATGATTCTTTCTAGAAGATGTGACTTTATGTCTCTAATTCACATATGTTCAACATGTTGTGTATTATTTCATTTAAATTGTCGTGAGAGTGCTTGACATGATGCATCAACGCAACAAGAAATCAAGATATTCTTGAGATTGCTAACATTGATGTCGTTATTGTTCAAATAGATGTAGACTGCTCTTGCACAGACTGCAAAAAATGATGAAGTGAGTTCATTAACAATATTCTGAGCGAAGTTCAAGCAGACAGAATCATCGACTTGATCGTTGCATGAAATATTCAACTGCTTGAATAGATCAATGTTGCAATCGAACACTGCTGTGTCTTCGAAAGAGCACGTTATGAGTACAGAATAGTCATTCACATAGCTAACATTGATATCAGATGAGCTCATATAACTGTCTTCAATCTTGCTGTCATCGAGATTGAGATTTGAGCTCACATATATTCTTTCTGCTCATTCAGTTGAAAAAGCATACTGAGTGAAGACATTATCAGAAAGTATGATGATTGAAGAATTATCTATCGAAGAGAGATCATCAGCATTTGAATCAAAGAAGAGAGACAATTGATTGTCGTACATATTGATCATCGAGATCATCATGTAATTTTCTGAGTCATTCGTAGTTGCAGTACTTTCAGCGTCTGAAGCACTCGTAACTGAAATGATACTTGAAATTAATGTGAAATTTCGATTTTCAAGAGTTACTGTCACAGTACGAGTCGATGAGCAGTTGAATGAAGTTGCAGCTATCAGAGTTGCAAGCCTCAAGAAAGCGATCTGATAGAAAGTTTTCATTCTGATTTTAGATTGTTCAGAAAATGACTTATTTTGAAAAAAAGTTGAGCTTTCGCTTTCTTTTATGATACATAGAGAACGTCACTTCTTGAATGCGTATGAGAGCATTCTTGTATGAAGTCATATGATGTCATTCTTTCTTGATTTAACTCGAGCTCTCTAACTGCGCTTTTGAATGTGAATGTTCATAAATTCTTGCTTGTATGAGTGCTGTGTCTTCTGCAATCATTCAATATCATCTCAGCTCTGTCTCTAGTAGTTGATAAATCATTGTCATGTGCTTTCTCTTTGATCTCATACTTCATGACTTTTGCGATCTATTATACTCTCAATCTTTTCATTCTTTTTTGAAGCTTCACAGATCTAGCAAAAGAAACTGTTTCATTTGATTGCGTTGCAATTCATTTGTGTTGATTTCTGCTCAGCGAATGCTTTCGTGACTCATTCGCTTATCGTTGTTCTGCAACTTCTCTCTGTACTCGAAGTCTGAGTAGTCTTTGATTGTCTTGTTGCTAGTTGTGCTTCTGTGCTTCATACGCGCTTGTATACTTCTGTACTTCTGTGTTTCTTTGCAACGATTGTCTATCTTACAGCTCTGCTTGAATCTCAGATGAACGTGAACTTCTCGAAATGATTCATATATCAATCAATACAAGTGTTTTGTCTTTGTGCATTGCGTGCTTCGCAAAGCGTTCGTGACGTTTCTCGTGTACTGCAGTCGAGAACATATATCGACTGTAGTACTGATTGATTGTCTGAGTTCGCGCGCACACGCATGCAACTTGAAGCAAGTCATCAAGTCTCTTGTCAGAAACTCATCTCATAAAATAGAGCAGAATTGAATCTTCGAAAGATCTAAAGAGTAGTTCAGAAGAACAAGATAATATTCTAAGTCTTGAAAAATTAGCGCAAACACAGTCACTGAGAGCTCACAACGCTAGATTATACAAAAAGTAGCTACGTAACAGAAATATATTTATGCAAAGAACAGTCAGAATGAATCTTGTTCATTCTCAAAGCATCAAAAGTATTGAAAATTCGTACTCAGCACTTCAGCGATCTAGTACATAGCTCACAATCAGATCTCGATCTAGCGAGCTTGTCTAGAATACAGACTTTCGCTCGTCAGTCACTAGAAAAATGCAGAAGATAAGCTCTATTGCGATTGTGACGAGATGATCACGTTTGATCGAACTTGTGAATGAAAGTGAGTAATTCTCTTGATTCTGAGCATGAATCATCTCGCTAACGATGATATTAGAAAGCATGTTCACAAGCACGAATGATCTTGTAGATGCATGAAATCGAAATGTGCAGAAGTTAAAGATTTCACATATCTGAGCGAACTACACAGACACGAGAGAAATGTGCATCAACAACACAATCTGAACAAGAATTTATTGTTCTGCTTTCATGTAATCAACAAACGTAGCTTGTAATCATCTCTCTCGCGACGAAAGAATCTCAAGAATCACATGCATCGTCTTCATTTTGATGACAAGTCTTCAGCTGTTCTTCTTATCTTGTCAAATCACACACGATACTGAGAGCAAACAAAAGAAAGAGATCACAGAAGTAGCTCAAAGATGCATCAGATTGCGTCGTACAAGTTGAGCTGAAAAGACTATGAAAGAAGAATAAGTGAATGACGTTAAAGAGTGAGAAAATTTATGAAGAAGATTGACACTCTCAGATCATTTTTCAGATTCATTGACTGAAGTCTTTAAATCAAGAGTATCTTGAAAATTAGAGATTGACAGTGTAAACAGCATGCTTTAGATCGTAGACATCATTTGACAAGTCGATCAGTAATATCTTTCGCTGCGACATTCTGATCAACAGATGCGTTCATTTCTTATATCAGTTGCATGCTTTATTTCATCTACACGAGACGATATCAGACTTTCAGCAATCAATCAACAAAAGAAATCTTCATTTATTTGAACAAGATACATACTTCGAGACATTCTACAAATAGCTTAATCAAGAGAAGAGAAGTGAGAAGATTAGAACTCATTTGAGAGTGAATGCAACTTTGAAACAGTAGCAATGTTCTTGATCTTGCTTGAATGTAAAAAGCTTCATATAAATAAAACTAAAGAATTGTTTGCTAGACTCTGATAAGCAAAGCTTTAAAGCTTCATTGATTTTACTTCTGAAAAGTCACTGATGATTTGCGTGATTGTCACTCTCTTCTTTTCATCTAGATCTGCATGCTCGTTAGTGACTTTCACATTGTCGTAGCGTTGTTTGATGCGCGATATCTCATTATCACTGATTTCGAAACGATCATCTGAAATTCATATCACAGATCTTTGAATGCAAAGAGATTCATGTTGAAACATCAGCGAAGCAAGATCATCACGTTCATTCAATGTAAAATTATTCATCTCACTATGCATATTGAAGAAGATCTCATTGATAGAACTTGATTCTCTCGTTCGATCAAGTCAATTGAAACATTTTCATAGAAGACTTCGAAGATGATTACTTGTTCTTGTTTCGCGATACTTTGATTCTTTCTTCTTCTTTCTCATTTCAGTCTGAGACATGAATTGAAAAAGTGAAGCAATGACGTCATTCAAGATCAATTGAAAGACAAGTGTCATCATTGTAGCAATAATCATGATCACAGCTTGATCAACGCAGATTGCTCTATTATGATTGTCACGCACTAAGAAGAACAGATCTATCATGCAGAGCTTCAAAACATAGACATTCGTGAACAGCTGATTCAGAGTCGTTGAATAGAGTAGATCTCTTGTATTAGATCGAGAAACTGTGACGTAAAGCAGATTGTAGCAAAACATCACTCAAAAAAGATCAAAGATGATGAAACTGAGCAAGAGAATTAATGAAGCAATGATCGAGTAAATAAGCTCTGACATGATGTTAAGATTATACATGAGTGATACAAGAGCGACTTATCGATGCAAGCTAAATTGATATAGATTGAAAAAAGAGTGTTTCACTGCATCTGAGACAAAGCTGTCTGCTTTTTTCATTTCTGTCTCAACGTAGTATTTATGATTGAAGCGAAAGTATATCAATTGATTAATCATCTCACTTGAAGAATGAAACTTGCGCTTATCAAGAAGCATCGCAACATTAGATAAGAGAAGAAGTAGTTGCTCATCTTGAAAAGATTTGTGACTAGCATCATCGATACAGAATCGAGATCATGAAGTACTTCTTGAATAACGATCGTGATGCTCGAAGACAGAGAGATCGTCAGAAAGACTTGTATGAACAAAAAAGTGAAATGATACTTCTGTAAAGAAAGCTCGATGATCATCTTCGTCAGCAGATCTCGACGTTCTGTGATGATGCGTAATATGTATGACAGCAGCGTGATAAGTGCGATCAGAATTAGCTGCGATAAAACATCTTGAATGCAGTCAAACAGTCATGTCGAGAGCGTATCGATTCAATGCAGTTCAGGCAACAAAGTCATAAGATAAGCAATTTAAGATATGAGATCAGTGAAGATGACAGAAATAGATCATGCTAGAATAAGTGCAATGATGAAGATAACAATCAGAACAGTTCATGTGTATCGACTTCATCAGTTCTTAGACAAGTTTTTTCATTTGACATTTACTGACGAAGCTTCGAGATATTGAGATCTAAAACACAAGAGCGTACATTGAACAATAGATTGACAAGTCATATACATGATCTCTTGAGTGTTGAATTGTATAAACACTGAGATTATTAGAAAGTATCTTTCTGACTCTTGCTGATTCTGATCGATCTCGTTGTTCAAATGAGTCATCTCTTGTCAACAGTGATAGAAAGTATCAACTTTTGTTTTTACAAAAGATATTGATGACATTCAGATGAGATTGAAAATTGAAAGACGCATGTAATCGCGATTCTTTTCGCCTAGATATCATTTTCAGAGAGATCATTCACTTTCAACATACGCGTGACTTGAATCACTCATCTCGACTTTTGTAAGATTATGATCTTTTCGATCATCAGTGAATTTCATCGTCAATCATATAAGCTTCGTCTTCGCGATTTTCAGTGTGCAGACTATCTTGTCTCGCTCTCGAATCTTTTTGAATAGCTCAGAAAAATCTCTGTTGATTCATATGACGCGTACTTCGTCAGAGAATACGTTGTAGAGACGAGTCAGAACGAGAATAAATAAGAATCTTCTGAGAATATTCATCACAAGAATAGTGTTTGCGAAGGCTTGAAGATGATGTTCTGATGATGTGAGATACGTCTGTCAAATATGAATATACTCGATTAATTTCACATATATTGTGTGACATATGAAGATGATCACGGTCAAGATCATTATCAGATGAGCTCAGTAGAAGCTGATGTGTGTCAGTTTCATGTTTGCTCAACTGAGTCTATTCAGATCTTGAACTTCATTTGATGCATTTTTTTCATAAACAAGATTCAAAGACATCAGAATGAGAATTATGATTAAACTTAGAGAAACAAATATTTTCAGAAGTGTATGAAGATAGCGAAGAAAGAAGAAAGTGTCAAGATTGAACTTCTGAAGAATGATTCAATCTGATGTTCAAAATACAACGAGAATTCAGAAAAATAATCTCGAAGAAAATACTTCAGCGCGCTGTTTTTCAGATACAAGATATGTTCAAGACTGACTGACATTCATCAGTCAATGATCGTAGACTTCAACATGATGAAGACTCACTACAACTGCGTAAGTCTATTCTTTAGTAAAATGAAAAGAATAATCTCAGCGTTGAACGTCGATGCTGAAATGATAAGAGACGCTATAAATGAATGCAACGACGTTCTCTGACTATCTTGAGTTGCTTCAGAAGACGCATTGATTGCTGCAATGACACTGAAGTTAGAATTAAAGATCATCAATGACAGACTTTTAGAATACGTGATCAAAAAAACAGTGATATATCATATCAACGAGATTGATCAGAATTTTATAGAGAGAAAGAAGCACAAATCGATCACAATCTTGAAAGAAATGCATATTTTGAATGCTCGAAAATTCAGTTCTAACCTTTATTATTCTCAGAATTTTACTCTAGAAAGTGAAATAAAAAAGAGCGACAGCAATACGACTGACGCAAAGATAAGAACTGAGACAAAGATGATGCACAATCGATGCAGTAATTAGTGAGCGCTATCTGAAAAATCGAATCAGAGTTTCAGATCAATTCAATGCAACAAAATATAAATGATGATGACAAGACAGTTTCATAAATGATTGTTGAGCAGAATAGAATTTCTTCATGATTGATGAAAGAATTCGTAGCGATCTAGTAGTTGAAAGAGCGACGTGAAATCATCGCTTGAAAGCGTGAATCTTGCACAAGTCATTCTTTTCAATGTTCTTTGTGACAAGCTTGACAGAGTTTATTACAGAAGAGAAGATTAATAGCGAGAGAGTCGTGAGAAGAACAGCAGAGAGTGAAACGCAAAAGTTGCTGTGATGCTATGCATTGTGAATGACTAATAAAACTGCTTGAAGCGTACGATCGCGATAGCAGAGTGAACACATTCAGAACAATATCAGCATTATTATCTGAATCTTCTTCTCTTGCTGTTGAATTGTCTCTTGCTCTATTCTATCGCTTGTTCTCATTTCTACTTTTACTCATGAGAAGTATTCTTCAGTATTTAATGCTTTTATCTACTCTCTATTGAGATACTATCATTTAAGACATCTCAACGAGTCTCATTTCACAGTACAATTTTCTCAACTTGAATCGAATTGATCACATCAAAAACAATAGTGCGTATATTTAGACGAAAGCATTTGTTCTCAACGATTATCACGATTTGAGCAATTTTCATTGACAAATTTTCTCATGATGATACTGTTTATGAAGCTTTGCAGTTAACTTTTTTTCTTCGAAAGAAAGAGAATGAATGAAAAATGATGATCGAGTTTGCTTCTGATCTAATTTGCAAACTATAAATCTAACTAATCACTTTCATTCTCATCTCGATTCATTAAACATATACTTGATCAACATGACATCTTCTTCTCGTCTCAGATGAAGTTCTGTCGATGTGTATGCTGCGTCGTAATGAAATCTCATTTCAGTGTCGTAGACTATGTCTTTCACGTTGACTGCTTGAGAGTTAATGTTTTTCATGTCGATGTCTTGAAGTCATTTAACTCGTACTTAACAGAGATTAAAGAGTATGTCTGAATTGAGAAAAGAAGTAATGTTGCATGATAAGTGCAGATGAAGACAAGTGATGTCGATGTTGATGAATATCTGTGAATATAATATTTGACTTCAGACGAGTTCGTCTTGAGTCAAGTCGCAATATGATTTCAATGTTGCAGTGAAAGAAGAATTTAGAAGTGTGTGAGAAGATGTTGTGAGTGAATCTGTGAATGTGTCTGATGATGAAAGATCTCTCGAGATAATAGATTCTTGAGTTGATGAATGAAGAATTAGAATGCTTGATGAAGAGAATGATATTGCGACGATCAGAAGTTCAAATCGCGAAGATGACTTGAATGAATGTGAGTCTGAATTCATAAAGTCTGAAGAGACAGAAACTTTCAAGAAGATCGAATGATTAGATTTAATGCTATCAAGAATTTCTGATAATTGTTTCTGAGTTTGTGTCAAGTCGAGAGTGACTACTGATTTCGAAACTGATGATACTATCTGAGTGATATTCGATGAAGATCAATGCGCAGGCATGACGAGAATGCTTTCATTTGAATGATTAACTTGCACTGATCTTTCTTCTAAGACTGCTCTGATCTTGACTTTCAGAACGTCACTGAGCTGCATCAGAAGAACATCGAAATCGCGACTGTTATGATTCTAGCTACGCATTTATGTTGATAGCTATGTTAATGACTATGTTGATGACTATGTTTCTGACTATCGTTGATCGCTCGTCACTAAACTATCGAGTTGTTTCGAAGTCAACTCTATTCAGAATTAGCTTATGTTCTTCTGAGTCATATAGATAGTCGATTCTTTTCTTCTAGATACTTTTCTTTCTTAGCATTTATATACTCGTTACATTACACTCATATGACTCGCTCTATGCTGACTTCTAACATTATATAAATGCTTCTTCGTTACAGGCGAAGTGAAATAATCTGCATCGATTCTCGAGTGCTTCTGTCGACTCTTCAACTCACTATCGACATTTGATCTAGTCGACTTGCAATCGTCAGCAGCACTCATCTTTCTTCTCTCGTGAGCTGATTCAGCGAGAATAAACAAAAGATTTGAACTCGTGCGCTGATCAGCGAGTATAAACAAACGATCGAAATCATTCAACTAGATCAAAGATCAGCGAATTAATCGTTCATTCAGATTCGCAAGAAATTCTTCGAATTTGTTGAACAATCAAACGAGATCAGTCTATGACTGCGTGAAGTCTCTATCTCAAAGAGCAATCAAAGAGATCAGTCTAGAACTGCGTGAAGTCTCTATCTTGATGAGCAAACTCTCAGTGAGTCTGCTACAATGACATCTTTCGTCAATGCAATGATCTTCTCATCGTTCTATCTATCAGTGAATCGATTCGTCTATCAGTTCACATGCAACTAGTGAGTCTGCTTCAATGACATCTATTCTCAATGCAATGATCTACTCGCTTTCATCATTCTACTCATCAGTGAATCTGATCATACATTCACGTGCAACTAGTGAGTCTGCTACAATGACGAGTTCAAAGTCGATCTCTTCAATGAGCAAGTCGATCAGTGAGTCTGCTTCAATGACATCGTCAATGCGATGATCTATCTTCTCATCGCTCTATCTATCAGTGAATCGATTCATCTATCAGTTCACATGCAACTAATGAGTCTGCTTCAATGACATCTTTCGTCAATGCAATGATCTACAAGCACATCGCTCTATCTATCAGTGAATCGACCTATCTCGAGTTTCTGTGTCAACTAGTGAGTCTGCTTCAATGACACGTTCGATAGTGAGTCTGCTTGAACGACACTCGAAGTGAGTCTGCTACAAAGACAGACAACGATTGATCTCTTGATTGAGTCAATCAACGAACGAAACAAGCTCTACTATGTAGTAGATCTGAATCAGCAGTGAGTCTGCTTCAATGACACGATCACAATCAATCTCTTCGATGAGCTAGTCGATTCTCTTCTAGTGAGTCTGCTTCAATGACATCAGTCAATAGTCGATCTCTTCGCTGAGCAAGTCGATTTCTCTCTATATAGCTAGTCTGCTACAATAGGCATTTCGATTCTACACAAGACTAAGAAAATACATTCATGCAAACATGAATCATTGAAGAGAAGAAATACTGTTACGATTCTAGCTACGCATCTATGTTGATAGCTATGTTGATGACTATGTTGATGACTATGTTTCTGACTATCGTCGATCGCTCGTCACTAGACTATCAAGTTGTTTCAAAGTCAACTCTATTCAGAATTAGCTTATGTTCTTCTAAGTCATATAGATAGTCGATTCTTTTCTTCTAGATACTTTTCTTTCTTAGCATTTATATACTCGTTACATTACATTCATATGACTCGCTCTATGCTGACTTCTAACAGCGACGACGCATCTCGAGCAGTAAACTTTGTCAATCTGACAAAGTTCATTTATAATAAAGACAATCATGAGTTCTAGAAATGTAGAATTGATCGTGAAGCTTGAAGAAAAGATGACAAAGATAGCATGCACTCTTGCTGAAACAAATTACTCTTGATTGTAGTCTTTTCAAATTCAGCTCGTAGAAAAAGAGAAGCTGAATCTCTGCATGCACTTTGACGAATTGATAATAATTCGTGATAATCAAACGAAAGTCATCAAGTATGACTTGAAGTGACTTCTTCAGACATCTCTCTAACGAGAACTTTAATGCTTTTGCTTGCACAACAGTTCTTGATCGAAGTATTTGTTGAAGTGCTGTAAGAGAATAAAGATTCTCATCTACATCTGAAGATTGAGAGAAACGTTGAATTGAAGACGTCTCTATTGCAACGCTATGAAATATAGAGTACTTCTTGCTTCGAGCGACACAAACGAGTTCGTAGCTGATTGAATAGTATTGATCGAGCTTTTTGACAGCTTCTGAGAGAAAGCTTTTGAGCTCAGAATCTAGTCTTGAGAAGAATTCAAGAGCTGACTTAAGCTTCATTTGCGAAGTCAGATCATGCATGAAAGTTATCAGATTCATGATCACATTCTGAATCTCAAGAGACGTTGCACAGTGCTCTGAAATGTCTTCAAATCTTTTAAATAAAGCTTTCAGAGCATTTATCTGTGTTCAAACAATCTTTAATTTCAAATTTGTGATATTTGAACTGAGCTGTATGAATTGATCATGTAAAGCAGTGTTCAACAGCGTAAGCAGCACAGACTTATTCTTGCTTCTGAAAGTTCTTTTAGCATGTCTTGATCATAGTCGAGAGAGAATGCGAAAATAATCTAAAGTGACTATGCTTCAAAAGAGAGTCTTCGTATCATCATCTTTGCTGTTCACTAAAACATCATCAGCTAATCATAGCAATGTTTAATCAATGCAGCATATCAGATCTCTTGATGCTGCTCGTTTCAGAATTCTTGCTATAAGCTTAAACTCATACACTATCTCGTCAAGATCATCAATGTTTGAAGTCAATTAAATTGTACAGCTGCTATGATCATGAGCTTTCTCAAGACAGATCATCATAATTCTAGTCGAGTCATCTGTAATAGCTGACAAGAACATCAAATTATCTACAATCTTCTTCTCATGCTGAAATAATAGCTGATGTAAGATTGAAAGAGCTTGTGACTGCTGATTATCTTTTGAACTTTCGAAAAACTGATTTAGCATGTATAAAAGAGTCACAATCTTCATTAGACTTTCGTGATATGTGCTTCTGAATATTGCATTGTTCATGATGATGATATTGAATTATTGTGTGATCAGTATCAACAGATTGAATCAATGTTGATTAGTTCAACGAGACTAGTCTTTGAGCTCATTAGTGCTCGCTGATAGATCTCATTCATTCATCTTGAAAATCATCGCTTAAATTAACGCTGTTGAACACTGTTATGTATACATAACTCGTTCTTCTATAGCTATTATCATGAATCGTTCGCTCTCTCAGATTGTGAAGTTGAAAAATAAAGTCAGAGTTGCATCTACAACGTTCAAATCTCATATAGTCTCTTCTTTATTACTTTTCTTGCAACTGAGACATGATTGCAGCAAGCGTAAAGAGAGTATTAGAGCGAATGAGTTTGAAGATAGAAATATGATGACTGTTCAGAATGTACTATATTGTGTTAGAAGATTTATGTTACGAGCGTATCAAGACTGATTAGAGCTAGTCAACGATCTAGTCAAGATCTGATCTAGATCTGATTCAGATTTGACTCAGATATGACTCAATACTCTTTTTCTTTCTCAACATCTTGTTCATCTACATCATCTTCTTTTCATGTTACAAACACATCTCTTTCGAGTCTAGCGCAGTCTCTGAACATTACATAAATAGAAGCTCTTGTATCAATCTTCTTCTGTATTCTTAATATTCAGTTATAGCTATCTCTAAAGATCAAGCACTATCAACTCTGATCTTCATTGATTGTATCATCTAGACACGATTCTGACATTATATTAAGAATTCATTAATCACACGATACTGATCTCATTATTCATTTAACATACTCGTCTAGACAGAACGAGTCTAAAGAAATTCATTTATCTGATGATTGACGACAATTGAAAGACAGAACAATACTAGAGAATTGAATAAAATCAACGATGAAACTGTTTGAATTGCTAGACTACTTATCGCTCATTAAGTACGCAAAGTTCACTCGATTACGAGAATCACGATAAAGAATCTTCGTGAATTGCTCAAGAATCAAATCGATTGATAGATTCAACGATAAAAAATCTTCGTTGTTTGCTAAAGAATCAATCAAATCACTCAACAAATAAATCTCATCTTCTTTGTTGAAGATTGAATCTCATCTCATACGTCTTTCTTCTTCAATCGTCGAGCATCGTCATTCGTTCGATTCTTCTTTTCAAACAAATCTCATCATGTCTAGTCGTTCATCTATTGAAGAGCGTTCTGAGAAATTTTGAACTCGTTTCTCTCAAATCTCTGATGCTAATTCATCAAAATCACGAACGAAATCATCAAGTGCTGCGTCATTTATTCATGAAGATGACGAATCATTCGCTGAAATGATAATACTTCTCGTGTTCTACGAAATCTGAAAGGCTCGAAGCCTAGCTCTTGATAAAGAAACAGATCGACTCTACGAGTTAGATAAACAACAAGAAGATGAAATCAAAGAGTTGAAGACAAGACTTCAAACTAAAGAAAACACTTCTTCTGATTTCATCTACTCTGAGCGTTCTAGATCTCAAAAAATACCTGATTCTTCGTTGTTTACTGATGAAAAGAATTCTACTTGAGAGAACTGATACGGAAAAATTCAGAATAAACTAGAGATCAACGTCGATCTCTTTTCTAATGAATGAGTCAAATTGAGCTATGTACATTCTAGATTATTCGATGACGCAGCAGAGATCATTCAAGCTAGACGCGAACGTGATTGTGTCAATTTCTATAGAATTGTCGAAGATCTTTTGAAAGAGCTAGCTCAGTTGTTCGATGACTCGAATAAGAAAGTCAACTTTCGTAGAAAATACTACAACTTGATTCAAGAATCAAAGAAATTCAACGAGTTCTATACTCAGTTTCAACGACTATCTTTCTATCTAGACTATCACGAAAAGCAACTGATCGTCGATCTGAAAGATAAAATACATTCTCGTCTTCGATTCGTTTGAGTAGATCAACTAGTTCAATCTGATTTTCTAAAAGAAATTCGTTTCTATCTGATTCATTTGAATAATGATCAGCGAGTCATTTGAGAGATCAAGAACAAGCTCAAACGCGTTAATGATGTTTCAAAGACTATCTTTCATAGAGCGACTGTTGTCACTTAATCAGTCAATCATTCGAAGTCTGATCATCTAAAGTCGCGCGACGCGATTTTAACTAACGTCAAAGAAGCAGACATTCTAGTCGAAAGCTGTTTCATATGTCATAAATCAGGTCATAGCTCTAAGAAGTGTCTCGATCGATCTACTAGAATCAGTGCAGTGAACAAAGAATATGATCGCTTCGATTTCAATTCAAATTTCGATTCAAAAAACTAGTCATCTCTTTAAAAGTCATCAAAGAAATAGAGATTATATCTTTGTGCAAACTAGACGAAATTCTATTGAAAGAGAATTACTTTGAAAAGTTGTTTCTAATTGATGCTCATCTCATCTCTCAGAAACGATCTTTCAGCCTTCATTCTCTAATAGACAGTGATTCAGTCGTTTACATGATCATACATTTCAATCTAGTCGATAAAGTATGCAAGAAACTGAGAATTCAATCTATATCACTGACAAAAGAGAAGCTAATAAGAGATTATGATGAAAAGATATTTAAAAAGACAATCACTCATAAAATTCTACTCAATCTCATCATCGAAAGTCATAAGAAATTGACTGTATCAATGTTGATAGCTGATATCAATCATCATGAAGTCATATTGAGTAAGCTCTGAATGAACAAAAATGAAATATTACTGAATATGCAAAACGACGTCATTGTTTTTTCAAATCAATTGAATACTTCTATTTCGATTTTTTCGATCTCGCTCAATTCAAAGCATTCAAGTTGATCACGATCAACTTTGCTTTCTTCAATCACTCAGACTAAGATCTTTACGATGCTCAAACGACTCGTTTCAATCACTGCTCAGAAAGAGTCATTCTCGATTCAAAGCATAAACATTGCTTCGTTTAAAACACTGTTGAATCATTCAAAGAAGAACAAGATCAAAGTCTTTGCTCTATTCATGATGAACATCAATAGAGAAATCGCGTACAATACTCAGTGCGATTTGAACGCTCTAAAAGTCTCTTCAATCAATGAAACGACTTAGAATTTAAAAGACATTAAAGCAAAGCTGCTCTTGAAATATCACGAGTTTCTAGATGTTTTTGATCGAGCTCAATTGAATAAACTACTCTCTCATCGCTTCTACGATCATAAAATTGAGCTCACTAGTGATTCAACGCTTTCTCGCTGTCGAGCATATCAAATGTTCTCTGTCAAACTTCTGAAAGTAAAGAAGTATCTGAACGAGAATCTGTCAAAGAGATTCATCACTTTCAGTCAGATCTTCTATTTCTCTTCGATTCTATTCATTCTCAAAGCAAATGAAGATCTTCAATTCTGCATGAACTATTGAAAGCTAAATGTCATTTTCAAAAGAAATAGATATTCTCTATCGCTGATAGACGAGATCATTGATAAAATAGTGAGTTGCAAGCATCTGATTAGATTGAACATCATATCAGTGTTCAACAAACTTTGAATACATCTCAATAGCGAGAATTACATCACTTTTATCACTGCTTTAGAAGCATATAAATATAAGATGCTATCATTCAAACTGACTAATGAATCGATCTTCTTTCAACAATATATGAATGACATTCTATGAGACTTTCTGAACGACTTTTGTCAAGTCTATCTAGATGACATTCTCATCTATAGCAAAATGAGAAAGAAACATAGAGATCACGTCAAACTAGTATTGAGACGACTACGCGAAGCTGAACTGCAGATAAATATTCGAAAGTGCGAATTTGATATAGAAGAGACTGTCTTTCTAGAAGTCATCGTATCTGAACTAGATCTTCGTATGAATCTCAGCAAGATGACAGTCATAGTCAGCTGAATTACTTCGATCAATCTAAAAGAAATTCAGAGCTTCGTGAGATTTGTTAACTTCTATCGTTGTTTCATTAAGAACTTCTCGAAGCTAGTCAAATCATTCATTCAGCTGACTAAAAAGAACACATCTTTTGTTTGAAACGAGATCTGTGTTCAAGCTTTTGACAATCTAAAGAAACAAGTCAGCTCAGCCTCAATACTTCGTCACTTTGATCTCAAACGACAAGCTATTCTGAAGATCAATGCTTTGAACTATGTAAAAGATGAAATACTATCTCAGTACGATGACGAGAAAGTTCTTTATTCGATGACTTTCTACAGCAAAAGCATGATTCTCGCTGAAATCAATTATCACATCTATGATAAGAAACTGCTAGTCATTATTCGATGCTTCGAACATTGATGATTCGAGCTGAAATGCATTGAACTACTCATTCAGATGTTCATCAATCATCAGACTTTGAAGATCTTCATGAAAAACAAACAGTTGAGTCGACGACAAGTCAACTATCTGAACATTCTATCGAAGTTCAACTTTCAGATCATCTTTAGATCAGGCAAAATAAACACTAAAGTCAATGCTTTAATCAGAATGTCTCTAGCGAACGTCTCTGAATCAGCTCAGCGTCTTGAAGATCGTTTTCAGACTATTCTGACCCTCGATAGAGTCGATGTTCTATCTGTTGAATCGAAAGCAAATCTCTATCAACGAGTATGTATGATCAATCAAACAGATGAGCTCTGCAGTGAATATAGACAAGCTATGAACGAGAACAAACTCAAATTTCATATCACTAAACTGAAGAACTGCGAAATCATTGACGACGTTCTATTTAGAAAAGATCTACTGTGAATCTCTGAGAACATGCACACGAAATTACTACAAGAAGTGCATGATCAACCTTCAATCTCTCATCTCGACAATAGACAAATCATCGATCTAGTTCAGCGTTTCTACTATTGATCAGATCATCGAGCTACTATTCGATGATACATTCGAAACTGTCATGCTTGTCAGCGAAGCAAAGTCTCTAGAGATAGCATCAATGAACTTCATCATTCTCTTTCGATTTCACAGAAACGCTGAAAAGATATAGCTATGAACTTCATCACTGAACTATCTCTGTCAGAAGACTATAACGTCATTTGCACAATCATATGTCGTCTCATCAAAGAACGTCACTATGTTTTCTGTCATTGAGAAGACGATGACATCTCAGTCGAAGAAACGGTTTGAATCATGCTATGAAACGTCTATCGACTGCATGATCTACTCAGTTCTATTGTTTCGAACAGAGACTTTCAATTCATATCGACTATGTGAAAAAGTCTTTGCAAGCGACTGAGAATCACAGCTAGTTTATTAACAGTCTATCATTCTGAGATCGATGATCAATCGAAACGAGTCAATCAGAACATCGAACGCGAACTTAGAATCTACTGCAATTACATGCAGAATGACTGAGTCAAATGAATATCTATGATGAAATTTAGCGACAATTTCAATATCTTCTCGATCACTTCAATGATTTTCTTCTACTTCAATAAAGAATTTCATTCTTGAATGAGTTTTGATTCAGATACGACTGACTATGAAACAACTCGTGAACGACTTGAAGCTAGAAAAGCAGATGATATTGTCATTTGAATGAAAGAGCTACTGAGCTTCGATCGTCAACAATTGAAAAAGACGAAGCTGATCATTGAAGTTCAGATCAATAAACATAGACGAGACGTCACATATGAAGTAGATAACTGAGTTTGACTATCTTTCAGAAACGTCAAGACAACGAGACTCTGCAAAGATTTGAAAGACAAACAGCTAGATCTCTATCAAATCACTGCTAAAATAGATATCTTCTATCATCTTCATCTATCAGTCAGCATGAAGCATCTGCATTCAATATTCAGTTCGAAGCTACTACGATCGTATTCAGAAGACTTTCTATCAGAACAACATTCAGAATCACTCAGATCAATCACTATCGAAGACGATGAACACTGAAAGATAGATGATATATTGAACTTCAGACGCTATCGAGGTCGAATACAGTACAAAGTCAAATGAAAAGATCTAGATAGAAACGACGAATGATACTATATCGATAAAGAAAAATTCGATGACTCAGAGAAAGTTTTGAACGAATTTCATAAGCTATATTCAAGCAAATCGCGCTAAATATCGAAATAACTATCAACAAAAGTGAGCAAAGAAACTACATTCATGCAAACATGAATTTTCGAAGAAGAGAATAATGTTACGAGCGTATCAAGACTGATTAGAACTAGTCAATGATCTAGTCAAGATCTGATCTAGATCTGACTCAGATTTGACTCAGATATGACTCAACACTCTTTTTCTTTCTCAACATCTTGTTCATTTACATCATCTTCTTTTCGTGTTACAAACACATCTCTTTCAAGTCTAGCGCAGTCTCTGAACATTACATAAATAGAAGCTCTTGTATCAATCTTCTTCTGTATTCTTAATATTCAGTTATAGCTATTTCTAAAGATTAAGCACTATCAATTCTGATCTTCATTGATTGTATCATCTAGACATGATTCTGACAATTTATCTGCATGATCTTGTCTGAGCTGTAAGTAGTCGTAGTTGAATCGAAAGACTATACTACAACTCAATGCGAAGTTTGTTCAAGTGATCAGAAGCAACGACTTTATTAACAGACATTTGCATAATTTCATTGACTTTTGTCTTGTCGATCAGCAATTCTTTCACATTCAAGTGACTGCGCATTGAGACGAAGTCAAGACTGAGTCATGAACTTATTGTTCTCTGCTCAGCTTCTTTTAATGAAACTTTCGCGAAAATCTTACAACTCTCAAAGTACATGCTTTGATATCTGATCTAGAGAATTCATACATTCACAGAGATAAATTCAGAGACAGACAAGAGAGTTATGAACTCGTCAACATAGATTCATCATTTGATGATCAGACTCAAAGAAATTCTGTCTTGCACAGTACAAAATCTATATCACGTGACTGATAATGCGCGTGCGCATTATCAATCACGTGTTTCTGTATTCTTTTTCGTGAGATCAATCTTCGTTTGACGACGACATAAATGAGTCAGATGTCGAGAGATTCATCTCTGATATGCTATGCAGTTTGAATCATTCTCAAGCTGACTCGTATATAAACATTGAGCGAGATAGTGAAGCTTCTCTTCGCATACTCAAAGTTGAATTCAAGAAAAAACTATGTCATACTTCTTAACAGTCTGAAACATGTGACAATGAAACTCAAAGAGCAAGCTCAACAGAAACAGCAGCGTCAAAAGAAGAAACACAAGCAACTGCAGTTCAATCATGAGCACACTAATGTCTCACTTCAAAATTTCTCAAACGTGATCACAAGGTCACACGAGACAGTATCAATGAACAATCTATCGTCTTTAACACTGCGCTCACACTTGAAGTCAGAAGTGCTTATGTCAGAAATATCTCAGAAATCTTTCGTCTCTAATCAGAAAATCATTATTGTTGATTGAACATCAGCATCTGATAGTCAGTTCGATGTGACTGCTGTTTCTTGTGAAAGCTTCATCACGACAACTGATGTCGAGATGACTAGAACGAATGTTGAAATTTCAATTTGAAACAAGCTGAAGCAAGAGATTCAACGCTGTGAATATCAATATTGCGAAAAAATCTTCGTTGTCAACGACGATGAACGCTCGAAGATCATCAATTCAAATGAAATCAGTTATTTCTTCTTTCGTTTTCAACAGAAAGAATGACTCACTAATTTCAACCTGATGTCGTTATTGTTCTCATTCAATTGATCAAAAACGACTTTGATATTACACAGCTTTTATGCATTATTTAAAAGCAGCAATCAGCAATTCAATCTGAAGATGCAATGATCATTGAGTCGCGATCACGATTGCATCATTCTTTCATGCTGCTTTCAAAGTCACTGAACGCTGTTTGATGTGAATCTCAAACGTATCATCATTCAACAGTATGACTCTCTTGTCGAAAATATATCAAACTCAGAGATAGTGTTGATCATCAAAGAGTGATTGATTCACGTCATGAAAGAATGAGAGAATCAAAATCGAGATTTTATCGCAGTTAATGAGATAAGTGAGAATTTTCATTTCTTTCGTGTTTTTCTTTATGATCACTGAAGATTTGCAGTCATCTCGACAGCAAGAAAACGATTCTGACTGTGAGATATACATGATGTACAATGCAGATTGTCTTGTCTCAAATCGAGACACATTAGAGAAGCAGATAAATGATGTTCGACTTTGATATCATTATCTTGAGCGTCTAGTCGATTTAGAACGTCAAGAAAGAAGTAAACGACAGATAGTAAATATGATTCTGTCATCAAACAAGAAGCTTAGAATTAAAAAGCGTCGTGTATCTGAAGACATTTCAGATGATGAGTCTGATCAAAATCAAGAAGAACTCAAGAAGAGTCATCGATTAAACTGAGAATCTTCATTGCATTTAGACTCTCAAGATGCTTGACTTGAGAAGCGAAATCATCTCGTCGCTATCAGCTTGAAGTACGAACGATCTGAGTTGAAACACTTGAAACGAGCGAAAGAATTGCTTTGAATGATCGAGACAGTCGAGTGTGAGAAAGTAATGACAGCTTGAAATGAAGCAATCGTTCAAGAGCAAAGTCACATCAAGCTCGAAACATCGAAAATCGATTCAACAACTAAAGTCATTTGTCAACTTATCGAGAGAGCTCAGATCAGATCGTTCAAGAATAAGATTCTTTTACGTATTGACAAATGAATTTTTACGATGAAGATTTTGCAAGATGTTGAAATCGAAAAGAAATGTGCATCATCTGAGCAAAGTACATTCAAAATTGAAGTCAACGATAAAGAAAAAAAAGCATCGACAAAGACATTTGCAAAATTCATTAAAGAAGCTCATTCTGAGCTTCAAGAATCAAATCTAGCGAAGAAGCAAGAATTACAGTATTGCAAGTATCGAAGATGATGACGTGATGATCAGATATGAATCTATTTGTATAATGCATTTGATGCTGTCATTCTATTACTCATCTCAGAGAAGCAGCGTATCAAAGAAGAATGCGCAATTTACAATGAACAGTAAGAACTTATCAGTTTCTTTTATGAAGACTCTCTATTGATATTGATGCAGATTCGTGAAAATGAAATTTAAAGAACGTGAATTCTTCATCAAAGCTCTGCAGAAACTGCAATCAGATTTAAAGAAAACTGTTTCTGAGTTAGATGATCATCTTGAGATTTTAAAAGATGACATTGCAGACTTGTTAGAACAACTTCATCATTCAAGCATATCTCAGAAGTCGAAGATTGAGCAGCGTAATGAGTATCAATCGATCATAAAAGATCATGAAGCAAATTGCTCAGTTATCAGATTGCAATCTTTCACAATATCAGCAGAATGCTAAACTGTATATGCGACGCATTTGCGCAAATACATCATATGCACATAGAATAGATACAAGCTCAACATCTTTATATTAATTCTGTCTATGATAAAGAATTAAATTCGACAGCTCGTCATTTACTTTATGCAACGTTGTCGTCGTCATTTACTACGTCGTTCAACGCGAGTCGAGCATCATCGACTTAAAAGCATGAGACGATACAGAAAGAGACACATTTTAGTGACAATTTCAACAGAAATGTGACATTGAATTGAAAGTACAACAGATTATCTGAAAGCGACTTCGAGAACTCTATGAGTCACATTCGACAGTGTATCTCGAAGAGACATCGCTCACGATCTGTTCTGTAGCAAGACAGTAAGTCATTTCAATTCAATAATGACTCGTCGATTTAATGTCTTTCAGAAAAGCAACGACGTTAAGCTGATGAAGATGACTTTCATGATTATACATCATAAATGAAGAATCTGATGACACAGCATTGATTAACTCGACAATACTTCTGATGATCTTGACACGACAGCGTTCGCGACGTGACATGATCTCAAACAGCGCGACTAATCAAAGACAATCTTTGTCTGAACAAGAGTTTGAAAAGAAGAAAACTTTGACGAAAGAAAATGTAAGCTCTGACATGAGTTTCGTCTGTCATACTATGTATGCAGCGCGACTGTCACACAATCAGACGAAGTCAGAGATTGTGAGAGAGTAAAGAATGAAAACTTCTAGAACAGTTCAAATATAAAAGAAGAGAATCTCATCGTTTTCGACAATATATATCTTCGTCGTGAGCAAGATGATAACGAAGAAGAAGATCTCACGTTCAGAAACAGATAGTTTCTGTAACATGTTTTATAACTGTGTGACATTTTTATTTTCTTGACGCAGCAGTTCTGCTGATGATGAGTCTGTCAAGATGAAATGTCACTTGACTGTAGTCTGATCTTTGCACAGAAGAGAGTGAATTTGACGTCGAAATGTGAACATGACAAGAATGTGTCTGTATTGAATGATCTTAAGAAGCATCTTCTAAAATTGATTGAATATAATGCAAGTCTGTGATTAAATCTCGAAGTTATGTTTGATTCAACGAACGATAAGAAAACGTCATATTCAAAAATGTTTCTGCAACAGTTGAATTTGTTCATTTGTCAGAAATCATGCAAAGTCTTGCGCGCAAAAATGAACGTTTTCAGTTCAGAACTTGAACTGTCAGTCAAAAATTCAACAGTGACTAAAACAGAAGAGAAGAGAAGTCAGAATTTGAGATCTTCACAGATCAACTGATCGACGCAAGCTTAGTTGAAGATTAGAATCTGAGAAAAGAGTCATATGTGAAGATGCTCAAGACGTAAGTCAGAGATTGATATGAATTCAACAGCATTTAAAGAGTGCTGAATTCTCAAAGTCTAGCTATATAGATACTTGAGTCTCAGAGAAAAAGAGATATTTTATCTCATATGAACAGTGAAGTGATCATGCTGACTGAAACTCAAAGTTCTTGTTCTACAGAAAAATCAGATTCTGTATTTCTGATCTAATACGTCTCACTGCAAAGTTTCACAATGATGTGCATCATCATATTTTCGAAATTCTTCACACGTTCACAGAACACGCTTCACGACGATTTCATCTCACAGAATTCTCGTCAAGCAGCAAAGAAGATTCGACAAGCAAGATTTCATGCTCTACTACATGAGCACGCTTTCTTTCTACTAAAATGAACTTCGAACGACTCTGAAACATCTTGCAATGATGATAAGTTTAGCGAATCGAAGATGACTTCTTCATCTTACAATCAAGATTCGAAGATGTTTGAGATGTCAAGCTGATTGCAAACTTGAAATGAAGACATCTCACGTGATTATAGCTAGACGTGATGTATAAGAAATATATTGACATGAAGCACGTTTCTCTCAGATTTCTAGCGAAATTTGAATGAGAGCAATCATTGTAAACTACTTTTGTGTTTTGAGCATAAATGAAATGACTTTCGTCGAGTATTCTTTCTCATGAAAATTGATGAATGAATTTTTCTCTGTATGCAAATTTGTTGATTCATCGCAAATCATTATTCATGCAGATACTGATTTTTCAAATCGCTCTGAAGTCACATTTCTCTCAAAGCACTCAAGACTGACTTTATGTGTTTGTGTTGAAGCGATAGAGACACTATTTTGTGACAACACAGATTCATGCATGACTTGAAATTGCATACTCACGCTAACAGAGAGTTGATTGAGAAGATAGAGTGATCATCTTCGAGAATCATAAAACAGCTCTATTAATAGACAAGAGAAGAAATTGCGCTTTCATGATGAATCTGTGAAGATAGAGAAATTGTTCATGTATTTCAATGACTCGAGATTTAGCATGACGCGATTGCATAAAGAATGTAATGATTGCAGATGCTATTTTTGTATTGCAATGATAAACGCATTTATCGCTTTGCAGATGTGCTATATGTGCACTACGTTAACGTCATCAAGCTTTGAAGATGCTCACTTTCTCTCAGCAACAAGATCGTCAGAATTTCTTAGATTCACGAAAAAAATATCTTTCTAGAATGCAAAGTTGTGAAAAGACAGTTATCAATAATCATGCAGTGAAAAAGCATTCTAGATCAAACATGATCTGATTTTTCATTCAGTCTTGTCACTGTCAAACTTGATCACATCAACTGTGTATTTCAACGCAGATGCTGCATTCAGTCACGATCAAAGCTTTTGTCATGTTGCATGTTGATCAAAGTGATGAGTGTCTTGATCTCTCATTGAGAATTGACGTGTTGTGTTAACATCTTCAAGATTGCTCTTATTCTCTGAAAGAATGAATGAAGTGCAGTCAGATGCTGACGAAGATCGTTAATCTGTCTTTCGCGAAGATCAACTTTCGTTTTTCTGTAGATTTTTGAACTCAATATACCTTGAATTTTCTTCTAGTCTGTCATATTGTAAGCAATTATCATCTAAAGAAGATACAGTGCTTATACAGTGCTTTAATTTCATCGAGTCTTAACAATATTTGATCGAAATCAAGATTTATATCAGATACATTATCTTTTGATATCTCAAACGTCTGATTGACTGAATTCATGATTGTTCAATTCACATTTGAATCAACTGATTTGCTTTTCACATTCTTTGTCGCTTGATTGATCACTTCGTCAAAGCTCAAGTTAGCTGTGTTGTTTGCAAATGACTTGTCTTGATTCAATGTGATGTTCTTGTAGCTGAAAAAGTATGCATCAAGTTTGTTTTCAAAGTTCTTGATGAATTGATCTCACTGCTCTTCAGACAAAGATTCTTGCTTGATGAAAGTCATCTCAAGAAACGAAAAGAAAAATTATGAAGAACTGCTTCATTGAGATCGACTTTCTTATCAGCTTGTTCGAAGCAGCAATATTTGAATGATGAGAAATAATGAATGAAAGATTGCAACTGAGTCTTGTTCGACTGACTGCAAGCGCATGAAGAGTTCGTGCAAATCAAACTTTACAGATGTCTGACGTGCATCAATTCTACATTGCATCACGTGTGTGATTATGTGCATTAGCTCTAACACTCAGAATTCTTTCATCAGAAATGCTTATCTCACACGAATCATATTTCTAGATCTACGTCTCACTCATGCTTCGTATCTTTATCAGTCATTCAGCACTATTCAAATCTCGATGCTCTTGAAAGTTTGATCTGAATCTCTGATGCTTCTAAAAGCATCACAAAATAGAATTAATCAACACATTATCACGATTGAGATCACTAGTTCTGACTTCGTTTCTGTAAACATTAGACTCAGAATGTGTTGCAAAGAATTTGAAGCATTCATTACACGCTGCGTCTTTCAAAGTATATCTTGACGTGACTGCTTTCATTGAAAAGATCATAGAGTTCAGCAATTCATCAATTCTTTATCTCTACTTTCTTGAACAAAGCTCAATCATTGCAGACATGACATTGCAAAATCATGCAGTGAGCTTCGAACATCAGACATTTCAAATGATAAAGACTTTTCGCTTCTCTCAGAAGTCATGAAGCTGACATTAGTGACAGATGAATTCATCAATCTGCACGACGTGTGATATTGAATGATTTTCAAATCAGCATCTTCATCGAAAGATCAATATTCTTCAGAATCAGCACGACATTCTTAGCAATCAGTTGTTTCGAGTCGATCACGTCAATCAGCTCAACGAGCTTCGTATTTGAACTCTAAATCATGAATGAGAAGAGTATGTTGAATTTGTAGAGTCATCAAAACAAGTCACAGTTGATCTTCAGAGACAGCTTGACACTCAACAAGCGACTTTCAAAGTGAAAAGAAGAGAGCACGCTCTCATGATTCAGTCACTGCAACACGAATCGATTCGCTGTGAAGCAACAAAGAGATGTCTTGAGCATGAATGAACTATCATTCAGACATTGACTGACATTCTCAACAAGCTTGAGCTTTCAAACGAAGAAGATTTGAGCATTGATCTTTTGAACAATATAGATCTTGATATTTTTTTCACGAATGAAAGAGTACAAAGTCAGAAGTGAAAAGTCTGTGAAATGAGCTACAGCGCATGATCAACAAGCTGCAGCACAAGCAACTCGTTCTTGATAATCTGTTGAGAAAGTTTAAGATTCAATCACAGAGTATGTCAGAAACGTCTTTCTCTGACAGCGACGAGAAAATCAACACAGAAACAGTCAAATTGCAGTCAGTACTTACAACACAAGAAAAGAAGAGACGACTTGAATGAGAAGAAGAGCAAATGTTGTTTGCAATGTTGCTGTTGCGCTCACGAAAAATCTTTGTTTGATTTTAGTTATCTGCTGCAAAGATTGACTTTTGACTCGTTTGTCTTTTTCATAGATATGTTACTCGCTGAATTCAATGCTGTATCTTCAAAATATATTGCTTTAAGAGACATGATTCAGATCTCATGAATGAACATAATTGAGAAGATCAACAGCTTCTTTTTCTCACTAGATCACGTAAGATGAACATGATCACGTCAAAGACAAAGACTCAATCACTTTCTGTCATTTGTATCTGAAACTAAGATCGAGTGCTCATGCTCAGTAATCATCAAACTATCGAATGAAAGATCATTCTGCAGACTGTCAGAAAAGAATGTCTGAGAGAAGTCAACTTTTGAATAATCATAGAGACATATAAGATCTGTCGTGATCTCTATCTTTCTATGTTGTATAATCATCGTTTTGTAAGCATAATCAACATGATCATCTGCAAGCATTCAGAGTGACTACACGTGATGAATGAAAAAGAGATCACGTTGATCAATACAGATTGCTTGACTAGAATCATGAAGAAGCTGATTAATTCAACAACTCAGCAACTCTCTGTTCTACTGTTTATAGATTGAAAAGTCAAAAATCTAGCTCTTCAAGAGCTTTTTTCAAATCACGTCAATAAAAAGCGTAATGAAGACATTGTCACTCTGCGAGTCGATAACACAAGTCTCTACTTCGATCATTCGATGCTCTTTGTCGAAAGTGATTCATCTGCAACGATTATATCAGTCTTGAACGCATTCTGTCATGAAATCGAGTCTTTCTCTGTTCGATAAGCGAATGTCACGATCATGCTCGATGTCTATGACATTCTGCATGCGCGAATATTCTGTTTCTTCAGCGACGTACTGTGCATTTTTATCGACGACTTTCTCAACTTTAAAAGTGTCGTGAATCATCTGAAAATTTGAGTCATTGTCAAAGTAGAATCAAGTCTCTTCGAGCAAGTTCAATCGAGTGTTGTGATCATCAAATGCAATAACGAGACGAGCGCTAGTTCTACACTTGATCTACTTGAAATGCAAGATGTGCAGTTCAGTCTGAATCAGAAGATTCTAAAAAATTTCTACTCTTTCATCAAGATTCTACATCTGACAGACGAGCAAATATCTTCGTTGACATGTTTTCGATGATTGAAGAAGCTACTTTGAAGACAGATGAATGAGATGTGAAACGTTTGATTGCGCTGTCGATGTCTCTACTCGATTGTGCATCTGAACAAATTCTTTCAAATTGTCATATTGCAGACAGCAGTCTCTGCTCTTCAATCTTTTAACTTCGTTACAACAAGTCAACTAGATAACGAAGTTGATTTGAATCACTTCGATCATTTAACTTCGTTCTTACAATTTGAAATGTATCGTGATCTTTCAAATGACATCATGACAAGTTTCATCGCTTTTAGTATTGTGCTGAACGTCTATTCTTTCAATATGCATCGTGAGTGTTGCACTGACATTCTACAAATTACGAGCTAATTCAGAACTCAGACTTTGATTCAAAAATGATATATGATGTCATTTATCATCTTTCATGTCTTAGATCACTCGTTGACTCATTCAAAGAGCAATCATATGCGGAAAAAAAGATTGTGAAGTGAGTCGAAAATCAGAAGCAAAGTATCAAAAGACATCTGATCGCGTACTTTGTGAATATGACGTTGAGCAAGCTCGCGACACAAGTGCATCAAGAGAACGTGAGTGATCTTGACATATCATGACTGCTACTTCAGAGCAACAGCATCTGTCTTTGATGTCTTCATTGAAAGTCAGAGAACACACTCTTCTGCGAACATGTCATATGTAATGTGTGTGTACGAATCTACAAGAATGAGATGCTCATTATGAATTGTCAATATCATATTGAAACTTGTCTTCTATGTCGTTCTGAGAATCGCATCATGAGACTCAAATCTTTCTTTGCTGACGAATGAATGTTGACTATCGATGAGAGAGACACGCATGATGTTATTTCACTAGACATCATGACAATCATTCAGAGTATGATAGAAAGTGAGTTACAAATTCAAGACTTTTTTGATATTGCGTTTGACACTAGCGTTGATAAGCTTCACGTTCAGATCTCACGAATTGTCAGACTTAAACATGAAACAGAAGATCTTATTGTCTGTATCTTGTTTCTACGTAACATGTCAATTTCTCAATGTGTTCACGTTTTTGATGCATTGACGCGAAAACTCTTTGAACGATCTCAAGAGCGAACGAATTTCATTAAACATCTTCATCTCTTCTTGAAAAATTGATATAGAGACGATCATTATGATGCGAATGCTCTCGAAGACTGTTTGAAGAAGTACTTGAGAATTGATGATTGCATGTTTGACTATCAATCGAGAATTCTTGTCATCAAAGTTGATATCATTGTCGCTATGATTGATAATGTCTCTTCGATGATTTTCATCAATTACAATGAATCTGACGCAAGAAAAGAAGAATGTGATAAGATTAAATGTTGTGCTCGAAGACAAAAGACTGAACAAAAGATTAAAGTATATGCACATTCGTTCGAAGAAAGTTGAGAATGAATCATGCATATGAAAAGTGTGAGTGTCTCGTCTTTGCAGAAGCTTAGAAACTGATTTTTCAGTGATCGAGCTACTTCGACTGCATCTGTGTGAGTACATTGATGTAACTGTACAACGAAACACGACTGATGTGAAACAGTTTGTATTGATCAGCATAAATCAAGACATTCAAATCGATTCAGAATGATGAAATGAGCAAACACAACAATTCTGTCAGAATTGTGTTGTTGAAACGTTTACACAACGATTCTTCTCTTTTGATTTCAAATGTCGTTGTGTTTCTTGACACAGATGCTCAGAAGATCTCGACATCTTTCAGAACTATCGACTTTCATCATGTGATTCTCGATGACTATTTATCTCGACTTTGACGATCTTACATGTCTTTCTTCAATGAGCAAAAAATTTGAAATGAACTCATGAACTTCGTGAATGAGAGAAAGCGAGAAGACTTCATTCGACTGAATTTCATCTTACTCAGCGACGAGTCGACGATTGACAACATTGATCGCATGAATGAGCTGCAAGAAAGTGTTCACATATCACAGATGTATCGAGATTGTGCAAAGACACTTTACACGTTGCTCATCTTTGCATTCTATTTTGAGCTGACAAGCATTTTGAAACGTCTTCAAGAAAATCAATATCACTGTCGTGATACAATACGATGTCGTCTTTCAGAAAATTCGATCGTCAAGCTACTAGCAAGATGTGATATATTCAACTTAGATTTTATCACTGACGTCGAAACTTTGAAACATTATGAAGATAATCTAGATTTGTGTCTGTTGTGTCATCAATATCAGAAGAAGATTGACTTTTTGATTCGTCATTCAATCGAACTTGTGATCATTTACGCTCAAAGCATTACGCAAGAACGACGAAAGATTAGTGCATTTTCTCAGACAATGCAATGATTTGAAAATCAGCAAAAGCTCGATGCTTCATTTGAAATGACTTTTCATAGAAACTTGCTGAATCGATCTTGTAAATCATGTATCTTGAATATTAGTCTGAAGAGATCAACTCTTGATGATCATCAGAGATCACAAATGTGCAAGAAGTCTCGACTTGAATCGCAGTCTGTCAAATCTCTATTGATGATTTCAGAAGAATCAATCTAGTTGACATGATGAAACGAAGTATTACTGATGTTTCAAGATGACATTTCGCTATATAATCTGTTTGAACGTCAAGATGAATAGCTGACAAATCGAAAACAATAGATCTAATGTATAATAATTATGAGATTGCAAGATCATCAAGCACATTCTTTGCAGCTTCGTTCATTGTGTGTGATCGTTTAGCAAAAGAATCAAATATTAAGTGTTTGTGCAACTAAATGTTTATACTAGATGCTATCAATGTATGTATGCTATCGCTAGCTTCTTGTGAGGTTTTTTTAGTTCTCAGTTTTTCTTTTTAAGTTCTTTCTTATCGTTATTGATGTTGAAGAGACTCGACTGTTGAGTTGATATTGAGATATCAACTCATGCTGATTCAATGAATTCATGTACAGATTCACTGTTGATTTCAAGAATCTCTTGAGATCTCAAAGCAGTATTGAGCTGTGCATCAAATTCAACAGACTGCGTTTCATTGACAAAGAAGTGATCAGATGCTAGAAGAATGCTGTCATTCTTTGATTCAGATCGTACGTTATAGCTGATCTGATAGAACTTGAAATTCAAGAGCTGAGAATTGAAAGTTTTCTTGTAGATGTTCATTGCAGTGTATAGATCTTTGAATAACACATCGCGCATTCAATTTACAACATTTCTCATTGAAGCTCTTGTTTTCAAGACAGTAGTTACTCTCGAATCTTCGATTGCTCAACATCTAAGAATCTTTGAGTAATAGATATCATATTCATGATCATTCTTAGAAACTCAATGACATCAAAGTTTTCACATATCATCATTGATATCAAGCGATAGTACTCAGACTCTATCATAGAAATCGTTCTTCTCATTTATCATCTGATGCAATCTTAAAATGTTGTAGATCATACTCACTTCGTTGTGCAGACTTTGTAGTTTTGCAACGTTCATCGCGCTCGATGCTTCTTTCAGCTTGACGAAGAATATGAGAAATGAGAGCTTGTTCTTACTAGAACTTGCGAGTTCTTGTAGTCTTTGAATGACTTCATCGAAAAAGAGTTTGATATGATATTCAATGACATAATTCAACTGTGAAGATGCAACTTTAAAACTGTGATTTGCATAAGAAGATATTCAATGTGTTCATTGATGATTTCAGTGCTTCTTCAGCGTGTTACAGATGTTCACTTTGCTCACGAGAAAAATTCTTGAAAATACATTGAAAGAAATGCTGTTCTCGTTGAAGCTGCGTTGCACAGTCATTCGAATACTCTTGATTTCATGATTCTCAGACGACGCAGATGCGCGTTCTCTTTTCATCAATAATTGAAGCTCTCTTCAGTTCTTCAACTCTTCATCATCTGTCTCTATAACGCGATGCGTCTTCAATATGTCTTCGAAATCAACATCATAAGCGATGACAGATTTGAGTTTTGAGAATAGAAGACTGACGCTTTCTTTTTGTTTGCTGTCGAAATAACTCGACACGAATCGTGTCTCATTTTTACAGCTCATGACATAGAATCACTGTTTCTAGTCAGCATTGCATCTAAAGAAAAACTCTCTCAACTTGTCTTGAAGTTGTTGCTATCATCGAGTTTCTTCTGTTCATCTTAAATACTCTGAAGCGCTGTCGTGATCAAGTGCGTTGATTGTGCGACGACATGACAAGCTCGCTTTGCATCGTGTTGCTGATTGACATAAGAACTCTTTCTCTTATGTCTCTGTTGCTCAGATACTGTAGATGTATATCTCGATCTGATCATATGTGATCGAGATGTGAGATCTTTCAACTCAGATCTGACTTCGACATATAAGCAATCTCTGCTCTTGAATTGACGTCGTTCGCTCTTGAGTTCGTCAAAACAATGTTTCAAGATTGATGTTTGAGAATTCATGAGCAAGAATCTTGATTGCAATAAATGATTGTAGAGAGAGTATTTCAATTTTGAATATGAAAATCAAATAAGTCAACGCTAGTCTTATGTCAAGACTAGACGAAACAGAGAAATATTACATAAGCATTCTATGTGATTTCACTTGTCGCTAAAGAAGATACAACAGTTGATCATGAAAATATGTGTATGAAAGCTTTTCATCTCAATGATTTATTATTGTTATTGTTTTAACTCTACTATAACTTGATAAAGATTGACTGAAGAAAATCAAATTTCAAGAAATTCTCGCGTCTTCATCTTTGCTGCCGTTTGCTCATCTTTTTTCACAACATGCTATAATGCTTGAACGATGAAATATTTGAAAATTCAAGACATCTTCGATGTGCATGAAGCGATCTTCGACTTTGAACTGCGCTTCAGACCTGTTCTCTGAGAGACTATATTTCTCACATTTTCATTCTCTTTCTTCTTCTTCTTCTTCTTCTTCTTAGTCTCGATTATCGCGTTCAACAACAGTCACGACATTCTTTTGATATCATCATTCGTTAGCTGCTCTTCGATGTTTGAATGCTCATTCTTCTCACGACATTGATCAAGTTTCGCGAGCAATTGCTCGTTTTGACGATTCAATTGTGCATCGATACATTTGAGTTTGACAAAGCTGAGTTCTTTCATTTCAGAAAGCATCGATCTGATGTTTATGTAATCTGTTTTCAGAACTTTGATTAAGTAGTATTGAATTTCACTTTGAATACGTGCAATTTTGTTAATTCGCTTACTATCTATTTTCTTGACTTTGACTCGCTCATGAATTTGCATCTGATTGATCTTTGCGTTCTTTGACAGATCTTCGCTTTCATACGTTTCATCTTTCAATCATTCTTTGATGACTTCTTTTTCAAAGTCGATCTCAGAGTGTATCTCAAAATACGAATTCACATCTGTTTCATGATTCACGATGACTCGCAATTCAAACTCAGCTTTTCGAACAATCACGACTTTTTTGAAAGACATTAAGTCGTCTGATTCATCGAGTATCTCAACGCTGACTTTGATCTTCACATCATCTTTGATGAAAGTCTGATCAGCTTGATCAACGACTTTGAACTCTGCTGTTTCGAATGACTCTGTCGCTTCAAATGACTCTGCTGCTTCGAATGATTCTGCTGCTCTGAATGACTCTGCTATTGCGAAGTCTGCTTCATTAGTGTCTGATCGAGATACAAGATGTATAAGTCAGATTCTGAGATACTCATGTTGCTCATTCAACTGATTCAAAATGTTGTTGATGTTGTTTATTTTTTCTCTCGTTATATCATCAGCTGAATTGTTGACTACAGATTCGTGATAATCTTTCGTCAATTCAAAGTTGATGATGAATGTGAGAATCTGAATGAGAAAGTTCTCTAGATCTTTCTTTGAGAGCTTGTCTTTGAGATTCTGCTTCTTTATCTGCTTGTTCAATTTGTTCAATTCTGATGTTGCTTCAGCGTTCTTGAGATTCTTCATGAGCTTTCTCAAATACAATGTGACTTTTTCATATATCTGCTGACGAAGATCATCTGACTTTGAAGCTTCGCTCTGCTCAATTTTCATGCAATCAGATTCGTCATTTTGATCTTCATTCTCATGAGCGTTCTTGACAAATTCTTCGAGTTTATCGATGAAGATTTTGAATGATTCTGAAGAAGCTGTTTTTGAAGACTCTTCTGCTCAATCTTTTTCTTTATTCGCTTTGATATGAGCAGTGTCTTGATTCAATGTCGTCTTCAGATTTATCTCGTTCAAGAATGCTTTTGTCTCTTCTGTCTATCGACGTGCTTTGTCATCTTCAAGACGAGCAGTGTCTGAGTTCAATGTGCTCTCTGATGTTGAAAGACTGTGAAACGTCTTTGCTTGCTCTGTCTGTTTACGTGCTTCGTTGATCACAATCTGCTTGAGATTCGAACTCAACGTCTTCTCTTCAACTTCTACGATTGATGAAATTTTCGTTTCGAAATCGATCATAATTCAATCAAAAGAATTTTCCTTTTTTCTCTTTTCTCTTTTCAAATCAGTTCTTGTATGAAAGAGCAGTATTACTTGTCTTTTGAGATGATAATGTTGCTCAATTAGATGTATTCAAGAATTGACTCAATCAATCTGTTTCTGAGAAGTTTGTTTGTGTAATGTTGTGTTTTTCTGAATCATTGATTTGAAAATGTGCTCTTTTATAAATCATCAATAAGTCAACTCAGACTTTCATGATCATCAGTTCTTGCATCGTTCTGTGAGCTTTTCTGACTGCGAATAGAATCTTGCAAAAGATGCACTCTGAACATTCACAAATCAAGATTCTTCGAGTTTTCATTTTTAAGAATTTTTAGCTTTTCATTTGACAACAGTCAGAAGTCTCTTTTTCAATGTTATCAACTTTGACAATATCAGTATCTTAAGTTGCAGAAAAAGACATGAACGAGCTGAAATCATTGACATTGTTGACGACGTTGATCGCTGAAATGTAAGTGAATAGCATGCAGATCAAGTCAGCTAATATTCTACTTAACAGTCATGTCGATAGCGCGCTTGAGATGTTGTCATTTGAGTTGAACGTGAGCTGAAACTCAACAAGTTTCAACGTCAGCATGCAAACAACAACACTAGAATCTAGTTCAGAAGCTATGTCTTTGAATTCATTGATTCATCACATCATCGTTGACATCGACGTGAAGACTGTGTTCACTTCGAATCATTTGAATGCTTTCGTTGATGATATCATCTTGTTCATCTCAATGAATCTCAGAGATCACATAGCTCAGATCTTTTTAAATCGACTCTGTCAAGCAGACGACTTGTTAAGCGCTGTCAATTTCTTCAGATTGATGATTTCTTACTTGATAACAATGAATAATTCAGCATGATTTTATCGCTTATCATCACAGCAGAACTATGCACTTCGTGACAAAGACAGAGAAATCTTCAGCTTAAATTCTTCAAATCATCACTCAGTCAACAACAGTGTTACAACGAGCGTTGCACAAATAATTTCTACGAGCGCTTCATAAACATTCAACCTGTCGTGAACTGAAAATGAATCGATCGCTTCAGTGCTCATCGCGATTTCTTCTTTGAGTATACGATCAACGAACAACAGTATCTGAGCAATCGATGTTTCAAGTTCTGAAATATGATCATCAGAGACTTCATTTTCTGATCAAACTGCAATAAAGAAAGTATCTAAAAGCATGATCTCTTTGCTTATTATCTACTACTATGTCATAGAAATTTTGTAATATAAATAGATCAAATCGAAGCAGAATGAGCTTCATTAATCTGTAATCGTGATTACTTTATGCATACAATGTGTTCTAACAATCGCGATTTCTCAATATGCTATGTTATTCACTCTATGTCTATCAATCGTCTATCACATCACTGAAGCATCAACAATCTTCATCGCAATTAAAAGATTAAGCTTCAGTGCTTCTGTCTTGAGTCAGATTCTTACGTTCTCATCGAGAACTTGCGAAGCATGAAGAATATCGATGAATTTGACAATGATGATCATTTGCTGTTTATCTGCTTCATATCGAGTTTTCTTTTTCATCTGCGCATTTCTTTTCATATTAAGAGCTGAATCAATAGATTTAAATCGTTGAATCTGAGTATTCACGTCTTCTCGAGTCTGATTGTAGATTGCGCACAAATGTTGATACTGAGTGTAAAGATCTTGAAGTTGCTTTCTCAGAGTGTCGATCACAATATAATATCAGCATCATTCTTGAAGATTCTGTCGCGAAGTCTTCTCATCTCAATCATTCAAGAAAGCTTGTTTCTGAGCTGCTTCAAATGCACTTGAAGAATACTAGACATATTCTGTTCAGAGAGAATCTGATGATTCACAGAAAGTTGCAGATGCTTTCTGCAATGATGTCAACGTGATGATCAGAGAACTTCGAAGAAAGACACTGACAACAGAAGAGAGAATTGACTGAGATCAACATATGAAAGAGTTTGATGTCAAGTAGAAGTATGTAAATTGACTTTCATTTATTGAAAGCAGAAATCTCAAAGACAATGAAAGTAAAATTTAGTAAGAAATGAGTAGCGAGCATTCAAAAATGATGTTGTGCTACACTGTTGAAAAGAAGAAAGATGCAGTCGAAGTCAAAACATGTATTTCATATCAAGAAGCTCATTTTTGACAGCATTTAAAATATGTGAAAAAGATCGTGCGTGTTTCTATTTGAGACACTGCAAATGCTGACAGTCATTCAATCAGACAGTTCGATCTCAACTTCGAGCTTCTGTCGCTGTCAATCATTCTCTCGCAACTAGAATTCTGTTCAAGACACAGATGCAAGTCAACTAAAAACGACGTTGAAAGATCTGAGATTACTTTTTGATTGTGAAATCTAATTCAGAATCTCAACTTCAATCACTAATCATGCATTCTGACGATGATTCTTGTTTTTGCTTCTCGTTGCTTCATTCAGAAGTTTCAGAATGTGATATCTCTGCTTCAACAACTTCTTGTTGAAGACTTCGCAGAGATCTAATCTCACTTTACGACATTATCTCAAAGTGCAATGTCAAATATACGAGTAGCACTAGTCTTGAACAGCAACATGTGTTTCATGTAGTACGAGACATGAAGAAGACAGCTCACATTTTGTTAGTCGAGCATAGATCAAATTGAATGAGAATCGAAATGAAGCTATTTCACAGAGAACTTTTGAAATTCAGATGAGACGATTGCAATTTGAGTCTTTATGACAGATAAATGTTTGATCTGCACATTATCTAAGATGAAAGTCGAGACGAGAAATACATTCATTCAGCTGATGATCTCGACAGAATTGAAGGCTTGAAAACAGAGAAAATGCGTCGCTGATAATTAATGAAATCATCATCATCTTCAAGCTTGAACTTCGTCAGATGTTCATCGTTGATTTCTTCGTCATTTGCAGACTCAAAGTTCGCAAGATCTTTATATCTTGAAATGAGATAATGCTTCTTCTAGAATCATAGTATTAAACAGTGCGTGAATCTTTGTGATTGAGCGATTTATCATTTCTTGTTTCGACGATGATCACTTAAGTTGATCAGTTGATTTGTAGATTTGATATCTTTTGTTGCGATTCATGACGAAGTAGATCTTTGCGTTCACTATCTGTGTCAACTCGTTCATCTTTTTGAAGAGACTTTTTGTTCACTTTCTGACTTTCTCTCAATTAATGTGTCGCTGAGTTCTAACTTTTGTCATGAAGATATAAAAAGATGCTTTGATCGTTCTTTTTTGAAGTCACAATAACAATACATACTCTTGAAAAATAAATCGATTCTTGAAAGCAGTGAATGAATGTCATCTCTTTTCTGAATGTCTCTAATTGTAAAACAATGTTGCAATTCTTATCAAAAAGCTCAGTCATCAGAATCGCGAAACAAAAATGAATGTCATGCGATTCTCTTTCAAATGCTTAAAGAAAGCTGTGTCTGAGAAAGAATTCTTTTATCACGTTTCAGCTAATGTTTCATCTACGAATAGCTATATAGTTTGCTTACTGCTAGACTATGATCAGTTCTGACACTTTAAAGTTGAGATGAGATCTAGATCTGATAGTGAACAACGAAGATTAACTCAATGAAATCGCTATGTCTGAACTCAACGCTTCTGATCTACTATGTATCTTGCAATGAAGATCAGATACTTCAGTCAGATCGAGTCTTTCTTCAGCGCTGAACTCGCTCATTTCTACGAAATGAAATAAAGATGAAAGCTATTAGAAAACGATATTCTCGACATTTTCATCATCAAAATCAATACTTCAATAGCTTAGTAAAGTAGACTTTGCATCTGCTCGCTTTTGAGATCTTTTCTTCAATGCATCGTTCAATTTCACATGCAAATCAATCACTGTCTCGTGAAATTTCATATCAGCTGCTTGAGTATCTTTGTGATAAGTCAGCTCTTGCAGTAAATAGTCATTCGTTCTTGTAAGTTCTATCACGCACTTCATTGAAGAAGCAGAGCGATTTTGCTTTGATAGCTGAAGTCGATGAGATAGCTGCTCGTAAGTGAATGTGATCTTCTCATTTCTTGCAATCTGATCATTCAGAGCAGCAACATCATTCGTCTTGTCAAAAATTGATCATCGACGAAATGCAGAATGTATTGATGACAGTCGTTGCTTTACTTGAGAATCTTGAAAGATGACATGTCGATTGTTTCTGATTGTTCTCGTTCTCAGAAATGTAATCTTTGACGTTGCAATCTTTGAAACTTCGTCGTGAATTACTTCTTGTCTGTCAGAGACTAGATTTGAAGAACTATCAATATAATGTATGATAGCTATGATAGAATCAGATCTAGATACAAGTAGTGTACAGAACGAAAGACAAGAAGAAAAGAAAGCAAGATGAGCTTGAAGCAACTATATTACATGAGAAATTAGATCTGCTAGCGCAGTTGCGAAAGAAGCATGTAGTCACATGACTTTCATGCAACTCGATCGAGCTTTCAGTCTAGCATCATGACAGTAGCTCTTCTCTTAAAGACTGAGCTTCTGCGAAGCGACTGATCAATCGAAGAACGAGACGAGATAACGATAATGAGAATGTCGAAGAACAAAAGAAAACTGAGACAGTTTACTGTCATGCTGAACAATCGAGAACTAGATACTGAAAACGAGAAACGAGAATGAAACTAGATAACTAAGACGAAACGAGATCTAGACAAGAACTAGAGATCGTTGCATTAACAACGAGAAATTGTGCAAGATTGAACATGAGGTTCAACGATGACAGAATTGACAACATGAAACTTCTTTAGAGCGATTTGACAGTTGTCGACGAGATTGAAAGATTCTCAGATAGAAAAATAATCTTCTCAATCGATATAGTACTTGAGTAGCGAAGAACTATAACGTCGATCGAGCTTAGAGTTCAGAATACAATTGACATATCAAGCTCGTTTGTCATTTTCAACAACAACGAACTTACGAGATTCTTGACGCTGATCGAGCAGAGAGTCGATAGTCACATGACTCAGAAGAGTGACATGAAAGACAGAATGAATCTTCATGAATTCAGAAAGTTCAAGCTCGACAATCAGAGAATTCTTTTCAAATACACGTTTAACTCGAAAAGAATCGACATGATGATCATCTAGCTTGATCATAGAACGAGCGATGTTAAGATTCTTGACATTTAATCAGACTTCATCGTTGACAAAGTATCGAGAGTAAGAGCGACGAGAACGATTGACATTGACTTCATAAATGACTTGAGCGATTAACATTTCATCGTGAAGATGCTTGATGAGTTCTTTCATTTTCTTAGTGAAGTTCTCGACATCAATGAGCTTAGCTCGAGACTGAACGAAGATGTCAAAAGACAGAGATTTCGAAGATTTGAATTCTAGACGAGAGTTTTGACCTGAATTAGTCAGAAAGAGCGAGACTAGAGTGATTGTCAAGAAAGCATTATTAGCAGAAAATTCAGCATTCAAAATTCATTTAGCTCAGTCATTCTGCATGTAGTTAACGAACGCACGAAGATAGTGTTTCATAATGACGTTAAAACGTTTCGTTTGATCATTCGTTTGAAAATAATATGCAGTGAATAACTTAGCATCAATCTTAAGCATCTGACATAAGTGATTTCAGACATTGAAGATGAACTGAGTGTCTCGATCTGACAGAAAGAACTCAAGTAATTCGTGATGTTTTCAAACATGAGCGTAATATGCGTTTGTGACTTCTTTCACTTTCATGATCACAGTGAGAATTAGATGTCTCATCTTGATAAGATGATCGACAAAGACAAGAACATATCTATAGATTACACTCATGAAAATGCTGAGCGAAAGTGAATCTACATAGTTCATAGAGACATCACGTCATTGACGTTGAAATACTGAAAGAGAACGCAGTCATTCTTGAGTTCTCTGATGAAATGATTTGAAGCGAATGCATACATGACAGTTTCAAACAAAGCGTTGAACATACTTGTATATGTTGAGTCATCAATAGACACGACTGACTAGATCGTAGCATTTAGCTCTTTCTGAATGTTCATCTGCAACGCTATCGTAAGCTAGCTGAATGATTCGTAGACAAAGATAATTGAAATTAGAAACGTACTTTCTATCGCGAAAGTATAAGAAGTTGTCTAGATTCTCACATTCTGCAAGAAGAATTTTGCTGTGATATTGTACTCTCTTGCAAAGTGCTTCAAGAATCTGAGAAGCGAATTTATCACTATCTTCGACTTGATTTCATAGAGTCTGAATGAGAACATTGACAGAATCTTCTTCTGAATCAAGAATCTTTTGATCTAACTGAGATTCTGAATCTTCGACTTCAAGTTCGAATTCTTTGAATTCTAAATTCATTGAGACTAAAGCGATGAAAGACAAAGATTGTAGTGAAACTAGATGTAACTGAATAAAATCTAGAGCAATGATTTTACATTGCAGATCAATGATTCTGAGTTCAAAGATGAGATTCTGCAAGTCTTCTTGAATTCTGAGATCTAAAACATGAGATTTTAGCAATGTTTGATGCTGATGTAAATGACGAGAATTCTGAGTATTCTTCTTCTTAGAGAGATCATCTGATCGACGAGTCAAGACATCTGATTTGCTCTCGACTTTTTCTGAACAATAGATGATATGATAGTTGAATTGAGACAAGAACTCACTTCAACGAGCTTGATGATGACTAAGTTGTTTTATTGACATGAAATATTCAAGATTCTTGTGATTCGTGATCATCTCAATCGAAGTTGATGAGTCTTCAAGCTTGAAGCATCACTCTTCGAAGACGCGAACAATGATCATGAGTTCTTTGTCATAGATCTCGTAATTGCACTCGACAGAATTATGTTTCTTAAAGAAGTACGTGACGAGATGAAGTACGTCATTCTTGTTGTACTGTGATAAAATGTCTTCAGACACATAGTCTGAAGCATTGATTTCTACTACGAGTTTGAGATCTGAATTGTAGTGACGAAGAATAACATCAGACGTGAAGACTTTTTTCAGAGTATCAAAGACAGCTTGACAATCAATGAATCACTTGAACGTGACATTCTTGCGAGTGAGTCGAGTTAACGAGACAGCTATTTTACTGTAATCATAAATAAATCTTCTATAAAAGTTGATGAAATTGAGAAAGCTCTGAACGTTCTTCACGTTAACAAGAGTAGATCAATTAACGATGATATTCACTTTAGCTGAATTCATTTTGACTTCTTTGATGATGATGATTAAATCTAGATATGAAACTTCGATAACATGAAATGCGCACTTGATGATGTCTATCTGTAGATCGACTTGAGCTAGCTTCTGAAGAACACGATTGACATGAATTTCATGTTCGACTTCATTATCGCTATAAATTAAAATATCATCGAGATATGCAGTACAGAATTCATCTAAATACTTGCAAAGAGTGTCGTTAATGTAATTTTGAAATGAGACAGACTCATTACACAGATTGAAAAGCATAACTAGATACTTGAATAGTTCGAAACGAGTACAAAACGCGATCAGAGATTCATCTCTCTTTCGAATATGCAATCTGTTAAAAGCAGCAATGATATCAAGCTTGATAAAGATCTTGACTCGACTAAGATGATTCAAGATTTCGAAGATTAAGAGCAGAGAATAGCGATTTTTAACGATGATTGCATTAAGATCTCGATAGTTTACACAGAAGCGAAGATCTTCTTCAGCTTTCTTCACAAAGAGAATGAAGATGATCGCTTCAGAGCGACTGACTCGAATGAACTCTTTATCAAGATTCTCATCTAGATATCAACGAAGTTCTTGAGCTTCATTATGACTCATATCATACAAGACGAAGACTGAGGCTTGAGCATCTTTCTTAAGATGAATGACATGATCATGAGTCTCATGCTTGAGCAAGATATCGATCTCTTTCTTGAAGAAGACGTGTAAATGCTTTGAATAATGATTGAGCAAGAGCATGATGAAATCGACATTCTTACTTTGTCGATAAGCTTCAAGTTCTTCTGCAATGATGATCGTGAACAAATGAAGTTTCTTCTTCATTTGATACAGAGCTAGATGTTGATCTCGATCATAGATTCGAAGCTTGATGCTTACATGTGAAAATCGAATTTCTGAATTCAGATGAAGATCGACAAAGAGATGCAAGATTGAGAAACAATTGAAAGAGACACAGTTCAGAAAAGCATTTATCTGATCGAGAATAAGACTAAAGAGTTCAGACTTCTTGAGACGTGCAGCATGATCAAAGCTACGAGCTTTCAACTCGACTACATCAAGATGTATAGAAGAGCGTTCGACTTGATGAGCTGATCTCTCGATAGAGATACGACGAAACGAAGAATTTCGATACTTGATCTTAAATTGATATTTCTTCTGAATAGCTCAAGCGATACGACTAGAGATGTCTTCTTCGACAGCAAGTGAGATAGAACTGCATTGACTGAATTGATTGAATTGACTGAGTGAACTGAATTGTTTCTTTTGAACAGTTTGAATTCAAGATTGTTTCTTGTGAACGACTAGAATGCTAAATTGCTTCTTGCAAGCAGATTGAGAACTGAGTGACTTCTTGTAAGTCGACTGAGCACTGAGTTGCTTCTGAGAAGTCGAGATGAGACGAGATGACGTGATTTGATTAATACTGAGCAGAATTTCTTGATCTTCGAGCTCTCATACTCGTTGAGACTCTTTGAGAAACAGAAATTCTTCTTCTTGCATGACTTCATGTATTTTGACAGAAGTTTGACAGCAGTGAGCTAGACAGAAGAACGAGAACATAGTGAGAGTATTAAACTCGAAGCTAGCGTTGATTTCATGACGATGTAGTCAAGAAAGACTCATAATAATGAGATATTGATTCAGATCGATAATGTATAAGAACAGTCTTTCAATATGATCTTCTAGTGTCATGATGATTTCAACTACATGAATGATGTTTTCGATCAAAGCGATTTGATCGTCGAAGTCTCGAAGACGACGAGAATAGATGAGAAAATGCAAAGAAAGATTGTGATGTTGCGCGAAGAATTTGTCAATAAAAGCATAGACGAAGACTTCAGAGTCAATTAAAGCGAGAACAGATATTCTAGATTGAGCGTGACGTAGTATACAAGAAACGATCATATGACTGTCTTTAAAGAAAGAGTCGATTTCAAACAATTCTAAGACTGATTTGATGAAAAACTTTTTATAAAACTGAAGAGAAGAGAAGAACGAGAATGCTAGAAGACAATAGAATATGTATAATGATTTCTGAGCGCGACTTTGCTCAAGAACTAGACTTTTCTCGTGAACAGCGAAACATCATCGTCGATACTGACATCATCGTTCATATCAGTAACACGAAGAGTGAAGAATTTCTTGTTTGAACATTCTTTGACTGTTTTACTTGAGTGTTGCAACTTGCAGTAGTAGCATAGCTTTCATTTGTTGCAGATATCTTTTATCTCAGAGATAGCTAGAATCTTGCTCTGAACTGCTGTCATAGCAAAGCTAAGATTCATGAGTTCATCATCTTCTGAAGAGACAGTGAGAGCAACAGGCACGACGAGAATTGACTTAGAGCTCGAAGAATTGATGATCGAGATTGTGAAGAACTTGAGCTTCGAAGAAATGAAGCTAGAGATCGTGATACAAAGTTGTTGATGTTTAAGCTGCTGAAGCTCTTCGTTGATTTTCGAGAAAGCTTGAATGTATTTCGAAAAGATGAAGAGCTTTTTGCTCTCGATGATTCATCAGAAGAAGATGATCAGTTGAGTGATGTAGCTGATGTTGCACTTCATGCAGTCAATCAGCGACGCGTCTTCTAACGCGAAACAATCTTTTTTCTGACAAAAGAGTAAATAATATTCGACAAAGCTCATAGAGTCTTGCTTAAGAGTTTCGCGAAGATACGTGCAAACGTCTTCAGCTTCAAAAGAATTGTCACAACAGTGACGAAGAATTCGTAGATATTCATCGAAGATAGCAAGATTGCAGATGTCATTTGTTTGATATGACATCATGAGAATGTGAGTCTTCTTCTCAATTATGAGACGAGACTCGACGTAGATGATCTTGACTTCATCGATGATATATTGATCATGATTCATGTGCATGCGCTGCTTCAAGCTCTGCTTTCACGCATTCAGCTTGTCTCTATCTTCATCGTATTCGACGATATCTGAGAACTTTTCAAACAATCGAACGAGAATGACTGCGACAGTCACAGACGTTGAAGAGAGATGTATAACAGAGATCGACGATAAAGATTGATTTTGAAGAGTTTGAGTCACTGCTTGAGCTATCAGAGAGACTAGATTTTGCGAATCTAAAGAAGCATAGATTGAAGAAGTTGAAACAGAAGAGATGAAGAATGAGAAGATTGCATTAGTGACTTTACGAGCTTGATTCTGAAGCTTCTGAAATCGACGTAAGACTGTCGCTGAGTCGTTGACGACATGTCGAGCGAACTCATCGACATTGAGTTCGTTCTCGAAGATGTACTCGAAATGCTTCATTAAGCGATCAAAGCAAGAAGATATCTTGAATCAACGAGAAAACGAGATGAGATCGCAGCACATGAAAGCGTTGCAGAAATTGTAGATCTTTCATAATGTCAGAAACTAGATTTGAAGAACTATCAATATAATGTATGATAGCTATGATAGAATCAGGTCTAGATACAAGTAGTGTACAGAACGAAAGACAAGAAGAAAAGAAAGCAAGATGAGTTCAAAGCGACTATATTACATGAGAAATTAGATCTGCTAGCGCAGTCGCGAAAGAAACATGTAGTCACATGACTTTCATGCGACTCGATCGAGCTTTCAGCCTAGCATCATGACAGTATCTCTGAGATTATTATACATGTGATGAAGAAGCGAAGAAGAAGATCAATAGAAATGCAAAGATGTGTTTCTACACGACAAAGTCAGTACTTACAACATGTACAGTTGTCGAAAATATCTTTGCTTATCATTGTGAACGACTGTTGAGACGTTCAGAGCACTTAAAACGACTAGAGCGATGTCAGAGATGCATTTCAACATCGTGATTCATGTTTGCTCTTGACAGCACAGATCTTGAAATGAATTCAAGCGAATGTGTCGTCAATGCAGAGAAAGAAGCGCGACAAGAGAAGCAACAAGAAGACAGGTCAGAACATCAAGATGAACTGTCGATGAGACTTTTTTCATAATTAAAACAGAAGACAGTGCAAGCATGCAGATGAGAATGCAGAGAGCAAGACTGAGCTGAATGAACAGAGTGAGAAAGTCGAACATGCTGAAGAAAAGTTCAGTGAATTGCATGAACATGATATAGCAGTCGCTTCTCTTCTTATTCGTAATTTCATCTTAGAAGAGTTCAGAGCTCAATACAATCAGAGAAATGAACGACATCGATCTTCTCGTTGACGCATTCTTTTCGCAGTACGAGCTCAAGTTTCTTGACTTTCAGAATTTGCAATTCTCATTCATGACAAATTCTGTCTTGATAAAGCAATAGTAACTGACGAAATAGAAATATATAGCGCACTAAATGAATAAATCGATCGAGAAAGTGAGTAGAGTGTACGCTGAATCTTGAAAATGCATGTAGAAGATGCAGATCTCATATCAAGCTGATATAAAGTCATCTTCTTAATAGTCATTCAGTATCAGTCGAATTCAATAAGACAGAAGCACAACTCAGAAAGAATGACGTTTTTCAGAATCATCAATAAACAACGAATAAAGATGACTTTCAATGACATTCTTGAGACTAGTCTTCAGGAAAAAGCAAAGAATTGCTATCATACTAAAGATTGCACAGACAAGTCAGACACTCGTATAAAGACGATAAAAGCGAAGTACGAGATGCAAGATGAAAGAAATGAGCAGAAAAGTGAGAAGTGTCAATCAATCTCTGCATTTTAGATACGCGAGTTAAAAATGCAGAGATATTTCTTTGTGTTTATTCTTGACATTCTAAGTGCATCTTCAAATCACTTTCATATTCAATTCATCACAAAGAACTTTGACTTACATAGAATGTCTCTTGATGAGTCTGACAGCATTCTGACAGCACTCGAGATTCTTTGTCATGTTCGTTGAAAAGCACTTCAACCTCATCATGATAAGACATTTCTGATCTTTCAAAAGCTTCAAGTGTTTATTGAGAATTGTAATTCTGATGAATTCACATCGTTCTCTTCGTCTTTTAATCACTCGCACACTTCATCGTCGTCTCTGCAAAGTCACGATTCTTCATCATCTTCTAACAACTTTAACTCTTCTTCGTCTTTCTCACACAATCACGATTCTTCATCATCATCTAACAACTCTAACTCTCTATTTCGTTCTTCAAGTAACTATGATTCTTCTTCATTCTCTGATCGCTTCGACTCTTCGCTGTTCTTCTTTAGTAATCATGATACAGTCACATCTTTCAATCATTCACGATCTTTTCAAAACAACGACGATCGTCTTGCGTCTATTGACAACTTAGATCTTTTATCTAATTTCTCATCACTTTTGTCGAATAACTACGAATCACATTTGAATGAACACAACTTTCTCTTGCATCACAAACATATGTTAGTCTTGATTCAAGTCTTGAACAACGAAAAAGACAAAATAAAGAAATATCTGTCGAAATTAAAGATTGACGCTATCGAAGGCAAATTATCTTGATCGCAGAAGAATTCTCGTTTGATCGATCTGCAAATCGACAAGAAACAATCGTCGTCAAATATCAAGTTTCAAAAGATGCTGAGTCAACGATTCTTAGTCAAGAAGTACAATCAATGAGAGCTCGAGACTCATCATACGTCAAGAATCAACTATTTGATAGAAAATCTGTCAGATTCGAAAGACGAGACGAGCGAGCATATCAAAAAATACGTAAATGACAACATTGATCAATTCAAAAATAAGATCTTGACACAACGAGATATTCAATGAAAAATTAGATTGCTTGTTTTCAAACGTTTACTCGAAGAATCTGAATTGTCAGCGATTTTATGTTTTAGCTTTTATCGCTTTTGCTGCCTCAAGTTCACAGATCTGATCTGCTTAGAGCAATGAGTACATGAGACAGATTGAATCTGAAATCTTGCAAAGAAGAAGTTGAGTTGACTTGACAGTTGTCAGATCTACTATGATAGCAAAGTTATCTTAAGAATATCTGATATTTCTGTAGCATAAAACAATGTGTCATTCAAGCGATATTCTTCTGCTCTAGAGTCAAGCGGAAAACGCTCTCGAGTTGATTAATACAACGTATCTTCGCATTTCACTACTAATTCAAACGAAGATGCATTAACATCTACTGCGAGTCTGACGTCTTTGATATCAAATGAGAAGCATGCTCATGATACAGCACAGATGAACGCAACGATATTGAAAACAATCAACAGTCATCAAGATGCAGAGTACTCTCAGACTCAAACACATGAAGATGTGATTGCAAATTCGATACATATTCTTCTTTTACAAAAGCTCACTTCTAGCGACGTAAAAGACTCTCATGCGAACTACGAGAAATCAATGTCAGATGCGAACGTCGACGATGAAGAAAACGAGAAGATAGATGAGAATTTTGAGTCATCGATCATCAGCAATGCTATCTCGTCATGCACAAGTCTTTCTACTCTTTCACAAGAGTTTTATCGAGGTCAAAAGCATCTATATCAAGTCGAAAATGTGATGACGATGATCAAATCACGTCGTTCTCATCACTTAACATCAGCATTCAACAATAAACAGTCAAACTGTATGTTCTGATGTCTGATAAGCTTAACGCTGAGCTAACAACTTAGCAATGAGTGATGTTTCGTCGATGAATATTCTATCTCAAGCAGTGAACGTTGCTTCTCATGATAGATGATCGCTTCTCATGTTTCAACATTGTGCTTATCAGTACAGAAATTGAGCAACAAAACTGCAACTCAATATTCACAGTTTCATCTTTTCAGAACACATCTTCAGCATCTTTTTCAAATAATGCTGTGAAATCAGAACAGCTGCGTGAGTTTGCAATAAATAAGTCAGATCTCAGATCAGCTAAATGCTTCTCATAACTAAAACAACAAAGAATCGAATCAAATGACGAAGAATACAACTCATGATCTCTTCACACTTGTCACTTTTCCTGACGCAGCACAAATCAATCTCACAGAACATGAGCTTTGAAATTTCTACATAGTCTTCGATGAGACACTTATCAACTCAACTCAACACAATCTGTGAAGTTCATACATCGTCGCAAATGAAACACTGATATGCTCAACAGAACACAATCTTTGAAGTTTCTACATCTGTCTCGACGAGGCACTGACTTGCTCAACAGAACACAATCTTTGAAATTTCTACATCGTCTTTGAAGAGACATTGCTCATCTCGCTAGAGTACACTGTAGCTTTATCTTTCGATTGAGAGATGATAAACAAAATATTCAGAGCTGACGAAGTCTTTATCTGTTTCATGATGTATGTTGTTCAGTTGATGATCAATGACAAGATTATTTTCTTTCTCTTTGTATTCTGTTCTGACATGATTGAATTGTCTTTCAAGATTCGCATTGATGTCATGAAGATCGATGCTTTTGCGTTGAGAGAACTCTTTGAATTGAAGATTTTCGACGAATCAAGTGATACTTGAATAATTTGATAAATCGAATGAGTGAACTAGACATTGATTAGCTAAAATTTTGACATTGAGACAATATTTCAATCTTCTTGACTAAGTTCATCTCACGCAACAAGACTCATTTCTCGCTCAGTCTCTTGTCTGTACATATATTGATTATTGATTCGAATTCTGCAAAGAATAGTCAGTTTTCTAATTCTTTCATAATCGCTTTGTTCTTTGAGCTCAGTCTTTGCTGCGTGAGATGTGATATCATCGTTCTCGTGAAGAACATCACGACTAATCGATGCTGCTGTAGTGTAGAAGTATGCAAGTGCAAAACAGAGAAAGATGAGTTTCTTTGACACATCGATGTTGTCTGTTGCTGACACAATGCTCTGCAATGAAATGTCTGTGTTGATCAGTGAGAAAACAACTGAAATGAATACAGCGTTCTACAGATGAGTCGTGATTGAAACGCAATGAATTTTCTTGACGAAAAAGCGAAAAGATTGAGATTCAGATGACACTGTGATACTCTTTCGAAAACGATTAACGACTAATTCGTCTTTTACAGTTTTTAAATGTCACGATGAACGTTTCAGAATTGCAATGTTCAAATGTTATGACACGTACGATGAAGTCTAAGAAGTCATAAGCGATCGTGACGACGATGAAACATCGAATGATCTCTACGCATTACGTTCATCGAAGATCTATTTGTTGACGAGCGCACATATAAAAGAGAGTATCTTCGTTCATCTTGTTCGCAAAAGCTAAAAGACTAGTTTGATTGCATCTTCTTCTTACTCTCTTTAGATCTTCTATCGATTCAGTCATCAGCACATACATCGAACGAAATGAGCGACTTTTTATCTACTCAAGATCGATTTGAGAACGCACGATGAGTTTTCAGCTATCACGCAGAGTCAACGCATTTCATCAAGTTAAATCATGAAACATCATCTCAGCTCATAAATCACATATCAGCTTTTCTCTCTCAAACGTACAACGATCACGAGTCTAGTGATGCATACGTCAATAATGCATTCAACAACGTGCAACGAGAGCAATTTTCATCTATTCACTCACTCAAAGATCTTCAGCTTTCATCATTAAGTCAAACATCTTCGCTTTCATCTTTGAGTTCAATATCTCAGCTTTCATCTCTTTGCACTCTTAAGAACTTTCGATCTCAGCCTTCATATCTAGATGACACTTCGAGTCATACTGAGAAATCATCTCTTTATGTTAACATCAAACAATTTCGTCGAATTTTGAAATAACGTGTTGCGATATACGCTTGAATTTGCAAGTCATACATTCACGAGAGTAAACATAGACATGCAACGAGAAGATCAAGAGAATTCGAAGGCAAAATTCTGACTAAAGATGAGTTGAAAAGAAAAGAAAAAAAGACTCAAAACGATACTACAGATAAATTTCAAAGGTCTAAAACAGAGGCTGAATCAAACACAAGTCATGCAAAGAAAGAAAGTGTTGATTGAGTGACTACTATATCAACTAAAGATGAGAAAGAAGAACGAAGAGAAGAGATTTGCAATTGCAGTCGAGATAAAGAGATCGACGAATCTCAAGTCAAGCAAATCTCAAACGTTCAAAGCAAACATCAGATTGAAACAAAAAGATCAGTTAAGATCAGCAAAGTGATGATGACATCGTTTTATGAAACTACTGAACTGAAAGACTTGCATCAAAGATTTTCAACTAGAACGACAGCGAATGTACGCTCGTAAATACTGAACATTGAGTGCATATGAGTTACATCTAAACATCACTCAACGATCGAGCTTGAAAGTGACGATTCGAGACAGTCTATCAAGACGTTGAAAACGACTTTCGCTATTGCTTTCAAAAGCTAGACACAGATCTTTTCAAATATCATACTTTGTCTTTGTATTGATACTCTCAGAGATTGATTCATCAAAGCTATTAGCGAGAGCTTCAAGTCTGAGAAAACACATTATGAGTTCAATAACAGAAGATTCGTCTATGTGAAAGTCAATGAGATGACAGCGAGAGATAGCTTCTTTCATCTGTTGTATATTATTATTATTACAGCGAAGTTTCAAGATGAGACAAAGACATGTCAGAAGATTTATCATGCAATCTTGTTTTTGTATTTCACTGCGTCATTTTCAAGTATCATGCGCGCAAGACTATAAGCGCGATCTACGAGAAGAGATTCTATGTGTCGAAGAAACAGATTGCAAATCTGAACAATGATCTATGTTAGAGTTGAAAACGAATACTGCATGATCGAATCACGACGTGAATATCGAGAAGACTTCTAATGAAGATTTAGATTCTGATGATTCTTGACGTCGTTGAGAGAGAAATGCAGCGAGAAAATATGACATTCTTGATAAGAGACGAATCAGACGAGAATCAAGAGTGCAAAGTGCGCTGAAAAAACACATGACTAAAAGCATAAAGATTGTTGCGAGAGTTTGAGATGAAGAGCGAAGAACAGCGTGAACGCAAATGATGTAGACGAACTCGCACAGACAAGTTTGAATGATTGTTGACTACTTTGTTCATAGAAGAATTACACATGTTCTTATTCTATTCAAGATGATCGATTTTCAAGTTTTCAGTCTGTCACGATGAATAATTATTTTCTAGAATTCTTGATGAATGATTAGACAAGAAAAGACTAATAAGATCTATTTGCACAAACACTTGAAGCTTAGACTTCATCTTCTTTTGCCTCGTCATCTACTTAAGCAGTGTATAAGAGCACGCACATGAGATCGACGATATGCTCAAAGTAGAAGAGCTATAGATCTGATGACAGCTACGACACAATTCGAGATCACGCGATCGATACAGTACGACGACGTCGCTCATACACAATCATGCTCGCAAAAATGACTTTCAATGATCATTCTAGTTCTCTTTCTTTTGAGCATTTTAAAGCATTCAGATTTCTTAACGTGTCTGATGCAGTCTATTTTCACATTCTTCGTCTTTCTTGCAGACTTCAACTTCATCGTGAAAGAATTGCATATATAATTGATAATCAACAACTGAAAGAATGCATTTCACATCGTCAGATTGATGATCTGAAGAAACACTTTCACATCGAAGACTATACATCTAGACAACAATGTCATCTACAGTAGAATTGAAGCGAGTTCTGATCTTGAAGAGTGAGCTAACTCTGAAATTCAAGTCGCAGAACTCGAATAGTCTCAATCGAATCAGAAACAATCAGCGAAAATCGAGAGCATGAAGAAAAGAGTATTTACAGAAGTTGAAAAGTAAACTACGAAAATATGAGAGCATGAACGTGAAAGCATCGCTGAAGATTCAAGCTTCTGCCAGGCTCGTAGCTGAGAAGAATAGACGTCTTCGAGCACTTTTACAATCTCGAGACATCGTGAGCCAGGAAATTGAAACGGCTGTTGCAACGTCAAGTGTCGAAGCTCAGACTTCGTCAAGAGCGTCAATACTCGAGACAAAGCTGAATACGAAGAAGTCTTGCACTGGAAAGATGTGCAAGACTGATCTCAAGTCTCGACAGTTCAATACGTCAAGTTCATTACAGTCGCTTACAGAGTCTCGCGATGACATCTGTAAACGATCGTTAATCTCAGTGTCATTAAGAACAACGACTACAAATTCTGTATCAAGCAGCTCTATGACAACATCAGCATTCTCACCTATGAATCTGTTCTCGCACTTGATGAACTGCTATGAGAAAGAATCTCGAGACTTGAGTTCGAAAATATCTTCTGATAATGATACTACCTCATATACTTTTGCCGTTGAGATTATCACGAGTATGAGGGCGAATGTCAGCGCTGAAGATGTTAAGGCTGAGTTAGAATGCGATAAAGATGTCGAATGCAATATCGACAACTCTACGTTGTTCAGTATAATGGATCGATACACTAGATAATTTCTACGTCACGGAAATAGATGAGCTAGAAGGCTTTTTTCTTCAACATTCTTCGCTTATAAACTCACAACCTTCCCAACCTTCAGTAGGTGAAGCACGGAAGACGACTAGAGAAAGCAACGATGGTTTGCGCATGCCGAGTTCAATGTCTTCGCTCTTTTTGATCTGAGAGAACGATATTGACGAAAGGTTTGCAGTTGCGATCTCTTGCAAACTCGAAAACCAACTATAGAATTGATTTCGATTCATCAGGCGATGACAGTGATAATGATGATCTTTACTAGCTTGCGAATTTTTCAAAGTCTGCAAGATGCAGGCCGAGATAGTTATGACAAGACAACGTACTGTTCTTTCTGTTTCTGAACATATCAGACGTCTCTTCTTTTTATCTTGAAGCAATACAGTACAAGCAGTCTATAATTAAACGAATTGTTCTCAGGAAGACACAGAAATCAGATAAATTCTCGACGTGAAAAGCGTAAAGCCGTCATCTATATCTCAAATAGAACCGTATTTGGTGAAGCAAGTTTTGAGCAGGCTCAGATCATCGAATTCTCTGTCTGAACGGCAGCAGTGAATACTAGATCTCAGCGCACTGCACAGAGCTTTTCGTAACAAAATCATCATCTTGCAACATAGTATGCTTTATCGAAACGAGTACGAGTTGTCTGAAGGATTTGCAACGATCGCTGACTCAGCCGTCCTGCTGCGGGAACGTTTGACCAATCAGAAGCGTCCGGCGAGACCATGATTCGTGCCATGAGCTTATCTAAGTCTTCGAAGTAAACAAACATTCATGTCTCAGAATATTTATTATCATTCAACAATACAGCTGCATTATGGCTCAACAGTCATCGGATTACAGACAACTTTTTCAAGAAGAGCAGAGGAAGCGCCAAGAATCAGAGCGCGCTCAGAAAGAAGCAGAGCGCGCTCAACAAAAGGATGAAGAGAAAATTCGCAAAACAACATTACTCGAGTTTCTCGACGCTTGCCATGTTCATCTTCACTCCGGTCTTACTGTTCAAAGGGACACGACATTGTCAACAAAGGGCGACCCTGCCAATGCTAATGACAAGATACGTCCCGATCGAATTCTCGCATGGGACGATTTTCCTACATCGCAGGAGGTCATCTGGAAGAATCTTCAGCGATCAAACTTCATGCATGAACGGCACTTCACGTCGCTACACACCTTGAAAGAGTCTGAAGAGGCTATTCGTCAGAGAATGATGAGTTCTGAGCTAGACTTGAATCACTTCGAGCGCTCGACTGTTGAGAACCACATCGCATTGATCATCAAACAAATTTACAACAGTCCGTTGCTTCGAGAGAGATTTTGCCTGAAGGGTTCAGTAAGGTTCGAAAACCATGGCAATACTCTCAGCCCGGAACGAGAGATGAAGGAAAACATGCAACACCTGAGCATCTCTGGGAGAAGACGATCTCCTCGTCTCCTGGCCCAGCTTGCAAAGCCGTCAGAATCGTTCGCGTCGAAGCCGATGGCTGAAGCAATCATCGAAGCAGCAAAGGCTACACGTCCTCGTGCGAATCAATTCTGCGTGTACAACATTTCCAGTGAGGTCGAGAATACGAAATATCGCATCGTCGCCTTCATTATTGAATACAAGGCCCCTCACAAGCTACATCTCGGCTGCATATATGAGGGTCTCAAAGACATGAATCTGAAGAAGGTGGTTCGCTGCAACGAAACCGACGGTCCGCAGGATCACTTTCGCCGCCTGATCGCCGCAGCCATCACTCAAGCCTTCTCCTATATGGTCCGCGCTGGATTGAAGTATGGATACGTCTGCATCGATGAAGCATTCATTTTCCTGCGGATGCTCGATAACCCGGAAACTGTCTATTACTTTCTATCCGTCCCTGAGAGTGACGTGGGAGAGACGACAGAAATGGCATCGGATGCAAATGGGCAAAATCGATTACATCTGACTGCGATGGAACAAGTGCTGACGTTCATCCTTCAAGCGCTGAAGAGGCCGCCTCGAAGCCAGAGCTGACAGGCCAACGCGATGACTCGGCTGAAGACCTGAGAGATGATCTACGATGAACTATTGAATAAGATCTTCATCGATGACATATCTTCTTCGAAGTACCGGCCTTCTCGACAGAGCATCTTTCTTCGTGTGTCGTCTATTCGGCTTCGATCGAGAGCAGCTTCGACCGCCTCTTCGGGCTGTCGGCCATCAGCAGATGAGCGTCATTACAGTGATAACGAATTTGATTCAGATTCAGATACTTCAAGTCGAACATATCGGCAGCGTTCAACTCAGGCCCCCACGCAAGCGCTGAACCCGGTCAGCAAGGCATCATTCGGCCAAAGTTTTCGCCTCGAAGGCAAGAATGTACAGTATTGTACCCAAAAATGTCTTCGTGGGTTGGTGAAAGAAGGTTCGCTTGATAAGATGTGCTCAAACGCGCTGAATCATGAAGAGAGTCATCATCAGATCGACAAGCCTACTTTTCTCAACCTGATACGTCAGCAACTCTTCAAAAGCCTGAATATCGATTGCAAGCCTATCGGCTTGCACGAAGCGCGCGAAGCTCTGTTCATTGTCAGGTTAACGTCACACGGGTACATCCTGGCTGCTAAATGCATCATCATTGACTTCGTTGCTCATCTCAAGCGGAAAGCCGTCATCTATGAGCGCCTTCGTCCGATTCACGGGACTCACGTGTCGATGTATCTGGGAAACGTCGATCTTGACCATTCATATGTGTATGATGGCATTGCTGAGATCGTTCACATGATGTTCATCGATTTTGGAGAACAACCCATCTCTCGACACATTAACTCAGCCAACAGTGTGCAAATAACCGAACAGTTTGAGCGCTCGGTTCAGACAATTCATCAGCTAAGAGTGCTGCATCGAGATATGATGCCTCGTAACATACTTTGGAATGCGAAGCTTGGTCAGATGATGATCATTGATTTTGATAGAGCGAAGATTCAGGAATCGCGAGCTATCCTTGATGCGATCTCATCGAATCGAAAGAGAAAGTGAGCGACTGCACTGAAGAAGCAGCCGAACGATGTGTTCATGCGAGAGATACGGCGGGCAATGATTGAACTTCGCGGGACATGAGATAAATCGTCGCTATTTCACCGTCGCCATTGTAAATGAGATCTCAACGACTCGGGGGCTTTGCAGTAGTCCATCAAATGAGCTCGCCAAACATCTCAATCAGTCTACGCTCTTGAGATCTGTAAACGAGCGATGTTTTATCGATTTCGAACACGCTACATACGCTGACGAAGACAAAGGGTTCGTGTGGTCAAAGACAAACGAGCGCTGCAAGAGATGTCATCGAATAAGAAGCGAAAACGAATCGAGACTTTGAGTGAAGGATGCAGGGTCAAAGAGAGTCTCCAACGATAGCTCGGAATAGCTGCGTCTCTTGAAAGAATTTACTGGTCACTTCAACTCGGATCGTGCTCTTGATGTCGACAACAAGGCTCGAGGCCCGTGACAAATTCGTATTGGCCGCGGTGGAAAGAATGATCGACTCCGAGCTTGACTGCGATAGGTTGAGAAGTGCTATCTAAAGGAGCAATGCCCCTACCAGGCGTCGAGATGCGGCCAGGCATCACGAATATGCCTTGAACAAAGCCACTCAAACAGAAGACGCTGACGTGGCTTCCCCTGAACGCAGGTATAAGTAGCCAGTGAATCCCTTGAGACACCCGTCGCTCACCAACGTCTCTTTCTATCTTCCTTGTTCGCACTTTCGTTGCATCGTCCCTCGTCTTGATGAAAGTTTTGAAGATTTTTAATACCGTGGGCGATGTATCTATGCTTGACGGCATTGAATGTATATTTAAGAAGAAGCAAAGCGACTAATCAAAATTGCGTCAACACCTTCGCAAATTGTTGAAATTGTACGAGAACTGATGCGGAACTTTTGAGATCGAACGTCAGGCGCAGCGAGGAGGCAAACGAAGAAGATCGGCACATACAGACAAGGGTCGATGACCGCGAGTTATTTATGTTTGTCCGTAGAAGAAGTCTGTATGTTCTTGATTGTATCTGAGACGTCAAAATGCAGACGTTGGAAAACTGACAGCTTATGAACTGAAGATAGGGCTGCCAGCAGCAGAGACTATCTACTCATTCAACGTAAAAGGGCGTCGTCTGTCCTACAGATCACCAAAATTTGTAGGCGCTACCTTGATCTGATCTAAAAAAGTCGAAAGTCTCTTTCGATCTGAGGACTTGCCAGAAGATCATGGAGAGGCTACAGAGTTGACAGCTCTATGGAGTCAACTTTCACAAAACACGCCGAGCTACAGATAATGGAGCAGTGATTTGATGAGAGCGGCGAGCGCAAATCGTGATCTGTGATAGTGACATGATATACTCTACGGTGCAGCGCGTCTCCCAACGCCACGAAGAATACCTCGTCCGTCCATTGTGGACAAGGCAGGTACAAGGGTGAAAGGAGGTATATGTAGAAGTACTGCCCTGATTGGAGATATTCTGTCTTGCTCAATATCTTCATATATCTACTTAATTCATGTCTTTGGTCTGTACAAATTGCTGCCGACAGCAAACGATTAGTCATTCATGCGTACCCAGACTATGACCACTTCTGCGCAGTCTGTTTGAATACAACGTGATTCAATATATGATAGTCTTATACATATAGCTAATATAGGTAAATTCGCATCAGTTGCTCGAGTAATAAGGAAAGCGTTGTCAGAGAACGCCAAAATTGCTAAAGAATTCACAGCAAGTATCGGTATGCATGAAGGTACAGCGTCGGCAAAAGAATTAAATTTTCCCCAAATCTCAATACCGTCAAAGTCTTTCAATTCGATAATTCCTAGTACATTGTTCTCTGGCTTTCGAAGGGATGAACGTTGATGATAAATTTGCTCGCTGCCTCCCATCAGTATTACTCTTCTGTATTCGCAGGAAGACGGCTTACAGATGTATGCGAACTAGATTCACCTGCCCTGAGCCTAACCTGCATAGAACCTGCGACGGAAGATCCTAGCAACATTAGCATTAATTAGGTCCGCCCTTTCAGATATCGTACCAAATATCCCTCCGGAAAGCCAATGGGAAGGAAGTTCATTAATTGCATACTTCATTCCACTGTATCCAGCGTGCTGATATCTGAGTCTTCAGCGAAAATTTCGGATTTCGAAAGCGCACCGTGCATTTGCTTCGAATCAAAACTTCCAAACGGGTTTGTATCGGCGATGCCGATAAGAAGGCCAAATAGATTGACGTTGTCGCTGATCGAATGTTCTGGGTCGAGCGCATGTTGTCGACGTTTCACCCTACCGCCAGAAAATTCCAGCAGGCATCGAAGTAGTGAAATGTTGTGAAGCTTCAAGCCTTCTAACATCTTCATCGATGCCTCGGTCTCTGATGCAGCCTCGAATAGAACTCTACGACCCTTTCAGAAAGGTTGAAGCAAATCGTCTTCGTCTTTTGCCAGGAGCTCGAGGGCAAGACGAGAATCATAACTTCCCAGCAAGTTCAAACCAAGGAACACAAGACATCGCGTAAACTGTTTGCGAACTTGATGATCAGATCTCTAAAGGATGTTAATGAAATTTCTAGCCCAATGAGCGAAGAGCCTACCAAGATGTCGTGGTTTAGGATGGCTCTTTCAAGTGATATTGCTAGGCCATTTGATCGGGCAATACCACGATAACATTCCTCGAGTCCTCGACCGCGCCCAGAACGGATCGCATTTACAGCGTTGAGAAGAAAATGAGCATGGGCCCTCCTTGTTGCGTCCCAGATACCATGGACCGATATGTCTTTCTCTGTTGGCGTCGTTGAATTATAGTCGAGGTTTAGCTCGAGCCCATGAAAGAATAGCCATGGAAGATATAGGCTATGGACAGCAACATCGTAATATCCGCCGTCATTACTTTTCCCAGCAACGTTGATTTCCGGCTTTGATCTTACTTGGTACCAGTTGGAATTGCTTGACTCGATTTGATTCGCTGGTGCGCAGCCAAGCTTCCATGGCCCATTTCTTAGGTCCGTACTAAGCTCCTCGACGTCAGATCGAATCGGTCCTGAGACCTATGAAGTTGTGTGAATTGTAAGTTCTTGAGAAAGGCCAGAGCGTCCTACCTCCACATCGGCTTCTGGCGAAGCCCACGAATACTTGACCTCATTGGTGACTTGAATATACTTGAACTCTGGCCACGCGGCTCTGAGCTCAGGCGTTGGAGGCGGCGCTGGATTGACTACACGCATCTCGGGCGCTGAACGATGGGACAAGGCAAATTCATTAGGAAAAGAAGGCAACGAGCCCTTCTGGAATACTTTATAGGCAAACATGCATGCACGTCCATGCAAGCCGCGCAGTCTCCAACATTTTGTGATATGGCTTGCAGAAACCACTAAGGCAGCATTGAGGATGTGAACTTACACAGAGCATCAAGGAGGCGTGGAAGGGTTCGGGGATGCAAGCTCTAGTTCGCCTATGTTGCGTTCCTACCTGCAAATTGCTCTGCAGTTAGCAGGAGCTTGCTGATACGTAGAGGCCTATGGCTTTACGACCCTGCTGTTTCCACTTCAAGCCTCTAAGCAGGGTCTCTACAGTCGGCTTGAAGCGGCTCGATTTTAGAGACAACGAAACCCTCGTGTTGCTATTATTATTCTTGTTGATTCCGTCAACTTCTACTTCTTAATGGTTTGGATTAACTAATATTTCAGTGGTTCGGTATAGGTTGTTTTGGGCCCCAAATCACACGAATCGAACTCTAGTAACCAAGACTTCATCCCACGACACCATCACCACGGATAATCTCTCGAACTTTGAGAGATAACTGAAATTTTGCTACGCGAGGTTTGGCGAGTAAGATACCCACTTATACTGACGATGTCTCTGACCCTCGAGTATGGAATCCTTTTCGCTGTCGCTCCAAATTGACTTGCGCATGCCGAAGCATTGTAACTGTATGTAATTAAACCAGTTGTTATATGGTAGGGAAGGGTTTGAAACTGACTGTTCGAGAGAAGATACAAGTAACTTTCATACGTTTACACCTTTGACATGCAGGCTTTTCGATTTTCTCGCATTTCGCTCGTGCAGTTGCACATCCATCACATGCTCCAAAGTGAAAAGCGTTAAGGTCCAAGTTTAGATTCCCATGTCTTTTCTGCTGTTCACTAGTCTTTTCATGTTGAGAAGTAGAGTTTATACAGGTAGGCTTTTTGTTCCCGTCATTCTCTTCATTCCCAGGCGACGTGCTGGCCAGCGCTGATTGAGCGATGAAGGTCTTTGAGGCGGTGGCGGAAAAGTCTTGCGAAATTTCTTTTGAAAACTGGCAATGCTGATTTCTTTCGCCGCGGGGAAAAGAGAGAGCGGAGTCATGCGGCATCTCAGCAGCAAAGCCCCAGCGTTGAGAATCTTCTCGGTCTGGAGGCTGCTGCAATGCCGAAGCTCCATCGATAGTGGTGTACCTGAGCTCTGTATTTCCAGAACCCATTGGTTCCCTTCGGTGGCACTTGGGTATTTGCCCAGCCAGTGCGTTAGGTAGTGGCAACCATGGTTCGGGTTGTGCCTCCTGAGCAAATCCGGAATACAATTCATCTAAATCTGTGAAACTCAAGTTTTGGTTCCACGAAGGGCTTAAGGTAGTCTGCGAGGTGAATTGCACGGTCCTTCTTTCTTCCACCTCGCGCATAGCCTCAACGCCTATGTCTTCAATTCCGCCAGGAAATAGAAGAACATTTGCCTATAAAGGCCCTATGTGCGACATGTCGAAACTTGAGTAGCTATTGGATATGAAGGCAGTCTGAATATTTCATGAACGAATGAAGATCAAAGTCGTAGTCATGTGGAGGATGGCTGAAGATTTATTTACTGAACCCCTTTATCCTCTGTTATGAGCAGAAGAATTATCCTTTCCTTTATGGCATACTCTCACTATAGATAGAGTATTTTACGTGAGAGACGTCTTGTCTTGACAAACAGGCTTCCAACGGCCTAGAACTACTATCCTACAGAGAAGATCGATTGCTTGAAGCGAATACATATTATTTATGATGGGACTATGCTACCTGCTAAAACAACTTCCAACTAGTTGGGTTGTCAGAACTTGCTCTGTTCCACTTCTCGTTACTTTCCCTCTCCCTTGCATTGAATTGATAAGACTAAAGACAATAATGGCTCAAGGAGAATACGTTATGTGCGATGAACGAGGGATTTACATGTAGTGGACTTCAATAGTCTCTCTGCGCGTCATGCTATTGAAGATCTAGTGTTTGGACCCCAAAAAGCGAGGCCATACAAGCTGTCCAATGACTTCAATTGAGGTGAACCGGGGATTGTGTAAATTAACCGGTCTACCACCGGAGACGGAGAGTAGCTGATGAAAGCAGTATCCTAGAGACATCAGATAATGAGCATACTATGACCAGCTAATCGAGCCTAAACACCGCTTATAGTAGGCTCTACATCATCCGGTGAGTGGCTTCTCATGCCTCCTTGGAAGTTGCTGCAACCCTCACAACGGCTATGTTGACAGTATTGTCGATCACACTCATCGTTGGTGAATTATGTCGTGGTCTTGCATTGACAGCACCATTCTTTCTTGACATAGTGGCTTCTGGCCTTGGCCGCTTGCTCCTGTCTGCTTTTCTTGTAGAGAGCAATATTCGATTCCAGATCACCCGAAGTTGTAGGAGTTTGTATTGGAGGCTTGTCCGAGATTGCAGACGTAGCGAGAAAAGGCCAGCGTAGAATAATAGAAATACCTTCGATCTTTCTCAGTATCGTCTTTTGCCTTGAGCATCAATCGCCGACCATAAGAGATAAAGAAGATCGAACCCATGAATATCTTCATCCCAGGGGCGACGCGAGAGAACAGGAAACGCATTGATGAGATGATGGAAATTCGGTTTGGGGAGAGCAAGCGAGCGAACCCTATAATTACATATGTATTATACAATTAGTGAATCTATAGACCACCAAAACAAGATGTGAGAGCCGTCAAGATCCAAGACCCACAATTTGTCCAACTCGGTGGATCACGTTGTTCCTCAATATTCTCGGCAGGAGTACGAGGGCTCAAAGGCATGACGCAACGCCCTAGCGGAGGTACTCTTGTGTGTGTCGCAAAAGCAAATATTTCTGCCATCGCCTTGTTCCGATTCATCTGGTGCTTCAAGAAATGAGGGATCAGAAACGGAAGTCCTCCACGTAGTGCAAACTCTTCCAAGTAAGCTGCATAACCATTTTCAGGGTCGCTGAGCTGGAAGAGGAACGATGATTCGATGTAGTTGGCCGCTCGAAGACCTGAAACCAGAGCAAGCGAAGAATAGAAGTTCGACAGAGTGTATAGATGCTACCATGGTTCAGCGACTTAAAGGGAGAAGGTTAGATCAAGCTCACCTGCGCAAGTTCTCTAATACGAAGACCTAGGTTTCCATCAGCAATGACGCACTCTTTGACCCTTTCGCACAGATGGTTCCATCGTCGGTGCAAAAGTTGTAAGGTATAACCATTCTTCACAGTATCCTGCGGGGAAAGCTGGAGAAACTCGATGTAATCGTTGTCGTTGAGCAAATCGGCCAATTCGATGAGACTCATACTGGTGATAAGGTCGAAAAACTCCGTGTCCGTTTGAAAATCCTGCCTCCAATCGATCTCTCCTGGACGTTGATAAGCATGTTGATGGCGCACCGCTAGTATGTTCAGTAGTCGCAATGCTTCCCTGGTATTGCGCTCCTTGAACAGTTTCTGGACTGGCTTGATCAAGAAATCAAGAATTTTATAGAATTCGGAGAATGGAGTTGGAAGGCCAGGCTGGAGAGCGTAAGACAATGCCCGATGCGCGAATGGACTTTGCGTTTCTAGCTCCTGCCATCACATTCAGCAAATTAAATTTGTATAGATGTATTCGAGAAGACGACTGACCTTCTCGACTTGGATATACTTTGATCTCACGTGCGGGTATTCTCGCAAGTATCGGGATATTTGAATGCTTAGACGGACGTGCTGGGCGATGAATTCCAGCAACGATTTGACGTCATCACCGAGTGCTTGCTTGACCAAATCCTTAAAAGGAATCTTTGCAAATTGCGAGCAACTGTCCTTGTCAATGTTGAATGCAATTATGCTTGCTATCTCATTCAAAGCTTCGTGCGGCGTCCATGACCATTCCCATCGAGATTCTGGAGGAGAGAAGGGTATTTCAAGTGACTTGAATATATATTGGATCTTTTGATCAACGCTCAATGCATCCACAAACTTCCGGCTGTACGTTCCACCTCCTATGTAGATGACGAAGGCGTTCAGAAAGGGTGCCCATCGATTTCGCAACAATGAATAAAGAATATCTGTATCTTCGAATGGAAAGAACCACAGAGAAGCTGGATATCATGATTGTCATAGTCGCGGAGGATGTGTTTTGCTACAGATTCCCATTTGGTTAAGTCAGCCCCTGGAGTTGATGGTGAATTGATCAAGGTCGTATCGAAGCCACAAGCAAGAGAGCGATGCAATGACATAGCCATGTCAAAAGTCTGAGCCTAGCTGAGGTGTCCAGTCCTCTCCGGCGATTGAGTTCAAAACGAGGCAGGCGCAAGGCAACTCTGCATGAAAAGGCTCTAACTATATAGCTGGGTGAGAGGTTTGGGTGCCACCGCTCCCCTGGTCGACCAAGAACAGATCGACTCCATATGAGCCGACGCCTCCTTGATATCGTTTTGAGACTGATGGCGGGGAGGGCGGAAGACTTCCTTGATCGACTCGCTTCACTCGTTTGAAACTGACCAGCAATTCTATAATCGCAAACGTCTATGGATTTTACCTCTAATGCGCGACGTGCCATCAAGCCGGAATTCGGATGTGCTGGTACCAGGTTCGTAAGGCCTGCATAGCGATGCTGATAGTCGTCATGCCATCGAGATCGGAGAAGCAAAAAATGAAAGGCCTTTGATTACGAGGATTCATGAAATCCACTTACAGGCAACCTAGAGTCCTAGCAAGCCATAGAGTTCGGAAAGATGAACATGGGCGAGGCTATAGTACGGTGGACGCGATTACAATCGAAGATGCTAACCGAATCGCGACGGACGCTGGACATTTCCAGCGTCCGTCGCGATTCGGTTAGCGCCCTAGTTTGCCTCTAGCTATCAGTTCATGCAGCGACGCCTCTTTGCTTCTTCATACATCAACCATGGGAAATAACCTTAGTTACATCGTTGAGCGGCTTTATCCTGTTCGTAGTGAAGAGAGACTGGAGGAGCTTCGCCGCCTGCTGCTAGATCAGAAAGTGAGTACGCAAAACTTAGATGATCTTACTCTAACTTCATATACAGCTTTCGTCCAGCCTCGTAAAAGATTCAAAGGCTGCTGAGCTTAGCATATTACTTCAACCATCAAAGCATGAGGATCCGACGCTAGCCTCGCTACGACACCTAAAGGTGAACCCATTGATATGGAGATCAGACAAGGAAACGATCGAAAGATGGTTCGCAAATATATCGACATTCTGGACCTCTCCCGCCTGGACGGCAAGATTCGATGATGGCCAACTTGCATACGTGTACGATAGCTATTTCAATCTTGCAAATCGTCAAGGTGAAGATATTTTGCGGATAAGATTTTCCATACTGTTTTTTTACGACCTACTTTGCTTCCTTTATCCTCAACATTCCAGACGTGCTCCAGCATCGATCTATGAAAGTTTCGCCAAGATCATCAAGGATCACAGCTTCAGAGGTGACTCTCTGAAAGCTATTATCACTACGGTGAGCGATTTAATTGGAAGAGGCCGCAGGTACAATAAATTAACGGAGACTTTCGGCGACGGAGTAATAGTGGAACTTCCGGTTGATGTTCCTCGTTACGTGTAAGATATCAATTGCTTTAGTGGGAATTCGATACTAACATTAATAGAGTGGAAACGAGATTGCCACTTGAGGACGAGGGTATCTACAATAAAGTAGTGAAAGGTATTGTCGACTTGAATCTCAACAAGAAAGCAGAAGAAAATGGGTCGAATGAACTTGCCAAAAAGATTCGCAAGTCGGTTTTAATTCCATTCCATTTCCTGAGAGAGAGTCCAATAACCTATACCCATCGACGAACTGAGACCAAGACGGTATCGTCGAACCATAAGGCTCAGTCACAAGAGACTAAAGACCGACCGAGTCCGCATTCTACCAACCCACAGCAATCTGCTACCGCAAGTTTAGACGAATTACAACCCACGACCCATGATATAGGGCAACAGTTTGGAACTAAGCAAAGTAATACGCAACAAGTCCTTAAGAGGAGCCATGATCCCGCCGTCGATGCACTGATACTATTGCGCAATTCACCTGAGCAATCCGCCAAACGCACTCGCGCAAATCCAAGTCGCGCGGACCAACTTAGTGATGCAACGTCATACTACATTGTTGCAAGCAATCCGGACTCTTCCAATACAGTTAATGGATTCGGTGAGGATAATGGGGCATCGGCTGCTCAGCTACCACAACAGGATCAGTTGCAAGGAGAGTCACCAATACAATTGGCATCGACAAACATTATCCAGGGGGCCAACGTTTCTACTAGAGGCCTAGATACTGCGCCGGTTGGAAGATATGAGCTGGTCTTGGGTCAAGCATATGACACAAGCAGCGATAATGTCAATGACGGACCGGATGTCAGGTTCGGAAATCCTGACCCACACTATTCGTTTGCTAGCAGTCAGCCAGTTGTGCAGAATGTTCATGCAGCGCCGCAAGGATCACTGGAAGCAAACAATCATATCGGAGCGACCTGCGGCTCGGTGGCGCCATTGGTATTACCAGATGCAAATACACAACAACCAGCAAGAGGGTTTATGCAAAATCTATCCCTAGAGAATGCGACACATCCTGCACTCCATGGACGCAACCCAGTAATGAACAATGATCTTACGATCGACCAGTCGCAGAGTAACATTCATCGTGAATCTGATGAGGGTAATGGAGCATCGGCTGCTCAGTTACCACAACAGGATACAAGCAACGATGCTACCGGCGGAAACTTGGATACAGGATGGATGCATACCGCGGCGAATGCTATTGATTCTCAATGGGATTCAATGGATCCCAACGCACTATGGGTGCATAACGGGGCGAGTGCTATTGAGTCTCAATGGGATCCAATGAATCCCAACGCAGTATGGATGCATAACGGGGCGGGTGCTATTGAGTCTCAATGGGATCCAATGAATCCCAACCTGATGGGTGCTTTCGTTCTCAATGGGATCTATCGATAAGATGTGAGTGTGAAAGAGAGAGTGAGTTCCTTTAATTCCGTACATGATCCGTCGTAATATTAATCTTAATACAGACGAGGCCCTTTATTTTGGGACAGGGAAGCTCAGGAAATCAAAATTCCCCTTCAATGTCACCCCCGACCCATCGATGTATGTCATTCGTCCAGTTAGATCGACATCGGATAATGTGGGGGGTTTGTGTTCATCATTGACTTGAATTGGGACGAGATGCCAAGGAAAGCTGCCAGGCTCGGTTTTTGTAGGTTCAGAGCCTGATAGTCGAAGTACTGCAATCGCGGAAGGAACCCTCTGCTTGATTGTTAACAGAGACTCGATGTTGAAGTAGAAGAACCAACCCCTTTTGTAAAGTTAACAGCAGGTGTAAAGAGTTGAACAAGCTTCTCACGCAGCTGCGGATCCACGCATTTTTGAAAACCTTTAGACTCTATAAATTTCGTCTCCTTTTTGGAAAGCCATTCTCCAAATGTCTTCAATTTCTCCTTATCCTCCTTGCTTAATTCCTCTTGATCGAGATGGGCTTTGCTCGTCGCCTGAGTCATGATAAATAGTAGTCGGACGATATGTAGTAGAGGTAGCTTCAATACATTAGTTCTAAGCACTTTGCACATTTGTATGTCATAGGATTTACTTACTGCAACGCACGACTTTGTTCCGCCTTTGCAAGGAAAAATATGTGATACCTAGACCAGATCTTGATAGATGTCATGCATAACATAGAGGGACAATCACGTGCTTATGTAAGAGCCGCTCCCTCAGCCCCACTAAAACTATTTTGTAAGGTAGACTATAAAAGCTCGCTTTTTAAAGCTACGCCCTGATGTTTGGATGCTCGACATCAGTCGAGCTAGTCTTGGTATTACCGCTGTCGGATTTTGAATTTTAGGCCGGCGATTGAGGCAGTGAAGTCACTCCCAACATGAAGTCTAAAAAGGATATGGCTGGTCAAGAATCCGGTACAGCTGCTACGGTCCTAGGTCAATAGAATGCTAATACGTCTATAGAAACAATCAAAGTCCTTATTAACCAAATTAAAGCTCTTACTGATACTTCTCTCACTTCCTTTGCTCCTCCCTCTACGCCTTCCTGTCCACAGACATGACCCGAGAGCGATCTACTCCGCCAGCACAGGTCTGCGACACCTTACAGTGATTACGACGACGCACTCGATCTTTGTGAACAAGCGCCGAGAGAAGGGACCAAAAACAAGCACCTGAGCGTGGCGATGCCTGCAGGTAGTCACTCGCACATCTCGACACCGCCGGCAAGAGATATGATTCACTGTTCATTAATAATACCGAACAACTGTGTGTGCGAGGTAAGAATATCTGGGCGAAAACGGCTAAGGACCAGTATCGACGAAGGCCAGAATTCCGACTCCCAAACACGGTTATCTCTCATAGACCCATCGGCCAAACGGAGGAGAAGACATCAAGATGCTAAGGTTGGGGGTTTTCAGAAGATAGACATACGAATCCCGGGGCACCAAAGAGTCGAGTTCTGTTCGCCCATGAACCACTGTTGAAACTCGTCGGTCTTCAACAGCCACTGACCAGTGCCCTGATGATGTTTTTGGAACACGTCCCTTTGCTTATCATGAAAGTTGAGCGATGACAGCCCTTTCAGAATTTCGTCGCGTTCGAGAGCAGCTTCTCGACCTTCAAATCGCCTTAGACGTCAAAACGAGGAATGGCCAGAAACAGTCTTACTCTCTAAATATATATGCATGCGCCCAGTGCTAGCCACCAGGGTCTTGGTGTCCGCCTCCGTGCGTTTCGTCGTAGCTAAAACTACGCTAACATCTGTACGCATAGAGCTAGTTTCCTTTTTGACTTGCTCTATAGCTGCCAGAGTTGCATTTCTAACTGCACCTTGTTCTTGCTCGACCATTTTATGGAACTGTGCATAGGCGGCGGTAAGTTCGTCGTCTTCCCCAGAGACTAGGTTTCGAAAAGCTTTCACTAAGGGAACGCCCATATCAGTTGCTGAATGATTGCTTGGTTTAGAATATAATGAGCGGAGGCGGATGTGGAGAGTTTTCAAGCATATGGATGTGAGCGACATATCTTTCAGGCAGATTCTTTTGCATAGGTGGCGTTGTAAAGTACCTGGGAAAGAACATCATACGATTAAGTACGGAATATGTGCGCCAGACAATTTTCAAAAAAAACTTTCTAGAAAAGGCGCGCTGGAGAAGGTGCAATTACCAAATCGCTTCATCAAGACATATTTTGCACAAATCCCGCAGAGGACTAGCACGGAGGTGAGGACCTGTGCTAGAGCTACCTTCAGCTCTGGTACAGGCGGGACCCATTTCTCCAAGATCTTGAGTCGACTGAGGTATAGATCCAAGTCCTCGAAGAACCCGGCAATCTTATCGTAATCGGCTGACACGGCGTTCGCACTCTAAGACTTGTTAAGAATCATACTTTATAAGAATATAGATATAATACGTTGATAAGATAACGGACAGCTGTAAAGATGGCAATGCTGGGAGGGAAGGACTTTCGTAATACAGACATAAGTTAACCCCAATCAACGAGCAGGCAGAGACTCTTTCCTTACCGTCGAAGCGGCCGACGCGACCATATCGCCCAGCTTTTCGATGGGATTCAAACTCCTACCCACGAGCGTCCTAAACTTATCCAACTTAGAGCCGTCATGGCGATAGGCTTTGAACTTTGTCTCTCTCTCGTGTATATCGTTCAAGATCTCGTTAACATTGTTGGCTTCGGCTAGAGATTGAATCTTGACCATAGTGATCTCCTCATAGCGATCTATCGCTACTCTCCATATTGCGCCAAACTCAATGGTGGCATCTGCTTTCGACTCGACAGGCAATTGAAGTGTCGCCATTGTGGTGAACGAAAGCAAAGACAACGTGTTCCAGCGCAAACGATATAAGAGTCGCCTAACTGATGACTATTCCTTTGCCCAGCTATCGTGCTAGACTCGACCGTCGTGGCAGACGACGCTTGAACTTCATGAAGAGGCTCATCGTTTAGCTTGCTTAGGCGTACGCCTGCAGTCGAGACTACTCTCGACTGAAGGCGTACGCCTGTGCAAAAACGTCATGTGTTGCAGAAACTGGTCAAGTAAACCATATCAGACTGCGAAGGGTCGTCATGACAAGTACTTCTTTGAATGATCTTGTCATATTGACTTCGAGTACTAAATCGGCCTTTCTACAATATCTGCGTGATAATCCGAACAACCGCCGCGTATCCCAAACCGACAAAGAGATCCTAATCGACTGGTTGACAAATCCTCACAAACGACCTTCATCCCAGAAGGAGTTCAGCCGAAGAAACTATGTCTGGAAGACCTTCGCTTGGGACGAAAAGACGCGAAATCTGGTCGCAGCCGCAAAGACGAATGAAGCCAAGAACCGTATGGTGATTACTGACGACATGATCCCGGACATAGTGGAAATCGTGCATAAAGGCAATGGCCATGCCGGGTGGGATGCTACCTGGAAGGAAGTTAGCACTTCCTATTACGGTATTCTACGGTCGGACGTTATATTCCTACTTAAGCAATGCCAGATCTGCGTCTCGAACCCCTCCAAACGTCCCAAGGGCTCCGCAGCCACGATGCTAAGCTCCCAGCCGGTTGATCACGAAGCCCTTGACTTCCTAAATGCCGACGACATGCAGTATGATATGTCCGCCTGGGATGTACCGGATAATGAGAAACACCCGAGTGAATGATTTCGGAAGATCTGGCAGGGTGTCTTAATTGAGCAACGAACCATGTATCTGAATGTCGACGAGGTCGTGGATGGAAGGAGCAATGCAGAACTGTCGAGTTGTACGACATGGGAAATATGTTCTTATATAGTGCGTTTATGGGAAAAGGGCCAAGTCGACATTTGTAGTGAAATAGGCTGCGGAATTGATCATAGTATGGGTAAGCATGAACGACCAACCGTTGCCTCTCGGCATCAACCCGTCCTGCCATTCTTTCGGCGCAACCTCCTGTGGGAAATTTGACATAGTGGATCAGGGGCCTGCAGTCTTCCCTCGATGATTCGATGGCCTGATCCACCAAGTCACTGTCGCCCTTGGTCTTTCTGGCTGAGAGCTTGCAGGAAGACAAAATATTTCCAATGAGGACAGTGCTTCTACATATACCTCCTTTCACCCTTGTACCTGTTTCATGCACAATGCTCTCGGGTCTTTTAGGCGACAGTACCACTGTACCCGCTTGACGTCTAGAATTTGCTAACTTCCGCCCTTGGTCATTCACCAACTGTATGAGGAAATGAATTCATTGGTCGATAAATTCTTATCTTGAAACTGCCTGATATGGAAATGCAGCAGGCACTTGCGGGACGAAGAAGCCGATAGTCCACCCTGGGATTGAGAATTCGAGGTGCACATAGCCGGCAAATCAGGCCAGGATCGATGTTGGAGAGCAGGTAATCCAGATCGACGTTTGTTCTTTCGATCTCCTCAGTGAAAACTCAAGGTCTGGTAAGCAGCTGCACATCTAGTAAGGCTAAGTTTTTTTAATTTACCACCGTCTTTGCGCCTTTTTTGGTGTCGATTTCTGTGCTCCCGCCAGTACTCATCTCTTGTTCGCAATCACATTGACATATCGTTGCTTAAAGAAATCAAGCTGTTCAATTCTGCCTTAACAGCAAGCCCCTACAGTCCGTCGGTCTACGCTCAACCGTCTTGGCACTCATCTTCACCATCAGCAGTGAATATGACTAGCAAGTGCACTCTGCCTCCGATCCAAAGCTTGATTGGCATGGAAGACAGCTTTGCCCCCAAGCCCGAGCAGCAATTTAAATTTCCCAACCATTAAATTGAGAGTCCTCCTCAAAGATCAGACTCCGGGCTCAACGAGTCTCCATCTCCAAGCTCTATTCCTCCTTACCTTAATGGTGCAATTAACAATCTCGAGCCTCATCAGCAACGCCAACCTCCCCCACCATTCTCTCACCTTGAGCAGTCTCTGGATCCGTCAGCACCAGACTATCCTCAACGGAAGTTTTCACCATTGAACATTCCAGTCGTCATTACTCCGTCCACGTCCAATTCGGACGAAGTGCCTTCAGTGTATCAAAATACTCCTTGGCAACATCATCATTACATCTCGCCATCATCCTCTGCAGCATTTGTTGATCAATCTGAGAAGAGACACATTTGTCAAAAGTGCAACAAGCGATTCCCACGGCCTTTCAGTCTAATTACTCACAATTATTCACACACCGGAGAGAAACCGTTTAAGTGCTCTCGTGTTGGATGTAGAAAAGCATTTAGCGTTCGGAGTAACAGGAAGAGGCACGAGGTAGGATGTCACGGTAAGGAGAGTACAGAAGAATAAAATATTATTCTAGACGGGTGTTCGTGAGACAGCATCATGGGCAGGTTCATCGATCGAACGCCTTGTCCTACATATAAGGAAGAAGCTCTGGACCGTCAACTCTCGGGCGGTACTTCATATTCGAAAATGGAAAGTGCATTTGATGCTTGCCACGTTATGCATCTTTCATCCCTGTGTAAATGCGGATGATGGCTCCCATGAGATGGGGATTCGGGGCATGTGATACAGATCCTTGAACATCATCTTCTGGAGTCAGCATCAGTGACTTGGCACTGAGTGCCACTACCAATGCACAATCTGATTGCCTCGCTCGATCTAGGACATGGCTTGCCGCACTGCGGAGAGCTGTTACAGCAGAGCGCCGTTGTTTTTTGCATACCTCTGGTTTCTCTAGCGAGCTGAGAGTAGGCAAGGCTTTTGACGCATGTAGAGTGAGATTATTAAATGAATAAGAACTGATTGAGAACAGAAATTGTCACCAGCTTTTACCACGATAGTTAACGATATGAACGTCGCAGACCGGGGAGCAGTCCGTATAGGCGTGTTAGTGATCCATACCCTCTATAATTCAAGCATTTGGTTAACAGCATCAGTGTAGAGGCACCCACCTCACTGCCCGAGTCACAAGCACAATCACGATGTACCGTACCAAATTGAAGCGGCGTGCCAGAATTAGAACAGGGTGCTATAGCGGGAAAGATGTCTAAGAGTGAAGCAGAACTGAAGCAGATGAAGAGAATGTCGACAGTAAATATCATTATAGCTTAGAGACGATTACGTAACTACGCGCTTGCCTTGTAGGGCTATGCGACCTGAAGGCTGCCATTGTTTCGTAGTCGTGCTTGCATGAGATCAATATTCTAGACATATGTAATAAACTTTCTTTAAATTACTTTTACAATCATAAAACTAAGTTGATTAATGATTCAACATTTTCTTGTTGTTGAACATATTAAATGTTTTCTGTTAAACTTTTGAAAGTAAAAAAATATTTGAATAAAAACTTGTTCAAGAAATTCATCACTTTCAATCAAATTCTTTACTTTTCTTCAATTTTATTTGCTTTTAAAGCAAATAAAGATTTTTGATTCTGTATAAATTATCACAAGCTGAATGTCATTTTTAAAAGAAATCATTGATAAAATAATGAATTGCAAGCATCTGACTAGATTGAATATTATATCAATGTTCAACAAATTTTAAATGCATTTTGACAATGAAAATTACATCATTTTTATCATTGCTTTAAAAGCATATAAGTACAAAGTGCTATTCTTTGAATTGATTAATAAATTAATTTTCTTTCAACAATATATGAATGATGTTTTATAAAAAAAATTAAACAACTTTTGTTAAATCTATTTAAATGACATTCTCATTTATAGTAAAACAAGAAAAAAATATAAAAGTTACATTAAACTAGTATTGAAATGATTACACAAAGCTGAACTACAGATGAATGTATGAAAATGCAAATTTGATGTAGAAAAAACAATCTTTTTAGAAATCATCATATCAGAACTAAATCTTTGTATGAACTTAATCAAGTTGAAAGTCATAGTCAGTTAAATTACTTTAATCAATTTAAAAGAAATTCAAGATTTCATGAAATTTATCAACTTCTATCATTGTTTCATTAAAAACTTCTTGAAGTTAGTTAAATTATTTACTCAACTAATAAGAAAAAATACATCTTTTGTTTGAAATAAAGTTTGTATTTAAGCTTTTGAGAATCTGAAGAAATAAATTAATTTAACTTGAATACTTCATCACTTTAATTTTAAATAACAAGCTATTCTGAAAACAGATGCTTCAAACTATGTAAAAGATGAAATACTATTTTAGTATAATGATGAAAATGTACTTCATTTGATGATCTTCTACAGCAAAAACATGATTTTCGCTGAAATCAATTATCACATTTATGACAAGAAACTATTAATCATTATTCAATGTTTTAAACATTAATGACTTGAACTGAAATGCATTAATCTATTTATTCAGATATTTATTGATTATCAAACTTTGAAAATCTTCATGAAAAATAAATAATTAAATTGATGACAAGTCAATTATTTAAATATTCTATCAAAGTTCAACTTTCAAATCATTTTTAAATCAAATAAAATAAACTTTAAAGTTGATGTTTTAACTTAAATGTCTTTAGCAAACATTTTTAAATCAATTAAATGATTGAAAAATCATTTTCAAACTATTTTAATTTTTGATAGAATTAATATTTTATTTAAAAAAAATCTTCTATAAATTCTTAAAAACATGCACATGAAACTACTATAAAAAGTACATGATCAATCTTTAATCTTTTATTTTAACAATAAATAAATTATTAATTTAGTTCAACACTTCTATTATTGATCAAATTATTAAAATACTATTTGACAATACATATAAAACTATCATGTTTATTCTTTATTAAAAACGTTAGAAACTTGTTAAATAACATAAAACAAAGCTTTAATTTAATTTTTTTAACATTTAATAAACTTGTGAAAATTTTATTACTAGAATAAAATTAATTCACAATCTAACATTTAACATGTATACAAGAGATACATAATATGATTTCAAACAAGATATAAAGTTAACATTCTTATAAAGTAAACAAGACAAGTTAATCAGATTTAACAGTTTGCTTCAATGCTTTCATAGTGACAGTTCAAACTTCAAGATTCAATTTATGCATAGTGACTGCGTGATTGACGAAGTAGTCTGAATCATGAATGATCTTCATACAATCTGACAGAGAACATGAAAAAAAGCTCAATGAAGTGAGCATAAGCGAAGCTCGATCTGTTCAGCTATTGAGACAATCTTCTCTGATGAATAACTTTGTAATATTACTACTCATTGTAACTGATTCTAGCATGAGAAATCTCAAAGTAAATCACTCACTTCTTAATTATACATGATGTTCTGAAAGATAACACGTCTCTGTTAGTCTGTCATTGCAGACTGATCACAGCTTCTTGTGAATCAAATTTCATGCATCTTCGCTGCATGATTTTGAAAGTGCGAAATACTCTCAAGTATGTTGCTGCAGACTGAATGAGAGCACGAAATTTGATCAACTGAGACGAGATCATGACGTAAGAGCATATAATGCTGATTCTCGAGATGCTTTGCAAGTCTGTTGTCGCTGCTGAAGTTTCTTTGTCGATATTGATGCAGCAAAGTCACATTACTCAGACAGAAAAAACAGATTCTCACAGCATAATGAATTGAATATGTCTCTTCTTTTGATGAGCTTAACTTCGAGATTATACTTTCGATCTTCTTCTCAAAGTTCATTGTTCTCGATTCTTGAAACTTCTGACGAGTGCATAATTGTATGAGATTGTGAAGAGTTGAAAGACGCAGAAGCATCATTTATTCTGAGTGAGAAGATGATTGCGTTGATTCAAACAACTTGCAAGTCAAGCGAGTGCGTTTCAAAAGATAATGTTAAAATGATGTAGAAAGAGAAGAAATGCAGTATTCAAGCGAGTCAATGAGCTGATTTTGAATTTCTAAAACGTTGATTGTCGCGAAAAATTCTTTCTTTTTCTTCTTTAAACGCTGACTTCTCTGATATTATATCTCGTTTCTCAGAATCTGATCAACAACGTGAAATTTACAAGCGAGTATTTCTTCGCTGACTTGAGCTTATTTCAGAATTACATGTTTTGTCTGACATAATTGAATCAGATGAGCTCTTTTGTTTCTGAGATCAACGATCTGATCTTGATGATCGACTTCACGCTTTTTCAGAGACGAGAGTTCGATCAACGTGCATTGATCTTAAGACAGAATCATTCTTTCTGCAGCTGAGATAAGCTGAGTTCTCGACTCAATATCAAGATAAGCAGATTGAACGTTGTATTTAATCAATTGAAATATGTAATGTTTGAACATCTTGTCATGATTCTAGTCTTCATCTATTCTTCAACTAGTCTTCGTCTGATTTCATTCTAATCGAGCCTAGCACAGAGCTGAGAAATACACATATAAGAATTGAGTTCTTTTTTGTAGATACTTTTCTTTCTTAGCATTTATCTATTAGTTAAATGACATCTCTATGACTCGCTCTAGATCGATTTCTAACAGTAGATAAATGCTAATCAACTATTCTGCTATCAACGTGTAAACAATACGAAATAATCTACTTCGTTTATTCAGAAAATTCGCAAGAAATTCTTTGAATTACTTTCATCAAAACACATCTGCAAATTTACTCAAATTTATCAAATCAATCATTCAATCTTACTACAATCAAATCTACTCTTATCTTTCTCACAATGACACGCGACTCTGAATCAGTCGAGTCACGAACAGCTCGTCTGCTTAGAAGCACTGCTAATAGACGAGTTTTTCTTATTTCTTTCGATGCTTCAGCGAGATCTCAGAATGTCGCTATCTCATGAAACATCAACATGAGTCAACAACTTCGTCAATGAGCTATTGATCAGTCAGACGAGATCATCAAGATGCTGATCGAGCTAAGAGATCAACGAGACATGACTTTGAAACTCAACGAGCAATGAATCGATGTTCAAGTCGATCACATCAAGAGACTTGATGAGCTAGAGATCAATCAAATGACAATAGATACTCAAGAAGAGACTATCATTGAACTACAAGAGAAAGTCTTTGTCACGATTCTAGTCTTGTCAGACTCAGTTTTCTAGTCTTGTCAAATCTATTCTTGCTTCGTCATCTTGACTAGTTTCTATTGAGTCTAGCGTTGACTGAGAAACACACATATGTAGTCAGCTTCTTTTCTGTAGCTATCTTTCTTTCTTAGCATTTATCTTCTAGTTAAATGACACTTCTATTTGACTCGCTCTAGACAGATCTCTAACATTAGATAAATGCTCATCATTTACTACTCTGTTATCGACGAATAGATGATACAAAACAATCTATTCAGTAAGAAAAATTTGCAAGAGATTCTTCAAATTTGCATCATCATTTTAGATTGCAAGAAATTCTTCGATTCTACATTTATTTTCATCATTCTATTCGCAAGAAATTCTTCAAATAAAGCACTCAATTATTATCTGAAATTCACAAGAAATTCTTTGAATTTTCACTCATCAAAAAACATCAATTCAAAGCATCAATCTCTCATCTATTCTTATCTCAACAACTTCTATCTTCTCTCATCATGACACGCAACGTCGAGTCAGTTGAGCTCAGAACAACTCGTCTGCTCAGAAGCACTGTCAGTAGAAGAGTTTCACTTCTACTCATCGATGCTTCAGTCGAAGCTGAGAAAGCAGTCACTTCATGAAACATAAACATCGAAGAACAACTGCTTCATTAAGTCAGCAATCAACTCAACGAAGTCATCAATATGCTGAACGAGCTTCGAAGTCAGCGAGACTTGACTCTACAACTCAATGAACACTGACTTCTTGTACAAGATGATCACAAAAAGAGAGCGAAACAACTAGAAGTCGCTTTTGATAAAAACGATGAGCTAGAGAAAAAGATCAGTCAGCTACAAGGCGAGCGATTGAACTTCAGAGCGAAACAACGTCAAGTCGATCGATCTATGTCTCGTCAAGATACTCAGTCAGCTGAACAACGAGTCAATCAGAAAGAAGCTTCTACGACTTCAGTTTCGATTCGTCGCTCTGAAGTTGAACGAAGCTCGACTTTCAAAGCTCGCTTTCAACGAGAATCTTCTACTCTATCTGATAACGAAAACGATCATCACAAGTTCATCAAGCTTTCGAATTCACTCATCTTCATCGAAACAGATGACTCTATCTGAGAGACATGAAACATCAAAATAGCTGACAAGCTCGATGTCAACGCGAATCATTACTCTACTGAAAAGATTCGTATTGTCTATGTGATTTTCAGGCTAAAAGACGATGCTGATCAGCAAATCTATGCAAAGCGTCGTGTTGATGCTTTCTCACTCTATCAGTCACTATCAGAGCTACTGAAACATCTGAAAGAAATTTACGAAGATCAGAATCTGATTCAAAAGTGTCGTTGCAAATACGTTGCTCTGAAGCAGCTCAACAAGCTCTTCAGCTCTTTCTATTCAGAATTCACTAGAATATTCAGCTTTCTGAACTACGACGATATCATTCTGATGAACGACATTCAGAATAAAATCAATAATCGTCTTCAGAACGCGTTGTCAGTTTGTCTCATAGAGTTTAGCTCACTTGATAAGCTCAAGATCTTTCTTCAAGATGTGAATAACAAACAACGAGTCAATTATCAGCTACGTGACGAGCAACGAACAGTCAAATCGATAGCAGCTTCGAAAAAACGTTTCGTTTCTTCATCAACATCAGCATCAGTCTCAACTACTAGCTATGTTCGACTCGCTACTTTTTTCACTCTCGAATCTGAATGATCAAGAATGTCAATCATCTGCTTCAACTGCAAAGTATCGAGTCATCTTTCAAAGAACTGCTCTCAGCTGAAGACTAGTACTCTGACATCTCGTGCATTCATCTCTCGCCTCAATGAGATCATCATGTTGAAAAAAGAGAAGAAATTATTTACAAAGAAATCGAAGAATGAGGCAAAAAACTAGTGACTTTCATCAAAGACGCGATGAAAGATGTGTTAATTTCTTCAACAATGAGCAGCTCAAATGATTTCTTTGCTTCGAAATCTTTGACTACTGAATGTGTACTATCTAGCAATGAAATTAGTTACTCATTAAAGTCATTGATTGACACTGAAGCAGCTGACTATTCGTTCATTGATGAATTAATCGCGCAGAATGTTTGTGATCATTTGCAAATCGAATCTTTATCTTTAATCAAGCTCAAATCAATAAGAGAATTCGATGATCATTATGCAAAAAAGCTCATTACTCATGCAATTTATTCAAATCTAACTGTTCAAGATCATATGAAACGTTTCGTCTCTATGCTAATCACTCGATTAGATCAACATTAGATGATTCTCGAAAAAACATGAATGAACAAGATCAAAGTGACTATTGATATGAGAAACGATCATCTTCAATTTTCTAGTTTCGAAGCTCATATCAAAGCTTCTATCAAAGCTCATTCGACTGTTCTTTCGAGCAAGAAAATCGCGATAGAACAGAAGAGTTCAATCTCTACTTAAATACTAAAGAGATCTATCTCTTCTGTCATCATTCGACTCAGCGAGAAGTCATCTTCATTCAATAGAATCGTGAAATCATCTAGTTCAGTCAACTTCGCTTCGCCTTTCGATTCAATGAACATAGCAATGATAGAGACTGCAGCATATAGATCACTAGTCAAATGATCGAATGTGACTACTTTCGCGATCATCATCACGAAAATCGATCGACTTCTAAAAACAGCTAGAAATAAACTCGAAGATGTAAATCTACAAGAGCTTTCACATGAAGAGATCTTGAAAGAAGTCAAAGCTAAGCTTTCTTCAAAATATCATGACTATCTAGACGTGTTTGATCGAGCGATGACTGATCAACTATCTTCTCATCGCTTCTATGATCATAAAATTGAGTTGATCGACGAGAGAATGTCTTCTCAAAGTCGTCTCTATCATATGTCTGATTACAAGCTTCAAAAGATGAAAAATTACCTGATCAAACATCTGAATAAGAGCTTTATATCTTCTAGCTCGATCTCATATGCTTCGCTCATACTATTCGTCGAAAAGAAAGACGATAGTCTGCGTTTCTGCGTCGATTATAGAAAGCTCAATGCTTTGATCAAATGAAATCGCTATTTTCTACTCTTAATAGACGAAACTCTCGCTCGTATTCAAGATAGCAAGTATCTGACTCGATTGAATATAATAGTCGTCTTCAACAAACTACGCATGCATTTGAAAAGCGAAGATTTGACTATCTTTAT